>Ga0075363_100000660_pt1 | contig 11500 bp, 11 predicted proteins | sample EndMetdeltDD1763_FD_71470 | JGI IMG/M metagenome (GOLD analysis project Ga0075363, IMG submission 71470) | Populus endosphere microbial communities from Tennessee, USA - Endosphere MetaG P. deltoides DD176-3 | ecosystem: Host-associated > Plants > Roots > Endosphere | place: USA: Tennessee...
TCCGGTCCGTGGCCGGATGTTAAAGTGTGAAGTTAGGTCTATAGTCAAGCGAGTTGCCGTGCGTATCAGCGATTTAGAGGCCGCTACCGGCGTGGGGCGGCATGCTTTGCGCTACTACGAGCGCGAGGGATTGCTCGGCGAGATTCCGCGAGGACCCAACAATTACCGGGATTATCCGCAGTCGCTGACGAAGCAGGTCAAATTGCTTCGCAGCATGCAGTCGCTCGGGTTCAGCCTGGCTGAGATCGGTCAGGTTCTCGAGAGCCTGCGCGCCCGCGGCATCGACTGTGTCGACGGTGCCCGCCTCGTTGCCGACAAGCGTGCCCACGTGGAGCAGCAGATCCGCGACCTCCGCAACGTCAGCCGCCTGCTGCGCGAGGAGCAGCTGCGGTTGGAGGACAGTGCGCGGCAGCACGGACTCATGCCTGACTAGGCTTGGCAGTCGTGTCACAGATCTCTCGAGACGAGGTAGCCCACCTGGCGCGCCTGGCTCGCCTCGCCCTTGCCGAGGACGAGCTGGACAGTTTCGCCGGCCAGCTGGACGCCATCCTCAGCCACGTCAGCCAGATCCAGGCCGTCGACGTCGCCGGGGTCGACCCGACCGGCAATCCACTCAAGGACGTCAACGTGTTCCGTCCCGACGACGTCGAGCCCTGTCTGACGCAGGACGAAGCGCTGGCGCAGGCACCCAAGGCCGTCGACGGCCGGTTCGCCGTCCCGCGGATCCTGGGGGAGGCCGAATGACCTCGGACCTGACCCGGCTCGACGCCGCCACGCTGGGAGCCAAGATCGCGGCCAAGGAGGTGTCGTCCACCGAGGCGACCCAGGCCTGCCTCGATCAGATCGCCGCGACCGACGGTGAGTACCACGCGTTCCTGCATGTCGCTGAGGAGAAGGCGCTAAAAGAGGCGGCGCGGATCGACGGTCTGGTCGCTGCGGGCGAGGCGCTGCCCTCACCGTTGGCCGGCGTGCCGCTGGCGCTCAAGGACGTCTTCACCACCACCGATATGCCGACCACCTGCGGCTCGAAGATCCTCGAAGGCTGGACGTCGCCCTATGACGCGACGGTCACTGCGAAGCTGCGGGCTGCGGGCATCCCGATCCTGGGCAAGACCAACATGGACGAGTTCGCGATGGGCAGCTCGACCGAGAACTCCGCCTACGGTCCGACCCGCAACCCCTGGAACACCGACCGCGTGCCGGGGGGTTCGGGGGGCGGCAGCGCCGCAGCGCTGGCAGCATTCCAGGCCCCACTGGCCATCGGGTCCGATACCGGCGGATCGATCCGTCAGCCCGCGGCGCTGACCGCGACGGTCGGGGTGAAGCCGACCTACGGCACGGTGTCGCGCTACGGGCTCATCGCCTGCGCCTCGTCGCTGGACCAGGGCGGACCGTGCGCGCGGACGGTACTGGACACCGCGCTGCTGCACGAGGTGATCGCCGGACACGACCCGAAGGATTCGACGTCGGTCAACGCTGCGGTGCCCGATGTGGTCTCGGCGGCCAAAGCGGGCGCGTCGGGTGACCTCAAGGGTGTGCGGATCGGTGTGGTGAAGCAGTTGCGTGGCGACGGCTACCAGGACGGCGTGCTGGCGTCGTTCAATGCCGCCGTCGAACAGCTCACCGCCCTGGGCGCCGAGATCAGCGAGGTCGACTGTCCCCACTTCGACTATTCGTTGCCCGCGTACTACCTGATCCTGCCGTCGGAGGTGTCGTCGAACCTCGCGCGGTTCGATGCGATGCGGTACGGCCTGCGTGTCGGCGATGACGGTACGCACAGTGCCGAGGAAGTGATGGCATTGACGAGAGCGGCCGGATTCGGCCCAGAAGTCAAGCGCCGCATCATGATTGGCACCTACGCGCTGTCGGCGGGCTACTACGACGCTTATTACAACCAGGCGCAGAAGGTGCGTACGCTCATCGCGCGCGACCTCGACGAGGCCTACCAGAAGGTCGACGTGTTGATTTCACCCGCGACCCCGACGACCGCGTTCGCCCTGGGGGAGAAGGTCGACGATCCGCTGGCGATGTACCTGTTCGACCTGTGCACGCTGCCGCTGAACCTCGCGGGACACTGCGGAATGTCGGTGCCGTCGGGTCTGTCGGCCGACGATGACCTGCCGGTCGGACTGCAGATCATGGCGCCCGCGCTGGCTGATGACCGGCTGTATCGGGTCGGGGCAGCCTATGAAGTTGCCCGAGGTCCGCTGCCAACGGCGCTCTGACGGGGCAGGATGGGCAGATGCGTATCGGAGTACTGACTGGCGGAGGGGACTGTCCCGGCCTGAACGCGGTGATCCGCGCCGTGGTCCGCACATGTGATGTGCGCTATGGCTCCAAGGTGGTCGGCTTTCTGGACGGCTGGCGCGGGCTGCTCGAAGACCGCCGCATTCAGCTCGCCAACGACGATCGCAACGACCGCCTGCTGGCCAAGGGCGGCACGATGCTCGGAACCGCCCGCGTGCACCCTGACAAACTGCGGGCCGGGCTGGATCAGATCAAACAGACTCTCGACGACAACGGGATCGACGTCCTGATTCCGATCGGCGGCGAGGGCACGCTGACCGCGGCGCACTGGCTGTCGGAGGAGAACGTGCCCGTGGTCGGGGTGCCCAAGACCATCGACAACGACATCGATTGCACCGATGTGACGTTCGGCCACGACACCGCGCTCGGTGTGGCCAGCGAGGCGATCGACCGGCTGCACAGCACCGCGGAATCGCATCAGCGGGTGATGCTCGTCGAGGTGATGGGTCGGCACGCAGGCTGGATCGCGTTGGGCGCGGGCATGGCGTCGGGCGCGCACATGACGTTGATTCCCGAGCAGCCGTTCGATGTCGACGAGGTGTGCAGGCTGATCAAGCAGCGGTTCGTGCGCGGCGATGCCCATTTCATCTGTGTGGTCGCCGAGGGCGCCAAGCCCGCCGAAGGCTCAATGCGGTTGCGCGAGGGCGGAATCGACGAATTCGGCCACGAGAAGTTCACCGGCATCGCCCAGCAGCTTGCCGTCGAGGTCGAAAAGCGCATCAAGAAGGAAGTCCGGGTCACCGTGCTCGGCCATGTGCAGCGTGGCGGCACCCCGACGCCGTACGACCGGATTTTGGCGACGCGCTTCGGGGTCAACGCCGCCGACGCCGCGCACGCCGGCGAGTACGGGATGATGGTGTCGCTGCGGGGCCAGGAGATCGGCCGCGTACCGCTCGCCGACGCGGTGCGTCAGCTCAAGCTGGTGCCGCAGAGCCGCTACGACGACGCCGCCGAGTTCTTCGGCTGAGAGTCTTTCCGGCCGAGCAGACACAAAAGTGCGGGTCGCTGCGGTGTGTCGAGCCACTTTGCGTCTGCTCGCTGGAAATACGTGACCCACTAGGATCGAGATCATGACTGTCGCCGCCTCTGAGCTACTCGACTACGACGAGGTCATCGCCCGCTACGAACCCGTGATGGGGATGGAAGTCCACGTCGAGCTCTCCACCGCCACCAAGATGTTCTGTGGATGCACCAACGAGTTCGGCGGCGAACCCAACACGCAGGTCTGCCCCGTCTGCCTGGGGCTGCCCGGGTCGTTGCCGGTGCTCAACCAGTCGGCGGTCGAGTCGGCCATCCGAATCGGTCTTGCGCTGAACTGCGATATCGCACCATGGGGCCGGTTCGCCCGGAAGAACTACTTCTACCCCGACCAGCCGAAGAACTACCAGATCAGCCAATACGACGAGCCGATCGCGATCAACGGCTACCTCGATGTTCCGCTGGAGGACGGCACCACCTGGCGCGTGGACATCGAACGCGCGCACATGGAGGAAGACACCGGCAAGCTGACGCACCTCGGCAGCGACACCGGCCGCATCGAAGGTGCGACCACGTCGCTGCTCGACTACAACCGCGCCGGCGTACCGCTGATCGAGATCGTCACCAAGCCCATCGAGGGCACCGGCGACCGCGCACCAGAGATCGCCAGGGCGTACGTCACCGCGTTGCGGGATCTGTTGCGCGCCTTGGGAGTTTCCGACGTCCGGATGGACCAGGGCTCAATGCGCTGTGACTCCAACCTGTCGCTGAAGCCGAAGGGCGCCACCGAGTTCGGCACGCGGACCGAGACCAAGAACGTGAACTCGCTCAAGAGCGTCGAGGTCGCCGTGCGCTATGAGATGCGGCGTCAGGCAGCGGTTCTCGAGGCCGGCGGGACGATCACCCAGGAGACCCGGCACTTCCACGAGGCCGGCCACACCACGCCGGGCCGCAGCAAGGAGACCGCGCAGGACTACCGGTACTTCCCGGAACCCGACCTCGAGCCGGTCGCGCCGAGCGCCGAACTCGTCGAGCGGCTGCGCGGCACCATCCCTGAGCTACCGTGGTTGACCCGCAAGCGGATTCAGGAAGACTGGGGCATCTCCGATGAGGTGATGCGCGATCTCGTGAACAACGGCGCGATCGATCTGGTGGCCGCCACCGTCGAACACGGCGCATCCAGTGAGGCCGCCCGGGCATGGTGGGGAAACTTCCTGGTGCAGAAGGCCAATGAAGGCGGAGTGGAACTCGAGGCGCTCGCGATCACGCCTGCGCAGGTTGCCGCGGTGGTGAAGCTGGTCGACGAGGGCAAGCTGTCGAACAAGCTGGCCCGTCAGGTCGTCGAGGGCGTGCTGGCCGGCGAAGGCGAGCCCGAACAGGTGATGGCCGATCGTGGTCTCGCTGTCGTCCGCGACGACTCCCTCATCCAGGCTGCCGTCGATGAGGCCCTGGCCGCCAATCCCGATGTCGCGGAGAAGATTCGCGGCGGCAAGGTGCAGGCCGCGGGTGCCATCGTCGGTGCGGTGATGAAGGCCACCAAGGGACAGGCCGATGCGGCACGCGTACGCGAACTGGTCCTGGCCGCCTGCAGCTAGGTCAGTCCTTCCCACGCCGAGATCGCTGATTCGGCGATAGCCGACAACTTGTTTCGGTCGGCGCCGTCGCGGGCCTGAATCGCCATGCCGTGGTTCACCGTGTTGTAGAACGCGGCGATGGTGGCCGCATCGGCACCCGCGGGCACGTCCCCCTCCCTGATGCCACGTTCGATGCGGTCGTGGAAGTCGCGCTCTAGATCCATCCGCCAGCCGGCGAGATATTCGTGAACGGACTGGGCGCGATCGCTGCACGTGTTCGCGGCGAGCACGATCATGCACCCACGGGGATTTGCAGGGTCGCAGAACACTTCCGCGTGGTGACGCAACACCGCCGAGATGGCCTCGCGCGCGGTGGGCCGCTCACGGAGTTCGGCGGCCGCCGTCGCTCCGAAGGTTTCGTTGTAGTACGCGACGGCTTCGCGGAACAGCTCCTCCTTGCTGCCGAACGCCGAGTACAGGCTCGGTGAGTTGATCCCCATCGACGCGGTCAGATCGCTGATCGACGTGGCTTCATAGCCGTGCTCCCAGAACACGTCCATCGCCCGCCGCAGGGCGTCGACGCGGTCGAAGGAGCGTGGTCGGCCACGTGTCGCCACACCGCACCTCCCTTTGTGTATCGAACGGCAGGAAAATCATTGACAAGTCTAGCGCGCTCGATTAATTATGTATCGAACGACACAAAAAGGAGATCCGAATGGCTGATTCGATCGTTGCGCTGGTGACCGGCGGAAGCAGGGGAATGGGGGCGGCCATCGCGCTGCGGCTCGCCGAACAGGGTTCAGACGTCGCCATCACCTACGTCTCTTCCAAGAAGGGTGCGGACGAGGTCGTCGACCAGATCCGCGCTCGCGGCCGCCGCGGCTTCGCCATCAAAGCCGACAGTGCCGCCGCCGATGACGTGGTGACCGCGGTCGAGCAGACCGTCGCAGAGTTGGGCGGGCTGGACATCCTCGTCAACAACGCCGGCATCTTCCCGGTCGGCGTCATCGACGACGTGGCACCCGAAGAGGTCGACCGCACCCTCGCCATCCACGTCCGGGCGGTCTACCTCGCCAGTCAGGCCGCGGTCCGGCACATGTCCGACGGCGGCCGCATCATCAGCATCGGGAGCAATCTCGCTGAGCGCGTGCCGTATCCGGGTATCGCGTTGTACGCGATGAGCAAGTCCGCGCTCATCGGCTTCACCAAGGGCCTGGCGCGCGACGTCGGCGACCGGGGGATCACGGTCAATCTCGTGCAGCCCGGGTCGACGAACACCGACATGAATCCCGTCGACGGCCAGACCGCCGACTATCAGCGAGAGGCGGCCGCGCTCGGCCGGTTCGCCGACGCCCGCGAGATCGCTGACGCCGTGGCGTTTCTCGCCAGCCCCGGCGCGTCCTACATCACCGGGGCGGTGCTCACCGCCGACGGCGGCACCAACGCCTGACGATGGCGTGGGTGATTCTCGTCTGCGCGGGGTTGCTCGAGATCGTGTGGGCGATCGCGCTCAAAGAGTCCGACGGGTTCAGCCGACTGTGGCCGAGTGTCATCGGGATCGGTGGTGCGGTGCTCAGCTTCGCCCTGCTCGCCGTGGCGCTTCGGCAGCTGCCCGCGGGAACCGGCTACGCCGTGTGGGTGGGTATCGGTGCCGTCGGCGTCACCGTGGCGGGCATGGTCATGTTCAGTGAGACCGTCAGCGTCGCGCGGGTGCTGTTCCTGTCGATCATCGTCGTCGGCATCGTCGGACTACGCCTCGTCGAGGCCTAAACTGTTGCGCCGCAGCGGTATCAGGTGTTGTCGGCGTTGGTGCGCGGGAAGCCGCCGCCCTGCGGGAAGAGCGGGAAGACGACGTCGTCCAGCTTCTCGGCGTCGCCGGCCGTCTTGTTGATGGTCGCGCCCCAGACGTTGCCGTCGGGTGAAACCGCCATCGCCCAGGCGTGCCCGTGCTGATCTTGACGGACCACCTCGGGATCGCCGGTGACAGCGCCGCTGTCGGGCGCCATGCGGACGGCGACGGACTGCTTGGTGTTGACGAGGTTCACCAGCACGGTGCCGTCCAGCGCCGCGCAGCCGGCGACGCCCGGCTTGTCGGGCCACGTCCACACCGTCGACACCTTGGAATCCTTGGTGATCTTCTGCAGGCGGTCTCCGGTCGGGGTGCGATCGGTGACGTACAGCGACTCGTCCGACGGGTCGAGGCACAGACCGCCGCCCGCGCCCAAACCGGACAGCGCCGTCGTCGTCGGCGCCTGGTCGACAGTCGTCGGCTGTTCGATGCGCAGCAATTTGCCGGCCAGCGAGCGCGGGTCGCCCGCTTGGGCGGGATCGCCCGCGTCGCCGGTCTGCACCAGCAGAGTCGTCGGGCTCGTGAAGATCAGCGACCCGGCGTTGCCACTCGGACCCTTGGGGATACCGGTCAGGATCGGCTTGGGAATGTCGCCGTCGGCGATGCGGATGACCCGGTTGTCGGTCGGGGTGCTGACGTAGGCGTACATCAGGCGGTCCTGGGAGTAGGTCGGCGACAACACGATGTCCATCAGCCCGCCGTCACCCGACCCATCGACGGGAAGGACCAGTTTGACCTTGGGTTCGGCGCGCACCGACACCTCTTTGACCGCGCCGGTAGTGCGCTCTCCCACTAGGGCGGACTGGCTGTCGGGCAGCATGATCAGACCGCTGGTGCTTTCCAGGCAGCCCTGCATGACCCCGGGCGCCGGGCACTCCTTGGGGAACGGCTTCGGCGGCAGCGGCGGCGGGGGCGGGGGCTTCGACGACGGTCCGGGCTTCAGTTCCGGTTCGGTCGTGAACGGTTGCGATTGCAGGTCGTCGAATCGTGCGCAGCCGGACACAACGAGCAACGCCGCGAACACCACGGCGAACACGGCCCGCGTCGGCCGGCTCAGTCTCATGCGAGCCAGGTTACGGATCGTTCGGCGGTGCGCGCCACGCACCTGCGTTCGGCGTGCCGGTGAAAGGCCCGCGAATAGGGTGCCGAAAGCGCCGTGCCAATCCTCGGTTCACCGGTGAAATGCCCTTACCCTGGGGTCGTGAACCCCCACGACCCGAGTGCGTGGCAGCGGCCCGAAGACGCGGCCGGGCGCCCCACATCGGCAAGCCTGGTCGATCCCGAGGACGATCTCCCGTCCGCGAACTATGCCGGCGACTTCGAAACCACGGCGATCCCGCCGTACGACGCCGGCCGCTCGTCATCCGAAACCCCCAGCTTCGGGCTGCTCAACGAGCCCGAACCGCTCCCGTACGTCCAGCCTGGTGGTCGGCACTCCGTATCGCCCTACGGCGCCGAACCGGCCGAATACGGACCGGACCTCGACGCCGATACGCGCGGTGACGACCGCCGCGGTACCCAGGACCTCGGTCTTCTCCTGCTACGCCTCGGCATCGGCGGGATCCTCATCGCCCACGGACTGCAGAAGGCATTCGGTTTGTGGGAGGGCCCAGGTCTGGATGGCTGGGGTGACTCGCTGAGCTCGATGGGCTTCAAGTACGCCGACATCCTGACCTATGTCACGACCTTCGGTCAGATCGCCGCGGGTCTTCTCCTGGTGCTCGGCCTGTTCACCCCGGTGGCTGCGGCCGGCGCACTGGCCTACCTGGTCACCGGTCTGCTCGCCGAGGCGATGGCGGCCCACGAAGAGGCGCGGCTGGCGTTGTTCCTCACCGACGGCCACGAATACAAGGTGTTCCTGGCGGGTGCGGTCGCGGCGCTCATCCTGACCGGTCCCGGGCGGTACGGCCTCGATGCCGGGCGCGGTTGGGCTCGTCGCCCGTTCGTCGGTTCGTTCATCGCGTTGGTGCTCGCGATCGCCGCCGGTGTGGGGGCGTGGGTGCTGCTCAACGGCGGCAACCCGCTCGGATAGCGGCTTACGCGTACGGGTTGGGCACCCGGCCCGCGCTCACCTCGGTGAGCTGGGGCAATGTCGCAAACGTCACGGCGGGGAGCTGGAGTTCACTGCCATCGCGCAGGTGCGCGGTCGCCCAGGACGACCGGCCGAACCGCAGGCCGTCGATGTCATCCCAGCCGACGGTCCGGCTGCTGAGAAGCGAGCGCGCGGTCACCGATGTGCTGTCCGCGATCGTGCGGTACCTGACCACTGCCACGGACAGCATGATCGGTATGACGAGCAGCAGTGCGACCCACGGTGGGCCGGCGAGAATCACCGCCAGCATGCCCAGCGTGAGGAATCCGACCGCGAAATGGGCCATCGGTGATATCCGGATGACGACGGGCTTCTGATCGGTCTCGGCACTCACAACACCATTTTCGCACTGTGCGGGGCGGTGCCGGGAATTCGACCACCCGGCCGGGCCCGGAATTTGACCCGTGACCAGTGCGGAGGCTACCGTCGTCTGTTATGCAGGCCCCGGGGATGCTCGTAGTAATTGGGAAGCGCGTTGATGCCGCGCTAGCCCTCGCCCGGGCATAGCCAACAGCATCGACGCGCGACCCTCGTACAGCAGCCCTGCTGACGGGGGTTTTTTCTTGCCCCACCACCGATTTGAGATCCTAGAAACAACCAGGAATAGAGAGAGACCATCGTGAGCGCACCCACCACGCGACCCCCCGAGCAGTCGGAGACCGCGCAAAACGGGACACAAGCCGCGCCCAAGCCCGGCACGGCTCCGTCCAAACGCATTGCGCCGCACCAGCTCACCGGAGCGCAGGCGGTTATCCGGTCGCTGGAGGAACTCGATGTAGACACCATCTTCGGCATCCCGGGCGGTGCCGTGTTGCCGGTCTACGACCCGCTTTTCGACTCGCAGAAGCTGCGTCACGTCCTGGTGCGCCACGAGCAGGGCGCGGGCCATGCCGCCAGCGGTTACGCGCACGCCACCGGCAAGGTCGGTGTGTGCATGGCGACGTCGGGTCCCGGTGCCACCAACCTGGTCACTCCGCTGGCCGACGCGTACATGGACTCGATCCCCGTCGTCGCGGTCACCGGGCAGGTCGGCCGCGCGCTGATCGGCACGGATGCCTTCCAGGAAGCCGACATCTCGGGCATCACGATGCCCATCACCAAGCACAATTTCCTGGTCCGCGACGGCGACGACATCGCGCGGGTGATGGCCGAGGCGTTCCACATCGCACGGTCGGGCCGACCGGGCCCGGTGCTCGTCGACATCCCGAAGGACGTGCTGCAGGGGCAGTGCACGTTCAGCTGGCCGCCGCAGATCGAGTTGCCCGGCTACAAGCCGAACACCAAGCCGCACAATCGTCAGATTCGTGAGGCGGCCAAGCTGATCGCGGCGGCACGCAAGCCGGTGCTGTACGTGGGCGGCGGCGTCATCCGCGGCGAAGCCACCGACGAGCTGATGGACCTGGCTGAGCTGACCGGCATCCCGGTCGTCACCACGCTGATGGCCCGCGGTGCGTTCCCGGACAGCCACCCACAGAACATGGGCATGCCCGGAATGCACGGAACGGTGGCCGCGGTGGCCGCCTTGCAGCGCAGCGATCTGCTGATCGCGCTCGGCACTCGCTTCGACGACCGGGTGACCGGCAAGCTGGATTCCTTTGCGCCAGAAGCCAAGGTGATCCACGCCGACATCGACCCGGCCGAGATCGGCAAGAACCGCCACGCCGACGTGCCGATCGTCGGTGACGTCAAAGCGGTGATCGCAGATCTGATCGAGGTGTTGCGACGCGACGGCGGCGTCGGTTCGACCAAGACCGACAACTGGTGGGAGTACCTGCGCGGCGTGCAGTCGACCTACCCGTTGAGCTACGGCGCGCAGAGCGACGGAAGCCTTTCGCCCGAGTACGTCATCGAGACACTGGGCAAACTGGCGGGCCCGGACGCCGTGTACGTCGCAGGCGTTGGGCAGCACCAGATGTGGGCCGCGCAGTTCATCAAGTACGAGAAGCCGAAGACGTGGCTGAACTCGGGCGGTCTCGGCACCATGGGCTTCGCGGTCCCGGCCGCGATGGGGGCCAAGTTCGGCCGCCCCGAAGCCGAGGTGTGGGCTGTCGACGGTGACGGCTGCTTCCAGATGACCAATCAGGAACTGGCCACCTGCGCTGTCGAAGGTGCGCCCATCAAGGTCGCGATCATCAACAACGGCAATCTGGGTATGGTGCGGCAGTGGCAGACGCTGTTCTACGAAGAGCGTTACAGCCAAACCGATCTCGCGACGCATTCGCGTCGCATCCCCGACTTCGTCAAGTTGGCCGAGGCGCTCGGCTGTGTCGGATTGCGTTGTGAGCGTGCCGAAGACGTCGAATCCGTCATCCAGCAGGCACGCGAGATCAATGACCGTCCTGTCGTCATCGACTTCATCGTCGGCGCCGACGCGCAGGTGTGGCCAATGGTGGCCGCAGGCACCAGCAACGACGAGATCCAGGCCGCGCGCGGTATCCGCCCGCTGTTCGACAACGAAGAGGGGCACGCCTGATGACCGTCAACACCCACACCCTGTCGGTGCTCGTCGAGGACAAACCCGGCGTGCTGGCGCGTGTCGCATCGCTGTTCTCGCGGCGTGGCTTCAACATTCAGTCGTTGGCGGTCGGTGCGACCGAGCAGAAGGACATGTCCCGGATGACGATCGTGGTGAGTGTCGAGGACTCACCGCTCGAGCAGATCACCAAACAGCTCAACAAGCTGGTCAACGTGATCAAGATC
>Ga0075363_100000661_pt1 | contig 11496 bp, 9 predicted proteins | sample EndMetdeltDD1763_FD_71470 | JGI IMG/M metagenome (GOLD analysis project Ga0075363, IMG submission 71470) | Populus endosphere microbial communities from Tennessee, USA - Endosphere MetaG P. deltoides DD176-3 | ecosystem: Host-associated > Plants > Roots > Endosphere | place: USA: Tennessee...
AGGTAGGAAAAGGGCGAGATGACGTCGAAATACCAGGTGGCAGCGCGCACGGGTGGACTCCGTTTTTCTATAGCCGGATGCTAAACAAAAAGGCCGCACGATGTGCGGCCTTTTTTCGGGCAAAGTACGTCTGAAGTCTTGAGACTTTAGACCCGCTTGACCTTTTCCAGCATCTTGAAGGTTGCCTTCGGCGCGCCGGCGAACATGCGCTTGAAGATCTTCGGCAGGCAGCGCCGCTCGAGGGTGTTGCGGCGGGTGCGTTTGCGTTCGGCCATGGTGATTCTCCGGGGTGTCGGGTTTCAAATTCTGTAAGCTACTGATTATACACTTTTTCCTTACATCGATGCCTACCCTCCCGATTGCCCGCCGCACCCTGCTCGCCGCCGCCCTGGCGGCCTGGACGCTCCCCATGCACGCACAGACCCAGACCAACAACGCCGACCAGGCCCTGATCAGCGCCGCGGCGCGCGGCGACCTGCCCGAGGTGCAGCGCCTGCTCGCCGCGGGCGCCGGGGTGGGAGCGCGCGACGGCCGCCGCCGCACCGCCCTGTTGGCGGCCACCCAGGGCAACCACGTAGCCGTGGCCGCGGCACTGATTGCAAAGGGCGCGGACGTCAACGCGCAGGACGACATCCAGGACAGCCCCTTCCTGCTCGCCGGGGCCAGCGGCTACCTGGAGATCGTGCGCCTGTGCCTGAAGGCCGGCGCCGACCTGAAAAGCCGCAACCGCTACGGCGGCACCGCGCTGATTCCGGCCTGCCACCATGGCCACCTGGAGACGGTGCGGGAGCTGCTCAAAACCGCGATCGACATCAACCACGTCAACAATCTCGGCTGGACCGCTCTGCTGGAGGCGGTGATCCTCGGCGACGGCGGCCCCACCCACACCGAGATCGTGCGCGAGCTGATCGCTCACAAGGCGCAGGTCAACCTGGCGGACCGCGAAGGCGTGACGCCACTGGCGCACGCGCGCCGCCGCGGCTTTCGCGAAATGGCGCGCCTGCTGGAAGCCGCTGGCGGGCGCTAGGCCGGGCGTCCCGCGGGATCGTCGGCGGCCACTTCCGCGCCGGCAGGCGCCGTCGCCCCGGCCGGCGCTGCCGCACTTGCGGGCCTGGCGCGCGCCGCCAGCACTGCCGCCGGCACGGTGGCGTTGATCTCGTTGGGGTCGACTTCCTCGAACCAGCGGTACAGCACCGGCACCACCAGCAGGGTCAATGCGGTCGAGGAGAACAGGCCGCCGATCACCACCACCGCCAGGGGCCGCGTCACCTCCGAACCCGGGCCGGTGGAAAACAGCATCGGGATCAGCGCCAGCATCGCCACCGAGGCGGTCATCATCACGGGCCTGAAGCGGTGCGTGCAGCCCTCGACAATCGCTTCCATGCTGCGCATGCCGTGCTCGCGCAGCTGGCGGATGAAGCTCACCAGCACCACCCCGTTGAGCACCGCAATGCCCCACAGGTTGATGAAGCCCACCGCCGCCGGCACGCTCAGGTATTCACCGCTCACCGCCAGGCCGACAATGCCGCCGATTGCCGCCAGCGGCAGCACCGTGATCACCAGCGCGGCGTAGCGCACCGAACTGAACAGCATGAACAACAGGAAGAAGATCGCCGCCACCGTCATCGGGATGATCACCATCAGGCGCTGAGTGGCGCGCTCCAGGTTCTCGAACTGCCCGCCCCAGGCCAGGGTGTAGCCCTCCGGCAGGCGCACCTCGGCGGCGATCTTCGCCTGCGCCTCGGCGACAAAACCGCCCAGGTCGCGGCCCTGCACGTTGGCGCCGATCACCAGGCGGCGCTTGGCCGATTCGCGGCTGATCTGTGCCGGGCCGTCGGCCAGGCTGATGTGCGCCAGGTCCTTGAGCGGCACCACCGCGCCGGACGGCGCGGACAACAGGATGTTGGAAATCGCCTCGACATTGTTGCGATGGTTTTCCGGGAAGCGCACTATCGCCGCGTAGCGCCGCTCGCCTTCGTAGATCAGGGTCGCATCGCGGCCCTTGACGGCGATCTCGATCACGTCGTTGACGTCCTCGACGTTGATGCCGATGCGCGCGATTGCCGCGCGGTCGATCTGGATGGTCATGTACTCCTGGCCCGACACCGGCTCGACGCGCAGGTCGGTCGCGCCCTTGATGCTTGAGAGCACCCGTGCGATGGTCTCGCCGGTTCTTTTCAGTTCGCCCAGGTCGTCGCCGAACAGCTTGATCGCCACCTGCGAGCGCACCCCGGAGACCATCTCGTCGACCCGCGCGGCGATCGGCTGGCTGATCGCCAGTTCCACTCCCGGCAGGCCCTTGAGCTTGTCGCGGATGTCGTTGGCGATGTCGTCCTGCGTATAGCCGCTGCGCCATTCGTCCTTGGGCTTCAGGGTGACGATGGGGTCGGACTCGTGCGGCTGCCCAGGGTCGGAGGCCGAGCCGCCGCGCCCCAGGCGCGACACCACCATCTTGACCTCGGGCACGCTCATGATCTGCCTGAGCGCCTGGTTTTCCATTTTCACCGACTCCTCCAGCGAGATGCGCGGCACGCGCACGATCACCGGGGTGATCGAGCCCTCCTGCATGGTCGGGATGAAGGCGGTGCCCAGCAGCGGCACCAGGCACAGGCTGGCGGCAAGCGTGAGCACCGAGGCGAGCACCACGCGCTTGCCGTTGTGCAGGCAGAAATCGAGCATGCGCAGGTACGGCGCCTTGAGCTTGCGCAGCAGCCAGGTGTCGTGCTCGGCGCCGCCCTTGAGCAGGTAGGTGCAGAGCACCGGCGTGAGGGTGAACGAGAGAATCAGCGAGACCGTGAGCGCAATCGCAATCGTCAGCGCCAGGGGCGCGAACATCTTGCCTTCCATGCCTTCGAGCGACAGCAGCGGCAGGAACACCAGGATGATGATGCCCACGCCGTACAGCACCGGCTTGCCGACCTCGGCCGCCGCCTTGAAGATCACCCGCCCCTTGGGCTCGCGCGCGTACTGCGGGTCGCCCAGGCGCGCGAAGGCGTTTTCCACCACCACCACCGCGCCGTCGACCATCAGGCCGATGGCGATCGCCAGGCCGCCCAGCGACATCAGGTTGGCGGACAGGCCGATGCGGTTCATCGCCATGAAGGTGAGCAATGGCGTGAGGATCAGCGTGGCCACCACGATGATCGCCGAGCGCACGTCGCCCAGGAAAATGAACAGGATCACGATCACCAGGATGATGCCTTCGGCCAGCACCTTGGCCACCGTGCTCATCGCCGAATCGACCAGGTCGGTACGGTCGTAGAAGGGCACCACCTGCAGGCCGCCGGGCAGCATGTTCTTGGCGTTGATCTCGGCTACCTTGGCCTTGATGCGCGTGACCACCTCGCGCGCGTTGCCGCCGCGGATCATCTGCATGATGCCGCCGACCTGCTCAGTCTCGCCGTTCTTGATCAGCGCGCCTTGCCGTACTTCGGTGCCAAAGGTGACTTCGGCCACGTCCTGGATGTACACCGGCGTGCCGCGCACCTCTTTCAGCATGATCTTGCGGATGTCTTCCAGCGAGGCGATCAGCCCGGTGCCGCGCACCAGGTATTGCTCGGCGTAGGCGGGCAGCACCCCGCCCGAGCTGTTGGCGTTGTTGCGTGCGAGCGCGCTGTAGACGTCCTTGACCGAAAGACCGTAATAGCGGATGCGGTCCGGATTGACCAGCACCTGGTACTGGCGCACATAACCGCCCTGCGAGTTGATCTCGGCCACGCCGGAAATGCCGCGCAGCATCGGCCGCACCACCCAGTCCTGCAGGGTGCGGCGCTCGGTCAACTCGGCGGTGGTCAGCGCCCGCAGCTTGCCGTCCGGGCTGCGGTCACCAGGATGCTCCAGCGTGTATTGGTAGACCTCGCCCAGGCCGGTGGAGACCGGGCCGAGCACGGGCGTGATGCCGTTGGGCATGCTGCTGCCGATTTCGATCAGGCGCTCGAGCACCAGCTGGCGCGCGAAGTACACATTGGTGCTGTCGGTAAACACCAGGGTGACGATCGAAATGCCGTTGCGGTTCAGCGAGCGCATTTCGGTCAGGCCCGGCAGGCCGGTCATGGCGTTCTCGATCGGCACGGTAATGAAGCGTTCCACCTCGGTGGGCGGCCGGCCGGGCGCCTCGGTGGCGACCTGCACCTGGACGTTGGTCACGTCGGGAAAGGCATCGACCGAGAGCTTCTTGACGGCAAAGCCGCCGGCGACGAACAGCACCACCGCCAGCACGGCGACGAAGATGCGCTGCTGCAGGGACCAGCTGATCAGGCCGTCGATCATGATGGTTTGCCTTGCGCGGCACTGTCGAGGTTGCGGCGCTGCCGCTCGTTGTTCAGGTGAAAGCCGCCGTCCAGGACGATGCGCGTGTTGTCCGGCAGTTTGTCGAGCACCGGACGCATGCCGCCCCTTTCCACACCCAGCTTGACGCGGGTCAGGCGCACCGTATTCGGCGCGGTCTCGACAAACAGGTGGTCGGCGTCGGCCTCGCGCACCACGGCGGCGGCGGGCACCACCTGGCGCTTGGCCGAGCGGCCGTCGATCAGCATGGTGATCAGCATGCCGGGCTTGAGCTTGCGCTCCGGGTTATCGAGATCCACCGAGACGCGCACGGTGCGGGTCTCGGGGTTGACCACGTCGGCGACGTAGACGATCTTGCCGGTGCGCTTGGCCCCTTCCAGCGCGGGAATTTCAATCTCCACCTTCTGGCCGCGCCTGGCGTCGGCGGCTTCCTGTTCCGGAATGTCGGCGCCAGCCCAGATCGAACTCAGGTCCGAGACCACGAACAGGATATCCGAGGGCTGCACCACCTGGCCCAGCGCAATCTTGCGCTCGATCACCACGCCGGACTGGGTGGTGTCGATGGGCGCGACGGCGATGATCGCGCCGCTCTTCTCCAGGCGCTCGATGCTACCGCTCGCCAGGCCAAGCACGCGCAGCTGGTCGGCGGCGGCGCGCTTTTCGGCGCGCGATACGGCCAGTTCGTTCTGGCGGCGCTGCAGCTCCGCCGAGCCGATCACGTCCGCCGAGAGCAGCAGTTGCGCGCGCTCGGCCGAGCGGAAGTTGAGCTGCTCTGCCGAATGCGCCTTGAGAAAAGCCAGTTGCGCGGCGGTGAGTTCCTGGCTGGAGAGGTTGGCGAGCATCTCGCCGTGGCGCACCTCCTGACCCAGCACCGCCTTGATGTCGGTGATGCGCCCGGTCACCGGCGCGCCGATGCGCGCGGTGCGGTAGCCGTTCACTTCCAGCCGGCCAGCGATGCGCAGGGTATCGGTCACCTCCGCGTCGGCCAGGCTGCCGGTCTTGACCAGCGCGGCCAGGTCGGGCGTGAGTTGCACCACTTGCGGATCGCGCGGCGCGGGCTTGGCGGCAGCCTGCGCCTTGTTCAGCGGCGCGTCCTTCTTGTCACCGCAGCCGGCGAGAAAAGCTGCGAGCACCACAACGGCTGCATATAGAGACTTGTTCATGTTCATTTCTCCGTGCGGGTTTCGCGGAAATCGGCAGCGGCCAGGCGTTCGAGTTCCGCCTTGGCCGCGTGCAGTTCAAAGCGTGCGGCAATCAGTTCGTTACGCGCGGCGCGATATTGGCGGCGTGCGTCCAGGTATTCGAGAATGCCGCGCTCGCCGTAGCGGTAGGCGGCTTCGGCGATCTGCACCACCCGGCGCGACTGCTCGAGGATGCCGCCCTCGAAGGCCTGCACCGTCTTGAACGCCGCCTGGTATTGCTGCCAGGCTGCGTCGAAACCCTGCGCGAGTTCGATGCCGCGCAACTCGGCCTCGCTGCGCGAGCGCAGGATCTGCGCCTGGGCCGCGTCGATCTGCCCGCGGCGCCGGTCCCACAGCGGGATCGCAATGGCCACGCCGGCGCGGATCGACGTGGTGTCGGGCTGGCGCTCCTGGCCCAGTTGCAGCGCGATCGCCGGCAGCACCGACTGGCGCTCGACCTCCAGTTGCTTCTCGGCGCGGCTGGTGTCGGCCAGGGCGCGGCGCAGGCCCGGGTTGCCGGCCAGCACGGCGCCGCGCAAGCCGCTGTAGTCGGCACCGGGCAAGCCCCGGTAAAAGTCCCCGGCCAGCGCGAAGTCCACCGGCAGGCGCGCCGCCACCGCGGCGCGCAGCAGCGCGCGCGCCTGCGCCAGGCGCGCCTCGGTGCGCTCCTTTTCCTTGCGCGCCATCGCCACTTCGGCATCGGCGCGCAACAGGTCGAAGCGCGCGCCCTCGCCGGTGCTGGTGCGCACCCGCACGCGCTCGCGGATCTGCTCGGTGAGGGTCAGGTCCTCGGTGGCGGCGGCGACCTCTTCCTCGCGGCGCAGCACGCTGAAGAACTCGGTCTTGATGCGCGCCACCAGTTCGTTCTGCGCGTCGGCCAGGTTGATCTGCGCGCCCTGCACGCCGGCATTTGCAACCTCGATCCGCGCGCTGCGCAGCGCCGGGTTCTCGATGCGCTGGGTGAAGGTGATGCTGCTGCCGGTGCCGGTGGCCGCGCCGGCCTGGCGGGCGCGATAGTCGCTGCCGACGTATTCGACCTCGGGGTTCGGGTAGGCGCCGGCCGAGGTGACCCCGGCGCGCGCGGCCAGGGACTGCGCGCGCACTGCTTGCAAGCCGGGATGCTCGCGCTCGGCCAGCGCGATCAATTCTTCCAGGCCATAGCGCTGGCCTCCGCCTCCCGCCACCGGGGGCGGGGCGGCCGAAAACACCGGCAGGTCGGCGGCCTGAACCATTTTGGTGTCCGCCAGCTGCAAGGTGGTGCTGCTGCGCAATTGCGCGTGGGCAGACGTGAAAAGTGCCGCCGCCAGCAGAGCGGCAGCGGATGGCAGGGAAATTTTCATCTGCGCCTCCGTCAGGCCGGAGGCCGGAGGCTGTCGGGCAGCGCCGGCGGCGCGGACCGCGCGGGCAGCGCATGCGGATTACAACCGCCCCGAGCGGCCGGCGGCGGGTACTGCGTGAGATCGTGATTCACGATTGAATCCTGTTTTTATTTGCTCTCGGTGAGGTCGAGACCAGCGAACTGCAACGGGCATGTCAAGACGAGAGCAATCTTGATGCCACGCGGCCGCCGCCAAGGTCTCGCTCACAGGGGCCGGCGCGCTGCGCTCTTGCCCTGCCGACTGGCCCGGGGACGTCCTGCTACCGCGCGTCCCGTGTTGTCGAACCAGCCGCTGGGGCGGCAGTGCGCCGCCCTTCAAGCTACTCCCCTTGCCGATTCCGGAACCAGAATCCCTTTGGGCTGGAATCGTTGAAGGTGCCCGAATCTTAACCATATTTGCCGCACTGCAATATTGGCGAACCACCCTAAGGGAATCGCCTAGACACGCGGCGAATTATTTATGTATAATTACCTAATTGTTAGGTAATTATACAAACCACCCATTTCGCCCATGAGTACCCGCAAGCCCCCCGCCCCCAAAGCCGCGCCCCGCAAACGTTCCGGCAGGCCGCCCGCCGCCGAGGTGCCGCCGTCCGCCGCCGGCACGCGCGAACGCATCCTCGATGCCGCCTATGGCGTGCTCAGCGAACAGGGTTATGACAAGCTCACGCAACTGGCGGTGTGCAAGGCAGCGGCGATCTCGCAGGGCCACCTCACCTATTACTTCCCGACCCGCGCGGCCCTGCTGCTCGGGCTGGCGGGCCACTGCGTCTACCGGCAGGTCGAGCAGATGATGCGCCAGGTGATCGACGGCGCGGCCACGCCGCCGCAGCCCGCCGAACTGGCGGCAGGCATGGCCGCGCGCCTGCGTGACCGCAACAACCCGCGCATCATGGTGGGCCTGCTGATCGCGGCGGACGGCGACGCGCGCATCAAGCCGGCGCTGCACGAATTCATCGCCAACGCGCGGCGCCTGATCGCGCGCCTGCTGGTGCAATGCGGCGTTCCGGTGACCGAGGAAAACATCACCCTGCTGCACGCCAACCTGATCGGGCTTGCCATGCTCAATTTCGCCCATGACGACAGCGGCTTCGCCAAGTCGCTGGAACAAACCACCGCCACCCTGCTGAAAAACTGGCGCACCATCGGGAGCACCAGCGCCAGCACCAGCGGCGCCACCACTCCCACGGGAGACCACCATGCTGCATGAATTCCGCATCTACCGGGCTCGCAATACCGGCGCCCTCGCCGTCCTGCTCTGCCTGTTGCTGTGCGCCTGCGCCAAGGAGGAAGCGCCGCGCATCCAGGGCTATGTCGAAGGCGAGTTCGTGCGCGTCTCGGTGACTGCGGGCGGCACGCTGGACAACCTGGCGGTGCGGCGCGGCCAGAGCATCGCCGCCGGCGCGCCGCTGTTCACGCTGGAATCGGCCAACGAGGCGGCCGCGCGCCGCGAGTCCGAGGACCGCGTCGCCAAGGCCGACGCCACGCTCGCCAACCTGCTGTCGGGCAAGCGCGCGCCGGAGGTGAACGTGGTGAGCGCGCAATTGCAGCAGGCGCAGGCCGCGCGCACGCTCTCGGCCTCCAACCTGGCGCGGCAGCAGAAGCTGGCGCAGTCCGGTTTCATCAGCCCCTCGGTGCTGGAGGACGCGCGCACCCAGCTGGCGCGCGACACCGCCGCCGTCGCCGAATTGCAGGCGCAGGTGCAGACCGCCAAACTGCCGGCGCGCGACAATGAAATCCGCGCCGCGCAAAGCGAAGCGGCCGCCGCACGCGCCGCCCTGGCGCAGGCCGACTGGAAGCTCAGGCAACGCGCGGTGCCCGCGCCGGCGGCCGGCCTGATCGCCGACACCTATTACCGCAGCGGCGAATGGATCAACCCGGGCAGCGCGGTGGTGAGCCTGTTGCCGCCGCAGAACATCAAGCTGCGCTTCTATGTCGCCGAGGCAAAACTGGGCGCGATCAAGCCGGGCCAGAAGATCCAGGTGAGCTGCGACGCCTGCGGCGCGCCGATCAGTGCGGAAATCCGCTTCATCGCCACTCAGGCCGAGTACACCCCGCCGGTGCTTTATACCCGCGACCAGCGTGCCAAGCTGGTCTACCTGGTCGAGGCGTATCCGTCCCCTGCCGACGCGCCGCGCCTGCATCCGGGCCAGCCGGTGGACATTACGCTCTGATCATGGCCACCACCGCGACAAACCAAGCCGTCGCGCCGCCGGCAGCGGGCGAGTACGTGATCGACGTGCATGGCATCACCAAGACTTTTGGGGTCAACAAGGTGGTGGACAACGTCTCGCTGAAAGTGAAGCGCGGCGAGATTTTCGGCTTTCTCGGCCCCAACGGTTCGGGCAAGACCACCTGCATCCGCATGATCTGCGGCCTGCTCACGCCCGACGCGGGTGAAGGCACCTGCCTGGGCCACGACATCCGCAAGGAAGCCGGCGCGATCAAGCGCAAGGTCGGCTACATGACCCAACGCTTCTCTTTCTGGGAAGACCTGACGGTGCGCGAGAACCTCGACTTCATCGCGCGCATGTACGATATGGACGACCGCAAGGGGCGCGTCGACCGCGCCCTCGCCGACCTCGGCCTGACCAATCGCGCGGGCCAGCTCGCCGGTGCGCTTTCCGGCGGCTGGAAGCAGCGCGTCGCGCTGGCCGCCTGCCTGCTGCACGAGCCGGAACTGCTGCTGCTCGACGAACCGACGGCGGGCGTGGACCCGAAGGCGCGGCGCGACTTCTGGGAAGAGATCCACGCACTCTCCGCACGCGGCATCACCGTGCTGGTGAGCACGCATTACATGGACGAGGCGGCGCGCTGCCACAAGCTCGCCTACATCCTCTACGGCCAGCTGATGGTGCAAGGGACGGCGCAGGAGATCATCGATTCCCAGCACCTGAGCGCCTGGGAGGCGACCGGCCCCGACCTGCCTGCGCTGGCGCACAAACTGCAGGCCACCGAAGGCGTCGGCCAGGTCAGCGCCTTCGGCACCGCGCTGCACGTGACCGGCACCGATGCGGCAAAGCTGGAGCAGGCGATCGCGCCGTTCCGCTCCGCGCCGCACACCCGCTGGCAAAAAATCGAGCCCGGCCTGGAAGACGTGTTCATCAACCTGATGGACCGCAGCGACACGCGCTACCCGGCGCCGGAGAAAAAGCCATGAACACGGTCTTCTCGATCTCGCGCTGGCTGGCGATCGTGCAAAAGGAATTCATCCAGCTGGGCCGCGACCGGCTCACCTTCGGGATGATCGTCGGCATCCCGGTGCTGCAACTGCTGCTGTTCGGCTTTGCCATCAATTCCGACCCCAAGCACCTGCCCACGGCGATCATCGACCACGACCGCTCGGTGTTCTCGCGCAGCATCGCCACGGCGATGGGCAACAGCAGCTATTTCGACTTCAAGCGCGAACTGGCGGACGAACACGCCGCCGAGCGCGCGCTGGCCGAGGGCCGCGTGCAGTTCGTGGTGAACATACCCAGCGACTTTTCGCGCCGCCTGCTGCGCGGCGAGAAGCCGGCGGTGCTGATCGAGGCCGATGCCACCGATCCCGCGGCCACCGGCAGCGCCATCGCCTCGCTGAACCGCCTGACGCAGACCGCGCTGCAGAACGACCTCGGCGGCTCCCTGCAGCCGCTCGCACCCGGCACCACGCCCTTCGAGTTCCGCGTGCACGCGCGCTACAACCCCGAGGCGGTCACGCAATACAACATCGTACCCGGGCTGATGGGCGTGATCCTCACCATGACCATGGTACTGATGACCGGCCTGGCGATTACCCGCGAGACCGAGCGCGGCACCATGGAAAACCTGCTCGCCACCCCGGCCACCGCGCTGGAAGTGATGACCGGCAAGATCGTGCCCTACATTTTCATCGGCCTGATCCAGGTGTTCCTGGTGCTGCTGCTGTCGCACTACGTATTCAGCGTGCCGATGCTGGGCAGCCTGGTGCTGCTGCTGGGCGTGGTGCTGCTGTTCATCGCCGCCAATTTGATGATCGGGCTGACCTTTTCGGCGATTGCCAAGAATCAGTTGCAGGCGATGCAGATGACCTTCTTTTTCTTCCTGCCCTCGATCCTGCTGTCTGGCTTCATGTTTCCGTTTCGCGGCATGCCGACCTGGGCGCAGTGGATCGGCGAAGTGCTGCCGCTGACGCACTTTTTGCGCATGGCGCGCGGCATCCTGCTCAAGGGCAACGGCTGGAACGAAATCCTGCCGGAAGTCTGGCCGCTGGTGCTGTTCATGCTGGTGGTGCTGGCGGTGGGCCTGAAGCGCTTCAAGCGCACCCTGGACTGAACGTTCTCTTTCCGCGCTGCGCGGATCGAACCTGAAGCTTCAGCGCTTGACGCTGGGCACGCGGTTCCTGATCTTGTCCTGCATGCGCACGTCGAACCGTTCCAGGTTGATGATCACGCGCTCGTGGGTGCCTGACCCGATCGGTTCCACTTCGTCTTCCGCCCAGACGCGAAAGGTGATGACGCGGCCCTTGACTTCGGTGACCTCGGCGTAGGCGGTCACACGCATGCCCACCGGCGTGGCCGCGAAGTGCTGCACGTCCAGGCGGGTGCCGACGGTCTGGTTGCCCTCGGGCACGAAGCGCTCGGCCGCTTCCAGCGCCGCCGCTTCCAGCAGGTTGACCAGCACCGGCGTGGC
>Ga0075363_100000662_pt1 | contig 11494 bp, 10 predicted proteins | sample EndMetdeltDD1763_FD_71470 | JGI IMG/M metagenome (GOLD analysis project Ga0075363, IMG submission 71470) | Populus endosphere microbial communities from Tennessee, USA - Endosphere MetaG P. deltoides DD176-3 | ecosystem: Host-associated > Plants > Roots > Endosphere | place: USA: Tennessee...
GTCGCGTCCCCGACGGGTGCGCGACTGGCGGGCAAGCATGGCATCGGCCTGCTATCGATCGGGGCCACGCTGGTGGTCGAGGGTTTCGATGCGCTCGGGTTTCACTGGGGGATCGTCGAAGAGCGGGCGGCAGCATTCGGCACCGAGGTCGACCGCAACAACTGGACGCTGGTCGGGCCGATGCACATCGCCGAGACGGAAGAACAGGCGCGCGCCGACGTCCGGTTCGGCATCGAGCCGTGGTTCCGGTACTTCCAGAAGGTCGCCGCGTTCCCGCAGATGACCATCCCCGGGGAGCAGATCGACGAGATGATCAACATCATCAACGACGCCGGCGCCGGCGTCATCGGCACGCCCGAACAGGCGCGCGCCCAGGTGCAGCGGCTATGGGATCAGTCCGGTGGGTTCGGCTGCTTCCTTCAGATGGGCCACGAGTGGGCGAACCCGGCGGCGACGAAGCGGTCCGCCGAACTGTTCGCCGCCGAGGTGATACCGCACTTCCAGGGGCAGGCGCAGCCGACGCTGGACGCCGCGGCGCGCGCCAGCGAGGTGCGCGACGACCTGGCCCAGACTCAGCTTCAGGCGATCGACCACATGACGAAGAAATATCAGGACGAAGTCGACTCGAAGTGACTGTCAGCCTCCGCGATCATGCCGAGGATCTGCCTCGGGCCGAGCGGCGAGCCGGAGATCCGTACGCCAAGCGGCGCCAGTGCGTCGGCGACGGCGTTGATGACTGCGGCAGGCGATGCAATCGCACCACCTTCTCCCATTCCCTTGACGCCCAACGGGTTTGGGCCCGGCGACTCGATGTGGCCGACCTCAATCGTGGGCACCTCGCACGCGGTAGGAAGTAAATAGTCGACGAAGGTGCTGGTGAGCGGATTGCCGTCGTCGTCGTAGACCATGTGCTCGTACAGCACGCCGCCGATGCCCTGCACCACTCCGCCGAATACCTGGCCTTCCACGACCTTTGGGTTGATCATGCGGCCGCAGTCCTCGCTGACGACGTACCGCAGGATCGTTACCCGACCCGTGTCGACGTCGACCTCGCAGGTGCAGATGTGGCACGCATTGGAGAACGTGAATGGCGGCGCTTTGAAGCGGTGCGACGCCTCCAGCCCTGGCGAAGTGCCCGGCGGGAGCATGTCCGGGCTGTGGTAGGCCAACTGGCCGAGGTCCGCGAAACTCATTCCCTTGGTGGCTGTTCCGCGGACGAACACGCGGCTGTTGTCGATCTCGAGGTCCTCGACCGCCGCCTCCAGCGCATCCGCTGCGATCGCAAGTAGTTTCGACCGCAGTTCGGTGCTGGCCGCTGCGACGGCGTTGCCGATCAGCACTGCGCTGCGGCTGCCCCCTGTCCCGGCTCCCCAGGGAGTGGCGGCGGTGTCGCCTTGGATGACGGTTACGTCGTCCGGGGAGCAGCCAAGGTGTTCGGCGACCACCTGCTTCATGGTCGTCACGACGCTCATCCCGGTGCTCGAACTGCCCAGCGCCGCCGTCACCTTGCCGCTGTAGTCCATCCGGATTTCCGCCGCCTCGGTAGCCATTGAGCCGACTGCGATTCCCGATGGCTCCACGCACAGGCTGATTCCGATGCCGAGGTAGCGGCCCTGCTCCAGGGCGGCCTGTTGCTCGGCCCGGAAGCCGTCGTAGTCGATCATCGACGCCGCCTGCTCGAGAGTCTCGGCCGGGGTGATCGATTCGAAGCACAGCATGCTGGGCAACGTGTACGGCTGATCTTCGGCCCGAATCACGTTGCGGCGGCGCAGTTCAAGCGGATCGACGCCGAGCTGGCGGGCCGCGGTGTCCATCAATTGCTCGATGCCCACCGCGTACATGAGGAAGGGGCCGCGGTACGGGGCCTTGCCGCAGGTATTGGTGTACACCGTCTGACTGCCGAAGCCGACCTTGGGAATCTTGTACGCGTTCGTGAGAAACGGCGCGATAAAGGCGCCCATGCCGCTGGAACCCATCGTCTGGTAGGCGCCGATGTTCTCGATGTATTCGCCTCGGATCGCGGTGATGGTGCCGTCGCCCTCCAACGCGATCGAGAGGTCCATCCGCTCGTCGCGGGCGTGGGCCGCCGCCGTCAGGTTCTCGCGGCGGTCCTCGATCCAGCGCACCGGACGGCCCAGCAACTTGGCGGCCAGCACGACGGCCCACTCGTCGCGCATGATCGCCATCTTCTGGCCGAACCCGCCGCCGACATCCGGCTGCACCACCCGGATTTGGTTGGTGCCGACGCCGAGCAACCCGGCGATCAAGCCCTGTACCCCGTGCACGCTTTGGGTCCCGCTCCACACGGTCAGCTCGTCGCTGTAAGGATCCCAGTCGGCAACGATGCCCCGACACTCCATCGGTGCTTGGACGTAGCGGTGCATGACGATGTCGTCTCGGACCACGTGCGCGGCGTCGGCGAACGCCTGCTCTAGATCCGGGTCGCCGAACAATGGAATGACTTGAGGGGTGTTGGTGCCGATTTCGGGGTGAACCAGCGCGGCGTCGCCATTGCGGGCGGCGCCGACGTCGAGCACCGGCTCCTGCGGTTCGATGTCGATGTCGATCAGCTCGACGGCGTCCTCCGCGAGGTAGCGATTCTCAGCGATCACGATGGCGATCGGGTCGCCGACATAGCGGACGTCGTTCTCGGCGAGGCAGTACTTCGGTGGGTATGGACCCTCTGGCAAGCCCGGCAGCGAGGTGTCCTGTACCAGAGGGTTCAGGTCGGCTGCGGTGTACACCGCTCGCACCCCGGGCGCCGATCGGGCCGCCTCGACGTCGAGACTGAGGATGCGACCACGGGCCACCTCGCTGCGCAGGAACGCCGCATCGGAAGCGCCAGGGACCACGACATCGGCGATGTAGCGGCCTCGTCCACACAGCAGTCGCGGGTCTTCCGAGCGGGCAATGGCCTGCCCCATGAACCGGCCGGCGGTCATGACGAACTCCCGTTGTTCGCCGCGCGTTTGACCGCGGCGATGATGCCCTGATATCCCGTGCACCGGCACAGGTTTCCGGACATCGCCTCCCGAATCTCGTCGTCCGAGGGGTTCGGATGCTCGGCAAGGAAGGCGTGTGCGGAGACCACGAAACCCGGTGTGCAATAGCCGCATTGGAGGCCGTGTTCGGTTTGGAATGCCGCTTGGATCGGCGTCAGAGCTCCCGCAGGCTCTGAAAGGCCTTCGATCGTCGTCACCTCGTCGCCGTCGGCCTGTGCCGCGAACATCAGGCAGGAACGCACCGCGTCGCCGTTCAGCAACACGGTGCACGCTCCGCAGACGCCGTGTTCGCAGCCCAGGTGCGTGCCTGTGAGGCTCAGATCGTCACGCAAGAAGTCCGCAAGCGTGCGCCGCGCCTCTACGGTGCGGGAGAGTCGTTCACCATTGACCGTGACTGTCAGTGCAACTTCACGCATGTTTCGCCTCGTCGATTGCGGCCGCAAGCACCCGTGGCACAAGTGTTTTGGCCATTTTTCTGCGTTGCTCGCCCGTCGCGTGAAGATCGCCGGGCGGATCGAGAGTGGCCGCTACCTCGGCCCCGAGAGCCGGCAGGTCGAGATCGTCCACTGCGGCGCCGTTGAGTGTCTCTTCGATGGCGCGCGCTCGCACCGGCACGCTGCCAACTCCGAACAGGGCCAGGGCGGCCCGGTTCACCCGCTCGCCGTCGAGTTGGATCCCGCAGACCGCGCCGCACATCGCGAAGTCCCCCGCGCGGCGAGCCACCTCATCGACTGCCCACCCGGTGCTGCCGGACCAAACCGGAAAGTGGGCCGCCACCAAAACCTCGTCCGCCTCCATCGCTGTCGCCCACGTCGACACGAAGAAGTCCGCCGCGGAAACCCGCCGGCTGCCGTTGGGCCCGGCGATCTCGAGCGACGCGTCGAGCGCCACCGCTGCCGCGGGATACTCGGCGGCGGGGTCCGCATGCGCGAGTGAGCCGCCCACTGTGCCGCGGTTGCGGATCTGGTAGTGCCCGATGTGCGAGGTCGCCTTCGCGAGTAAGGGCACGGCGGCGGCGTCCCCGTTTCGCTCGATGCTGGCCTGGGTGGTCATGGCCCCCACGCGTATCGAGGTGTCAACGGCTGTGACGCCGCGCAGGTCTTCGATCGCTTGCAGATCTATCAGATGGTCGAATCGTGAAAGGCGCAGTGACAGAAGAGGAATCAGGCTCTGGCCGCCCGCGAGCACCTTCGCCTCGTCGCCATACGCTTGCAGTATCGCGATCGCCTCGGCGAGCTCACTGGGGCAGTGATAGTCGAATGGCGCGGGCTTCACTGCCGTGCCTGGTCACGAACGAAGGTGTGCACAAGGTCCCCCGACCTACAATCAATCCACGCCCTAGCCAAGCATCACACATCTAAGACATGCGGGTGGACAGAATGCGAAGCTGGCGACGCCTCAGCGCGGCGCCGCCGTCGCCTCGGTCACGATTTCGGCTTCTGCCTGCGGGTGCCGCCTGGTGGCCAGCACGCATCCGGCCAGAATGAGCGTCAACGCCGCCACGTTCCACGGCGTGAGCGGCTCATGCAACACGATCACTCCGGCGGCCAGCGCCACGGCGGGATTGATGTAGGTGAAGACGAGCGCACGTGCGGCGCCCACCTCGCGGATGAGCGCGAAGAAGACGATGAACGCGAGCGCAGTGCAGATGACTGCCAGTCCGCCGAGCGCTAGAAGCACGCGGGTGGAGGGCATCTCGTGAGGCCATGTGGCTGCTGCGGGCGCGGCGTACACCAGCGCGGCGAAGCCAAGGCACACCGCGGTCATTGGTAAGGCCGGTACGTCGGCGAGATGTCGCGCGGCGATCAGCGGCGCGATCGCGTAGCACGTCGCGACCATCAACACCTCGATGATCGGCCAGGTGCTCCCGCCGATGTGCGGGCCTGCCAGCACTGCGACGCCGCAGATGCCGATCGACAGACCGATGATGCGTTTGTAACCCAGTCGCTCACCGCCGGTGAAGCGGTCGAGGACCGCGGCGACGATGGGCGATGCAGCGATGAGCAGACCGGTCATCGAACTGGTCAGATGGCGCTCGGCGTCCGAGAGCAGCCACCACGCGGCAATGATCTCGAAGAATGCGAACCCCAGCAGGGCCTTCCAGTGATTGCGGACGATCGTCAGGGTCTGCCGATTGAAGGCCATCGGCAGCAGCACCGCGGCGCCGACCGCCGTGCGGGCAAGGACCAGCACGGGAACCGACACGCCTTCGACGGCGACCTTGATCATCAGGTAGGGGATGCCCCAGATGATGCTCATCGCGAGGAACAGGATCCATCCGCGCGAGCTCACATCGATAGCCTACGAAACGTGGACAAGCGAATTTCTCGGGTGACCGCTGCGATGGCCACGGCAGGCGTCGAGCCGAACATCAAGATCCTCGACGCCGACGCCAAGACCGCGGTTGCGGCCGCCGCGCAGCTGGGCTGTGAGGTCGGTGCGATCGCCAACAGCCTGGTGTTCGACTGCGATGGCGAGCCGCTGTTGGTGATGGCCAGCGGCGCGCACCGCGTCGACACCAATCTGCTGGCCCGCACGCTCGGCGCCACCGCGATTCGCAAGGCCGACCCGCACCTGGTGCGTAGCGCGACCGGTCAGGTGATCGGCGGGGTGGCCCCGACCGGGCACCCCAGCCGGTTGCGCACGATTGTCGACGAGACTCTGATTCAGTACCCGGTCATCTGGACTGCGGCGGGCACCGCCGATTCGGTGATGTCGATGACGTACGAACAGCTGCTTGTGCTCACCGAAGGCAAAGCGATTGCGATTTCGGTGCGCTAACAGTCGCTGAGCGACGGTATCCGCACCGAAATCACCGAGTCAAATCCGCGTAGCGCGCGACGTGGTAGTCCGTCGAGCCGAATTCGTACTGTAATGCGGTGAGCCGCTTGAAATAGTGGCCGATCGCCAGCTCCTCGGTCATGCCCATCCCGCCGTGCAACTGAACGGCCTGCTGACCCACGAAACGAGCGGCCCTGCCGATCGTCGCCTTGGCAGCCGAGACCGCCCGCGCACGCGTGTCCGGCTCCGCGTCGAGGTTGAGTACTGCGAGATACACCGCGGCAACGGCCTGCTCGACTTCCATGAACATGTCGACCATGCGGTGCTGCAGCACCTGAAAGCTTCCGATCGGCTGGCCGAACTGCTGCCGCTGCTTGCAGTATTCGACGGTGTCGGCCAACACCTTTCGCATGCAGCCCACCGCCTCTGCGCAGACCGCAGCAGCGCCCTCGTCGCGTGCCTGGGCCAGCGACGGCCACGCCTGGCCCTCGGCGCCCAGCAAAACTGCCGGCACGCCGTCGAACCGAAGGTCGGCGGCACGTCGGTCGTCGACGGTTCGGTAGTGGTGAGCCTCGATCGACGACCAGTCAGCGTCGACCAAGAACAGCGACAGCCCACTCTGCGTCCGCGCGGTGATCAGCAGATGCGTGGCGATCGGCGCGTTCATCGCAACGATCTTCGATCCGCGCAAAACCCATTCGTCGCCGGATCTTTCGGCGACTGTCGACACGTCCTGCCAGTGTTCACCGGTGCCAGGCTCCGCTGCCGCCACTGCCACCAGCGCGGTGCCCGCCACCACCTTCTCTAGCAGCGCGGTGGCCGCCGGATCGCCTGCTCGGTGCAACAGGCCGCCTGCCACCACCACCGTGTCGATGTACGGCTCGATCACCAGCGCGTGGCCGAGCGCCTCGGCGATCACCATGACTTCGACTGGGCCACCGCCGATTCCGCCCACCTCTTCGGGGAACGCAGCGCCGAGAATGCCGAGTTCGTCGGCGAATCCACGCCAGATGTCGGGCTGCCAACCCGCGCCTGTTTTGGCGGCGGCGCGACTCTTCTCGAGGTCGTATCGCGTCGACAGAAACTTGGTGAGCCCGTCGCGCAGCAGTTCCTGTTCCTTGCTCAGATTGAAGTCCATCTACAACCCCAATGCCGCTTTGGCGAGAATGTTTCGCTGAATTTCGTTGCTGCCGGCGTAGATTGAGCCGGCCCTGTCGTTGAAGTAGCGCAATGGTGCGACGGCCTGCCACGCGTCACCGCTGACGTAACCGTCAGGCGGTGGCTCATAGTCGGACACCGGCCCACCCGGTGCGGTTGCGTGCGGTTGATAGACCCGTCCGCGCGGACCGGCGGCTTCCATCGCCAGTTCGGTGAGCGACTGGCTCAGCTCGGTCGCCAGCACCTTGAGCATCGATGCGCCCGGCCCGGGGTGACCGCCGCCGGCGAGTGCGGCGAGCACGCGATACTCCAGGATCTCTAGCACCTCGGTGCGGATTCGCGCGTCGGCGAGCTTGCGTGCGAACGCCGGATCGTCGAGCAGCCTGCCGCCACCCGCCGCGGGTTGATCCGCGGCCACCGTGGCGATCTCCTCTGCCATCACCTGCAGCGCGGGCGATGCTGCGCCACCGCCCCGTTCGAACTCGAGCAGATACTTCGCGACGGTCCAGCCATCGTCGATCTGACCGAGCACGTTGGCCTTCGGCACGCGAACCTCGTCGAAGAAGACCTGGTTTTGGATTTCCTCACCCGACGTCATCACCAACGGCCGGATCTGGATGCCCGGCGTCGTCATGTCGATCAGCACGAACGTGATGCCCTGCTGCTTCTTCTGTGTCTTCGATGTGCGGACAAGCGCGAACATCCAATTCGCTTCGCCCGCGTGCGTCGTCCAGATCTTGCTGCCGGTGCACACGAGGTCGTCACCGTCGTCCACCGCCGCCATCGTCAGGGCTGCCAGATCCGAGCCCGCTTCGGGTTCGGAGTAGCCCTGGCAGAAGAACACTTCGCCGGTGAGGATCCGCGGCAGAAAGAAGTCCTTCTGCGCGTCCGTGCCGAACTTGACGATCGCATGGGCGACCATCCGGATGCCCATCGGCGACAGCGAGGGCGCTCCGGCCAACTGGGACTCACGGCTGAAGATGTAGTGCTGCGTCAGGCTCCAGTCGCAGCCGCCATGCTCCACCGGCCACGCCGGCGCCGCCCAACCGCGCTCGTGCAGGATCCGCTGCCACTCCATGCTCGCCTCGTGATCGGCGTACACGCTGGTCATCAGGCGCCCGGCCTGCCGGAGTTCGGGCGTCAGCTTTTCGGCCAGGAAGGCGCGCACTTCATCGCGAAACGCCAAGTCGGTGGCCGACCACGCGAGGTCCATCGATTTCCCCTGTCTGCCGAGGCAATGCAGACAGAGTAAACCTAGTTAGTTAAGTGAGCCAACAACGGGTCCCGATTAAGTTAATGCCCGTTCAGGTTCGCGGTGACGAGGCGAGGCACAACGGCCATAATCGGGGGCGTGGAGCGGCGACGAGACGGCAAGGAACGCCAGGATCCGATGGTCCTTCTCAAGGAGCTCCCGGCGTTGGTCGTGCTGGAACGGTTTCCGGTGCCGGTGCTGGCGATCGACGAGGAGGGCACCATCCTGTTCGCCAATACGGCGTTCGGCGAGATGCTCGGGTACCCACCCGATGTGGTCAAGGCGTTGAAGTTCCGGCAGATCTTCCACACCCTGCCCGCCGATGAATCCGCTGTTTCTGTTGTGCGCGCCCACGCGGAGCTTGTTGTTGAGCTCGTGCACCAGGACGGCTCCATCGTCCGCGCCCGGATGAGCAAGTCGGCCCTGCTGCGCGGAGATGACCCGGTGGCGTTGGCGACGTTCCAGGACCTGACCGAACGACTGTGGGTCGACGAGCTGTAGTCACTCGGCGAGCGGCGCAGGGGTATGCCGCATCGACTCGCGCGCCAGGAACTCCTCGAAGTACGCCAGCGACTCCTGCCTGACGATCGCGGGCAGCAGCACCTGCCATGCCCGCGCCACGCGCTGCAACACGTCGGCTCCCGCGGCGATCGCACTCGCCAGCAATTCGACCCCCAGCATGGAGCCGACGATCGTCTCACCGATCGCCTGCGGGTCGAGCTCGGCACGGACGTCGCCCTCGTCGATCGCTTGACGTGTGCGCTCGGTCATCTCCGCCGTCCAACCGCTGTATGTGCGTTCGGCTATGTCGTTGAATTCGCCGAAAGCGCGCAAGAGTTGCGTTCCGCTGCGGGCGATCTGGTCGGTGATCATCAGGTCGGCGACGACGAACACGCCGTGGATCATGCCTTCGAGCGCCGGCGCCGAGGAGCTGGAGATGCTGCGGAATGCGTCGGCGAGGCGGGTGCTGGCCTCCTCGATGATCGCGGTGGCGAGCGATTCCTTTGAATCGAAGTGGTAGTACAGGGCGCCCTTCGTCATCTCGGCGCGTTCGATGATGTCGCCCAATCCGGTAGCCGGATAACCGATTTCGTTGAACAGTTCGACGGCAGACGTGATGATCTTCTTGCGAGTAGCCTCGGATCGCGCTTGGCGCACCATCGTCCGAGTACCTCCGGAGGTTCCGTCGGCCTATCCAGGGTGGGCTACGGCCTGGAGGGCATCCTAACCTAAAGCATCCGCTGCAAGCGGTGCCGCCTTCTTTTGCGCAACGGCCGTGCGCCGCTTGATGAACTGATTGAGATAGTCGATCCGGTCTGGGTTGACGAAACCGGGTAGCGCCAGTGTCCAGACGTTCTCCAGGTCGCGCAGAAAGTGCTCGGGCTCAGCGAGATTGCTTGTCTGGCGCAGTCCGAGGTACATCGACACCAAGAGTCTCGCGATGTCGCGTGGATCGCGGTCGGAGATGATGTCGCCGTCTTTGATGGCCTTGCCTGCTATAGCGGCGAAGGCGTCCACCCACTGGCCCAGAACGTCTGCCTGGAGACCGTCAGTGCGGCCTATGGACTCGAGCAGATTCAAGCCGGCGCGGGCGATCTCGTCGCCGATGTCTTCGACTGCGACTAAGTACACGATGTCGATCAGGGTCTCCAGCCCCGACAGCTTGCGCGCCAGCAGTTCGTCGACCGCCGCCGACGCCAACACGAACCGGTACTCGATGATTGCCGCCGCCAGCGCGTGCTTGGACCGGAAGTGGAAATACATCGCACCCTTGGTGACTTCCGCGTCGGCCAGAATGTCGTCGAGGCTCACCAAGCTGTACGACCTGCGCGCGAACTGCCGCGACGCCGCGCGGAGAATCTGTTGCCGCGTGGTGTCCGCTCGTCTGTCGAGCTGTTCGGTCACTTCCGAACCTCGGAATCTGGACAGTGGGGCCTGTGGTCGGGTAATCGTGGTTTCCGTAAATTAGTCAATTCTCCGATTCTTTCACTCGCTGCCGATAACCGGCAGGAGTGGGCGCGCCGGTTTTGCAGGGCAAACCCATCAACGGCCCTCCTCGGGGTAGTCCGCGCGCGGAGCATGGGGCAAACCAGACCGTCAATACTTTAAGTCATTTTTTAGTCTGCATATCAGCCAAAAGGTATGTAAGGTACACATTGTGATGACTCTTGGTCCGGCGTTCGCCGGGCGGCCACAGGCGGCTGATTCCGAGGTCAGCGGGGCTGTGGCGGGACGGATTGCCCTATCACCGAGCAAATCCCAGTGGTATTTTCATACGGTTGCCATAGTCCGCGTTGGCAAACCCCCTCGAACCCCTGCGCGGGCTGTGGCAACTTCAAGTCGACCGTTTGAAGTACCCACCCGATTCGTCGAGCTTGATCCCCGAATCTCGGCCCACAGCGCAGTCCTAGCGACAACGAAGTTCGCGTTGTCTGTCCCGAAGTCAGACGATTTAGCAATACCGAGGTAATTAACGGTGAACTGGGACGAAGAAGTCGACGTCATTTGTACCGGCGCAGGCGTTGCCGGGCTGGCGCACTCCGTGGCCGTCGTCGACATGGGTGGCGATGTTTTCGTCGCCAGCTCACGCGATGAGGGTGGCCCGGGTGGGGCGACGGTTGCGGTCCGGTCCCGAGTCGACAAGCTGCATTGGCTCGACATCGATACTTCTGATCCCGACACGAATGAATACTTCGCCTCGCTGTCGTCGGACCTCGGTCCGCTGACCCGATCTACACGGGACGCTGACGTACCAATCAGGGTGATTGATCACGCGGAGCCGGTCGACCCGCGTGGTGTCGTCATGCCGTTCGTCGGCGCGCGCCTCAGGGATTGGGCCGCGCGTTGCCTGGTGTCGCCGTACGGCTACCTCTACACCCGCGTGGCTGATTGGCAGTCGACCACTCTGCGCACCGTCGACGGCGACTCGATCGAGGTCGCCGAAATCGGCGCGATTACGCCCGATCCCGCCAACGTCGGCGGCTCCGTCCTGGATTGGCTCAACGGACAAGCCCTGGACCGCGACATCGAGATTCATCACGGCACGTCGCTCGAGCGGATCGTGTTCGAGGAAGGCGCTGTGGTCGGTGCAGAGTTCAGGACGCCGGATGGCCCGTTGGCGGTTCGCGCCCGACACGGTGTGACGGTCGCCAGCGGCGGGCCGTACGCCGCGCTGGCCAGCGGTCAGGCACTGCCGGCCGACGACGCTCCGCTGCGCCTGTGCCTCGTCGGCCAGACCGCCAGCCGCTTCGGTCGTGTCGAGCTGCTGACCTCTGGGCCGTTCACCAAAAGTGTCGCGTCC
>Ga0075363_100000665_pt1 | contig 11471 bp, 14 predicted proteins | sample EndMetdeltDD1763_FD_71470 | JGI IMG/M metagenome (GOLD analysis project Ga0075363, IMG submission 71470) | Populus endosphere microbial communities from Tennessee, USA - Endosphere MetaG P. deltoides DD176-3 | ecosystem: Host-associated > Plants > Roots > Endosphere | place: USA: Tennessee...
CCGGAAAATCCGCTGTCGCAGTAACTTCCGTGAGGAACAGGTGTGAATTCGCGAGCGAGTAGACCGGAGGCCTGGCGCTCGTTGGCGCAGCGTGGCGTGGATACGGCCGCGGAGTGGTCCGATGTGCTGGCCGAAAAGCTCAACGCCGCAGCGGATCCGCGCGCCAAGCTGCTGCGCAAGCGTCGTTGGGCGCTGCGACTCGGCGTGTTCTTCACAGTGTCATCGCTGATCTGGATCGGCGTCACCGGCCTGCTGTCGGCCTGGGAAACCCCGTTCTGGGCGTTGTTCATCCCGGCGCCGATCGCGGTCGGTGCGGCGTTCCTCGCGACGCTGTCGTTCCTGCGCTACCGCTGGCTGCGCGGGGAACCGTTGCCGCCGCCACGATCTCGCACCGCCCGCCGCCTGCCGGCGTGGGGTTCGGCGGCCCGCCAGCCGATGGCCGCGCTGGCAGCCTCTGAACGCGGCCTGCTGTCGCTACTCGGCGTGATGGAGCGCGGCCGGATGCTGCCGGCCGACGAGCTTCGTGAGCTGACGGCAGCGGCCGACCAGACCGCCGCGACGATGACCGCGACCGCCAATGAGGTGGTGTCGATGGAGCGCACGATCAGTTCCGCCCCGCAGTCACGCGCGCATCTGGCGCCGACGATTCAGGCCTTCACCGCGCAGCTGGACCAGGGTGCTCGTCAGTACAACGAAATGGTGACCGCGGCAGCGCAATTGGTGTCGGCGGCCAACACCGGATCGATGTCGAGCTCACCGATGACGCAGCAGCGCTACCGCAACGAGCTGTCGAATGCGACGGATCGGCTGCTCGGATGGGCTCAGGCCTTCGACGAACTCGGACACCTGCGCCGCGCCTAGACGTCGTGTGAACTCGACGGGCCCGACCGGGGGCCGTAGCGCTCGATGTACGCCTCGTGGACGTGGGCGTTCTTCTGCCGGGACAATGCGTCGACCAGGTTCGGGTCCATACCGTGCTTGCGCAGCATGTGCCGGCGCCACACCTTGTTGAGCGCGTGGGAGAAGAACACGAACGGAATCAGGATCGGCAGCGTCATCGACAGGTGCACGTCCAGCGTCGTCGGTATGAACCAGAACGGAATCAGGATCACGAACGCCGGAATGAAGACGCGGATCATCATGCGCACCGTCGCGCCCTTGCCCGCCAAGTCGTTGCGCACCCAGTCGTGCATCGACTCGGGTAGCACCCTGCCGTAGCAGTAGCCGATGTACTCGACGACGTTCGGCCGGGTGCGTGCGGATTCGGTGCCCATATCGAGCCCGAATGATAGCAACGCGGCAGGTCACATCGTTGCGCGCAGGGACGGGAACACCGTCGCCGCGATTCCCCGCACGGTTCCCTTCAGGAAATCCAGCGTGTCGAAGTAGTCCCGCCACAGGGTGATTCGGCCCGCGTGCACCTCGAAGGTTCCACAGACCCAGAACTGGATGCGCAGCGGTCCGAACACCAACGCATCGGTACGTTCGGTCAGCACCGCGTTGCCTTCGGCCGCGATCCGGTGAATTTTCACCTCGAAGCCGAATCGGCCCTGACCCCGCCGCATCATGCCGATGATGCGCTGACGGCCACGGATGGTGGGAAACCCGACGTTCTCCCATTCGATGTTGTCCGCCATCAAGCGGTCAACGGTGTCGAAGTCCTCGTCCTGCATCGCGTAGAGGAACGTCTCCACCGCGCGGACGTTGTCGAGGTCAGATCTCACTGGCGATGCCTGGTCGGTCATGTCCTCAGCCTATGGCGCGGCGCTGTGGCATGGTAGGCCCAATGCGCGTCGCGGTCGTTGCCGGACCTGATCCCGGGCACGCCTTTCCGGCCATTGCGCTGTGCCTTCGCTTTCTAGCCAACGGGGATTCCCCGACACTTTTGACTGGCACCAAGTGGCTGTCCACGGCGAACGAAGCGGGGATCGACGCGCTCGAACTCCTGGGTCTGGATGTCGTCGAGGGCGACGACGATGCCGATGCCGGGGCCAAGATCAATCAGCGAGCCGCGCGGATGGCGGTGCTCAACGGTCCACAGCTGACGAAGCTGGCCCCGGACCTCGTCGTGTCGGACGTGATCACCGTCGCCGGGGCGTTCACCGCCGAGTTGCAGGGGCTGCCATGGGTCGAACTGAATCCCCAGCCGCTGTATCGGCCGTCGAAGGGGCTTCCGCCGATCGGCAGCGGGCTGGCGCCCGGCGTCGGAATTCGCGGCAAGGTCCGCGATGCGGTGCTGCGTGCGCTGTCGGCCCGGTCATGGCGGCAGGGAATGCGGCAGCGGCAGGAGGCTCGCGTCGAAATCGGTTTGCCGGCAGTCGATCCGGGCCCCCGACGACGGCTGATCGCCACCCTGCCGGCGCTGGAGGTGCCGCGTCCGGACTGGCCGTCCGAGGCGGTGATCGTCGGGCCGCTGCACTTCGAGCCGACGTCGTCGGAGCTGGCGATTCCGACGGGCTCGGGTCCCGTGGTGGTCGTCGCGCCGTCCACGGCGACGACGGGTGCCCGCGGCCTGGCTGAGCTGGCGCTGGAGACGCTGACGCCGGGGGAGGTGTTGCCGGAGGGGTCGCGGGTCGTGGTGTCGCAGCTGGGCGATCTCGATGGTCCGGTGCCGCCATGGGCGACGGTGGGGCTCGGTCGTCAGGACGTACTGCTGTCGCACGCCGACGTGGTGATCTGTGGCGGTGGGCACGGTATCGTGTCCAAGTCGCTGCTCGCGGGGGTACCGCTGGTGGCGGTGCCCGGCGGCGGCGACCAATGGGAGATCTCCAATCGCGTTGTGCGCCAAGGCAGTGCGGTACTGGTTCGGCCGTTGACCGCCGACGCGCTGGCGGCGGCGGTGCGCGAAGTGTTGTCCTCACCGGGCTACCGGGAGGCGGCGGGCCGTGCGGCAGCGACGCTGGCCGGCGTCGACGATCCGGTACGGGTGTGCCATGAAGCGCTAGCGGCGTCAGCGTAGTTTGGGTTCGTGCGGTTGACGGAATTCAACGAGCTTGTCGAGGGCCAGTTCGGGTCGGTTCGTGGCGCGTCGCTGCTCGTCGACCACGTCCTCACACGTCTCGGTGGGCGTACGTCCGTGCAGGCCATCGAGGACGGTGTCGACCCGCGGGAAGTCTGGCGGGCCCTGTGCGCGGACTTCGACGTCCCGCGCGATCAGTGGTGACTTCCTAGCGCTCGTTACGCCGAGTTCACCAGGTCGAGCGTCATCTGGGTCGCCCTGCTGAGGGCCTCGGTGTCCGCGTCGCTGAGCGCCCCGCACACCCAGTCCCAATGCGCAGCGACCACGTCGCCAGGGGCCGGCTCAGGCGCCAGTGAGGTCCCGTCTTTGCACCAGCGCACACGTTCCATTCCGGGATCGCCGAGGGCGAGCAGGCCGCCCTCGAAGGTCAACCCGCGGGAGACGATCTCGGCGTGCTCACCGTCGATCGATTCGACCGTTCCCCAGCGGATTCGGCATTGCTGCATCACCCGCAGCGGCGTTGTCGGGTCACGGTCGAGAAACCGGATCCACGGGTAGACCACGAATACGTGGAAACTGTGATGCGCTAGCGCATGCCGACCGTCGGTCAGGTCGCTCAGCATGCCGGTGACCTGCCGTTTGAACGCGGTACGCAACCGGGCGAGCAGGTCGGCAGAATCGACCTTCTCCAGTAATTGCCCACCGACCCAGTAGCTCTGCACGACCTCCGGGTCGAGCGGATCGGTGATCCCGGCGCCGTCGGCGATGGCCTGCAGGTACGGCCACGTGCCATCGAACTCCTTGGCCAGCACTGCCAGCGCGGCCGGGTCGCCGCCCTGCAGCAGCGCAGTCGAGTCCGCTGGACCGCAGTACCCGAGCTCATTGGGCGGGAATGCGTAGCGGGCGAAGATCGAATGGCCCGCGGGAAGTCTCGGCTCGGATGGCATTCAGCAGATCCGCGGTAGTTGTTCGCCGACCGGTAAGTCAACGACGCGAGTGCCGCCCAGCGCCGTCTTGGCCGACACCATTCCCGGATGCTCGGTGACACAGCGCCCGATCACCGTCGCGTGAGCGCCCAGCGGATGTGCGCGCATGGCGGCCAGCACCCGATCGGCATCGGCGGACGCAACGAACGCCAGCAGCTTGCCTTCGTTGGCCACGTAGAGCGGGTCGAGGCCGAGCAGCCCGCAGGCGTCGCGGACCTCGGACGGTATCGGGAGATGCCGTTCGTCCAGCGAGATGCCAACTTCCGCCGTCTTGGCGATTTCGTTCAAGGTGGCCGCCACGCCACCCCTGGTCGGATCACGCAATACGTGGATGTCGGCGCCGGTGTCGATCATCGCGGCGACCAGTCCGTGCAGTGGTGCCGTATCGCTCGCCACGGTGGTTCCGAACTTCAGTCCCTCGCGGCAGCTCATCACGGCCACGCCGTGCACGCCGATGTCGCCACTGACGATGACGACGTCACCGTCAGAGGCACGCTGCGGCCGGATATCAGCGCGCTCGTCGACCAGACCGATGCCGGTGGTGTTGATGTAGACACCGTCACCATGGCCTGCATCGACTACCTTGGTGTCACCCGTCACCAGCTTCACGCCGGCTGCCATCGCCGCGGTCCCGACGGCATGGGCGACGCGGGCTAGCTCATCGAGAGGAGTGCCCTCCTCCAGGATGAACGCGGTCGAGAGCACGAGCGGCCGTGCGCCGGACATCGCGAGATCGTTCACAGTGCCGTTCACCGCAAGGTCACCGATCGTGCCGCCGGGAAAGGTCAGCGGTTTCACCACGAAGGAATCGGTCGAAAAGGCCAACCGGACATCGCCGACGTCCAGAATCGCCGAATCGCCCATGCCCGCCTCGGCAGCGGAGCCGAACGCCGGCAGGAAAAGGTGTTCGACGAGTTCGGCCGACATGGCTCCGCCGCCGCCGTGCCCCATCACGATGTTCGGCGAATCCCGCAGCGGCGCCGGACAAACCCACGCCTCCATGTCGATTGACGCGCCGGTTTCTGCAGACGTCTCAGGCATTCGTCACCTCCAGCCGCCGGTACAGGTAATACGCGGCGCATGCCCCCTCCGACGAGACCATCGTGGCGCCAAGCGGATTGCGGGGAGTGCACAGCGTGCCGAACGCCTCACATTCGTGCGGCTTGATCAGACCCTGGAGTACTTCACCGGACCGGCACACCGATGACTCGTCGGTGTGGATGTCGGTGACCGAGAAGCGATGTTCGGCGTCATAGGCGCGATATGCCTGTGAGAGGCGCCATCCGCTGCTGGGGATCGTGCCGATGCCGCGCCACGCGCGGTCGGTCACCTCGAAGACATCGAGCAGCATCGCTTTCGCCGCGGAGTTCCCCTCGTCCTGCACGGCGCGCGGATAGGCGTTTTCGAGCTCATGGCGGCCCGATTCCAGCTGCAGAACCGTGCGCCGGATTCCCTCGAGGATGTCGAGTGGCTCGAATCCCGTGACGACGATCGGGATGCCGTACTTGTCGCACAGGGGCGGATACTCGTCGGTGCCCATGACGGTGCAGACGTGTCCGGCGGCGAGAAATGCCTGTATGCGGCAGGTCGGGGATTCCATGATCGCCGAGATTGCGGGCGGTACGAGGACATGGGAGACCAGCAGTGAGAAGTTTTCTATGCCAAGCCGTTTGGCCTGAAACACGGTCATGGCATTGGCCGGCGCGGTGGTTTCAAAGCCGATCCCGAAGAACACCACCTGCTTCTCGGGATTGTCCTTGGCAACCTTGAGTGCATCGAGCGGCGAATACACCACCCGTATGTCCCCGCCCCGGCTCTTGACACCGATGAGGTCCATTTCGCTGCCCGGTACCCGCAACATGTCGCCGAAGGAGCAGAAGATCACATCGGGTCTCGACGCGATCTCCAGAGCCTTGTCGATGATCTCGAGTGGTGTCACGCAGACCGGGCACCCGGGACCGTGGATCATCTCGATGGTGTCCGGCAACAGCTGGTCGATACCGTGGCGGATGATCGAATGTGTTTGCCCGCCACAGACTTCCATGATCGACCACCGTTGGCTGGTGGCAGCCTTGATCTCGTCGACGAGGCGGCGAGCGAGTTGCGGATCACTGAATTCGTCCAAGTACTTCATGACTTCACCTCAGAACTTCCGTTGGTCGCCGGAGCGACCTGCTTGGCAGCGAGCTCGAAACCGTCGGCGAACTCCTCCTTGAGGAGTCCGAGGTGTTCGAACTCGGCAAGTGTGCGCATCGCGGATGCCTCGTCGAGCCGCTGGAGTGCGAAACCGACGTGGACGACGACGTATTGGCCGATCTCCGCATCGGGGATGTACTCCAGGCAGACGTCCTTCTCGATACCGCCGAAGTCGACGACGGACATCAGAGTGCCGTCGCGGTCCTCGATGCTCAGAATCCTTCCCGGTACCGCTAAACACATGAGCGGCCTCCCTTCCTCATGCGGAGTTACCCACCAACAGCTGGCCCAGTGCTATCCCACCGTCGTTCGGCGGTACGAGACGGTGAGTGATCACGTCGAATCCCTTATCTCGCAGTCGACGCAGGGTCAGTCGCATCAGTAACGCGTTCTGGAACACCCCGCCTGACAGAGCCACGATGGGTTTGTCGTTCACCACAGTGGTCGCCAGCAGAACAATCAAATCCGCCACCGACCGATGGAATCGGGCACCGATCACGCCGGCATCCACGTGGGACCGGGTGTCCGCGATGACCGCGGCGATGACAGCCGCCGGATCGATCACGGCTGGTGTACGGCAGATGTCGACGTCGAACCGGTAGTCGGCTGTGCCGCAGGCGGCATCACGGGACAACCCCTCCAGCTCGATGGCCGCTTGTGCCTCGTATCCGACGACCTGCCGGACATCTGTCAGGGCAGCGACGGTATCGAACAGGCGTCCCATGCTCGAGGTCGGAACGCACCCGAGGCCGGTCTCGAGCTGATGAGCCAGTACGCGCCGCTCGTCCACCGGGCATGCCCGCACCGGAGCCAGGTCTGAATCCCACGCCAGCCCGGCGGCCCACAGATGCGCCAGCGCCATCCGGTAAGGTCGCAGCACGCTGATATCACCGCCGGGCAAGGGCACGTACTTCAGGTGCGAAAGTCGTTGGTATCCCTTGTAGTCGGCGAGCATCACCTCACCGCCCCACACCGCGTTGTCGGGTCCGTAGCCGGTGCCATCGAAGGCGAATCCGAGTACCTGCTGTGATCCGTCGAGATCGTGTTCGGCCATGACCGCGGCGATATGCGCGTGGTGATGCTGGACCGTCCGGACGGGCCGCCCTTCAGCGTTGCGGTTTGCCCAGGATGTCGACCGATACAGCGGATGCGCATCGGCGACGAGCACCTCCGGCGACACTCCGGTGAGTGCCCGCAGGTGCTGCTGTGCCGAATCGAACGCCGAAAGCGTGGACATGTCGCCCATATCACCGATGTGCTGGCTCAGCCAGGCGTACTTTCCGTCGGCGACGGCGAAGGTGTTCTTGAGGTCGGCGCCGACCGCCAGCGTGGGTGGCAGGGCCACAGGCAGGGCGACGGGCAGCGGTGCGTATCCGCGCGAGCGCCTGATCGGCAACTCGTCGCACTGGACTTGATCGTCGGTGCGCACCACCCGCACCACGGAGTCGTCGCACGGAACCAGGATCTCCCGGTCATGCATCAGCCAGCCGTCCGCCAGCTGCGAAAGCCGTTCCAGCGCATCGTCGTCTGTGAAGCAGATCGGTTCTCCGCCGAGGTTCCCCGAGGTCATCACGAGAGTTTCCGGCCCGGGCTCGTCGCCGGGCAGCCCGAAGAGCAGCGCATGCAGGGGGGTGTAGGCGAGCATCACGCCGAGGTCTGGGTTGCGGGGGGCCACCATATCGGCGACCGAGTCGCCGTCCCGGCGTGGCAGCAGCACGATCGGCCGCTGCGAACCAGACAGCAGGCGCGCGGACCGGTCATCAACCCCGGCGATCGATTGAGCAGTCGCCACGTCCGCGACCATGACCGCGAATGGTTTGTCGCCCCGTCGCTTCCGTCGACGAAGCTCTGCCACGGCATCCGCGTTGGCGGCATCGCAGGCGAGGTGGTAGCCGCCGATACCCTTCACCGCGAGGATGCCGCCATCAAACAGCAGTCGCCGTGCGGAGCCGATGGCGGCGCCGGATTCGGTCGTCGGGCCGTCGCAGTCCTGGTAGCGCAGTGTGGGACCGCAATTCGGGCAGCACACCGGTTGGGCGTGGAACCGCCGATCCGCCGGGTCGTCGTATTCGGCGGCGCAGTCGGTGCACATCGTGAAGCGCGCCATGGTCGTTGATGCGCGGTCATACGGCAGAGACGCGATGATCGTGAACCGCGGGCCGCAGTTGGTGCAGTTGACGAATGCATGTCGATATCGCCGGTTCGCCGGATCACGCTGTTCGGCCGAGCATTCGGCACACATGGCGACATCGGGGGAGGCGAGGGTACGGCCGCCGGCAGACCGCGATGTGTCGGCGATGGTGAACGCGGTGCCACCCACCAGAGGGATGTCGAAGGTCTCGATCGACTCGATGACGGCCAGCGGCGGCGGTCGGTCACGTAAGCGAGTGAGAAAGTCGTCGATCTCGTCGGTGTCACCTTCGACCTCGATCACCGCACCGGCACTGTCGTTGCGCACGGATCCGGACAGCCCGAGCGCGGAGGCGCAGGTGTAGACGAAGGGCCGGAACCCCACCCCCTGAACAACGCCTCGCACGCAGACCCGGAGTCTGCGCCTGCCGGTCATGGGAACGCCGGGGGAATCTGGCTGGGATCCCCGCCTCTGCCCATCATCTCGAGGCCGGCCAGCGCCGCGTCGGCGCCCTCCTTGTCGGTCTTCTCGACGACGAACCCCATATGGATGATCACCCAGTCACCGGGATCGAACGTCTCCTCGGGCAGCATGCCGATATTGACTTTGCGGTTCTCGCCCGCGACATTCACCAGCGCCAGCTGATCGCCGTAACCCTCAAGCATTCCGACAACTTGCCCTGGGATCCCCAAGCACATGAGTCATCCCTCCGCATGTGCCGTTGTGCGGGTGACGAGGTCGGCCAGCACCTCGTTGATCGCGGTGACGGCCAGTGGCACCGCGGCCATCACCGGGGCCGACAGCCCCATGCCCTCGCCGGTGTTCGCGACCTCGCAGCCGATGACGATGGTCTGCGGCGGACAGCCGCCCAGTGTCTTGAGTGTCGCGAACACGGCAGCCGGATCGATGCTGTGAGCCTCGAGACCGGCGGTGGGGGAGAGAGTTTCGTGATCAGCCTCGAAAACGTGGACCGTACCGGGTGCCCCGCAGTCTGGCACGGCATCGACGAGGACAAGCGCACGCCAATCCTCGAGCAGGTCGTAGGCCAGGTGCATACCCCTGATCCCATAGTCCACCGCATGAACATCGGGATGGAGCGACTGTCCGGCGACGTGACGCATCACCTCGGGTCCGAAGCCGTCGTCTCCGAGGAAGATGTTGCCGATTCCGGCGACCAGGATGCGGGCTGTCATCTGGCTGAGGGACTCCGAACTACATGTCCCGCATCTTCTTGTACCGCCGCATGTCGGGGAGGGAACGCAGCCCTACCACTACGCCGGCCACGACGACGACAGCAACAATACCTGTTGCTATCCAGCCGATTACATCCATCATGAACTCCTATCTGGACTGACTACTCTGGCATCGAGCGGTTCGACCTCGTCCGGCGCGAAGTACAGATATCGGCCGTAAGAGTCGGGCATCTCGAAATCTGGGTCGTCCTCAACGATCACGCCGACGTAGCGCTGGCCGTCGACGTCCTCATGGACGGAAGTGACGCGGGCGGCCCTGCCCGCGAAGAAGATGTCCTGTGCATCGGCGCGTCGACACGGCCGCAGGCGGACCCGGCTGCCGGCCGCCACCCGCACCCCGTTGACCAGTACGGCATCGACGTCGGGGCGAACAGCATTGTCGGCCAGCGGGTCCCACCAATCAACACCAGAGGGAATCTCGGGAATCAGCCCCGGCCCGTGCGGGTCGCGCAGGATGCCGTGCAATTGCTGCAACGTCTCGGGGGACATGGAGTCACACCGGTCGATGATCGCCGCCGCCCGCGGATCGGTCGCCCGCGCCTGCGCCTTTTCCTCATCGGTCATCGTCATCACGCGAAGCGTGAGGATCTCGTCGATCTCAGTGGAGTCATAGAGGGCGCCGTCACTCTGTTCGGCGATTGCGGGATGGTCGTACAGGATGATCGGCGAAATCAGCAGCAGATCGCGCTCGCCCGGACGCCCGGCGAGCACCGGGAAACACCGGTGCTGGACCAGCCGGGAGACCGGACCTGCCGCCGCGTCCGGAGGATCGAGCAGGGAGATGAACTCCCCGCCAATTACTTTCGCGATGATGTGTGTTCCGATGAGGGACGTGGCGATGGCCACATCCTTGTCCGTTGTGGCCGCCCCGGTGTTGCTAATGGACAGGCTGACCTTGTGGAGGCCGTCGTCGGGTTCGGCAACGATGTCGAGTTCGGCGTTGATCGCCGCCCTGGTCCTGATCAGCCGGCCACCGTCGACACCTTCGGTGTCACGGCTGTCGGCGACCGTGACCTCCACAGTGCGCGGTCGCGCGAGACCGATGAGATCAAAGGGCCCGAATGAAAGTTCGCATTCGACTGCCTCGTCCCACGTGACCCATGACCTCAGGCCGTTCGTCAACTCCGCGACGGGTTCGAACCCTCTTTCGCCCAAATCGCGTTCGGCGCTTCGGTGCTGCAACTGGAGGAAGCGCACGATGACAGTCAGTTCGCCGTCACCGTCGACCAGGAATTGCGCCGACAGACGGTCGTCTTCGCCGACGCCCGCGTTGGATGCCCCGGGTGGTCCCACCACACCGAACTGCCACCGAGATTGGTTCTTGCCGGACGTCGCTCGGTAGGGATACAACAAGTACCCCTCATAGAGCACCGCGTCTGCGATGGCGCGGGCCCGTTCCCAGTCGGGTGTCACCGGGCATCCTCGGGTTGGGGCATCGGCGACGAGCTCTGGGAAGCCTCGGCGAGCAGTGCGGTGACCGCGTCCTCGAAGTCGAGCATGCCGCGCGCCGACTTGTAGGCGGCGAGCTCGGCGATGGTGTCGTGCCCGAGTCGCACCCAGCCGGCATTCGGATAGTGCAATCTCATCAGGTCTTTCCAGACCGACACCGGCATGGTGTACTGCGCTTCGCACTCCCATGAGATCTGGCGGACTGAGAACCCGCGTTCGCCCTGAACGAAAACCGTTCCACTGAACAGGAACAGCAGCGGTACCCCCCCGTCGCCTAAGGCGTGGAGATACTTGGCCGCCGCGACTTCGAAGTCGTAGGTGCATTCCAGCGGCAGCGAGATCTCGGTGAGGCCGGTGAAACCTTGCACCATGGAAGTGCTGTGCTGCCACAAGAATGTGCGTTGAGTGTTGATCCAACGTTCGCGTGGACCGAACAGGTCAAGCAGGCCGGCGGCCTCATCATCGGTGTACTGCCGCCGCAACGGTTCGATGCGGAT
>Ga0075363_100000666_pt1 | contig 11468 bp, 13 predicted proteins | sample EndMetdeltDD1763_FD_71470 | JGI IMG/M metagenome (GOLD analysis project Ga0075363, IMG submission 71470) | Populus endosphere microbial communities from Tennessee, USA - Endosphere MetaG P. deltoides DD176-3 | ecosystem: Host-associated > Plants > Roots > Endosphere | place: USA: Tennessee...
TCGCCGAACTCGCGGTTGAAGTCGTCGAGCATCTGCGCGAGCCGCGGCGCGTCGGCGGCAGTTGCGGGCCGGGCCATCAGTCGTCCCAGTCGCGCAGGAACGGCTCCGGGTCCACCGGCTCCCCGCCGACGTGGATCTCGAAGTGGAGGTGACAGGGGGTGCCGGCGGCGTTGCCCGTCTGGCCGATGTCGCCGAGGACCTCTCCCGTCCTCACCCGATCGCCGTCGCCCGCCCGCGACGGGGATGTCATGTGGGCGTAGAAGAGGTCCTGCTTCGACTTGGCGGCGTCGATGAGGACGAAGTTTCCGTAGAGCACCGGGTCGTAGCCCGCCTTGGCGACGACGCCGCCGCGCGCGGCGAGCAGCGGCGTCCCGCAGTTGCCGGTGATGTCGAAGCCCTCGTGGATCCGGCCGCCGTTGCGCGGAGCGTGGAAGTCGCCGATCGGCCCGCGCGTGCCGTGCGGCCCGTCGACCGGGAAGACGTGCCCCCGCAGCCGGAAGCTCGCGGCGAACCGGCCCCGCTCGCCCGCCGGCCCGACCCGGAACTCGTAGCGGCCGTCGGGCATCGCCTTGCCGCGGCGGTTGAGCCCGTTCCAGACGCGCTTCAGCCGGGTCCCGGGCCGTGCGTTGCGCTCGGTGTAGACGCGGGCGACGTTGCCGCTGCGTGCGCGGACGACGCTGATCTCCAGGTCGACCGGCGCACGGGCCGCGAACCCGTAGTGGAGCTTGATCTCACGCTCGCCGTCGAAGAGCGGGTGGCCCGGGGTGACCCGGGCGTCGCGCAGGTCGAAGCCGACGCCCTGCCCGGGCGGCGCCGCGCCGGCCGCCGGCGTCAGGGCGGCGAATGCGAGCAGGAGGGTGGCGACCGCGGCGATTCGCATGGCCCGGAGGTTAGGACGCCGGACCGGCGTCAGGGCGGGGACGTCGTCGCGGTCAGCTCCCGGGCCGGGGGATGGTCACCACCGGCAAATTGCGGGCGAAGTCCGAGGCCGCCTCGCAGGTCGCCAGCTCGTTGTCCCGCGGCATGTCCCGCCGCAGCAGCAGGAAGGCCATCCCGCCCAGCACCAGCGGCAGCCAGAACAGGATCACCCGGTAGGCGAGAACCGCGGCCGCCGTGGCCGCGGCGGGCGTCCCGTAGACGATCAGCGTGCCGATCAGCCCGCCGTCGATGCCGCCGATGCCGCCGGGGATCGGCAGCAGGCCGCCGAGCTGGCCGATCAGGTACCCCATCAGCACGATCGAGATGTCGGGTGAGAAGCCGAAGGCGTGGAAGGTCGCCCAGAGCACCGCGTTGTCGAAGGCCCAGTAGCCGATCGCCCCGCCGATGACCCGGAAGTTCCGCGCGCGGACGATCTCGATCGACTCCGTCGTGCCGGTGATGACCGCCCGGCGGGCGGCCGTGATCCAGCGGCGCACCCTCATGTCGTCGTCCTGCGCCGGCCGCCCGGGGCCGAGCCGGGGGATGGCCAGGACGAGTGCGATCGCGACGATCGCCATCGATGCGGGGAGCAGGGTCAGGGTCCACGGCTCGTCGACCCCGAAGAGCCCGAGGAACATGAGCAGGCCGATCAGGGCGACGGCGACGAAGTTGACCGAGCTCTTGATCAGGAAGAAGGCGACGGAGCGGCGGGCGATCCGGTCGCCGTCCATGCCGCCCTCGTGGAGCACCCAGGCCCCGAGCGCGAGCCCGCCGGCGCCGCTGGCCGGGACGAGCGAGCCCATCGCCAGCTCCGAGCCGCCGATCTGCCAGCTCCGGTTCCAGCTCAGCCCGTGGCAGAAGATCGGCGAGAACATGACGATGTAGGAGCCGAACGAGAGCGCCTCGAGGGCGACCGCGAGCGCGATCCAGGCGGGATCGGCGTCGCTGAGCAGGTCGCGGACCTCGCCGAGGCCCGGGGCCAGCAGAACGATCAGGACGAGCACCGCAATAGCGACGAGCGCGGGCAGGCCGCGTCGCAGCAGGACCCGGGGCTCGAACTCGCGGCCGGTGTCCTCCGTATCCCCCGCGTCCGGCGGCCCTTCAACCCCGCTGGTCGAGATGAGCTCCGGCACGCTCACATCGTTGCAGAGGCAACCACCATTGCCGTTGCCGACGGGGCGACTCAGACGTCGGGCAGGCGGTCCCAGTCCTCCCAGGAGAGGTCGCGGCCCGGCCAGCGGATCGTCTCGAAGGGCCACTCGGCGACGAGCCACTCGCGCACGGCCGCTTCCAGGACCTGCTCGAGGTCTCCGCCCTCCTCGTCGGCCCGCACCCAGAGGGCGACGTCGGCATCGGCCCCTCGCTTCTCCGGCGGGTCGACGTAGACGCAGCCGAGCAGTCGCGACTCGTCCGGGGCCATCACGGCGTAGTTGAACGAGCGCCGCAGCTGCGCCTCCTTCTGATGCCAGCCGAGCTCGACCAGGTCCTCCTCCATCGTCATCCCGTCCTCGGGCCATCCCCAGAGCGGGAACCGCTCGCGCAGCCGCTCGGCGCTGGACATGACCGCGTCGTAGTCGCGGACGAGGTCGTTGACGGTGATCGGGCGGAGCAGGAAGCGGTCGTGACGGATGCCCGGCGGGATCGGATGGGAGAGGGGGATGAGCCGCATGGCTCCGCTTTCTACCAGCCTCGCACGGCTTCCTCCCTAACCTTGGAGGGGTGCGCACCGAAGCCCCCGCCCTCTCGATCACCGGACTCTCGAAGACCTACGACGACGGCACCGTCGGGCTCGACGGGCTCGACCTCGAGGTTCCCGCGGGGGAGTTCTTCGGCCTGCTCGGCCCGAACGGCGCCGGCAAGACGACGCTGATCAACTCGGTCTGCAACCTGATCCGGATCAGCGCCGGCACGATCAGCGTGTTCGGCCACGACCACCCGTCGATGCAGGCTCGCCGGGTCGTCGGCGTGGCCGAGCAGGACCCCAACCTCGACCGCTTCCTGACCGTCCGCGAGTCGCTCGTCTACCACGGCGGCTACTTCGGGATGAGCGGTCCCGACGCCGACCGGCGAGCCGACGAGATGATCGACGTCTTCGACCTGCGGGCCAAGGCGCACACGCGGACGCCGAAGCTCTCGGGCGGGATGAAGCGCCGCCTGCTCCTCGCCCGCGCGCTCCTGCACGAGCCCCTGCTGGTGATCCTCGACGAGCCGACCGCCGGCGTCGACGTCGAGCTGCGCCACGACCTCTGGCGCTACATCCGCCGCCTGCACGAGCAGGGGACGACGATCCTCCTGACCACGCACTACCTGGAGGAGGCGGAGTCGCTCTGCGAGGACATCGCCCTGATCTCGGGCGGCCGGATCATCGCCCGCGACACGCCCGACGGGCTGAAGCGAGCCTACGACGCGACGACCCTCGAGGAGGTCTACCTGCAGACGGTCTCGACCTCGCTGCCGCTGGCCATCGCGGCCGAGACGGAGACGAACGGCGCGGTCGAGCGATGAGCGCGCCCACCGCATCCCGCCCGGCGGCGATCACCTCGATCTCGGCGCCGAACCCGGGCCGCTCGCTGCGCTCGCTCGCGCTCCGCGAGTGCCGCCGCGTGACCCGGCTCTGGACCCAGACGATCCTCGCGCCGGTCGTCTCCTCGGCGCTCTTCATCCTCGTCTTCGGCCTCTCCCTCGGCAGCCGGATCCAGTCGATCGAAGGATTTCCCTACGACCAGTACATCGTCCCCGGGCTGATCGCGATGGCGATGGCCCAGGCAGCGTTCTCCAACAACTCGTCGACCCTCCTGCAGGCGCGCAACGATCGCTACATCAACGACGTCCTGGCCTCGCCGATGCACCCCTGGCAGATGAACCTCGGCTACGCGGTCGGCGGCCTCTTCCGCTCGCTCGCGATCGGCGTCGCGCTGATCGCGCTCGCGGTTCCGCTGACCGGCGTCCCGGTCGAGCAGCCCCTGATCTTGATCGTCGCGGTGCTGATGCTCGTCGCGCTCTTCGGCGGGCTCGGCATCGTGGTCGGCATCTACGCCCAGACGTTCGACCATCACAGCTTCATCAACAACATCCTGATCCTGCCGCTGACCTTCCTCGGCGGGGTCTTCTACTCGATCGACATCCTGCCCTCGCCCTGGCAGGAGCTCTCCCACCTGAACCCGCTCTTCTACATGGTGGACGCGGTCCGCTACGGGTTCCTGGGCACGAGCGACGTCAGCATCGTCCTCTCGCTGGGAGTCACAGCCGTGATCGCGGTCGCCATGGTCGCCTGGTCGCAGTGGCTCTTCTCCAGCGGCCACAAGCTGAAGCCCTAGGGGTCTATTCGACCGGCGGGTCGGCGGCGGCCGGGTCGGGGGGCGGCTTGATGATCTCCGGATCGAGGTCCGGGCAATCGTCCGGAAGCGCGCCGATCGCGACCCCGGCCTTCGCCGCCTCCGCGCATGCCTTCTGCTCGGCCGTGTCGCGAGCGGAGTCGATGGCGTCGATCGACACCGCGGCCAGGGCGAACCCGACGGCGATGGAGGCGATCGACGCCTTGCCCCATCGACCCTGAGTCGCCCGGTCGGCTCGCCGGAGGACCGCGGCGTGGGCCGCTCGAGCATGCGTCGCCCGGACGTCGCCGAGGATCGATTCCGCCTCGGCGGTGACCTCCTTGGCCCGCTCCGGGGTCAGGAAGCGAGCGACCCTGAGCAGGCGGTGCGCCCGCGCCTCGTAGGCGAGCAGGTTGTCGGCGTCGTTGAACGCGGCCGTATCGTCGAAGGCCCGCTGGATCTCCTGCAGCTCAGGTCGATTGACGTCTGAGATCAGCCGGATGTCCGAGCGCATGACGATCGGTCTCTGGACGCGCAGGAAACGCCGCGCCAGGGTCGTCACCCCGGCCACCATCGCGGCGAAGCCGACCGCCAGGCCGACCGCCCAGAGCCAGCACGCGTCGAACGGAAAGATGTCGGCGAACTTGGCGAGTCCGATGGCGCCGATCGCCGACCCCCCGACGCCGGCGATCGCCTTGGCCGTGAGGTCGGATCGATTGCGAACCTGGGTGATCGCCTCGCGGAAGGCCAGTGCCTGCGCGTCCGCCCCCGAGGGCGGCGCCTCCCGGGCGGGAGCCTTCTCCTCCGCCTCGTTCTCGGCGCTCGCCACGAGCTGCCTACGCAGCCTCGGCGGCAGCCGCCGCCTTCGCCCTGGCCTTGAGCGCCTTCGCGGCCTCCTTCAGGTCAGCAGCCTCGGCCTTCAGCTCGGCGGCGGTGACCGCCTCCTCGGCTCCCCGCAGCGACCGGGCGGCCGCGGCGACGCGCCCTTCGATGTCGCGGGCCTCCTCGGCGAGCTGGCCGATCTGGTCGAGCACGATCTTGAGCCGGCGCCCGCGCGGGCCGGTCGGCGAAGCATCGCCCGTGACCAGCTTGAACAGCGGATCCGCCGCGATTCGGTCGAGCTCGGACGCCGTCTCGGCGAAGGCGTTCGCCTGCGCCTCCAGGCGCGCCTGCGGTGAATCGGCCATGCACTCCCTCTCGTCGGGTGGACGAGCCGATCCTCCGCCGACCGTCGATTCACGTCAAGGTCGCTCGCGAGGCTTATCCCGCTGTTTGCCGGGTAACCCGCTCTATGAGTCTTCGCCAACGGCGCCGAGCGCCGGAGTTGTGACCTATGCCCGAGGGAGACACGATCCATCGCGCCGCGCGGAAGATCCAGACCGCCCTCGGCGGTCGTGAGCTGGCGCTTGCGGATGCTCCGAGCCCGCGCTCGCCGATCCACAACCGCTCGGGCGAGCTGGCAGGCGCCGTCCTCGAACGGGCGGAGGCGCGCGGCAAGCACCTGCTCCTGCACTTCTCCGGCGCCCGCGTGATCCACAGCCACCTCGGGATGAACGGGCGCTGGTTCGTCCGTGCCGACGGCCGGCTCCCGCATGGAAAGCCATGGCTGGTGCTGGCCTCCGGCCGCGCGATCGCCAGCCAGAACGGGGGCAAGATCCTGCGGCTCGTCTCCGCCTCCCGGGCTCGCAACGACCCGGCGCTCCTGCAGCTCGGCCCGGATCCGCTGCGCCCCGAGTACGACCCCGAGGAGGCCACCGCCCGGCTGCTCGCGTACGAACCGTCTGCCGGCGTCGGCGAGGCGCTCAACGACCAGTCGCTGATCGCCGGGATCGGCAACGTGATCCGGATCGAGGCCTGCTTCCTCTCGAAGGTGAACCCATGGCGCACGGTCGGCGAGATCAACGAGGACGAGGCCCGAGCGCTCGTCGAGGCGACGAGCTGGGTGATGGAGACTTCGATGAAGCGGGGCAGCCGGCCGAAGCAGATCTACGGTCGCTCGCGTCAGCCCTGCCCCCGCTGCGGCGGCCGGATCCGCACGCACGGGCAGGGGGACGACAACCGGATCACCTACTGGTGCGAGGGCTGCCAGCGGTAGGACGAAATCGGCGCATGAGCGTGCAGTTTCCGGATAGCATTTTGGTCGACGGGATCCCGGGGATGGGATCGGATCAGGAGAGGGGGCCCCAGTTATGCACGGCCATGAGTTCATCGATTTCGAGCAGGTCGCGATCGAGGCGGAGGGGCGGGCGCCTCGCCGACGGCGGATCCTCCGGCCGCGAGCGCGGCTGGCCGTCGCCGCGGCCGGACTGACGCTCCTGCTCACTCCCTTCGCCGCCGGCGCCGTCGAGGGCCGCGACACCCTCGCGGGCACGCAGGGCGAGCCGTTCCAGGTCCGCGCCGTCGTACCGAACGACTACGCCCTGCGGGTGAACAACGTCGGCGAGCAGGGGAAGGCCGCCCGCCTCACCTGCGACTCCAGAAAGCGCTGCGCGATGATCCGCAACGAGGAAGGCTCCGCCGCCAAGTTCGTCTCGGGCGACGACGCCCCACCATTCGACGTGACCTCGAAGGTCCGCGTGGACGGTCTCAACGCGGACCGCCTCGATGGCCAGAGCGCCTCGGAGATCATCGAGAGGTCGCTGGAGCTGGGCGCGGGAAGCCGCGCCCCGGGAGGGCCGGCCGGCGGCGACCTGACGGGCACCTACCCGGATCCGCAGCTTGCGGCCGGCGCCGTCGGACCGGATGAGGTCGCCCCCGACGCGGTGGGACCGGGTGCGATCGCCGCCGACGCCGTCGGCCCGGCCGAGCTCGCCACCGACGCGGTCGGAGCCGACCAGATCGCGACCGGCGGCGTGGGATCGGACGAGATCGAGAACGGCTCGATCACCCCGGCCGACGTGGCGCCGGCGAACGTCGACGGCGCCGCCGGCGTGCCCTCCCTGCGAACCCTCGGCACGGGCGCGACTCAGGCGGCCGCGGGCAACGATTCGCGCTTCAGCGACTCCCGCACGCCGACTGGGCCGGCGGGTGGCGACCTAGCCGGCACCTACCCGAACCCGACGCTCGGGTCCGGCTCGATCGACGCGACCGGGCTCTTCTCCGCCTCGCTGCAGGACGGCGCCGCGGGCACGACGACGCTGCGCTCGCTGGGCACCGGCGCCAACCAGGCCGCTGCCGGCAACGATCCGCGTCTCAGCGACTCCCGCACGCCGACCGGGCCGGCGGGAGGCGACCTGACCGGGACGTACCCCGACCCGACCCTGGCCGACGGCTCGGTCGACTCGGCTGCGATCCAGGACGGGAGCCTCATCATGAACGACATCGCCGCCGTCAACTCGTCGGTTTCGATCCCCGAGACCCCGGTCAGCGGCGAATCGTGCGCGGTGTTCGAGGGCTCCTCCGGCGACGTCACGGCCGACGACGTGATCGAGATCTACCCGAGGGTGGACGATCCCGGCTTCCCGAACGGGATCATCTGGGTCACGGGCACGCAGAACGGCGATACGACGATCCAGTTCCGGGCCTGCAACGTCACCGCGGGGACCCTGACGATCAGCGGCAGCATGCCGGTCTCGATCTACCGGCGCTAGCGCCCGAGCGACGGGCCGGAGGTGTGGCGAGCCGACACCGAGGTGTGCGAATCGGGCGGCTGGGCATGGCTACCTTCGGCCAATGCCCAAGACACGCATCAAGCACCTCACCGCCCTCGTCCTCCTGGCCGCGTTCGGAGCCGTTCCCGCGGCCGACGCCGCGCCGTCGACCTCCTTCTCCCCGCCGGTCAGGGTTTCACCCCCCGGCGGCCCGATCGGCGAACCCGGCTCCACGGAGTACTTCGACCCGAACGTCGCCTCCATTCCCGGAGGGGGCGCCGTGGCGGTCTGGGACCGCTACGCACCCGCCAGCCCCGGGGCCCTGATCCAGGCCGCCTTCATCGCGGCGGACGGAACGCCCGGCCCCACCATCGACGTCAGCCCCACGGGGGTGCGCCCGGACGTCGCCGTGGGCGAGAACGGCGTGGCCACGGTCGCCTGGCTCGACGAGGGCGCGATGGTCGCGGCCCAGGTCACGCCGGCGGGCGTCCAGGGCTCCGTCCAGCAGCTCGGCGAGCAGCAGGGCGGCACGCGGCCCATCGTCGAGCTGGTCGAGGGCCGCCCGACGATCGCCTGGATCAGCAACGGCCGAACCGTGCACGTCGCGACCCTGGCCGACGATGGGACCCTGGCCTCGAGTGAGACCCTTCCGGATCGCGAGGGGCTGATCGGCTCGACGGTCGAGATCAGCGACGGTGAGCGCGCGCGGGTGATCTTCACGCGCTCCAGCTCGGTGCAGGGCGCCGCGATCCGGCCGAACGGAAAGCTGGGCAAGGCGAAGCAGATCCTGCCGGTCAGCGGCAAGCGGAGCCGAGTCTTCGACGACCTGGCGGTCGAGGGGGACCAGCTCGCCGTGATCCGGGAGGTGCGCGGCGACGGCACCAAGCCCGACTCGCTGATCTACGCCGACCTCTCGAGCGGCGACGTGCGCACGATCGACACGATTCGCAGCCAGAACGGCTTCGGCGTCGGCCTCAGCTCGCCCGACATCGCCCTCAACCGCCAGGGCGCCTCGCTCGTCTGGTGGGAGCATCGCTTCGAGCGGCCGCAGCAGAAGGACGTGATCCGCGCCGTCGACGTCCACACCCGCAACGGAGAGCTGGAGCGCTTCAAGCTCTCCGGGAGCGGGTTCGAGGCGCGCGCCCCGCAGGTGCTCGCCAACGCGAACAGGCGGGTCGTCGTCTGGCGCAGCTCCCGCGGGGTGGAGTCGGCAACCTACGGCGGCTCCGGGGTCACGAAGCCCGCGGTGATCGAGGGAACGCAGGGGCACTCGGTGCTCGGGCTGGACCTGGTCGGGCTCGCCTCGGGGCAGCAGTTCGCGCTCTGGCAGGACTACGAGGTCGCCGCCGGCCGGACGATCGTCGGAGCCGTGGGCCGGCCTTCGCCCTGATCGCGCGATAATCAACGGCGCGATGGCTGTGGAGACCATTGGCGCCGCTGAGCTTCTGGCTCGGGTTCCCCTGCTCGCAGACCTCGAGGACGGTGAGCTCGAGCGGATCGCGCAGGTCGCCATCCCCCGCTCGTTCCCGAAGGGTGCGCGTGTCTTCCACGAGGGCGACGAGTCAGACGCCTGCTACGTGATCCGCGACGGCGAGGTCCGGGTAACCCGCGAGCACTCCGACGGGCGCGCGATCGCCCTGGCGACGCTCGGCCCCGGCGAGATCGTCGGCGAGCTGGCGATGCTCGACGGGGGGGTCCGCTCGGCCAGCGTCGAGGCGCTCAGCGACGTCGAGCTGCTGGCCGTCTCCGCCGCCGACATGCGCGGACTGCTCGAGCGCAACGCCGACATCACCACCAAGCTCGTCGTCAAGCTCGCCGAGCGCCTCCGGGAGACGAACGAGCGGATCAGCCGCCAGTCCTTCCAGACGGTCCCGAGCCGGGTCGCCGGGGTGCTCTCCCAGCTCGTCAACGAGGACAGCGCCGAGACGGGCCGCGACGGCGTGACGATCCGGATGAACCAGGTCGATCTCGCGCAGCTCGCGGGCACCTCCCGGGAGAGCGTCAGCCGCTTCCTCGCCGTGCTCGAGCGCGCCGGCGTCGTCCGCGTCGGCCGCGGTCGAGTCACGGTGCTCGAGCCACCGCGGTTGCGGGCCTACATCTTCTGAGCGCCCGATGGCGACCGCGGCGGAGCAGCGGGAGCGCATGGTCCGCCGGCAGCTGCGCGGCCGGGGGATCGTCGACGAGCGAGTGCTGGAGGCGATGGGCGCCGTGCCCCGGGAGCTCTTCGTCCCGGAGCCGATCCGCGGTCGCGCCTACGCCGACGCAGCTCTCCCGATCGGCCGCGGACAGACGATCTCCCAGCCCTGGATCGTCGCCGCGACGTGCCAGGCGCTCGGCCTCGAGGGCGGCGAGACCGTGCTCGAAGTCGGCGGGGGATGCGGCTACTCGGCGGCGGTGCTGGCCGCGCTGGCCGAGCGGGTGATCTCGATCGAGCTGATCCCGGAGCTCGCCGGGGCCGCGAGGACGAACCTGGCGCAGGTGGGCCTCGGGCCCTCGCGGGTCGAGGTGATCGAGGCCGACGGTTCGCTCGGGTACCCGAGCGAAGCCCCGTACGAGGCGATCGCGCTGCACGCAGCCGCTCCCGGAGCCCCGCGGGCGCTGCTCCGCCAGCTCGCGCCGACCGGCCGCCTGGTCGGGCCGGTCGCCGAGGGGATGGACGAATCCCTGACGCTGTTCTCGCGCGACCCGCGCGACCCGGGCCGGTATCGGCGGCGGCGCATCGCCCCCTGCCGGTTCGTGCCGCTGCTCGGTGCGGAGGGGTATCCCGCCTCGTCCGCCTGAGCGCAGGCTCCGGTCCCTGGGCGAATTCCGGTTACGCTCCCCCGCGATGAGCGCCCTCTACGTCCTCAACTTCTACTCGCCCGTCTTCGTCGATCAGCTCAAGCGCGGTCGCAAGACGGCCACGATCCGGCTCGGCGACAAGAGCCGCAAGTACGACCGGGGGCAGGTCGTCTGGATCACCGTCGGCTATCGCCACGGACCCCGGGAGAAGATCTTCGCCGCCGTGATCGACGACGTCGAGGTGAAGAAGGTGGCCGACATCTCGCCGCGCGACATCGAGCACGACAACCCCGAGTTCCGCCGCCGCGAGGACACGCTCCACTTCCTCGAGCAGATCTACAGCCGCAAGATCGACGCCGACGACCTGGTCACGGTGATCAGGTTCTCCCAGATCGTCGAGCGCCCGATCGGCTCGTTCGGCAACGGCGAGACTCCCAGCCAGAACTAGATAACTCCGGGCAAATGCTCCGCTTCGCGTCCGCTTTGCCCGGACCGTTGGGTGCTGCTGGACGGGAAGACATGAACCTAGGATTCGTGCATGGCCTCCTATGAATTCCTGACCACCTGGCTTCTCGATGCTTCGCGCGAGGACGTCTTTGATGCGATCTGGGACTCGGAGCGGTGGCCCGATTGGTGGCGCGGGGTCGTCGAGGCCGAGGAGACCGATCCCGGGACCCCCTGCGGGATCGGGCGGCGGGGGCGCTACGCCTGGCGCAGCAGGATTCCCTACCCCGTGCGCTTCGAGGTCCTCTCGACCGCGGTCGAGCGCCCCGGGCTGCTGGCCGGCGACGCCTCCGGCGAGCTCGAGGGAACCGGGACGTGGCGGTTCATGGAGGACGCCGGGGTGACGGCCGCCGTCTACGAG
>Ga0075363_100000672_pt1 | contig 11447 bp, 8 predicted proteins | sample EndMetdeltDD1763_FD_71470 | JGI IMG/M metagenome (GOLD analysis project Ga0075363, IMG submission 71470) | Populus endosphere microbial communities from Tennessee, USA - Endosphere MetaG P. deltoides DD176-3 | ecosystem: Host-associated > Plants > Roots > Endosphere | place: USA: Tennessee...
CGTTCGACCGCCGGCTCGGCGTCTATCTCAAGACGCTGGTTGCCGACATTGCGGCACCCGAAGAAGGCGAGAAATTCACCCAGACGCTTGGCGAGCCGCTGTTCGAATTGCCGCTCTCCGGCTGGTACTGGCAGATCACCAAGCTCAATGTCAGCAAGCCGGAGGTGCGTTCGTCGCGCTCGCTCTGGGACACCGGTTTGCCGCATCTTGAAGACCTCGCCGTGCCGACCGCCGCCGACGGCACGCGCAAGCGCTACGTGGTCGGCCCGGAAGAACAGCGGTTACGCCTGGTCGAGCGCACCGTCGATCTGGGAGACGAGGGGCGCTACCTCGTGGCCGTTGCCGGCGACGCACTCGAAATCGAGGATGAAACGCAGGCCTTCGACCGGGCGCTTGTGATCACCTTTGGCATTCTGGCGGTCGTCTTGCTTCTGACCACCATGTTCCAGGTCCGCTTCGGCCTCGCACCACTCAAGCGCATTTCCGAGAGCTTGGCCGCTATCCGCTCGGGTTCGAGCGAACGGCTGGAGGGCAAGTTCCCTGAGGAGATTGCACCGCTGGCGCGCGAGACCAACGCGTTGATCGAAGCAAATCGCGAGATCGTCGAGCGCGCTCGCACACATGTCGGCAACCTCGCGCATGCGCTGAAGACGCCGTTATCGGTCCTCATCAATGAGGCGAACGCGCGTAGCGACGATCCGCTCGCCGCCAAGGTGCGCGAGCAGGCGGACCTGATGCGCGATCAGGTGCAGCGCCATCTGGAGCGCGCCCGGATTGCAGCCCGCGCGACTGTTGTTGGGACCGTGACCGAAGTGAGCCCCGTGGTCACGGCACTCGCGCGTACCATGGAAAAAATCCACCGAGACCGCAGCATTGCGATCGATATCGAGGCGCCGGCCGACACCAAATTCCGCGGCGAACGTCAGGATCTGGAGGAAATGGTCGGCAACCTCGTCGACAATGCCTGCAAGTGGGCGCAGTCGCGCGTCGCCGTGGAGGTTTTGCCCGCGCGCGCCGACACCCCCCAGGCTGAGCACACCTTGCGCGTCGTGGTTGACGACGACGGTCCGGGCCTGACCGCGACACAGCGGGAAAGCGTGGCCCGGCGCGGCAAGCGGCTCGACGAGTCCAAGCCCGGCTCGGGGCTCGGCCTGTCGATCGTGACCGATCTGGCGGCTCTCTATGGCGGCGCCTTGACGCTCGGGACCGCGCCGATCGGTGGCTTGCGGGCGGAACTGGTGCTGCCCGCCGCGTAGGCCCACCAAAGCGTCATACGACGGGTTTTGCCGAAATCGCCGGGGCAGGGTAGAAAGCCGACCCTTCGTCCGGCCGGGCGACACGCGACTCAAAGAACGGGACCCTGATGCCGCGAGGAAGGCTCGTTGCTGCCGTATTGGCCAGCCTTGCGCTCGCCTCCTGCGCCCGGGAGGTGAATCTGAGCGGTCGCGACCCGGCGCCGGCCGCTGGGAATGTCACCGGCAGCGTGAGCGTCCCTCCGGCGAGCACTGCACCCACGGGCCCCGGCGGCGGTATCTTTGGAGGGTCGATCGGGCCGAACTTGGACGAGCGCGATCGCCAACGCGCCTTTGCGGCCGAAATCCAGGCCCTTGAGTTCGGCGAGCCGGGCAATCCGGTCGGATGGCGCAGTGATGGTGGCGGCCGGCGCGGCACCGTCGTTCCCGGGGCCTACTATGAGGGCCGAGGGACCCGCTGCCGCGACATTTCACATACCGTGTACATCGATAACCGCCCGCAGATCGCCCGCGGGACGGCATGCCGCAATCCGGACGGGACCTGGAGCCCGGTGAGCTGAACCCCCGGAGGATTGCGGAGGGGGTGGTTCCTCAACGCGTTCTTAACGCCCGGTTGCTAGTTCTAGCCGAAATCGTTGGGATCCGGGTGAGTGTATGGCCGACGGTATGGCCATTGAACGTCTGCGTGAGTATTTGCGCGAGCTGAAGCCAGAGGCGCGTGCGCTGCTGGCGGCTGAGCTTGAGCGTGCGCTCTCGCGTGGCGACGACCCGCCGGGCGCCGCGATGATTCTCGAAGAGCTTCGCAAGGATGCTCGCGAGACTGGCCGCAAGATGCCGCCACGCGTTGGCAGCCCGCAGCGTCTGTTCTTCGCTCCGATCGAACCCTTCCTCGTCGACGACATTCCCGAGCGCAAGCATCGCGGCCGCATCTCCCGTGCCAGCCTCGAACCCATCTGGGAATGGATTTGCCGCGACCTGATGCCCGCGGAGGGCGCGACCTATGTCGAGCAGGTCAGTCTCCTGATTGCGGCGAACCAGAAGGCAAGCGCCGATCAGGTCGCCAAGACATTTCAGGATCAGGTCGAGAAGCAATTGCGCGGCATGCTCGCCGTCGCCAAGACCGACGATCGCCTGCGCCGGCGCATCGCTGGACAGATCGGCGGACACAACGCCATCGAGTCCATCCGTGAATTGGCCGCGATCCTGCGGGTGCGCGACGCGCTCGCGATCATCGGGCAGCGCCTCCCGCAAACGATCAACAACCTTGCCGACGAGCATCGGGATAACGTGATGGCGCTGCTCGAATCGCCGATCGGCTGCCATCGCGACGTTTTCATCTATGCCCTGCTGGTGGTCATGAGCCGGCTCGCGGCGCCGTGGCAGCTCATCCGTCTTTCGGTCTTTGTGGCCAAGACGGACGTCGCGGCGCGCATCGCCGAGTCTCCCTATGCTGTCGCGGTCGACATCGTACTGACTGATGTCGAGCGTATGATCACAGCGCTGCAAGGCTCGTTGAAGACCGGGCAAGCCGCGGAAGTCGCTGCTCTCATCAAGGACATCCATGACGCCGCGCGTGCGCTGCGCACCGAGATGGATCTCTCAGGCGATAGCCCGTGGGCACGGCAGCTTGCGGCGGTGCGCTCCGAGGTCTCCAAGCTGCTCCAGGCCGAGATCGACACGGTTCCCGGCCAGGTCCGGCGTCTGCTGCGTCCGCGCAGCCCGAAGGAGACCGGGGGCATGATGGCGCTCGACAGCAGCGACGTCGCCGAAGTCGAATCGAAGCTGGTCCTCGTGGCGGCATGCCGTAACTACGCCGGCGAGTTGGCGATCAGCGAAGCGACACGCCGGGTAAACTCTGAACTGCAGAACTTCTTCGACAGCGGAACGCAGATTCTGCTCGACCGTCTGCGCACGGCACCGCCGAACGAGCGGTCCTACCGTCAGTCGCAGGTCGATGCCGCCGTCCGCTTCTGCGCCAAGTTGTTCGGAGCGGATTTCGCCAGCACGCTTGCCAAGGCTGCGGATGTTGCCGCCAAAGGCGAGCAAAAAGCCGCAAAGGGCTGAAATCTCACGCTTCGGTGAGCTTTGATCTTCCGCATTGCGGCGCTTGCGGTGCCGTGATGTAAACCCGCCATGACGCTCTGGTTCCTGTTCGCGCTGATGACCGCGGCGGCGATCTTTGCCGTGTTGTGGCCGCTCGGGCGCGCCGGCGCCGTCCGGCGTGCCGACGCCGATGTCGCGGTCTATCGCGATCAGATCGACGAGGTCGCGCGCGACCGGACCGCAGGTCTGATCGGCGAGGCCGAGGCCGAGGCCGCGCGCACCGAAATCTCGCGCCGTTTGCTGGCGGCCGCCGACGCAGCCGCGCAACCCGCCATCGCGACACCAGGCGACGCCACGTTCCGCCGTCGCACGACCGCAGTGATCGTTCTCGCCGGAGTTCCGGTGCTGGCGGCCGCCCTTTATCTCGCGCTCGGGTCGCCGCAACTGCCCGGCCAGCCGCTTGCGAGCCGCGCAACCACTCCGCCACAGAACCGATCGCTCGATGATCTGGTGGCGCAGGTCGAGGCGCACCTCGGGCAAAACCCGAATGACGGCCGCGGGTGGGAAGTCGTCGCGCCGGTCTACATGAGGCTTGGCCGCTTCGAAGATGCCGTCAAGGCGCGTGGCAACGCGCTGCGCCTGAATGGTGCGACGGCCGATCGCGAGGCGGATCTTGGCGAGGCGCAAATGGCCGCCGCCAACGGCGTCGTGACCGGAGAGGCCAAGGCGGCGTTCGAGCGCGCGCTGGCGCTCGATGCGAAGAACCCGAAGGCACGCTTCTTCCTTGGCGTCGCGGCGCATCAGGACGGGCAGGTGGCCAAAGCGGTCGCAATCTGGCGCGATCTGCTACAGGACGCCCGGCCGGATTCGTCCTGGGCCGGGATGGTGCGCCAGACGCTGGCGCAGGTCGAAGGCACACAACCGTCTCAAACGCCCGGTCCGAGCGCAGAGGATATGGCGGCCGCCCAGAAAATGAGCCCCGACGATCGCAACGCCATGGTGCGCGGCATGGTCGAGCGGCTGGCTGAGCGGCTCAAGCGCGACGGTTCCGATGTCGAGGGCTGGCTTCGGCTCGTGCGCGCCTATACGGTCATGGGTGACCGCAATCAGGCCTTGTCTGCCGTCGCGGACGCGCGCCGCGCGCTGGAACGCGACGCCGACAAGCTTCGCCGGCTTGAAGACCTGGTGAAGGAATTGCGGCTGGAAGGTTGAAGGCATGACGCGCAAGCAGCGACGCCTGACATTGATCGGTGCCGGACTGGGCGTGCTCGCCCTTGCGGCCGGGCTGGTGCTGTTTGCCTTGAAGGACTCGATTGTCTTCTTCAACTCACCGACCGACGTCGTGGAGAAGAAGATCGCGCCCGGAAGCCGGCTTCGTCTTGGCGGGTTGGTGAAGCCTGGCAGCCTTGTGCGGGGCGACAACCTGAGCATCCGCTTCGAGGTGACTGACGGGAATACGTCGCTGCCGGTCAGCTACACGGGAATTCTGCCGGACCTGTTCCGGGAGGGGCAGGGCGTCGTGACCGAGGGCACGCTCATCGCCGCCGGGCAATTCAAGGCAGACAGTGTGCTCGCCAAGCACGACGAAGCTTACATGCCGAAGGAAGTCGCCGACGCGCTCAAGAAACAGGGGCACTGGAAGACCGAGGATACGCGGGCGCCGGGCGTGGCCGCCGGAGCCGCGAAGTGATCCCGGAGTTTGGACACTTCGCCTTGGTGCTGGCGCTGGCGCTGGCGCTAGCGCAGGCGACGGTGCCGCTGTGGGGCGCGCGGACCGGTGACGCGACGCTGATGCGCGTTGCAGGCGCGACTTCGATTGCGCAGTTCGTGTTTGTCGCGGCGTCGTTCGCGGCGCTGACCTGGTGCTACGTCACATCCGACTTCTCGGTGTTCAACGTATTCCAGAATTCAAACTCCACGATGCCGCTCGTCTACAAGTACACGAGCGTTTGGGGCAATCATGAAGGGTCGATGCTGCTTTGGGTGCTGATCCTGGCGCTCTTCGGGGCTCTGGTCGCACTCTTCGGCGCAAATCTGCCCGAGACGCTGCGGGCCAACGTGCTGGCCGTTCAGGCCTGGATCGCTGCGACGTTCTATCTCTTCATCCTGTTCACCTCGAACCCGTTCCTGCGCATCGCGCAGGCTCCGGCCGAAGGGCGCGATCTCAATCCCATCCTGCAGGACATCGGTCTCGCGGTGCATCCGCCGATGCTCTACCTCGGCTATGTCGGGTTTTCGATTTCCTTTTCCTTTGCGATCGCCGCGCTGATCGACGGCAAGATCGATGCAGCCTGGGCGCGCTGGGTCCGCCCTTGGACGCTGATCGCCTGGATGTTCCTGACCCTCGGCATCGCGATGGGCTCATACTGGGCCTACTATGAGCTCGGGTGGGGCGGCTGGTGGTTCTGGGACCCGGTCGAGAACGCGTCGCTGATGCCATGGATCGCCGGCACCGCGCTGCTGCACTCCGCCGTCGTGATGGAAAAGCGCGATGCGCTCAAGGTCTGGACCGTGCTGCTCGCGATCCTGACGTTCTCGCTGTCGCTGCTCGGCACGTTCCTCGTCCGCTCCGGTGTCCTCACTTCGGTGCACACGTTTGCGACCGACCCGACGCGCGGTGTTTTCATCCTCGCCATTCTGGTGCTGTTTATCGGCGGCGGGCTCGCGCTCTATGCGTGGCGCGCACCGACGCTGAAGCAGGGCGGCATCTTCGCGCCGATTTCGCGCGAGGGCGCGCTCGTCTTCAACAACCTCTTCCTGACCACGGCCTGCGCCACGGTGTTCATCGGGACGTTGTATCCGCTCGCGCTGGAAGCGATGACAGGTGAAAAGATTTCCGTCGGCCCGCCGTTCTTCAATCTCACCTTCGGCCCACTGTTCGTTCCGCTGCTGCTCGCAGTTCCGTTCGGTCCCTTGCTCGCGTGGAAGCGCGGCGACCTGCTCGGCGCCGGGCAGCGCCTGCTTGCCGCGGCAGCGCTGGCGCTGATCGCGCTCGCGGCGACGTTCGCTTACCAGCGCGGTGGGCCGGTACTGGCTCCGTTCGGCATCGGGCTTGCGGTCTACGTCATGGTCGGAGCGCTGATCGATCCGATCGAGCGTATCGCCCTATTCCGCGTCCCGCTTGCGACAGCCTTTGCCCGCGCGCGGGGCCTCCCGCGCTCGGCGTGGGGTACGGCCGTCGCGCATTTCGCCGCCGGGATGCTTTTGTTTGGCGTGATTGCCGAGAGCCAGTGGAATTCCGAGCGCATCGTCACGGTCAAGCAAGGTGAGACCGTCTCGCTTAGCGGCTTTGATCTCACACTCGATGGATTGGCGCCCCGCAAGGGCCCAAACTACAATGAACTGGTTGCGCGCTTCACGGTGCGGCAAGGCGGAACGATCGTCGATGTGCTTGAACCCTCAAAACGCACCTTCCCGCAGCGTGGTATGTCAACGACCGAAGCCGCGCTGCTGACACACGGGCCATCGCAGCTCTATCTTTCGCTGGGCGATGTCTCGGAGCAGGGCGCAATCGCGATCCGGCTCTACTACAAGCCGTTCGTGTTGCTGATCTGGCTTGGCGCGGTCGTCATGGTCCTTGGCGGCGCGCTCTCGCTGTCGGATCGCCGGCTGCGCGTCGGCGCGCCAAAGCCGTCGCGCCATGCGATGCTCCAGCCGGCGGAGTAAGCATGAAACGCGCTGCAGTCATCGCAGTTGCGCTCGCGCTTCTCAACGCGCCGGCGCTCGCGGTTCAGCCGGACGAAATCCTCAAAAATCCCGCCCTCGAAGCCCGTGCACGTGCGCTCAGCCAGGAGCTGCGCTGCATGGTTTGTCAGAACCAGTCGATCGACGACAGCGATGCGCCGCTCGCTAAAGATTTGCGCGTGCTGGTGCGCGAGCGTCTGACAGCAGGTGACACGGACAAGCAGGTGATCGAGTTCCTCGTTGCGCGCTACGGCGAATTCGTGCTGCTGCGGCCGCGCTTCAATGCGCAGACGCTGGTGCTATGGCTGGCGCCGTTTGCGGTGCTGCTGGTCGGTGCTATCGGCCTGATCGTGTTCCTGAGACGGCGGACCGGAGCTCCCGCGACGAGACCTTTGACGGCTGCCGAACAGGCACGAGTCGCCAGTCTTCTGGACGGCGAAAAACCTTCCGGCAGCGTGCAAAGTTAAACTGCGCGTCGCCGGGGTGCCTGCCAATCGCGTGCGCGGCGCGATAAAGCACTGATTTCACATAAGAATTCAGATATCCTCACCTTACCAAAGATTAATCGTTCAGACAGGACGCCGTAAGGCTGCACGCTCCATCTTCCTTTCCATGGAAGGCACGGGATCACCCCTTCCCGCCAGTTTCGAAATGGAGCTTCCGTCAATGTCGAGCGTCAACTCCAACCAGAAGGCCAAGTCGGTTCTGACCGCGCGTCGCCTCGTTCTCATGGCGTCTGCCGCGATCATCGGCGCGGGCGTTCTTGTGTCCGGGGCGCAGTTTGCTCCGTCTGCTCAGACGTTCCTTGCGGCGCCGGCCTACGCGCAGACCGCCCAGCGCCCTGTCGGTTTTGCTGACATCGTTGACAAGGTGAAGCCGTCGGTCATTTCCGTGAAGGTGAAGGTCGACGGCGGCGCCCGCATGATGAACTTCGACGGCGACTCGCCGTTCCCGCCCGGTTCTCCGATGGAGCGCTTCTTCAAGCGCTTCGGCTCGCCTGACGGTCAGGGCTCGCAGGAGTCTCCGCGCGGCCCACGCGGCCGCAATTTCACGATGGGCCAAGGCTCTGGCTTCTTCATCTCGGCCGACGGTTACGCCGTGACCAACAACCACGTCGTCGACAAGGCCGAGTCGGTCGAAGTCACGATGGAAGACGGCAAGACCTACACCGCCAAGGTGATCGGCGCTGACCCCAAGACCGACATCGCGCTCATCAAGGTCGATGGTCGCAGTGACTTCCCGTTTGTTTCGCTCAGCGAGCGCGCTCCGCGCGTCGGCGACTGGGTGATCGCGGTCGGCAATCCGTTCGGCCTTGGCGGCACCGTGACGGCAGGCATCGTTTCGGCGCGTGGCCGCGACATCGGCGCCGGCCCGTACGACGACTTCCTGCAGATCGACGCGCCCGTGAACAAGGGCAACTCGGGCGGCCCGACCTTCGACGTCGACGGCAACGTGATTGGCGTGAATACTGCGATCTACTCCCCGTCGGGCGGCTCGGTCGGTATTGCCTTCGCGATCCCCGCGGACACTGTGAAGTCGGTCGTGACGCAGCTCAAGGACAAGGGCGCGGTCACGCGTGGATGGATCGGCGTGCAGATCCAGCCGGTCAGCGCCGACATCGCCGACAGCCTGGGTCTCAAGAAGGCCGAGGGTGCGCTGGTTGCCGAGCCGCAGGCTGATGGTCCGGCCGTGAAGGCGGGCATTCAGTCGGGTGACGTGATTGTCTCGGTGAACGGCCAGGCCGTGAAGGATGCGCGCGATCTCGCCAAGAAGATCAGCGCGCTCCCTCCGAACACGAGTGTCAAGATCGGCATCATCACGAAGGGCGCCGAGAAGACCGTCGACGTGAAGCTTGGCGAACTGCCGCGCGAGCAGCGTCAGGCGCGCGCCACGCCGGATGACCGGGACGACAGTGGTTCGTCCGTGCCGCGGCTCGGCCTTTCGCTGGCGCCCGCCGGCAAGGTGGCAGGTGCCGGAGGCGAGGGCGTGGTCGTCACGCAGGTCGACCCGCAGGGGCCCGCCGCGGCGCAAGGCTTCCGCACTGGCGACGTGATCCTGGACGTGGCCGGCAAGGCGGTTACCAACCCGGACGACGTGCGCAAGGCATTCGCCGATGCGCGCTCGGGCGGCAAGCGCACCGTACTCCTGCGCGTGAAGTCCGGCGACAGCACCCGCTTTGTGGCTGTCCCGCTCGGACGCGGATGATTTCCGCTGCACCCGATTAGGTGCAGCACTAGAGCTCGGGGCGTCCCGCCGGCAATCGTCGCCCCCGTCGGCGGAGCGAACCGGGGGACGGGTCTTCGGACCCGTCCCCACTGACTACGACCCGGCCCCGGCCTTCCCCGTGCCCCCCAACCGGGCCGGGTCGAATAGGGGGCGGCGGAGTGCCCCTCCGCCGCCTCCGAATTTTTTCGGGGACCCCGCGGGGACTCATAGCGCTATGACTCCGGACATTTTGCTAGACTTCGCCGCCACCCGGGTCCAGCAAGCAGCAATGCGCCTCCTCATCATCGAAGACGACCGCGACGCGGCGGAGTATCTGGTCAAGGCGTTCCGCGAAGTCGGCCATGTCGCCGACTGGGCCGCTGACGGCGAAGACGGCCTCGCGCATGCGCTCGACGGCGCCTACGATGTGCTGATCGTCGATCGGATGGTGCCGAAGCGCGACGGACTTTCGGTAATCACCGCGCTGCGCGCGCAAAAGGTCGAAACGCCGGTGCTGATCCTCTCCGCGCTCGGCCAGGTCGACGATCGCGTGAAGGGCCTGCGCGCCGGCGGCGACGACTATCTCCCCAAACCCTATTCGTTTGCCGAACTGCTCGCGCGCGTCGAGGTGCTGGCGCGCCGCCGCGGCGGACGCAGCGAGGAAACGAGCTACCGTGTCGGCGAGCTGGAACTCGACCGGCTCTCCCACACGGTTAAGCGCGGCGCGACCGAGATCGACCTGCAGCCGCGCGAATTCCGTCTGCTCGAATATCTCATGAAGCATGCCGGACAGGTCGTGACCCGCACGATGCTGCTGGAAAACGTCTGGGATTATCACTTCGATCCGCAAACGAACGTGATCGACGTCCACATCTCGCGGCTGCGCTCCAAGATCGACAAGGGATTCGCGCAGCCGCTGCTGCACACCGTGCGCGGCGCAGGATACATGATCCGTGACGGCGTTCGCTAAGCTCGTCCGGTCGACCGCGTTCCGGATGACGCTGGTCTATCTGGTGATCTTCGCGCTCTATGCGGCTTCGCTGCTGGCGTATTTTGCGTTCAACACCGGCCGTCTGATCACCGAGCAGATCACCGAAGCGGCAGACGCCGAGATCGCGCACCTCACCGAGCAGTACACGATGGGCGGGTTGCGCCAGCTTGTGCTGATCGTGGAAAACCGCGCGCTGCGGCCGGGTTCGAATCTCTATCTCGTGATGGCGCCGACCGGGCAGGCACTCGCCGGCAATGTCGGTTCGCTCGCTCCCGGTGTGATCGAAAGCACCGGCTGGTCCGAGACCAGCTACCGCCGGCTCGACGAGCAGGAAGTCGCCGAGCACACCGCGCTCGTCCGCGTCGCGCAACTCTCCGGCGGCTTCCGCTTGCTGGTGGGGCGTGATCTCGACGAGCGTGCGCGCATGCGCAACATCATCACGGCGGCAACGCGCGGCTCCATCGCGCTGGTCGTCGTGTTGGGGCTTGCAGGCGGATTCTTCGTGACCCGGCGCGTCCTCAAGCGCTTTGACGCCATGACCGACACGACGCAGCGGATCATGGCGGGCGACCTGTCCGAGCGGCTGCCGGTCGCCGGCACCGACGACGAGCTCGACCGGCTGGCGCACAACCTCAACGCCATGCTGGAGCGGATCGAGGCGCTAATGCGCGGATTGAAAGAAGTCTCCGACAACATCGCGCACGACCTGAAAACGCCGTTGACGCGCATGCGCAATCGCTGCGAGGACGCGCTGAGGATGGCGAAAAGCGACGAGGACTATCGCGCCGCGCTGGAGACGACGCTGGACGAGTCCGACGGGCTGATCCGGACCTTCGATGCACTGCTGATGATCGCGCGCGCGGAGTCGGGCCAGGCGCGCGACAACATGATCGATTTCGATGCCGGTGAGATCGTGCGCGGGGTGGGCGAGCTTTACGAGCCGCTCGCCGAAGAGAAGGGCCTTCGCCTGACCATCGACGCGCCGGAAGTTGTCACCATCAAGGGCAACCGCGAACTGCTCAGCCAGGCACTCGCCAACCTGCTCGACAATGCGATCAAGTACGCACGGCCGAAAGGCGCCGCGACTGACGGCGGCCATCCGCAGGTCAGGCTTACGGTGCGTGGGGAGGGGGAGCGTGTCGTGCTGACGGTCTCGGACCGCGGCCCCGGCATTCCCGAGGCCGACCGTAGCCGCGTGGTCGAGCGTTTTGTGCGTCTCGAACAGAGTCGCACGGAACCGGGCTCCGGCCTCGGGCTGAGCCTCGCGGCGG
>Ga0075363_100000674_pt1 | contig 11445 bp, 9 predicted proteins | sample EndMetdeltDD1763_FD_71470 | JGI IMG/M metagenome (GOLD analysis project Ga0075363, IMG submission 71470) | Populus endosphere microbial communities from Tennessee, USA - Endosphere MetaG P. deltoides DD176-3 | ecosystem: Host-associated > Plants > Roots > Endosphere | place: USA: Tennessee...
GCGAACATCCTGCCGTACTACTTCTACATGTGCGACATGATTCCTAACTCCGAACACTGGCGGATCGCGCTGTGGGAGGCGCAACAACTGCAGTCCGAGATCATGGGATATCTCCCGGGTTTCGCCACCCCGAGACTGGTCTGCGACGTGCCCTTCGTCGGTAAGCGGTGGGTTCACCAGGTCATCTACTATGACCGGATTCGCGGGATCTCGCATTGGAGCAAGAACTACCGCACCGGGTTGGATGACATGGATTCCGCCGCCCTGAACAAGGTTTACCCGTATTACGACCCGATCGGAAGTCTGCCGGCGCCCGGACAGCTGTGGTGGCAACAGATTCGCGAATGCGCAAGCCGCGAGCCGGTTTCGGTGGAGTGATGGCGATGACAGACATCGAGGCGGGGCCGGAGCCGAAGACGCTCGACCACGGCGTCGGCCCTTCCCTGCACAAGCTCATGCCGAGCGAGGTCTTCGAACGTGCCACGTGGCAACGGCGTTACATAGCCAAGCTTCGATTCACCGACACCTGCGTGGTCTGCTCGGCAGTGCTCCTGGCGCAGTACGTGCGGTTCGGATCCACCCTCACCGCACCCGAATACTTCGAGTACTTCGTCCCGGGCTTCTCCGTCGCCTTCATCGTGGTGTGGCTCTGCGCCCTGGCGGGACTGCACACTCGATCAGCGAGGATTATTGGTTCCGGCATCGAAGAGTACCGACGTGTGGTCGCCGCGTCCTTCTGGACATTCGGCGCCGTCGCGATCGTCACCCTGCTACTCAAAGTCGATGTCGTGCGTGGGTATCTCGCGGTCGCGCTTCCGGTGGGGACCATCGGTCTGGTAGTGAGCCGATCGCTCTTACGCGGACGTTTGGCGCGCATGCGTGCGGAAGGCGGCTGTCAGGCTGCGGTGCTTGTGATCGGCGAGATCGCCGCTGCGCAGACGCTGGCGAATGAGCTGACTCGTAATCCGGTTGACGGGTACCGCGTCGTTGGCGTCGCGATTCCCGGATACGGCCTCCCACGGGGCGACCATGTCACCGTCAACGGTAGAAGTGTCCCCATCATCGGCGGTGAGACGCAGGTGTTGGAAGCGATCCAGGTGTGCGGCGCCGACACCGTAGCGATCGCCGGGACGGAACACTTTGGTGTGACGGGTATCCGGAAGCTCATCTGGAATCTCGAGCCGCTGGGAGTCGATCTCGTGGTTTCGACCGGAGTGATGGATGTAGCGCTCTCCCGTCTGGTGATGCGCCCGATTGCGGGCCTTCCGCTGCTCCATATCGAAAAACCACAGTACCTCGGCGCCAAGCGATTCCAGAAGCGCGCTTTCGACATCGTCTTCGCCTCGGGAGCGCTGATGGCAACGCTGCCACTCTTGATAGTCGCGGCCGCTTCGGTCAAGATGACCAGCCGAGGACCTGTCTTCTATTGCGCCGAGAGGATCGGCATCGACGGTAGGCCGTTCTCCATGTTGAAGTTCCGCACCATGGTCAAGGATGCTGACAGCCAACTGGCTGAGCTGTTGTCCGCCAATGAATCTGATGGCCTGCTGTTCAAGATCCACGATGATCCCCGTATCACTCGTGTGGGCCGAACCCTACGGCGCTTCAGCATCGACGAGCTCCCGCAGTTCCTGAACGTGTTGCGTGGCGAGATGAGCGTCGTAGGGCCTCGCCCGCCCATCAGGCGCGAGGTGGAGGCCTATGACTGTGACGTGCTACGCCGACTTCTCGTGAAACCGGGCGTCACAGGCTTGTGGCAGGTGAGCGGCCGTTCCGATCTGTCCTGGGAGCAATCGGTTCGTCTCGATCTGTCGTATGTCGACAACTGGTCGATGATCGAGGACGTCTTGATCATCGTAAAAACGCTGCGAGCGGTATTCCGCCGAGCCGGAGCCTACTGAGGTTGCCATGAGTGATCAGATATCCGTCACGGTCATCGGACTTAACTACGCCCCGGAACCCTTGGGGGTCGCGCCCTATACGACGGCGTTGTGTCGTGGCCTGGCCGGTAGGGGCTACCGGATCAACGTCGTCACGGGCATGCCTCACTATCCGGAATGGCGGTTACCGGCGGAATACCGCTGGACGTGGGAATCGACCGAGACGATCGACGGCGTGCCCGTGAAGCGGGTGCGGCATTCGGTTCCGAAGAACACGTCGAATGTGCGCCGGGTCTTGATGGAGGCGACGTTCGGAGGACGGGCGGCGGCATCACGATGGCACAGTCCGGACGTGATCATCTGCACATCCCCGGCCCTGATCGCCACTGCGGCTCAATGTCTTCGGCGTCGGGGATCGTTACTGCGCAAGCCCGCCCTGGGTGTCTGGGTTCAGGACCTTTACACAGTCGGAATGAGCGAGACGCAGAATTCGGCATCCACCGCTACCGGAGTCCTCGGCCGATTGGAAAGTTGGGTTCTGCGCGAGGCTGACGGCGTCGTCGTCGCGCACGATCGATTTCGCAATCGACTCATAGAGAACATGCGCGTTGATCCGGCCAAGATCGCGGTGATCAGGAATTGGACTCACGTTCAATCGGACGGCACGAGCGAGCGATCCGTGACCCGGGGACGATTCGGCTGGGCGGATGACGAGACGGTGATTCTGCACGCGGGGAGCATGGGCGTCAAGCAGGGCCTGGAAAACGTCGTTCGGGCTGCTGCGATCGCAGACACGAATGATGCGAGGGTCCGATTCGTCCTCATGGGTGATGGGAATCAGCGACGCGCACTCGAGACGATGGCCGGTCAGACGACACGCCTCGAGATCAGGGATCCAATCCCGCAGAGCCAGTTCATGAGCGCCTTGAAAGCAGCCGACATACTTCTCGTCAACGAACGGCCTGGCGTGTCCGAGATGTCGATACCCAGCAAACTCACATCGTACTTCCTCAGTGGGACACCGGTATTGGCTGCGACCGGCGCAGACAGCAACTCAGCACGCGAGATTCGGGCGTCGAACGCCGGCATCGTGGTCGACGCAGGCGATCCGAACCGGTTACTCGCTGCAGCGGAGTCCATGGGCAGGCAGCCAGAACTGCGAGAGAACCTGGGTGCAAACGGTGTTGCGTATGCCGCTGCCGAGCTGAGTGAAAAAGCCGCCGTGGACAAGTTCGATTCGTGGATTCGGGACATGTTGACGGCAAGGGCCGCCGACCGAGACGGGAACTCCGCAGAGGACGAGGGGGAGTGATGATGAAGATCGCGCTGATAACCGGAATCACCGGACAAGACGGCTCGTATCTGGCAGAACTGTTGCTGGCCAAGGGTTATGAAGTTCACGGTTTGATCAGACGCGCGTCGACGTTCAACACGGTTCGCGTCGAGCACATCTATCAAGACCCGCGCGAATCCGATGCCAGGCTTTTTCTGCATTACGGTGACATGTCCGATGGTGCGAGACTGTCGATGCTCTTGAACAGAATCAACCCGGACGAGGTCTACAACCTGGCGGCGCAATCCCACGTGCGGGTGTCCTTCGATGAGCCGGAGCACACGGGAAGCGTCACGGGTGTGGGGTCGGTTCGTCTGCTGGAAGCGGTGCGGCAATCCGGGCTGTCGTGCAGGTACTACCAAGCGTCGAGCTCTGAGATGTTCGGTGCGTCCCCGCCCCCACAAAGTGAACTGACACCGTTCTACCCGCGGTCTCCGTATGGTGCCGCGAAAGTCTACTCCTACTGGATGACGAAGAATTATCGCGAGGCCTACGGGATGTTCGCGGTGAACGGAATCCTGTTCAATCATGAGTCGCCCCGGCGCGGTGAGACTTTCGTGACGCGGAAGATCACGCGTGCTGTCGCTCGCATCAAGGCCGGCATGCAAGACGAGCTGTTCCTGGGCAATCTGGATGCCTTGCGCGACTGGGGATATGCGCCCGAGTTTGTGGAAGGGATGTGGCGGATGCTCCAGGTGGACACGCCCGACGACTACGTCCTCGCGACAGGGCAGGGTCATACGGTGCGCGAGTTCGTCCGGATGGCCTTCGAGCGGGTCGGTCTCGACTGGCATGACTACGTGCGATTCGACGAGACCTATGTGCGGCCCACCGAGGTCGACGCGCTGATCGGCGACTCATCGAAGGCGGCGCGCCTGCTCGATTGGAAGGCTGAGGTACTCGCGCCCGACCTCGCCACGATCATGGTCGATGCGGACGTCGCGGCGCTCAAGTGTGCGGGAACGCCATGGGTGGACAAGCCGGTGTTCACCGGCTGGGACCGGTGCTCGGCATGAATCCCGTGGTCGAAAGCAGCGTGCGTCAGCCGAGGGGTTCGGGCTTCGCCCCCGGGAGCCGATTCGATCTAGCACGCTTTACCGGGCGCGGATACGACCGCGGCAGGGGGGTACCGATTCAGATCCTTTGGCTGATGTCGCGTGGAGTATGGATGAAGTGGTGGTGCCCCAACAGGATTCGGATCGGTGTGCTCCGGCTTTTCGGAGCCAGAATTGCTGCGGGCGCGATCATCCGGCATCAGGTGAAGATCCACTGGCCCTGGAAACTGGTGGTCGGACGCAACTCGTGGATCGGTGAGGACGTCTGGATCCTGAATCTCGACGACGTGTGGATCGGCTCGAACACGTGCATTTCGCAGGGAGTGCTCCTCTGCACCGGAAGTCACGACCGGCGGAGCGAGACTTTCGAATTCGACAACGCACCTGTCGTAATCGGAGATTCGGTATGGGTTGCGGCGCGGGCGACAGTTCTGCGCGGCGTTCACATCGAGGATGGCGCCACGGTGGGGGCGACGACGGTTGTGGCCGAGGATGTTCCAGCCGGAGCCACGGTTCTGACCGCTCGACCGCAGATTCGCTGGCAGTCCCGATCGTCGTAACGGAGGCGCCATGCACACCGACTCTCTCATCTATGTTGCGGGCCACCGCGGCATGGTCGGATCGGCGATCACGCGTCGACTACGCGACTTGGGCTACCGACGCATCCTCACTCGATCGCACGAGCAGGTCCCTCTCGACAACGCCTCGGCGGTAGAGGAACTCTTCGCCGCCGAACGTCCCGAATACGTCGTTCTCGCTGCCGCGAAGGTGGGCGGAATCATCGCTAATTCGACTCGAGGCGCGGATTTCATACGCGAGAATCTACGGATCCAGACCAACGTCATCGATGCTGCGTACCGCTACGGCACGCGGAAGTTCATGTTCCTGGGATCGAGTTGCATCTACCCGAAGTTCGCAAAGCAGCCGATCGAAGAGCACGCGCTGCTGTCGGGCCCGCTGGAGGAGACCAACCTGCCATACGCGGTAGCGAAGATCGCGGGCATAACGATGTGCGACGCGTATTCGAAGCAATACGGCTTCGATGCCGTATCAGTGATGCCTTGCAACGTCTTTGGAGTGGGTGACAACTTCCATCCGGAGCACTCTCACGTGATCGCAGGGTTGATGCGTCGCTTTCATGACGCGAAGATGAGGAGTCTTCCCGAGGTGGCCGTGTGGGGATCCGGCGCACCGCTGCGAGAGTTCATCGACGCCGACGACCTTGCCGACGCCTGTGTATTCCTGCTTCGCGCCCACGATGAGGGAGGGATCGTCAATGTCGGCTCTGGGCAAGAGATCTCGATCCGAGATCTCGCCTTGCTGCTGAAATCGATCGTGGGTTTCGACGGTGAGGTGACATTCGACCTGACCAGGCCCGACGGGACCCCTCGCAAGATCATGAACAGCGGCAGGTTGAAGAGCCTCGGGTGGCGTCCCACGGTCACTCTCGAGGCCGGACTGAAGAAGATGTACGTGTGGTTCGCCGAGTCGCAGACCGACGCGATGAGCGGGGAGACACGGTGAAGCAGATCGAAACTCTGGTGTGGTTGTTACCCGGTTGCTCGTTGAAGAACAGGCTGTTGCGCATATTCGGGCATGACGTATCGGCGACCGCCCACATCGGTCCGGTACTGGTGGCGAACGTGCGTCGTGCCGTAATTGGCAGCGGTGCAAAGATTTCTGCGCTGAACGTGTTCAGGTCATTGAGGCTACTGTCGATGGGCGATGGTGCGACCATCGGTTCCTTCAACACGGTCTCCGCGCACCCGGCCTATCAATCGATGCACCCGGAGGTCGGAAGTCTCATCATGGGTGATGGAGCAGCCATCACCAATCGACATTACGTCGACTGTTCCGGAATCATCCGGATGGGTGAGATGTCCGCTGTTGCCGGGCAGCGGTCGACGATCCTCACCCATGAGATCGACATAGCGCTGAACGTCCAGTCAGCCGGACAGGTCAGCATCGGCGAGCGCTCCGCAGTTCTCACCAATTGCCTCGTGTTGAAGGGTGCGGTATTGCCGACGCACTCGCTGCTGATCGCGAACTCGACACTGACCAGAAGCAGGGAACTCAGACCGGCCCCGGGTATCTACGGGGGTTCACCTGCTCAGTTCATCAGATCCAATCCTGCGGACCCGGAGAGTTGGTTTGAGCGAACGGGAGTCGCCACGACCAAGCTGAGGGTCGACCTTCCGCGTGCGCAGTGTATTCCGGCGCCGGCGGCAGCGGATCCGATGCCCATCGCCGTGCAACCGGAGGTGATGCGATGACTGTTACGAGGAGGGTCGACTGGGTGCGGGTGGGGTCGTTGGATGTGGCGATGGCCGGGAACCCGGTGTGGGTGGTCGCAGGTCCGGTCGCCGGTGACGTTGAGCGTCGATTCCCGGATGTGCTCGCCCGAATGGCCGCGCACGGCCCACGTTTCCGCGTCGGTCTGATCCCTACAGCGGGCGGGCGACTGTGGAAGCACACCGACAAGCCGGGGGCGCTTCTGGAGACCGATCTGTCCGGTGCACGCACTCCGGAGCAGATCCTGGAGCGACTCGTCGGTCGTCCCGCGACGGCGCCGATCTCGGTTGCTCAGGTGGGCGCGTACGCATGTGTGTGTTTCGACCACGGCATCGGCGATTCCCACGTCATGATGGAGGTGCTCGCCGCATTGGCCGCGGCCGGCTCCCATCGGGACTTCGTCGAGCCGGCTCCGAATCCGTCCGTCACCGACCATCCTTTCCGGACCGCGTTGACGACCTACGTGCGCAGCAGCAGCCGCCGCGGACTGCCCGTAGCCGAGTTCGCCCAGTTCACTTGTGTGACGCTGGGCCACAAGATTCGACGCGCGTTTCGTGATCTCGCGGATTCGCGCGGTCAGGTCACCGTGCGCCCCGAGTGCGAGGTGGTCCATGTAGCGAGCGTGCCGCGACTGCTGACCACCGTCAGAGCTTGGCGTGATGACCATCATCCAGGCGCATCCGTCACCTCGATCATCACCTGGTCGATACATCGGGCTCTTCGGGATTCAGGGATTCACATCGCCGATGAGCTCAACGTCCTCATCGACCTGCGCCGGTTACTTCCCCCTGGCGTTGAGACGCTGGCGAACCTGTGCACCATCGTCAAAGTCGAAGCCGGTGAGAACGTGACCGTCGACGAATTCAGCGAGCGGTTCCGAGTACGCACGAGTTCGGGATGGCCGCTGATAAAGACAGCGGCGCACCTGAGTTTGGGCCGGATCGCGTTCGCCCTGGGCTCGCGCCCGAAGCCGAAATGGCATCCGGTCGCAGAGCCGCTTGGTTCGAGGACGATCGAGGTGACGGTGTCCGATATCTCGAAGATTCCATCCACCTCGAAGCTCAGATTCGCCACGCCTGATGCAGCCACCCTTGCGGTGGCCCTGCCGCCGGGGTCGGGTCGAAGTCTGACGGTTGCGCTCTGGGCCAGTCCTGCCGGGCGGGTTCAGGCCACCGCGACGCTGCCGGCGGGATTGATCGATCGCGAAACCCTCCGGTGTGCGCTCGAAAGCGGGCTCTCCCCAGCAAATTTCGGTGGCAGCTTGTGCGAGCGTCGGAGGGAAGATGCGGAGGTGATAGCCCGGTGAAGGTCCTCCAGGTGCTGACACTGGTTTCCCCGGACGGCGCATATGGCGGACCGGCCAGGGTGGCATTGAATCAGTGTGCCGCCCTGGCAGCGGCAGGTCATCAGGCCACCTTGCTGGCCGGTGCGCGGGGCTATCCGGTTCTACCGCGGCAGATTGACGGGACACCGGTCCGGTTGTTCCCGACCAGACGGGTCCTGCCCGGCGTCGGCTACGCCGCAACCTGGTCCCCCGCAATGATCAGGTGGCTCAAGCGAAACGGATCCGACTTCGATGTCGTTCACGTCCACTTGGCGAGGGACCTGGTGACCTTTCCGGCAGCCCGGACGGCGCTCCGACTGGGTCTACCACTCGTCGTGCAGACGCACGGGATGATCGTCACCGGCACGCACCCGTTCACGGCCATCATCGATGAGATCTGGACGAAGGGGCTGCTCGAATCGGCGCACACCGTGTTCCACCTCAACGATGCAGAACGCGCTGAGCTCAGCATGATCGGAGGTCCGCGCATGCGGTTGGAACCACTCGTCAACGGTGTGCCGGTGAGCGCTGAAGTCGAGCCGGACAGACGAATACGGCCACCGGAAGTCTTGTTCCTCGCGCGCCTGCACAAGCGCAAGCGTCCAGAGGTGTTCGCCGCCGCGGCGCTCGAACTGTTGCGAGCGGGTGTGGATGCGCAATTCGCGCTGGTGGGTCCGCCGGAAGGAGCGGAGACGGCGGTCGACTTGATCATCGCCGAGGCGCGCGCCGAGGGGTTCGACGAGTCGCACCTGCGTCGGGAGTCCGGCGTCTCCCCGGAACACGTAGGTGACCGGTTGAGAGTGGCCTCTGTGTACGTCCTTCCCGCCGTTCACGAACCGTTCGGGATGTCCATCATCGAGGCTCTGGCCGAGTCGGTTCCGGTGGTGGTCAACGCAGATGGTGGATTGGCCGGCTTTGTCGAACGTTGCGGTTGTGGCGTGGTCGTCGCGGGAACCTCGCATGACTACGCGGTCGCGATCGCCCGCTTGCTGGCAGACCCGGCCAAGGCCCGGGCGCAAGGGGAGGCCGGACGAGCAGCGGTTCACGCGACGTTCGTCATGGAGTCGATATGCCAGCGGCTCGAAGACGTCTACTCATCGATCACGCTGCGACGGACTGCGATATGAGTAGTCGAATCCTCCACCGGCCACTCTGGGTGACCCTGCAGATCGTCCTGGCGCTGTTCCTCGCGGTCGTGGTGACCACCGCGATGTGGTGGGGATTCGTGCGTGGTAGCGCGGCCGTTGCGGCCGAAGGAATCAGCGTCGAAGCGGTCTTCGCGGGTAGGCCTACCGGCCCTGCGCCGGATCGGTTCGACGCGGGCCAGCCCGCACAGGTCACCGGCAACCCGGACGACCCCGGAGCGCTTCCCCGGATCGTCGATGGTCGCCTCACTTATCAGCCGACGGGGAAGGGCACTGCGGCTGGATTCTTCAGCACACCGGACCTGGGTGCGCCGGTGCGGACGATAGGCGCTCGATTCGTGTTCCGGCCTGGCGGAGAAACGGCGGGAGCTATCGCGCTCGTGGTGTCACGCGGCGTCGACTCCAACTTCCCCCCGACCGTCCGTCCGCTGCCGGTGCACTTCGTATTGACCCCGGTGAATTGGAACGTCAGCGTGACGCATTCTGTGGGAGACCCGCTGGATCTTGTAGCCACTGGGGACTTCCCAGTGCCGCTGGTGGAGGACGGGACCACAGCGTACGAGGCCCAGCTGACCATCAACGGTTCTCAGCTCACCGTGGATCTGCCGATGGACGTGCACCGAACGATCTCGGATCCGCGGTTCTCGGAATGGCAGGGCAGCTATGCGAACTTCGAACTGTTCGCCAACAACGGTTCAACAGATTCGTTGCCCGCCTTCGAAAAGGTTTGGGCCTCGGCGGCTGTCGAGTAGATGACATGAAGAAGCTGCCGATGTTGAGCAAGGCGCGGGCGTTGTCGGGCGGACTCGATCAGGTCTTCTCCAGCCTGAGCAATGGACTCATCGTCTATGCGCTTGCGGTGGTGACCTCGATGGCTGACTTCGGACGGGTCGGCCTCGTGATGACGCTGCTGGCGGCCGCCCTCGGCGTGCTGCGTGGTGCGTTGGGCACGCCGCTGCTGCTCAGTTCGGCGAAATCCGTCACGGAGATACGCAGAGAAGGCCAATACGCGGTCACCACGGCCTTGCTTCTCGCGCCGATCGTCGGGATTGCGATGGTGGCCGTCGCAGGTTCGACGATACGTGCCCAAGCAGTGCTGCTGCTGTTGGCCTGCCCCGCGGTCTTCGTGCAGGACGTGTTGCGGTACATCGCAATTGCCGAGGGACGTTCGCACATCGCAGCCATCTGGGACGGTATGTGGTTTGTCGGCTCGGCGCTCCTCCTGGTCGGTACCTGGCTCGAGATCCCCTACATCACAGCCAATTTCCTCCTGTGCGCCTGGAGCGTGTTGGCGCTTGTCTCGCTGCTGGGGCTGCTTACCGCCGTCAAGGCAGTCCCGCGCGTGGCCGGTTATGTTGACTGGATCGCTGACGGCTGGAGGCATCGCGTCCGCTATGGCACCGAGGCGGGGCTGGAGCAGGTCACCGTATTCGGGGTCCTACTTTTCGTCACCCTGACGCTCGCTCCATCCGTCACTGCCACGATTCGGGGCGCGACGGCGGTTCTGGCGCCTGTCGCCATCCTCGCCAGTGCCGTGCCGCTGATCGTGATATCCGAGGGCGCACGCCGGACCATGCGGCCGACGCAAGTATGGCGGATCCTGATCCGCGTGACATCTGCGATGTCGCTGGCCGCCTTGATGCTGGGAGTAATCCTGCATCTCGTGCCGGCAAGGTGGGGTGAATTCCTCCTTGGCGCGACATTCGCAGCGGCACAACAGATCGTACCGATCATCGCGTGCGAGTATGCCGTTGGCGCCTGGGCGGTGGCGGTCGCCATCTATCTCCGCACATTCAATCGGAGCCGTGATGCACTGGGATTGAAGGTCGGCTACGTGGCGGTGATGATGCTGACCTCGCTCGGAGCCGCCGTCATGTTCCGCACCGCGGCGGGTGTGGCCCTCGGTATGGTCGCCGCGTCGGCGTTCGTCGCGGCGATGGCGTTGCTCTGGTTTCGACCATGGGACGGTCAGGCCGACGGCGGGGGCCTTCAGGAGCCGCGCGTGCTCACCGGGGTTCGCGTCGCGCGCCGGGCGCTGCCGGACATCGTCACCGTGCGAATGGCCTCGCGCGCAGACACTCTCAGCGGCCTGATGACCCTATGGGTCGCTGCCACCCTGATCGTGTTCGGTCCGGTGGCGATCATCAGGTACACCGGAGTGCCGGACAACCGGCTCTGGCTGTGGTCGCTGCCGGTGATCGTTATTGCCGGTTTCCGATTCGCGTGGTTGATCGGCTCGGGCGAACGCCGGCTCTTCGAAATGATGTACTGGGCTTTCGCTTATGCGTTTCTAGGGCTGGCGCCTCTGGCTCAGCTCCGCATGGACGCATTCCCGACCACCGTCCCGCGAATTGACAAGAGTCTGATCGCGATGGGCTCCATCATCGCGATCCTGGGCTGTTGCGCTTTCTTGTTC
>Ga0075363_100000675_pt1 | contig 11439 bp, 11 predicted proteins | sample EndMetdeltDD1763_FD_71470 | JGI IMG/M metagenome (GOLD analysis project Ga0075363, IMG submission 71470) | Populus endosphere microbial communities from Tennessee, USA - Endosphere MetaG P. deltoides DD176-3 | ecosystem: Host-associated > Plants > Roots > Endosphere | place: USA: Tennessee...
GTTTATTGGTTTTTTGTTGTACTTTTTCGGATTTTCAATTGGTAGGATTATGATTTCTTTATTCAACGCAAATCAATTAGCAAATTTAACCCAGTCTTGGAAAGATGGAGTTTCTTTAGACCAGGCTACGATTCAAGAACTTGAAATGGAAAAAAGTCGCTTAGAGGCGATCGGAAATCCTACTGAACAGGAAAGAAGAAATCTGCAGCATGTGACCAACTTGATCCCTTTGCCGCGGTCTAACCATTAGTTGGCTATGATTCCGCGGGAGCGAGGATGGAATTGGGCGTGTTTGCCTAGCTCTTGTTCGATTTCAAGAAGGCGGTTGTATTTGGCCGTTCGCTCAGAACGGGAAAGGGAGCCTGTTTTGATTTGGCCTGAATTGAATGCGACGGCCAAGTCTGCGATCGTCGTATCTTCCGTCTCACCGGAGCGATGAGAAAAAATGGTCCGATAGTTATGGGCTTTGGCTAACCGGATGGTTTCTGCTGTTTCCGTCAGCGTCCCGATTTGGTTGACTTTGATGAGGATGGCATTGGCGGCGTGACAATCGATTCCTCGCTGCAAGTAGCGGGAATTTGTTACGAATAGATCGTCGCCGACGAGTTGAATCCTCTCTAATTTTTGAGTCAGGTGGATCCAGCCTTCCCAATCGTTCTGGTCGAGTCCGTCTTCAATCGAATCGATCGGATAGCGTTCAGCCAATTGAAAAAGATAATCGATCTGCTGCTGCGAATCTCTTTGGATAAAGGGAAGCCCGGCTTCTTGTTTCTTTTTTTCTAAATACATTCCTTGGTCGTAGAATTCAGAAGCAGCGGGATCTAAGGCAATCGTAATATCAATCCCTGGACGGTACCCTGCTTTTTCAATCGCTTGCAGAATTAGATCGAGAGCTTCTTCATTTGTAGAGAGGGTAGGAGCAAACCCCCCTTCATCGCCGACAGCTGTTGAAAATCCCTTTTTTTTCAAAATCGTTTTCAAAGCATGGAATACTTCAGCTCCCCAGCGGATGGCCTCTTTAAAGGAAGGCGCTCCGATCGGACGGACCATGAATTCTTGGAAATCGATGAGATTGTCCGCATGCGCTCCCCCATTTAAGATATTCATCATCGGACAAGGGAGAAGGTTGGCTTCCTTTCCTCCTAAATAACGGTAAAGAGGCTCTCTTCTAGCCGCCGCCGCACATTTGGCTACAGCTAAAGAAACTCCTAAAATCGCATTCGCGCCGAGATGTTTTTTATTTACAGTGCCATCGAGGGCGATCATCGCACGGTCGATAGCTTCCTGTTCAAAAATCGAATGTCTTTTTAATAGATTGTTCAGAGGTCCGTTGACGTTGGCGACCGCTTTTAAAACGCCCTTGCCGTTGTATCTTTTGGGGTCGTGGTCCCTGAGTTCATAAGCTTCGTGCTCTCCGGTGGATGCGCCCGAAGGGACGGCGGCTTTGCCGATAAAACCCTCTTTCGATTTCACGGTCACTTCCAATGTAGGATTGCCCCGCGAATCCAAGATTTCCAAAGCCTGGCATGATTCAACTAAGCTCATACAACACCCGTTTAAAATAGATTAGCATAAGAAAGCGGAACTGTCGTCTAGAAAAAACCGTCTTTCCGGTGGTTTCTTCCGCACGGAAGATTGAAAATCAGTTCTGGTAAAAAAGTAAAAAAATCCTCTATGATTTCTTTCTTTAATTTTTTTTGAGGTTTAAATGAGTCTAATTGTAAGGTCTTTAAAACAGGCTGAAAAACCAGTAAATAATTCTTGTATTAGGACCCAATTTGATGAGAAGAATAATGTCACTCGCTATTTCTTTCAGTCCGTATGTGTGGAAGTTTTCTGGGGCAACAGAAGCTTTAAAATTCCTTCCAATAAATACTCTAAAGCTCAACCCCATAGCTGCGTGTTGGACATAGAGGGTTCTCTAAAAATTTCTAAAGTGGGGAAAATAAATCTTAAGGCTCTTTCACTTGAAAATTCCAAGAAACCAGAGGGTTCTGTCCTATTTGGGTGCAATTTTACTGAATTCGAAGATTGGCTTGGAAGCATGAATTCTAATGGGGACTGGTCTATTTAAGAGCCGTGGGCCCTCTTTTTCAAGTTGAATAAGGCTTGTCTTCTTTGCCACAGGCAAGAAGGCACTGGAAATTCGTTGTCATTGTGGATGCTAACCTACAATTTTAAATTTTCGGCTTCCCTATTTGAATCATTCATTCATCCAATTTTTATCGATGCCTGCGTGATGGGCTCCCGCTCTTTTTCAGCTGCTTAATGAAACATTACCTTTCGAGCGATGTCTGACCTGCTTTTTCCTGGGGAATAAAATTTTTTCTAGATAAAAAAGAAAAGCATATCTCATAATTTCGGCCCTTTTAACTTTTTTGAGGTTTAAATGTCTGTATTGGCGAGTTGTGTTTTCTGTAAAGAAAAATTAGGAAACAATTTTAATACATTCACACATGATGGTAAAAATAGTGCGTTTCATTACGCACATAGAGGGCTTTGCTCAACAACTATCTTTGCAAGCATGGCTGCTCACAAAGGAGAGTGTTTTATTTGTGGCGATAGGTTCTCCCAACTAAAAGTAAGGGAATTCCAATGTAGTGTTGTAGATGGTCATTTAAAAATCGATAAAATGAAACTTGATGAAAAAAAACCTGAGGAGAAAAAAGGGTCATCGAAGGGTGATGATAGTACCGCGGGATCCAACGATGACGTCTTAATTGAACAATGGCATTCTGATTTCGAGGGTTCTAATATATGGCCTTTTGATCAGCTCCCGGATTTTGTCAAAGAAAATTTAAGACAAGCAGGCGTATTAAGGGAGAAATAGGCTCCAAAAGAATCCCTTAGAGAAGGTCTCTTAGGACTTACGGTTATTTTTTTCATTATTATTCAAAATCAGGATCAACGGCTTTCCGTTTTGTGCGGTTATCGGCGCCGCCCGTAGCTTCGTCGAGCAGAGAACAGTAGGATTCATAACGGATGCGAGGAAGCTGGCCCTCTTCCAGCGCTTGTAAGACAGCGCATCCGGGTTCGGAAAGATGGGCGCAGTCGGGATATTTGCAACGGGAGGCTCTTTGCAAATCGTGAAAATGGGAGATTACGTCGTCTTTCTTGAGGGCCCAGATCCCAAAGCTTCGAATGCCAGGAGTATCTACGCAGTAACCACCTTCGGGAAGTGAAAGTAACTCGGCCGTCGAAGTGGTATGGGTCCCTTTGAATGTTTTTTGGGCCAATCCTCCGGTTTTCAAACTCAATCCAAAACAAACATTGAGCAAAGAAGATTTTCCGACACCCGACTGTCCTGAAAAAACGGATGTTTTATTTTTCAGCAAGGATCGGAGCGCTTCAACGCCAACTCCAGTTGTGGTGCTTAGAGAAAGAATAGGAAACCCAAGCGGCTCATAGGCAGAAAGGAATTCATGGTAGCGGTTCCGTTCTTGTTCAGAGGCCGATTCCAAAAGATCGATTTTATTGACGACAATAATCGGATGGATGTGTCCCTTTGAGGCCGCGATCATGTAACGATCGACGAGAGCCGGCTTCAAATCGGGGTTCACTACAGAGACAGCGATGATGACTTGATCTACATTGACTGCAATCAGCTGTTCTTTTTTTCCGGTAATGTCCACTCTCCCTAAAAAAGAATAACGCTCTTCCATCTGAAGGATGTTACCCTCTTTTTCCGAGGTGGGCTCAAAACGGACGAGATCTCCGACAGCAATCAGATTCTTAGATTGCATTTTTTCTTTTTTAAAGAGCCCTTTTAGACTGCAAAGAAACCGAGCCCCATCGGAATCGACCCAGCTTCCTTCTCCAGAAATAGCGACAACCCTCCCCCGTTTTAGATTAGGATCAAGAGCTTCAGGCTCTTTTTTCTGTTGGTCGGTCTTTTTGAATTTGGATCGGTCAGTCTGCTGAGCGTGCTTCCTTTCTTTGCGCCAATGCTTTCGGTCTTTGGCATGGAATTCTTCTTCTTCGTCGTAGCGGTCCCGTGTCATTTGGGCCTCATGGCATAAAGAAGAATGGCGCCCGAGGAGGCCACATTGAGAGATTCAATCTTGAAGGACATGGGAAGAGTCACTTTTTGGGAAATTTTTTCAAATTGGGGGCGCGGCCCTTGCGATTCACTGCTTAAGATAAGAGCGAGAGGATTTTGGAAAGAAAGCTCATCCAGCAGTGTCCCTTCAATGTCTGCAGTATAGACAGCCACCCGCTTGTTTTGGATCCAAGTTTCTACCTCTTCCACTGTCATCCACGCATAAGGCAGATGAAAAGAAGCTCCTTTGGCCGCCCGGATCGCTTTATCGTTAAAAAGATCCACCGTTCCTGGGGTCGTCAGGACAACCCCTTCCCATCCGAATGCCAGAGCCGTCCTTAAAAGAGTGCCCAGATTTCCTGGGTCTGAAAGTTGATCGAGGACCAAAACGAATTTCTTTTCCGAGAGATCTTGCGGGGGAGGAAGAGCCACCTCTGCTGCATATCCGTCGGGGTGGTCTACTCCAGTGATCCGTTTAAGGATAGACTCGGAAACTAAATATTTTTCTTGCGCCTCGATGTCGTCTGCGGGGTAGAGAGTCGCCAAGGATAGAAGGGGGATTTCCTTGGATAGCTCCCGGATTATTTTTTCTCCGACAAGAAGAAGCCGTTGAGAATCTTCACGATAGGGGCGGTCCATCCGTAAAAGAGCCCAGTGCTTGACAATAGGATGTTGTAAGCTCTTAATGAGTTTTGGTAGCATCAGGATTATTATGGCTGATTCCCAGTTATCTAAAAAGCCCGTTTCTCCCCCTAAATCTTTTTCGGGGTCATTAGCCCGACGGGTTTTTCTGATCAGCCTTTTCTTGCTGATCATTCCTCTTTTCTTTCAAAGCCTATTTCTTTACCGACAGGAATATGAGACGAAGTTAGAGGATGTAAAGCAAATTTTAGATTGGATCGGCAAAGAACGGGAAGCTGCGATTGAGCAAGTGATCCAGATGGATTGGAATATCCTTGATTTCGTAGGTGCGGATATCGAAAAACACCGTAAGGAATTCCAAATCGAACGGGTCAATCTTCCCCAGGGCGTCGCAGACAAGTTTGCGATATCCAGTGTACGGAGGGGGGCTCTACTCGTCGGCAAAAAAGAAACCTCTAATTACGCTTTAGTCATTCCTATTCCTTTCGATGAATTGATCGCAAACCTTCAAAATGAGCATTTTCCCTATCCAATCCGAATGGCGTTGATCGACGATCAAGGCAAACTTCTAGCGGAAAATATGAAGGTCAGAGCTTCGAGCAACCTGCTGGTTGTTAAGGAAGACGTGCCGAGCGCGGATTTCAACTTGATCATTACAATCCCTGAAGATTTAATCGAAGGACTGCACAAAACTGATTACTATTACCGCCTTGCTATTTTGATTTTCTTTGTAGGCATCGTCGGAGGGTTCGGAGTTTGGTGGCTGACCAGCCGAATGGCCCAGCCGTTAAATCAGCTACGTAAGAGTTTGCAAAGAGTTTCTGAAGGAGCGGTGCATGTGCGTTATAAGCCAGACAAAATGGGTTTTGAAATCAATGAACTTGGGAAACAGTTCAACGAAACTCTGGACTCTGTGCTCCAATTGACTCAAGAAGCCGAAAAAGAAAGAATAGAAAGGCAAAAACTGGCTGAAGAGTGGCGAATCGGACACGATATCCAATCGGGATTGTTCCCTAAAAACTTGCCGGGCTTTAAAGGCCTTGAAGCCGCTGCAGGCTATATCCCCGCTAAAGAAGTGAATGGGGATTTTTACGACCTTTTCGTTTTGGATAATGGGAAACTTCTGATCGCGATGGCCGATACGGCAGGCAAAGGAATTTCCGCTTGTCTATTTTCTCTCGGCATTAGAAGCTCCATCCGGAGTCTGGCGACCACCACCGACAACCTTGCGGAAATCGTTTTGAAGGCGAACGACCTTTTTTGGGCCGACGCGCATGAAACTTCTACTTTTACTTCTCTTTGGCTCGGTATCTATGATCCAAAGAAAAAAATGCTCACCTACTGCACCCAAGGGCACCCTCCCGCCCTTTTACGCCGAGACAAAGAAATCATCGAATTATGGACAGGGGGGATTTCGCTCGGCGCCCAAAAATTCGATTCGATTCCCATTAAGCAAATCCATTTAGAATCGAAAGACACTCTTCTTTTTTATACGGATGGGATCATCGAAGCGCACAACTCCGACAATCAGCTATTCGGGAAAGAACGCCTCCATGACTTCTTTGCAGCCCACAAAAAAGAAACCCCGCAGCAATGCGTGAACCGCCTTTTGAAAGAAGTGGCGAAATTCAGCGAAGGGGCGCCCCAGCACGACGACATGACTCTTCTTTTGCTCCACATAGATTGAAAAGTCCTAGTAAAATCTTGTGCCCTCGAAAATTTAACGCGGAGACGCAGAGGCGCAAAGACGCGGAGAAAAAAACTTGAACCGAATTAAGCGCTCGTAAAAGACTTTGCGTCTCAATTTTTTGTAATGCGAGAAAAAGATGAATTATAGGATCATTTGAGGTCAATTTTTTTGGGGAGAAATAAATATGATTGGGTCTTGTTGTTTGTGGAGTTGTTGGAGTAGCGCAGTCAGTGTTTCTTTAGTCCCTCTTGAATCTCCCGAAATGAATGATCCTAAAGCTTAGCATTTTCTCGATGATGAAGAAATAGATTCCGGCTCTATGATGGAATATCCCTAGACCTTCATTTCAAACAGGGTTCTCGCCTAAGAAGTCTTGAGGAAAAGAGGCTTGTCGAAGGGAATTCAAATATTCTTCCTCGCATTGAGAAACAGCGTTTAGAACTTGTTTCCCATCGGTGAAAGCGATCCAAGCGCATATGGTGATGCAATAGACGCAAATGTATTTAAAGGGATTTTCCAATCCAAAATAAATAGCAGCGCTTCCTGTAGGAATGGTTACCGCCCATCTCCAATAATATTGGATGGCGGTCTCATTCACTTTGTTCAGCGATTCTTTCCTAAAGTCCTCAGGACGGATCGAGCGGTCGTAAAAAGGAGAAAACGCCGGACAAAGAGTTTCATAAAACCCAGTTTTCATAAATTCTCTTTAAGTTTTTGATATTCCTGCTCCGCTTGGATCCGATCGAAAGGACGTTCTTCAGTTTTTCGGTAGTGGACGCCGACAAAATCGATTCCCAAAGAGACCAATTCTTTTTCTACATCGATCAAATGCCGTTTTAAATCATCAATGAAGACAATCGTTTTTGGTTTTTTTTCCGTAAGATTTAAAAACAAGCGGAGTGCAGCGCCTTTGGAATGTTTTAGATCGACAAACAGAATTCCGTTTTCATAAAGCCCAATCGAGCGATCGGTTCCTAGACTTTTGGGGAAATGAGAGGCTAGATCAATTCCGAGCTTTTCCATTTGCTTAAAAGTAAAAAGAGCAGAATCGGGTTTGCGTGCTGTCAAGGCAAAGACTCCTCCTGCAGATTGTTTTGCTTTTTCCACGAGGGACGCTGTTTCTTTTTCAGGGGTGCGGATCGGAAAATGTTCTACGAACTGGAACCATTCTTGATCGATCTTGTGCACAGCTTGAAGTGGATCCATTCCTTTTTCTACAAGGCGGTCGAATTCAGAATAGAACCAAGCCGATCTTCCCACTTGCAATTCCGATTCCATCAGAGTGTCGTCAATATCAAAAAGGACCCATGTTTCCTGGTCAATGTAGGGGAAAATGTCTTCCATGCAGGAAGTTTCGAAAATTTTTGCGTGCAGCGATGAAAAAAGAAAAAGGAAACCAATCAAATAGGCCACAGAGGACTCTTTTTTAAACGTTCAATAATCGGGGTTGGTTCATGGAGCTGTTCATTGATGGCAATGTCATCGGCCTCTTCCAAAAGAAGGCCCATGGTTTTCCCCGGAACAATGCCCGCTTGAACCAGATCGTCCGATTTGACAATCGGATCGTGCTTGCGAATCCGTTCAATGGACCGTTTCAAAAGATCGATTCTCTCATCGTGTTCCCGGAAAAAGGCGGCCCGCCGTCGTTCATCAAGATGGCAAGCGATGATTTGCAAAGAAACGGCGGCGAACGCATTCGCGTAAAAATAGGCCCATTCAGACAGTGAAATAGGGCGCTGCTGGGTTTGGTCGATTTGGCACAAATCTTTCGCATGAAATAGAAAAGAGACGAATTGCTGGTCCAAGTTGGATAGTTTTAATTTTTTACAGAGCTGGATTTGCTGGAGTAAAGTTGTCCCAGGAAACAGCGCTAAAATAGATGCGATGACGGGAGCGTCGAAAGGATATTCTTTAATGGGAGCCAATCTTGTTTCAATCTCGGTCAAAGAAATCCCGTGCAATTCAGGGAAAATGGCCTCCAGCAGGCCGAATTCATGAAGTTGGATCAGCATTGGACGTAATTTGCGAAAATCATGCCCTTTGGTGAATTCTTGCCAAATCCGTTCGATAGCAACCGCTGGGAAAAGTTCCTTGGCATGGGCGCGAATTGCTTTTTCGGTCTCTGGCTCGATTTTAAAACCGAAACGGCAGGCCAAACGGACACCCCGCATCATCCGGAGACGGTCTTCCTTAATTCTTTCGTGGGGGTTTCCGATCGCGCGAATGATTTTCGCTTCTAAATCCGTTTTTCCGCCTACGTAATCAAAAATTTCATCTTTGAAGGGATCGTAGAACATTCCATTAATGGTAAAATCCCTTCTTTTCGCATCTTCCACGGCTGTCGAAAACTCGACCCGTCCCGGGCGCCTTCCATCGCTGTAATCGAGGTCTTGGCGGAACGTGGCCACTTCATATTGGTGCCCCTCGACAATGACTAAAATAATGCCGAACGCGATCCCAATGGGCACAGTGTGGGGGAATAAGGCTTGGATGGTCTCAGGGGGGGCGTTGGTGGCGATATCTATGTCGTCCGAAGGGTGGTTTAAAAGAAAATCGCGGACCCAGCCCCCCGCGTAATAGGCGATAAAGCCAGCCTTTCCCAACACTTCAACAATGTATCTAGCCTGTGGATGCTCTTCCATCCCCCCATTCTGCCAGAATCCTGCCAAACCATTCAACGCAAAGACGCGAGACGCTAAGGCGCGGAGAAAAAATCTTGAACCCATTAACCGTTCATAAAAAAATTTTGCGTCTTTGCGTTTCAATTCAACCAAAGACTTACCAGAAAGTTAGAAGACGGCGATGGTGGAGAAAGAGTAAGCGTACTCATCCCGGACGCGCCGTTCAAAGTTTAGATGGAAGCGGCCCGTAAGAGAAATGGTAAAGCCATAAAAATACCCGAATTTATCCTTGTTCCGGTAATTGATCGCGGGAACATCTTGTCCCCCTGAAATATGGAGTTTCGAATAGAGGTAAGTACCGCCGACGTACGGAGTGAAAAACCAAAATCTAGAAGAAAGCCCTAAACTCCCTTGCCATTCGCGCAAATGGAATTCATGTTTAGCCAGGTCGATCGGGATATTGACCCGATTGAAGTATTTAAAAAAAGCCTTTGTGGAAGAAGGGACGGCAAAGTAGGTGAAATCGCCGCTGAAATAAGTTTGCCCCCATTGAAACAAGACCGCTTTGGCCCCTGCGCTCCAAGAAAAATGGTAGGTCGTTTGAAAATCGAAGACTGCTTCCGATACTTCATCAAAAGTGGGTTTTTCCTTCCACTTCATATGTTCTTTGCTTCCTCCTGCGGTTCCGAATAATTGGAGGCGCTCGATGAAAATCATCGAAAAGCTGGCTTGCTGAGAATAAAGGCCAAACCGTTTGAACGCATCGTTTGGATTAAAACCCGGTTCAGTTTGCTTAGCTTCGTATTGTTTATCCGAAATGTAATCGGCCACATAACCGGAAGTGAATTTGAAAAAAGAATAAGTCGTAGAAAAAAAGCCAGTGCTCATGAGAGCGGGGTCTGCGGGATTTCCCACATACGCTCCAAAAAGAGGAGTAGAAACGATTAGAAATAAAATCCGCCAGCTCATGCTACCGAGTATACTCTAACATTCGATTTCTGGTATAACTGGAGCCATGGCGCAGAAAATTTACAAACTTCCCTCTTCAGTCATCAATCAAATCGCTGCGGGCGAAGTGGTCGAAAATCCTGCGTCTATTGTGAAAGAATTAATCGAAAACAGCATCGATGCAGGCGCGCGCCGCATTTCAGTGGAAATCCAGGGAGGCGGGCTCCAATCGATTTGCATTGAAGACGATGGCTGCGGCATGAGCCGCGAAGACGCGTTATTGAGTTTGGAAAGGCATGCCACTTCCAAAATCCGCGTTTTCGACGATCTTTCCCAACTGGCCACAATGGGTTTTCGGGGAGAGGCATTGGCCGCGGTGGCTGCAGTTTCCCAATTTGAAATGAAAACCCGCGCAGAAAATGAACCCAGCGGAATTCGCCTTTTGTCTGAAGGTGGACAAATTGGGAACGTCGAGCCATGCGCACGCAACCGAGGAACGACTCTTTTCGTCCGCTCTCTTTTTTACAATGTTCCCGCCCGGAAAAAATTTCAAAAACCAGCAGGGGCCAATGCGGCTTTTGTGAAACGGACTGTAGAAACGATCGCTTTGGCCTATCCTGAGATCGGATTTTCTTTATCTTCCAACGGGAAGCTTGTTTTGGATGTGAATCCTTCCAAAAATAAAACAAGAATCGAAGTAATTCTTGGCTCTTATGAACATGAAATCTCCTTTCAAAAGGAGGAGATACGCATCTGGGGTTTTGCAGCGTCAGCCTTGAAAACAAGCTCGAATCGCGGCGGCCAATATTTATTTATCAATCGGCGGCCTGTTTTTTCTCCGATTGTTTCGAAGGCAGTGAAGGAGGCGTTTGGAACCCGAATCGATACAGCTTCCCATCCCCAATTCGTCCTATTTTTAGAAATGCCCCCCGAGCAAGTCGATGTCAATGTCCATCCTCAAAAAAAAGAAGTCCGTTTTCAGAACGAATCTTTCATTTCCCATTCTTTCCAAGAGGCTGTTTCTTCCGCATTTTCCTCATTTCCTTTCGAGATGTCCGCTGCGCTCCCTAGTTTTTCTTTTCAAGAAAGCTCTTTGCCGTGGGAGTCTTTTCCCAAAAGCCTTCCTGAATTTGAACCTTCTTTGATTGAAGAAAAAAAACAAGAAACATTGGATTTACTCTACGAAGATAAGCCCCTTTTTCTTTTTGGCCCGTTTCTTCTGCTGCAAAAAGAAGTGCTCTTGTTGGTCGATTTGCGGGCTGCCCATGCTAGAATCCTCTATGAAATGCTTTCCCAAAAGCAAAAATCGAGCCAATCTTTGATCTGGCCTATAGAAATAGAATTGGAAAAAGGGGAGGAAGTCTGTCTTGAAGAATTACATGGAATGGGGATCGAATGCAGGCTTTTAGGAGAAAAAACCTTGGCGGTGGATGCCCTTCCTCCCTTTTTGGATGCGGCGCGCTTCCCTCTCTTTTTTAAGCACTGGAAGCAAGGAAAAG
>Ga0075363_100000676_pt1 | contig 11439 bp, 9 predicted proteins | sample EndMetdeltDD1763_FD_71470 | JGI IMG/M metagenome (GOLD analysis project Ga0075363, IMG submission 71470) | Populus endosphere microbial communities from Tennessee, USA - Endosphere MetaG P. deltoides DD176-3 | ecosystem: Host-associated > Plants > Roots > Endosphere | place: USA: Tennessee...
TACGCCGGGTTCGAGGACGGTGCTGCCGAAGTAGAAGACACGCAGACAGGCCAGATTCTAGCCATGATGGGAAGCCGCGACTTCAACTACCCAGGATTCGGTCAAGACAATGCAGCACTTTCTTACATCCAACCGGGTTCGACCATCAAGCCGCTCGTGTACTCGCAGCTCTTCTCGAACCAGGGTGCCGGCAAGGCAAACTACGGCAGCGGCTCGGTCCTATCCGACGACGCCTCTATGGATGCTATTTACGGCGCGCCCCTCCACGATGCCGACAACCGATACCTAGGCGCCATCAACATCCGCAAGTCACTCGCGCTTTCACGTAACATTCCTGCGGTCAAGGCAATGTACATCGCCGGCCTCGACCCGACACTCCAAACCATTCGGGCATTGGGTGACAAAAACTACTGCACGCAGGGCGCCGATGCACAAGCTGGCCTGTCATCCGCCATTGGTGGATGTGGCACGCGCATGATCGACCACGTCAACGCCTTCGCCTCACTAGGACGCATGGGCGTCTACAGGCCATACAGCACCGTCCTGGAGGTCACCAACAGCCAGGGTGAAGTACTAAAGAAGTATTCCGACACCGAGCACAAGCAAATCATCGACCCGCAAGTCGCCTACATCATCTCGGACATCCTGAGTGACGACAGCGCGCGCGCCGGCCTTTACGGCTATCACTTCCCAGGCTTGTGGATCGACGGAGTAAAGATGGCGGTCAAGACCGGTACGTCCGACAAGGGCGGCCAGCCAAAAGACATCTGGAACATAGGTTACACCCCGGCTCTGACGATGGGCGTCTGGTTAGGAAACCCAGACACGAGCGTACTGACGAACGGCAACTCATCGATTCCCGCGAAGATTCTTGGGCCTGTCATGGAGTACGCCCACAAGAACATCTATGCCAAAGAAAAGAAATGGAGTACCGATAACGGCGGGACATGGTTCAAGGAGCCGAAAGGCATTCAACATATCGGCCGCGAGCTCTACCCATCTTGGTACAACAAGAACCAGGGCAAAACCAATAGCAAACTGACGTTCGACAAGGTATCTAAGAAGTTGGCGACGGACTGTACGCCTGAAGGTGCCCGAATCAGTATCGACGTTCAGAAGTTCAAAGACCCGATTACCAAGAAGACAGCATACATTGCACCTGATGGCTATGATGCGACCAAGAAGGACGACAAGCACAAGTGTACCGACTCCAAACCGAACGTTGGCACGATAAGCGTCACCAAGAACAGTGGTACGTCATACAAGATTAGCATTAGCGTCGTGCGAGGCAGCAACCCTCTTCAGCAACTAGAAGTAAAGGTTGGCAGCACGGTCATCGCAACACTTCCTGTCAGCTCAAGCGGTACGTACTCGACGAACTACAACTTCTCGAGTACCAGCACCCAAACGATTACCGCGACGCTCACCGACTCAGCCTACTACACAGATAGTGGCAGCCAGTCATTCACGCCCGAAACCGACAACGGTGGTGATTCCGGCGACGGTGGCTGAAGGCGTTGGCTACCGTGACATAAATAAAATACCGGCTCATGCACGAGCCGGTATTTTATTACGCACGATGTTTTTATGACTGCTTGTCGACGAGGTCGATCAGCGCAGCTTCGCGGTCTTTTTGCGTTCGTGGTTTGGATGAAGGTTGACGGCGAGGCTTTTGGTTGTCACGCTTTGGCTGCTGGCTGGAAGCTGGCCGTTCCGTCGGTGCTGGCTTTTGGCGTGGCGTTTGCGATGGCCTTGCGGTTTGCTGGCGTGACTCGGATTGCGGCTGCTGTACTGGCTTTTTTCCTGCCGGCTTGGCGTGTGCCTGCGCGACCGGCTCGCGTTGCTCGACCAAACGAGCGAACATCATCTTGCCAGCAGCAGTCTGCAGGCTACGAATAAATTCTATGTCTACGGCTTTGCCGATATACTTGCTGGCGTGTTCCACGACGACCATCGTGCCATCACTCAGATAACCCACGCCTTGATGTTGGTCTTGGCCTTTTTGGACGAGCTCCAAACGTATGCGTTCGCCTGGCAGGTAAGCCATCCGCAGGCTTTGGGCAAGCTCGTTTACGTTCACGACCGCCAAACCTTCGACGACCGCGACCTTGTTGAGGTTATAATCGATCGTACAAATTGCCGCGCCGCTTTTCTTGGCTAGCTTCAACAATCGTTCGTCGACTCCTTCTTCGGCTTTGCTGCCATCTTGCAGTATCTCAACCTCTACTTGTGGGATGTTTTGGAGTTCGGTAACGACGTCGAGGCCATGACGAGCACGGGAACGCTTTTCATGATCGGCATTGTCGGCCAAAAATTGCAGCTCGCCGATAACGCTACGTGGTATGACCAGCAAGCCGCCAATAAAGCCCGACTTGGCAACGGCGACGATGCGGCCATCGATAAGAACGGAGGTGTCGACCAAAATAGAGCGGTCTTGGAAGCTTAACGACCAAATAAGTAACTTCGGCTAAAATTGCCAAGGCCAGCACGACCAGTAGTGTTTCTGTTGTATTCATATGTTTTCTTTCTCCTGCGGTTATTGCAGGTAGTCTATGAGCGCCTGGCGTAAATCGCCGACACCTTTGATAAATGAGTTCTTCGCAGCTGCTTTTGGCGCGATGGCCTGCGTAAAGCCTAGCTTTTTCGCCTCGGCGATACGCCGATCGGCGCTATGGACACTGCGGATTTCGCCGCCGAGTCCTACCTCCCCGAAAGCGACCAGCTTGTCATCAAGGCGTTTGCCCGCAGCCGCGCTGGCAATTGCCATGCAAATAGCAAGATCGGCAGCTGGATCATTCAGCCTCAGCCCGCCCACGACGTTGATGTAGATGTCTTTGTCAGATAAATTCAGTTTTGTACGTCGCTCCAGGACGGCGATAAGCAAGTTCAATCGATTCAGATCAAACCCCGAGGCTGTACGCTTAGGATACCCGAAACTAGTCGGATTGACAAGCGCTTGTATCTCAACCAACAGCGGACGCGTACCTTCAAGCGTTGCCATGACTACCGAACCGTCGGCGTTCTGACGCTCGGCAAGTAGGGCTGCGGAAGGATTCTCGACAATGCGAAGCCCTTGCTCGTACATTTCAAAAATAGCCGCTTCGCTGGTAGAACCATAACGGTTTTTTACTGCTCGCACGACTTTGAACCCGCCATACCGGTCGCCCTCGAACTGCAATACTACGTCTACGAGATGCTCGAGTACCTTTGGCCCTGCGATGCTACCCTCCTTCGTGACATGCCCCACCAAGACCACGGCAGCCCCTGCTTCTTTTGCCGCACGAATTATTACGTTACTGCTGTTGGTGATCTGGCTGACCGTACCCGGGGCAGACGTGATTTCGTCCAGGCTCAGCGTCTGGATAGAGTCGATGATGACCAGTTTATATAACCCGGAGCGAATCGTGGCGGCAATATCGTCGGCGCTCGTACTGGCGATAAAATGAAGTTGTTCGCTAGCGTTAGCACCTAGCCGCTCGGCACGAAGCTTTACCTGCGAGGCCGACTCCTCACCACTGGCGTACAGTACAGCTTGGGCTTTTGCCACGTTGCTCGCTACTTGCAGCAGCAGCGTGCTCTTGCCGATTCCCGGCTGGCCCGCCATAAGCATGACTCCGCCTGGAAGCACGCCGCCACCCAAGACATCATCAAGATCGTCATAGCCGGTTCGCATGCGACGAACATCATCTTCAGCCGCTATCGATTGCATCGTTTGTGGCGTTAGTACGCGCCCGCTTTGAGCGCTTTTCGCAACGGCAGATTTACCGCTTGATGGTGCCAGCTGCTCTACGAGCGTGTTCCATTCGCCGCAGTTCTCGCACTTGCCCGACCACTTGGGATAGCTAGCGCCGCAGTTTTGACAGACATATTGGGTTCGGGTTTTAGGCATTGTCTTTATTATACTACGGGCTGGACACGCTTGGCACTGGGTCGAGGCTGCTATCGATACTTTGGTTCAGCGTATCGGACTGACTAGCGACCTTTTTCAGTTCCTCGCGAAGCGCATTGTACTGCACGATCTCGCTATTGATTTGGCTGCGAGTCGCGTCGAGCTGCGCCGCACGTCCCACGAGCTGCGCACGTTCGCTATCAAAATCGCTTTTGCTCGCGAAGCCGCCGCTCGCGGCCCGCTTGTTAAAATCGGCGATGTCGCGGTTGAGCGCGCTGACATCTGCATTGTACTGCGTCGTCTGCGCGCTAACGGCGCTCCTTAGTTCGGTCAACTGTTTCGAAAGCGCGTCGCCCCTCGCCTGCAGGCCGGCAAAGACGCTGGCATAATTATCGTGAAGCGCCAACACTTTGCGACGATCGGCAAAGTATTCTTTGTAATGCTGCTCGAGCGCCGGACTGATGGAGGCGACCTCGGTGCCAATGACGGAATGGAGCTCGTTGTCGCGCTCCCCAGGCTCGGTACGCGCATAAAACGCCATGCGCTCGGCAAACTCTTTGTCGTTCTTCAGCTTGTTGTATTCCGTCTCGAGCAACGCGTCAACGGTTTTCTTTTCACTAGCGCCCATTCGCGCATAGGCAGCGTGAAGCATTTCGTGCGCGGCCGTCGTTTCCTTGATGCCGTCGAGTTGCGTATTGGTCACGTTATACACGTAGATATTCTGTCCGGTGTAGCATCCGAGAACGGCAGTATTTTCCTCTTTGCGACCGCAGTTTTTATTAAATGCCGCCGCGTCTTCGATGGCAGGATGGCTAGCGTAAAAATAGAACTTGCCCGTATCACTCATGTCAGCGCGGGTTGCTAACTGGACGATGGCGTCACTTGGATGATACTGCCAAACAGCGACTTGGTCGACGACATACTGACGGTTGGCATAAAGGAAGAAGGCTGTCGCTACCGAGATAAGGACGATAACGAAAGCACCGACATGGCTATGGCCACTGCTACGCCGCTGGAACTGTTTCGTGCTCGACATCTACTGTTATTATGCCCTTCTTAGCTCCAATTTCCAACACGCTTCCCTTTTCGTATTCGCCGCTCAATATGCCATCGGCAATTTGATGCTCAAGATCGTCCTGGATGGCGCGGCGAAGCGGCCGGGCACCGAACTTTTCGCTATATCCTTTTTCGATCAGCAGGCGTTTCGCCGAGGGTTTAACCGCAAGGTGAATACCTTTGCGAACGAGCCGGTGGCTCAACTCTTCGATGAGGTTGTCGAATATCCTGCCAACCTCTTTGCGGGTAAGCGCTCGGAACGTCACGACGGCATCGAATCGGTTGATCAGTTCGGGGCGCATCATACGCGACAGTGCTTCTTCGGCAGCCGTAGCGTTTTCTTCGTGCACCATATCGAGGTGATTCTTATCTGACTTGCTACTGACATGAAAGCCCAGGCTCGATTCCTTCGCCATACGTTCCGCCCCTAGGTTACTGGTCAAAATGACGATGGTATTCGTAAAATCGACCGCCCTTCCCTTGGCGTCGGTCAGTTTGCCATCCTCCAGTAGTTGTAGCAGCAGTTGGAAGACATCTGGATGAGCTTTCTCGATCTCGTCGAACAGAACGACGCTGTACGGTTGCCGACGAATCTTATCAGTCAGCTTGCCGCCATCTTCGTATCCTACATAACCAGCAGGCGCGCCAAGCAGCCGGCTAGTATTGTGCCTTTCCCCAAATTCGCTCATGTCGATCTTGACGAGCGCGTTTTCGCTGCCGAACACCTCGCGCGCAAGTACTTTGGCGAGCTCGGTTTTGCCAACACCGGTCGGACCCATGAACACGAACGAACCGATCGGTCGCTTGTTGCTCGCGACACCGCTTCGCGAACGACGAATGGCGCGTGCGACTTTTTCAACCGCTTCTTCTTGGCCGATGATGTATTTGCCAAGGTGTTTTTCGAGTCGGCGTAGCAGCTTGGCCTCCGACTTTTGCACCCGCTCGACCGGAATGCCGGTCATCGTCGCGATGGCTCGGGCCACATCGTCATCGGTCAAGGTTACGGCAGTGTCATTTTCGTAGTCAGCGCGAATTTCATCGATCTTGGCACTGATTTGGCTGAGACGGGTCTTGTAGAGTGCCGCGCGTTCGTAGTCCTCACCAGCAACCGCCTCCTCCATTTTTTCGTTCAGGTTCTTGAGTTGCCGCGTAAAGTCACGCAATTTGCTTGGCTTGCGGCCGGAACGTACGCGCACCAAGGCCGCCGCTTCGTCGATTACATCAATCGCCTTGTCCGGCATGAACCGTTCGCTGACATAGCGATCAGCCATATATACGGCATCTTCAAGCAGCTCGTCACTCATGGTCACGTTGTGGTACTTTTCGTAGTAGCCGCGCAGCCCCTTCATGATAGCGATCGTGTCCCTGATTGAGGGCTCGGGAACGATAATCGTCTGGAAGCGCCGCTCAAGCGCCGTATCTTTCTCGACATGCTTGCGATATTCATCCAGCGTAGTAGCACCGATAAGATGCAGTTCACCGCGAGCAAGCGCAGGTTTTAGCATGTTGGCCGCATCGAGCGCGCCTTCGGCTGCGCCCGCGCCAACAAGAAGGTGAAGCTCGTCAATAAAAATAATCGTGTTTTTTTGCTCGCGCAGCTCATCGACGACCTTCTTGAGCCGCTCCTCGAACTCACCACGGTACTTAGTGCCGGCGATCATTGCCGCCAAATCTAGTTGGATCACGCGCTTGTCGAGCAGATGATCCGGAACATCCTCGCGGGCAATCCGCTGCGCAAGACCCTCGACGATCGCCGTCTTTCCCACCCCCGGTTCGCCAATAAGCACCGGGTTGTTCTTGGTGCGACGGCTCAGGATAGTCACCATCCGCTCCTCTTGCTCACCCCTCCCGATTACTGGATCAAGGTCGCCAGCACGAGCCTTTGCCGTAAGATCAGTACCGAACGTTTCAAGCGCGCCGCCGCGTTTTTTCTTGGCCTGCGTAGAAGTCGCTGCCTCGCTCGCCTCTTCGTAGGCATTGTTCTGGCGATCGAAAAACTCTTCAAGGTCACTGGTTATCTCACCGACGTCGACGTTCATGTCACGCAGCAGCACCGTCGCTCGAGCGTTCTTTTGCGTAAGGATGCTGTATAAAATATGCTCGGTCCCAAGATAATCTTGGTGGAACTCCTGCGCGATGTCCCAGCTCATTTTGAGCGTCAGCTTGGCCGTCTCCGACAAGCCTTTCGCGCCCGTGCTGACAACAAGGCTTCGGGGCGTAAGATTAAGGGCAAGTTCGGCCCTGTCGAGCGTCACGCCGGCATCGGCCAGTACTTTAGCTCCCACCGACGAACCCTGGGCAAGAACGCCCAGCAACAAATGTTCGGTCCCAATATAAGCGCTGCCGTACCCGCGAGCTATCGCGTCCGCGTGTTGCAGACTGGTCCGCGCGTTATCGGTTAGGTGCGATACGAATTCAGCGAAATCATCTGCCATACTTTTATTATCAATCCTCCCTGTGGTGAGCGCAAGCGTTTTATCCGTCGGATTCATGTTCACCGTTTTACTTTACTTAGTATATGACAAAATTAGCACTCGGGTCAATAGAGTGCTAATAGGTTTTGCAAAAATAAATGCCCGCGTATAGCTAGCGGGCATTTTATTCTTACGGACTAGTTTTCGTTCGATTCTTCAACCGCGCTCAGCAGGCTGTCCTCGATGTTCTTGCGAGGTTTTGGCTCGGCTGGCTTTGCAGCCTGGGCTGTTTCGATGTCAAGCTCGTAGCCAGTCAGGCGAGCAGCAAGACGAACGTTCTGGCCACCGCGACCAATAGCGATCGACTGCTGATCTTCGTTGACGAACACCTTGGCGCGCTTGGCTTCTTCGTCAACTTCGACTTTCACGACTTCGGCTGGGCTCAGCGCGTTACGGATAAACTGCTCTGGGCTGTCGCTGAACGTAACGATGTCGACTTTTTCTTGGTCGCCGATCTCGTTCATGACTGCCTGTACGCGGGTACCATGGCCACCAACGAACGTACCGACAGGGTCAACGCCAGGCGCGTTGCTATGAACGGCAAGCTTGGTCCGACGGCCAGCTTCGCGGGCGATTGCCTTGATTTCGACGGCTCCGGTTTCCATTTCAGGAACTTCCTGACGGAAAAGATACTCGACGAAGGCTTCGTTCGCTCGGCTCAAGATAAGCTGCGGACCACGGTTGTCGCGCTCGATATCCTTGATGAACACCTTAATGCGCGCGCCGACGCTGTAGTATTCGCCCTGGATCTGTTCACCCTGGGGAATAATGCCCGTCGCCTTGCCAAGTTCTACGCGCACGACGCGAGGCTCGACACGCTGGACGACACCAGTAACGACCGTACCGATCTTGTCTTCGTACTCTTCGAGCACGACTTCACGCTCTGCTTCACGTAGGCGCTGCAGCACGACTTGCTTAGCTGTTTGCGCGGCCACGCGGCCAAAGCTCTTTACTTCGTATTTTTCTTCGATCGTATCGCCAACTTCTGCGTCGGCTTTCACTTTGCGAGCATCCTCAAGGCTGATTTCAACCGCTTCGGCACCCACCTCTTCGACGACTTCGCGGGCCACGTATACGTTCGCCGTTCCGTCGTTGACGTTAAGTTCGGCACGTACTTCTTGGTCGCGCTCGCCGTTGTCGCGGCGCCATGCGGCAGCAATCGCTTGTTCGATAACCGACAAGACGGTCTCCTCGGGCAGGTTCTTTTCTTCCGCGATGGTGCGGACCGATAGGGTCAGTTGCTTGATGTTAATGTCTTCCATGTATGTATCATCCTTTCTTTATCAAAAAATCCGACCTGCCGGCCGGAATGTACTGTCGTTATTATAATCCTGCTTGCCGTGCATTGCAAGAGGGTTCTGCGCCCGCCGCCGCACCCGGGGATTCCCGGGGCGACGACGGTAGCCAGTAGTGCGTCGGTTGGCGCTCAGCCGCGGAGGTTCCGCATCAGGTTGAGACGAGCGCCCCCGGTGGTCAGAGCCGCCTCCAGTCCCGCGTAGGGGTTCGTACGCGTCTGCGTGACGACCGGTGCCGGCTCGGGAGCCGGGTCGGCCGTCACTTCAGGAGCGACGATCTGGGGACGAGCCGCCGCGATGCGGCGACGACGGGTGATCAGGGGCAGAGACAACAGTGCCATTGGGTGGTCACTCCTCGACGTTCGGTGCCTTGCGGCAACCGGTATCTACATGGGCTGAAAGTGATAATACGCCTACTCTACACACCTGTCAATAACTTTTTTCAATAAAACGTCAAGCGCTATTAGCATCTACTCTCGAAACATACCGATTACCTTTTATATAGAACCGCCAGGGAACGTCCATCGCTTGCTTTATACCTATGCGCGTGGTGGTGATAATTTCGTTGTCGCTTAGCGGCTCGGAGAGGATGAGCCGCAGCGGTGATTTGCCAAGGTCATGGCCATTCATCGAACGGTCGATGCCTAGCGCCTGGCATGTCTTGGCGGGGCCGTTAGTGAGTCCCTTGCCTGTTTTGCCCGAACGCCGCCGTTCCAATACGTCCTCGTCACCTAGTGGCTCGACCGCCCGAACCAGCACCGCCGCGCCCTCACCCTTGGATCCGACCACGACATTGCAGCAATAATGCATCCCGTAGGTAAAATAAACGTACAGGCGCCCAGCCGGCCCGAACATGACATCCGTTCGTGACGTACGACCCTTGTAGCTATGACTCGCCGCATCCGTTTGGTCATATGCTTCGGTTTCAACGATTCGGCACCGAACCGTTACTCCGTCGAGTTGACGCTCCAAAATACAGCCAAGCAAACGCCTGGCAGCCACGTCCGCGGGTGTCTCGAGGACGGAGAAATCCGTCACCTAAAACAACCCTGTCGCGTTCCCCGTGATGCTACGCTTTTCTTTTTCAAGGGAGTCTAGCGCGGACGCGGCATCCTTTTGTATTTGCTCTTGTTTGCGCTCGATGTCGCGTGCCCTTTTTAGCTTTTCCTCCGCTTGTAATGACATTTCCCTAGACTGGCGCTCAAGCTCGGCAGCATCTTGCTCCAGCTGCATCGCACGATCGGCCTCGACCCGTGCCGAGTCCTGGTCGCCACGAGCGTTCGACCCGTCAGCTGACGTCTTTGCCTGTTGGGCGTCGGAGCGCATGCTTTTTACTCGCACCTGCAGTTTGTCTACCTCGTCGTGAAGTTGTCGTACGTCCATTTTCTTGCTCTCCTTTCGCTATCTCTATTTTACCGAATTTCCTTCTTGCTTTCAAAGAGGTTTTACGCTACAGTATATCCTTGTTGTAAAAAAGGAATCTTTAAACCTATTGTGAGTACCACACTCGTTTTTGTCATCGTATTAATATTAATTTGTTTCTCGGCCGTATGTTCCGGCCTAAACGTCGCCCTGATGTCGCTGGACATCAAAGACCTTCAGCGAAAAGCCAAGCTTGGCAATATCCAGGCGAAGCAAGTCCTTCCTCTCCGTCGTACTACCCACCTATCGCTTGCTGCCATCCTGTTAACGAACGTCGCAGCCGTTTCGGCCACGTCGCTCGTTTTGGAAAGCGCGCTTTATGGCCTGCTCGCGGGGGTTGTCGCGACACTGCTTACCGTCATATTCGGTGAGATACTCCCCCAGGCTCTCTTTAGCCAGAAGCCGCTATTTTACGTTGCCAAGCTTCGTTATCTTTTGCGAACAATGATCGTCATTACGTACGTCGTTTCAAAACCGCTCCAACTGCTCCTCGACAAATTATTCAGCCACGAAGGCGCTCGCCTCCAAACCCGTCATGAGCTCGGTATCATGATCAGCGAGCACATGGGACACGAGGAGAGCGAACTGGACGATGACGAAGTCGAGATCATCCGCGGCGCGCTTCAACTGAGCGAAAAGAAGGTCCGAGACATCATGCAGCCAATCAAACTCGTTTTTTGGCTGACGCCGGATACTATCCTTACCGACGAGAAAATCGACGAAATCAAAGCCGCTGGCCGTAGCCGTATTCCTGTTTTCAACCGCGATCACTCGCAGTGTTACGGAGTTTTGCTTATGAAAGAGCTGGTCGATATCGACTTCGACGAAAAGCCATACCGGGTCGACGACCTAACGCTTCACCCCGTGCGCCTCGTAGGTAGCAAGACCGCGCTCGACACGATGCTGCGTAAGTTCATCGCCACCGGCACCCACCTCATTCCTGTCGAAAAAGACGACAAGATCATCGGCATCGTGACCATTGAAGACCTTATCGAGGAGATCGTCGGCCAAGAAATCGAAGACGAAACCGATCGCCAACGCGCCACAAACTAGCTGATAGCGTCAGAAATCGCGGTAATAAATGCCGGCAAATCATCCGGTCGGCGGCTGGTGATAAGCCACCCGTCCTTCACGACCTCCTCGTCGGCCCATACCCCACCGGCGTTCCGTATATCATCGGCAAGCGTGGGGTAACTGGTCAACACGTGGCCATCGACCAGCCCGCTCGACACCAGCAGCCAAGGTCCATGACAAATAGCCGCCACCGGTTTTTTGCCGTCCGCCATATCTTGGACGAACTCCT
>Ga0075363_100000679_pt1 | contig 11427 bp, 7 predicted proteins | sample EndMetdeltDD1763_FD_71470 | JGI IMG/M metagenome (GOLD analysis project Ga0075363, IMG submission 71470) | Populus endosphere microbial communities from Tennessee, USA - Endosphere MetaG P. deltoides DD176-3 | ecosystem: Host-associated > Plants > Roots > Endosphere | place: USA: Tennessee...
CGGCGGTCGAGGTTGCGGTGCATCATGTCCGCCGAGCCGATCCACGCCTCCGGCTCGCCGCCGTTGTCGAACCAGAAGACCCGGCTGTGCTCGAGGAAGCGGCCGAGGATCGAGCGCACCTCGACCGTCTCCGACAGCCCGGGAACTCCGGGCCGCAGGGCGCAGATCGCGCGGGTGACCAGCTGGATCGGGAGCCCTTCCTGGGAGGCGAGGTAGAGCGCGTCCATGATGCTCTCGTCGACGAGCGAGTTCATCTTCATCCGGATCCGGGCCGGGCGACCGGCGCGATGGTGGTCGATCTCGCGCTGGATCCGCGCCACCAGCCCCGTGCGGACCGAGTCGGGCGCCACCATCAGCTGGTCGTACGACGCGTTGCGGGACCAGCCGGACAGGTTGTTGAACAGGTGCGCGATGTCCTCGCCGATCACCTCGTCGGTGGTGAGCAGACCGAGGTCCTCGTAGGAGCGGGACGTCTTCGGGTTGTAGTTGCCCGTGCCGATGTGGGTGTAGCGGCGGATCCCGTCCGGCTCGTCGCGCACGACCATGGCCAGCTTGCAGTGGGTCTTGAGCCCGACCAGGCCGTAGACGACGTGGCAGCCGGCCTGCTCGAGCTTGCGCGCCCACCGGATGTTGGCCTCCTCGTCGAACCGGGCCTTGATCTCGACGAGCACCAGCACCTGCTTGCCGGCCTCGGCGGCGTCGATGAGCGCATCGATGATCGGACTGTCACCCGACGTGCGATAGAGCGTCTGCTTGATGGCCAGCACGTGCGGGTCGGCGGCGGCCTGCTCGATGAACCGCTGCACCGAGGTCGCGAACGAGTCGTAGGGGTGGTGCAGCAGCACGTCGTGACGGCGGGTCGCCTTGAACACGTCCACCGGCGCCGCCGACTCCACCTCGGCCAGCAGCGGGTGGGTGGTCGGCACGAACGCGGGATACTTCAGCTCCTCGCGGTTCTGGTCGGCGATGCCGTGCAGCCCGCGCAGGTCGAGCGGCCCGGGGAGCCGGAACACCTCCTCCCGGCTCACCCCCAGCTCGGTCACCAGCAGGTCGAGCACGCCCTCGGTCATCGACTCCTCGACCTCGAGCCGCACCGGCGGACCGAACCGGCGGCGCAGCAGCTCCTTCTCGAGGGCCGCGAGGAGGTTCTCCGCGTCGTCCTCCTCGACCTCGAGGTCCTCGTTGCGGGTGACCCGGAAGGTGTGCACCTCCAGGACGTCCATGCCCGGGAAGAGCCGCTTGAGGTGCTCGCCGATGACGTCCTCCAGCGGCACGAACCGCTGGTTGCCGAGGGGCACGAACCGGTCGAAGATCGGCGGGACCTTGACCCGGGCGAAGTGTTCCTTGCCGGTCTTGGGGTTGCGGATCGTGACGGCCAGGTTGAGGGAGAGGCCGGAGATGTAGGGGAACGGGTGGGCCGGGTCGACCGCCAGCGGCGTGAGCACCGGGAAGATCCGTTCCTTGAAGAGCTTCTTGCAGAACTTCTGCTCGTCGCGGTCGAGATCGCCCCAGCGCACCAGCTCGATGCCGACCGCGGTGAGCTCGGGCACCAGCTGCTCGGTGAACAGCCGCGCATGCCGCTCGCTGAGGTCGCGGGACTTCTCCCAGATCCCCTCGAGCACCTCGCGCGGCATCATCCCGGAGGCGGCCCGCACCGCCAGGCCGGCGGCGATCCGGCGTTTGAGGCCGGCCACCCGGACCATGAAGAACTCGTCGAGGTTGCTGGTGAAGATCGCCGCGAACCGCACCCGTTCCAGCAGCGGCTGGGTCTGGTCGAGGGCGAGCTCGAGCACGCGCTGGTTGAGCCGGAGCCAGGACAGCTCCCGGTCGAGGAACCGGTTGTCGAACTTCTCCACGGCCGCGAGCGCCTCGTCGTCCACGACATAAGGAGGCTCGACGTCGAAGGTCTCCTCGGGGACACCCTCGCCACGCGTCGTGACGTCGGTGTCGGCGCTGTCGAGGGTCATGCCCGCCAGTTTGGCACCGGCAGGTGAACGGCGGATGTCCTCTCGACGTTCACAGCTCCGCCCACGGACCATCGCCCGAGTGGACCGCGGACTCAGCGCACGGATCTGGCTGACAGGTCACTAGCCTCCTGTGTCCATGCACCTACGCACACGGTTGGAGCGGGCCGGGCTGGTCGGCGCGATGTCGCTGCCGGGGCCCGTGCAGCGCGCCCTGGCAGGTCGACCGGTGCACCTCGACGGCCAGACCCTGGCCGCCGACGTCCAGCTGATGCTGAAGCTGCAGCGGCTGGCGCGGCTGCCCGGGGCCGAAGGGGTGCCGCTTGCCGAGGGCCGCGAGGTGCTGCGCACGACGACGGCGCACACGGCCGGCGACCAGCCCATCGGCTCGGTGCGGTCGCTGCGGGTCGCGGACCTGCCGGGTCGGCTCTACGTGCCGACCGATGCGCCGGACGTCGGACCGCTCCTGGTGTTCCTCCACGGCGGCGGCTTCTGGTGCGGTGACCTCGACACCCACGACGCGCCCTGCCGGTTCCTGGCCGAGACGTCCGGGGTCCGGGTGCTGGCCGTCGACTACCGACTGGCCCCGGAGCACCCGTTCCCCGCCGCGTGCGACGACGCCACGGCGGCGTACGCCTGGACCGTCGAGCACGCCGCGGAGCTGGGTGCGGACCCGGCCCGGCTCGGCGTCGGCGGCGACTCGGCGGGCGGCAACCTCGCCGCCGGCGTGGCGATCGAGGCGGCCCGGCACGGCTGGCCGTGCGGCGTACAGCTGCTCGTCTATCCCGTGACCGAGGCCCGGCGCCAGACGGTGAGCGCGGACCTGTTCGCCGAGGGCTTCTACCTCACCCGCGCCTTCATGGACCGGGCGGACGGCCTGTACGCACCTGACGTGCCGACCGACGACCCGAGGCTGTCCCCGCTGTACGCCGACCTGCCGGACGGCCTGGCCCCGGCCCTGGTCTACACGGCGGGGTTCGACCCCCTCCGCGACGAGGGCGAGGCCTACGCCGACAGGCTCCGCGCGGCCGGGGTCGACGTGGACCTGACCCGGTTCGACGACCAGATCCACGGCTTCTTCAACATCGTCGGCGTGGGTCGCACCTCACGCGCCGCGAACACCCGGATCGCCCGCGCCCTGGGTTCCGCGTTGTCCTGAGCGCCGGCGGCAACAACTAGGCTCGGCGGGTGCGCCGGTTCGTCGCCCTGCTCGTCGCGCTCTCTGTCGCGCCCCTGGCCGCTTCCGCGCTCAGCGTGCCGGCCGACGCGGTGTCGCCGCGCCCGGCCTCAGCCGGCCCGGCGGGGGTCGCCGCGGAGGGACACGACCCACGGGCGCTGTTCTTCGGCGACTCCTACTTCGTGGGTGGCGGCTGCAGCCCCGATGCCGAGCAGGACATGGCCTACCGGGCCGGCACCGCGCTGGGCTACCGGACGACGGTCCGGGGCGCCGGCGGCACCGGCTTCGTCGCCGCCAACCCCGACTACGACCTGCCGCCCTATCTCGCCCAGATCCACGACGGTGCCCTCGACCTTCGCAACCCGAAGCTCGTCGTGATCGCCGGCGGCTCCAACGACCTCGGCCTGCCGCTCGACCAGGTGAAGCAGAACGCCTCGAAGATCCTGCGGATCGCTCGGAAGAAGTACCCACCCGCGCTGCTGGTCCTGGTCGGGCCGATGGACGCCTACGGCGGCTACGACGACAGCATCCCGATCCGTGACGCGCTGAGGTCGGTCGCGAAGAAGCTCGACGTACCGTTCGTCGACGACATGACCTGGCTCGCGGGACATCCCGACTGGCTGTGCCCCGACTACGTCCACCCGACGTACGCCGCCCAGGTGCCCCTCGGCCAGCGACTCGCGAAGGCACTGGCGAAGCGCGGGGCCTGACCGCCTGCATCAGGCGGTCGGTGTTGGCGGCCGATACTAGGGTGACCTTCGTGGCAGGACGGGTCCGAGCGCTGACCGCGCTCGCCGCGGCACCGCTGCTCGCCGTCCTGGTCGGCTGCGGCTCGGACGGCCACACCTCGTCGCAGGCAGTCCCGGTCAGCCACTCCGCGCCGGAGACGTCCGACTCGTCGACACCGTCGGTCTCCCGGAGCGCGCCGGCTCGGTCCGCCCGGTCCGCCCGAGGGACGTCGGCGCTGTTCTTCGGCGACTCCTACATCGTCGGCGGCGCCTACACCGGCCCACGGAACTCGATGGGCGCGATCGCCGCGCGGCGACTCGGGTGGAGCTACCAGATCCGCGGCGGTGGAGGCACCGGGTTCGTGGCCGGCAACCCGGACTACGGCATCCCGTCGTTCATCGGTCAGATCCGCGACGGCGCCCTGGACGTCGGACCGGTCGACTGGCTGGTGATCGAGGGCGGCGGCAACGACAAGAGCGACGACCCCGGGCTGGTCACCCGGAGAGCGGTCAAGACCTTGAGGACCGCGGCCCAGCGGCATCCGGAGGCGAGGCTCGTCCTGGTCGGGACCATGGACCCGACCGTCGACAGCTTCACCGACACCGATCGCGTGATCGGCGCGCTGGGGGCGGCGGCCGCGCGCCTGGGGATCCCCTACGTCAACGCCCAGCACTGGCTGGAGGGGCATCCGGAGCTGGTCGGGCCGGACTACGACCACCCGACGCCGGCCGGGCACCGGCTGTGCGGACGAAAGCTGGCCAAGGCGCTGCGGGCGTTGGGGTAGGCCTCGCAGCCATGCCGGTGCCGCTGTGGGTCGGGAGCTGAGAGCGTGGCGCTGTCTGCTCGCTCGTTGCCAGGTGCGGTGACCCTTCGGCCCACTAGGTGCGGGAGTCTGCTTCCTCCAGCTCGCGGAGCCGCTCCCGGGCCTCGGTCAGCTCCTCGGCAAGCCGGGCCGCTGCGCGCTCGGCGGAGGCACGCGCCGAGATCGCCTCGGCGGCGGCCTCCTCGGCGACGACCCGGGCATCGATCGCCTGCCGGAGCCGCTCCTCGTTCTCCTCGGCGGCCACCTGCAGGTTGGCCAGCGCCTCGGCGGTGCGCCACTCGGCGGTGGCCCGCTCCTTGCCGGCACGGGTGGCGCGTTCGGCCTGGGCCTTGGCGGCCTCCTCGGCCGTACGCCGTGCCTCCTGCGCCTCGAGTGCGGCCTGCTCGGCCTCGGTGCGGGCCTGCTGCGCCTCGGTCGCGGCGTCGGCGTGCGCCGCGGCGGTCTGCTCGGCCGCGGTGCGGGCGACGTGCGCCTCGCGAGCCAGCTCGGCGTGCTCCTCGGCGGTGCGGTGCGCGGCCTCCTCCGCGGCTGCGGCGGCGAGCGTGAGGGCGTGCTGGTCGGAGGTCCGCCGTTCCGCCTCCTCGCGCAGCCGCTGCGCCTCCTCCGCTGCCGACGTCGCCTCCGTGGCCAGCTCCTCTGCGGCGGTGCGCTGCTCGTGGGCGGCTGCGGCCTCGGCGCCGTGCTCGCGGGCGGTCGTCTCGGCGGCCTCGCGGGCGCGCTGGGCCGTCTCGGCCGCCCGCTCCGCGGCGGTGCGGGCCTCGTGGGCGGCCGTCGCCTCGGCCAGCTGAGCCGCGGCCACCTGTTCGGCGGCGGTGCGGTCGGCGTGGGCGGCGGCGGCCTCGGAGGCGCGTGCCTCGGCGGCCTCGTGTGCGGCTTGCTCCGCCTCGGCCGCCCGCCGCGCGGCCTCGGTCGCCCTGCGGCCCGCCTCCTCGGCGACCTGGCGGTCGGCGTGCGCGGCCTCGGCGTCGGAGGCCTGCATGGTGGCGACCTGCTCGGCGGCGGTGCGGTCGGCGATGGCGGAGCGGGCGGCCTCGGCCTGGCGGCGTACGGCCTCCTCGGCGGCCCGGCGGGCGTCGAACGCCCCCTGGGCGGCGGTCTCGGCCTCGATCCGCGCCTCATGGGCCACCCGGACGGCCTCCGCGTGCTGGGCGGCGACGGCGTCGGCCTCCGCGCGGGCCTCGTGGGCAACCCGGGCGGCGTCGGCCTGGGCCTCGGCGGCCTCGTGTGCGGCGAGCTCGGCGGCAGCAGCCTGACCGGCGAGGGCGACCTGGGAGGCGGTGGCCTGCTCGGCCTCGCCCCGCTGCCTGTGCGCCTGGTCGGCGGCCTGCTCGGCGAGGGTGCGTGCCTCGTGTGCCTGCCGGGCCTGCTCGGTCTGCTCGGTCGCAGCCTGTTCGGCCTGGGTGCGCGACTCGTGGGCGACGCGGGCGAGCTCGTCGGCGGCGACCTGCGCCTCGTGCGCGACCCGGGCGGCCTCGGCCTGCTCGGCGGCGGCCTCCTCGGCGGCGGTCCGGGCCTGGTGGGCGGCGCGGGCGGCCTCCGCGTGCGCGGTGGCGTTCTCGTGCGCGGCCAGCTCGGCCTCGGCCGCCTCGGAGGCGGCGGCACCCTGCTGGGCGGCCACGCGGTCTGCCTCGGCGCGGGCGGACTGGGCCTCGTCGGCGGCCTGCTCGGCCGCCAGCCGCGCTTCGTGTGCCTGCCGGGCCAGCTCGATCTGTTCGGTCGCCGCGGCTTCGGCAGCAGCGCGCTGCACCTGGGCGGACTGAGCGATGTCCTCTGCGGTGGCGCGGCCCTCATGCGCGGCGCGGGCCAGCCAGGCCTGCTCGGCGGCGATGTCCTCGGCCTTCTGACGGGCGGTGTGCGCGGTGGCGGCCTCGCCGGCCCTCGCCTCGGCGACGTCGTGCGCGGCCCGCTCCGCAGTCGCGGACCGGGCGGCCAGCTCGGCCTGCTCGCCGGCGGCCTGTTCGGCCTGCTCGCGAGCGCGCTGCGCCTCCTCGCCGGCTCGGGCGGCGTCGAGAGCGGCCTGTTCGGCGGCGGTGCGGGCCTGCAAGGCCTCTTCCGCGAGCCGGGCGTGCTCGGCGGCCGCCTGCTCGGCGGCGGTGCGGGCCTCGTGTGCCTCGCGGGCCAGCTCCTCGGCGGCGGTGCGCGCTGCGTGAGCCTCCTGGGCGGCCTCGGCGTGCTCGGCGGTGCGGACCTCGGCGTCGGTGCGGGCGGCCATCGCGGCCTCCGCCTCGGCGGCGCGCGCCTGAGCGGCCTCGTGGGCGGCACGCTCGGCTGCCGCGGCCTGCGCGGCGGCGGTCGCGTGCTCGCCCGCAGCCTGTTCCGCTGCGAACCGGGCCGCCTGCGCCTCGTCGGCAGCCTGCTCGGCCGCGAGCCGGGCTTCGTGGGCCTGCCGCGCGTTGTCCGCGTGCTCGGCTGCAGCCTCCTCCGCCGCGGCGCGCAGGGTCTGGGCGGACTGGGCGATGTCGTCGGCAGTGGCCCGGCCCTCGTGGGCGTTCCGCGCCAGCCAGGCGTGCTCGGCCGCTGCCTCCTCGGCGAGCTGCCGGGCGGCGTGGGCCTCGGCGGCCTCGGCCGCCCGCGCCTCGGCGGCCTCGTGGGCGGCGTGCTCGGCCGCCGCTGCCTGCCCGGCGGCGGTGGCGTGGTCGCCCGCAGCCTGTTCCGCCGCGAGCCGCGCCGCCTGCGCCTGCTCGGCGGCCTGCTCGGCGGCGGTGCGGGCCTGCAAGGCCTCTTCGGCAGCCCGGGCGTGCTCGGTGGCCGCCTGCTCGGCGGTCGTCCGGGCCTCGTGTGCCTCGCGGGCCAGCTCCTCGGCGGCGGTGCGCGCCTCGTGGGCCTCGTGGGCGGCCTCGGCGTGCTCGGCGGTGCGGACCTCGGCGTCGGTGCGGGCGGCCATCGCGGCCTCCGCCTCGGCGGCGCGCGCCTGGGCGGCCTCGTGCGCGAGCCGTGCGGCCTCGGCCGCCTCGGCGGCCCGACTGGTGTGCTCGCGGGCCAGCTCCTCGGCAGCGGCCAGGGCGCGGGCGGCCTCGACGGCCATGGTCTCGGCCCGGCTGCGGGCGGCGTACGCCTCCCCGGCCAGCTGTGCCTGCTCGGCGGCGCTCTGGTCGGCGGCGGCTCGGCCCTCGTGAGCGGCGCGGGCGAGCTCCTCGGCTGCGGTGCGTGACTCGTGTGCCGTGCGGGCCAGCTCGGCGTGCTCGGCCGCGAGCGCCTCGGCGGTGGTCCGCGCGGTCTGCGCCGCCTCCGCCTCCTCGGCGCGTTGGCGCGCCGCCTCGTGGGCGGCGTGCTCGGCCGCGGCCGCTGCGCTTGCCAGCTGGCCGTGCTCACGCACGGCCTCCTCGGCCTCGGCGCTGGTGGTCTGTGCCGCCTCGGTGGTGGCCCGGGCCTCCTCGGCGATGTGCCCGGCCAGGGCGAGGGCGTCGCGGGCCTGCGCCTCGGCCCGGGCGATGGTGGCGCGGGCGCGCTGCTCGGCCTCGGTGACCACGGCCCGAGCGGTCTCCTCGGCGGAGGCGACCAGGTCGCGGGCGCTCTCCTCGGCGGCCAGCCGGGCCTCGTGCGCGGTCTGGGCGTTCTCCGCGTGCCGGGTCGCGGCCTCGTCGGCGATCTGGCGGGCTTCCGCGTGCTCGGCGGCGGCGCGCTCGGCGGCCTCGCGCAGCTCGGCCTGCTGGCGGGCCGCGGCCTCGGCGCGCTCGCGCGCCAGCGTCGAGATCTGGGTCTCCTCGAGCGCTTGGGCGCGGACGGTCTCGAGCTCCTGGCCCAGCGTGCTGAGCCGGGTCTCGGCCTCGCGACGCTCGCGGTGCGCCTGGGCCGCACTGGCGGCGTGCTGCCGGGCCTGCTCCTCCGCCTCGGCCCGGGCCGCCAGGGCGGCCGCGGCGGCTTCGTGCTGGTCGCGGGCCTGTTCCTCGGCCGCGGTGCGCGCGGTGGTCGCCTCGGCCGCCTGCTCCGCCAGCTGATGGGCAGCCTGCTCCGCCGCGAGCCGCGCCTTCGCCTGGGCCTCTGCGGCCTGCTCGGCCTCCTTGCGCTCGACCGCGGCCGCCTCGGCGGCCTTGGTCTGCTCGAGAGCCGCCTGCTCGGCGAGCTCGCGCTCGCGGCTGCTGGAGAGCCCGGCCTCCTCGGCCGTGCGCCGACCCTCGGTGAGCTCGGCGATGGCCTGCTCGGCGGCCAGTCGCGCCTCGTGTGCCTCCTGGGCGGCGGCGGCGTGCTCGCGGGCGAGCTCGTCGGCCCTCTCTCGCGCCTGGTGCGCCCGCTCGGCGGACTCCTCGGCGGCCAGCCGGTCGGCCGTCTGCTGGGCGGCGGCCTCCTCGGCGACCCGGCGGAACTGGGCCGCGCGCTCGGCGGCGCGGGCGTGCTCCAGCAGCCGCGCCTGCACGGACTCGACGTCGGCCGGCCCGGATTCGCCGGCAGCGCTGGCGTCCGAGACTTCGGGTGCGTCGTCGGGTGGGGCGGGAGGCGCGGACGAATGGGGATCGGCCGCTCGAGTCATCGGGGGAGAGTCTAGTTGGGTTGTGGCATGTCAAGCGACTCGCCGTAGGAGGGATCTGCTGACCTGCATCGTCAGTAGACCAGCGCCTGGATCCCCTCGGTGAGCGCCTCCTCGGTGAAGACCGCGGCACCTGCGATCCGGACCCCTGCTCGAACGTCGTCCGCACCGATCCCGCGCCGGGCCGCGCACTGGGTGCAGACCGTCACCCGGCCACCCACAAGCACGGCCTCGAGGAGCTCCGCGAGCGGCATCGCCTCGGGCAGCGCGAACTCCTCGGCCCGGCCCGGAACGCCGAACCAAGCCGCCTCGCCGGTCAGCCACAGCGACACCTCGGCGCCCGCTGCCACCGCGGTCGCTGCCACCGTGAACCCCTGGTTGCACCGCTCGGCGTCGTCCGCCCCGCAGGTCACCTTGACGACGAGTGGTCTTGCCATGCCGAAACACTAGTGTCGTGTGTCGGAAGTGTTTATCCGGTTGGCGTGCTCAGGGTGCGTGCGTGCCTTTCCGGGGTCCCCGCGGAATCGCGAGTGCAGCGAGCGCATTCCGTGGGGTGGTCGCTTGGCGCCGGAGCGACGACGCTGTGGGCCCATCATCGAGCGACGGCAACGCCGCGAGGTGCGTGCCATGTGTGCGCGAAGCGCACAAAGACTTTCGACACACGACACTAGGCTGGCCCGGTGCCCTTCGAGCTGCCCGACAACCTCCACCCCGACTGCGCGCCCGTCGCGTGGCTGCTCGGCACCTGGCAGGGCAACGGGCACGGCGACTACCCGACCATCGACCCCTACCAGTTCGGCCAGGAGCTGATCTTCGCCCACGACGGCCGGCCGTTCTTCCACTACCTCGCTCGCGCCTGGATCATCGACGAGAACGGCGAGAAGGTCCGGGACGCCGCCCTCGAGACCGGGTTCCTGCGGTGTCGCCCCGAGGGCAAGCTGGAGCTGCTGCTCGCCCACAACACCGGCTTCGTCGAGACCTGGTACGGCGAAGCGGAGCCGGCGAAGTTCGAGCTGGTGACCGACGCCGTGGTCAGGACGGAGTCGGCCAAGGAGTACGTCGCGGGCAAGCGGCTCTACGGCCTGGTCGAGGGAGACCTGCTCTACGCCTACGACATGGCGGCGATGGGCCAGGAGCTCCAGCCGCACACCTGGGCGAGGCTGCAGAGGCAATGACCGCCGACTGGCGCGAGAAGCTGAGGGAGAAGGGCTACCGGCTCACCCCGCAGCGAGAGCTGATCCTCGACGCCGTCGACACCCTCGGCCACGCGACGCCGGACGAGGTGCTCGCCGAGGTCCGGAAGAGCTCCTCGGCGCTCAACATCTCGACCGTCTATCGCACCCTCGAGGTGCTCGAGGGGCTCGGGCTGGTGCGGCACGCGCACCTCAGCGACCGCGCCCCGACCTACCACTCGGTCCGCGACCACGAGCACTTCCACCTGGTCTGCAGGAATTGCCACCAGGTGATCTCGGTTGCACCTGGTGTGCTCGACCCGCTGTTGGCGCGGCTCAGCGCCGAGTTCGCGTTCGAGGCGGACATCGGGCACCTGACCGTCTTCGGACGGTGCCTCGACTGTCCCCCCGACACGCAAGGAGAGTCCCCGGAGTGACCAGTCCGCTGCCCAGCAGCCTGTTGAGGCTGCCCGGAGCCGTCGCCGGTGACGGCGTGGACGCCCCCGTGGCCGCCCACTACGGCTCGTTCAACCGCGAGCAGCGCGCCCTCGAGGAGGGCAACGGCTTCGTCGACCTCTCGCACCGCGACGTGGTGCGCGTCGAAGGGCCGGACCGACTGACCTGGCTGCACTCGCTCACGACCCAGCACCTCGAAGCGCTGGCGCCCGGGGTCACCGTGCCCGTGCTGGTGCTCGACCCGCAGGGTCACGTGGAGCACGCGTTCGTGGGCTCCGACGACGGGACCGCCTTCACGCTCCACACCGAGCCCGGCCGAGCCGTCGCGCTGGTCGAGTTCCTCGAGCGGATGAAGTTCATGATGCGGGCCGAGCTCAGCGACGTGACCGCCTCCAGCGCCGTGACCTGGCGGCCGGCGCGCGGCGAGGGCTACGACCGCTACGAGCTGGTCCCGCGGGACAAGCTGGCGTCGTACGCCGACGCGGCGGGGCCGGCTGCGGGGCTGTGGGCGTTCGAGGCGTTGCGGATCGCGCGCGGGGAGCCGCGGTTCGGCGTGGACACCGATGCCCGCACCATCCCCAACGAGGTCGGCTGGATCGGCTCGGCCGTGCACATGGACAAGGGCTGCTACCGCGGCCAGG
>Ga0075363_100000681_pt1 | contig 11425 bp, 10 predicted proteins | sample EndMetdeltDD1763_FD_71470 | JGI IMG/M metagenome (GOLD analysis project Ga0075363, IMG submission 71470) | Populus endosphere microbial communities from Tennessee, USA - Endosphere MetaG P. deltoides DD176-3 | ecosystem: Host-associated > Plants > Roots > Endosphere | place: USA: Tennessee...
GAGGACCGAAGGCCCGCGCCGCAGCGGGGGGCTCCGTGAGCGGCGCGGGCACTTCGGGAGTTTCCTGAAGCGACCCGCGACATACTCATTTTTGAAGAATTCTGGGGAGTTGGAACGATGAAGACGAAATTCGCCGCCTCTGTGCTTTCCGCACTGCTCTATGCGCAGGGCCTGCTTGGCTTTGCCGCCCTGGCCACCGTGCTCCTCAAGGAGCGAGCCCACGCAAACGGACTCGTCGTGAGCAGCGACATGCCATCGGGTCCGTCGCTGCTGGTGGTGCGCTGAACCGCGGGAGCATCGGCAGGAGGAAAATCCGATGCTCAGCCAGAAAGATAGCCCGCGTACGCTGCCCTCAGTCGGTGAATTGCTGCGGCGGATCGAACCGGTAGCCCGCGCCACGTATGGTGGTGATGGTCTCTGTGTCGAGCTTGCGGCGCAGCCGCACGATGCGCGAATCGATCGAACGATCGAAGGCGTCGGCATTCTCGGCCGGTGCCGCGGCGATGATGTCGTCACGCGTCAGCACCTTGCGGGGGCTCGCCAGGAACAGCCTGAGCAGCGCCACCTGGCCGGGCGAAAGCTGTTCCTCCGTACCGGACCGGTGCATGACGATGGCCGATCTCAGATCGACGGTCGCGTTCTCCAGCACGATCAGTTCCTGCGTGCCCCTGCCACGACGCGACAGCAGGCCGCCGACCCTGGCGGCAAGCTCCCTGACATTAAGCGGGCTTTCGACGACGTCGGCCGCACCCAGTTCGAGCGCCAGCACCTTGTCGACGAGATCGGACGGCCGGCAGATCAGGATGAAATCGGGTCCGTCCCGGCCGCCCTCGCCTTGGCCGCCATAACGCCTGAGCAGATCCCGCCCTTCCGCCTGGCTGAGACTGTCACCGACGACAACGACATCGATGCCTCCGCCCGCCAGCAGCGATTCCGCCTCCCAGGGCTGTCGCGCCTGCCGCACATCATGGCCACGCCGGTCGAGATGGTCGGCAAGTTCGGTCGCGACCACGTCGGCGACGGAAACAAGCGCAATAACCGCTCGTGCAGCCATGTTTTTCAACCGTTCCCTTGCAACCGGATATGAGTGCTGGACATGATGTTTATACCCAATCTACTTTCCACTGAAAGTGGGAGCGAGAGCATCGTGCGGGCAAGAATAGTGATCGTCGAGGACGAGCCCGACCTGAGGGACGCGGTTGCCGAGTATCTCGGCGCCGCCGGCTATGATGTGGCGACCGCTGAAACCGCAGCCGCCGCGCGCAGCCTGATCGAGACCCAAGCCTTTCATCTGGCCATTCTCGACATCGCCATGCCCGGCGAGGACGGGCTGTCGCTCGGCCGCTGGCTGCGCTCGAGAATGCCGATCGGCATCATCTACGCCACCGCCGCCGGCACGGCGCTCGACCGCATCGTCGGGCTGGAGCTCGGCGCCGACGACTATATCGTCAAGCCATACGAACTGCGCGAAGTGCTGGCGAGGGTGCGCAGCGTGCTGCGCCGCGTTCCGCAGCCGACGGAACTGCTCGACAGGAAGACCAGGACGGACCGCCGTTCCGTCGCCTTCGGCCCGTTCCAGGCCGATCTTGACGGCAGGCTGGTCACCGGCGCCAATGGCACAGTGATCGACATGGCCAAGAGCGAATTCGATGTGCTGGAGGTTTTCCTGACCCGCGCCAACCGGCTGCTGACCCGCGCCGCGATCTCGGAGGCAATCGGCTTCACCGAGGATCCGGAATCATCGCGCGCCGTCGACATTCGCATCATGCGCCTGCGCAAGAAGATCGAGGCGGATCCGGCCAACCCGAAATTTCTGCGCACGGTGCGCGGCGAAGGCTATATCTTCTCGCTGCCGACCGGCGACAGCAACTGAGCGCCAGGCCCAAAGGGTCTCAGGTTCACAGCCGTTGCTCGCCGATCGAATTGGGCCGATCGGATTGGCATACTTTAGAACAACGGCTGAAAATGACGGGCGAAGCAACAAGCAGGGATATGCAGGGTTTCAGGCAGGGCGCTGCGATGGCGGCCGTGCGCGTCGTTCGCCGGCTGCGCGAGGCCGGCGACTGGCAGCGCGAGATGGACGGCATACTGGAAACCCTTTGCCGGGCCATCGAATGCCAGCGCGGCATCCTGTTCCGCTTGCGCGAACTGCCGGGCCAGGGTTTTGCCCAGTCGGTTGCCGCCTACTGGATCGACCCCGACTTTGGCGGAGAACTGGCCTCGCCGACCGTGATCATGCAGTCGATCGTCAATTCGGACCCCCTGCTGGAGCGCGTCGCCGAGGACGAACGGCAGGGCAAGATCTTTGCCGGGCACACGCGCAATCTCGAAGGGTTCCTGAGAACCGATTTCGAAAAGCAGAACATCAAGTCGTTCCTGTCGGTGTCGGTCTTCGCCCATGGCCATCTGTGGGGCACGCTCGCCGTCAATGACTGCGTCGACGAGCGCGAGTGGACCGACGAGGAGGAGGCGACGCTGCACATCATCGCGCTCGCCATCGGCGACGCCATCGAGCACTCGCCCTCCGACGCCCATGCCAGCGAAGTGATCCGCCGCACCATGCTGCAGGCTTCGCTCGACGCCATCATCGTCATCGACGAGGCGGGCTCGATCATCGAATTCAATCCTGCCGCCGAAAAGATGTTCGGCTTCCAGCGCAGCGACATCCTCGGCAAGGACCTGCTCGACACCGTCGTGCCGGAATACTACCGCAAGGGCTATTCCTCGGGTGCCGACTACATGTCGGGCCGCGGCGCGCCGATGGTCGGCCAGCGGCTCGAGACCGTGACGCAGAATGCCGCCGGCGAGGTGTTTCCTATCGAGCTGACGGCGACCGAGATGCGCGTCGCCGACCGCCGCCTGATCTTCGGCTCGATCCGCGACCTGCGCGACAGGCTGCGTGCCGAGGAAGAGATCAACCGGCAGCGCGAGAAGCTGCACCAGAACGAGAAGATGGCGGCGATGGGCTCGCTGCTTGCCGGTGTTTCGCACGAGCTCAACAATCCACTGGCGGTGGTGGTCGCGCAATCGACGCTGTTGCACGAATTCGCCTCCGACCCGCAGACCAAGGTTCGTGCCGAGAAGGTGCGTGCCGCCGCCGAGCGCTGCGGCCGCATCGTCAAGAGCTTCCTGTCGATGGTCCGGCTGCATCCCGCGGCCCAGGCCGAGACCGATCTCAACCAGGTGATCCGCGCCGCTCTCGAGGTGACCGCCTATGGCGCACGCTCGAGCGGCATCATCATCGACACCGATTTCGCGCCGGGTCCGCTGCTGGCCATGGCGGACGCCGACCACGTGACGCAAGTGGCGGCCAATTTCCTCATCAACAGCCAGCACGCACTGGCCGGCATTGCCGGCGACCGGCTGATCAAGGTCCGCACCTTCCGCAGCGATCGCGACAATCCCTGCTTCTCGGTCGAGGACAACGGGCCCGGCATTCCCGAAGCGATCCGCAACCGCATCTTCGAATCCTACTTCACCACCAAGCCGGTCGGTGTTGGCACCGGCATCGGCTTGTCGATCTCGAAATCGATCATCGAGCGGCACAATGGCAGTGTCTGGTTCGAGGAAGTGCAGCCTCGAGGCGCGCGTTTCGTTGTCCAGTTGCCGGCCATTTCGGCGGGCATCGCCGCAGCCGGCGAGAGCCAGCCACGCTCAAGCGGCCTGCGTCATGCCTTGATCATCGACGACGAGCCTGATGTCGCGGGCTCCTTGTCCGACATTCTCGAATTGATGGGCATCAAGTCGCGCATCGCGCCGGTCTGGGAATCGGGTGCCGCCACCTTGAGCGGCCACATGCCGCCCGACATCGTCTTTTCGGACCTGCGCATGCCCGGCACATCTGGCATGGCCATCTACCGCGAACTGCTTGCCGAGCGGCCCGAACTGGCACGGCGTTTCGTGCTGGTCACCGGCGATCTGATCGGCGCCAAGGCGGAAATCGAAGCCTTGCCGGCGCAGCAGCGGCCGCAGATCCTGGAAAAGCCGTTCAGCACGCTGGACGTGCGCAGCGTGCTTTCATCCATCGCCGAGCAGGCCGCGTTGAAAGGCTAAAAAAGAAGCTCCCGGCCGACTGTGCGGCGGGAGCTGAATGGAGCGCTGGAGGAGCGCTCGGGGAGGTCAGAGCAGGATCCCGAAAGGGAACGGTTCCGGGATCACGCTTCGACGGAAATCAGAAAATGTTTGGCGTGTTGGTCAGCGGCGCGGCATTGGCGATCATGCGGATCGCGCGGGCCTTGTGCGTCCCGGACTGTTCGGCGATGGCGCGCAGGCAATCGACGCTCTCGGCACCCCATGCCTGCCCCTTGCAGGCGAAGTCGAGCGTCGGCATCGGCAGCCGAGCGGTCTTGATTGTCGTCGGCGCCCCGTCGACCACATTGGCCGGCGGATTCAGCGAGGCGAAGGCCGGCCCGACCGTCGGCGTGAGCGCCATGCCGATGACGGCGCAAGCAGCCAGCCCCATGAACATGGCCATGGGGTGGTCGCTGGCGCATTGGCGTAGCGCCAGTTTCGGGCGGCGATCAACGCGCTCTGGAGCCTGGAGGCGGTGTTCGCTGGTGACGATCTCGATTTTCGCATGCATTGCCTTCCCCTTCGCTGCGTTTCTTTTTGATGATGAAACGAACTTAATCGCACTTTGTAACAGCACAAAATTGGCGTAGCTCTGGCAATGTAACGGAATTGAAACAGCAGTTTCGGGCAAAACCGGGCAAAATCGGTCATTCCGCCTCACACTTAGCGAGCAAGGTAATCCCAGGTCGGCTCCCGCCAGGCAGTCCCAACCCAGGCGCCTGCCGCACAGCGATGGGCCAGAGCGCGGCGAACGTTTTTGCCACCGGCAAGGCGACCTGTTCTGCAGCCCGTGCGCTTTGCGAAGTCACGCTGAAATGGCATTTCGGAAACCGGGGCTAACACCCGGATTCTCCGCGATTTTCTCGCGGAGCAGCCGCATCGAATTCAGCGGAGGACGACGCCTGGACTTTGGCACGAAATCTTTCAAGTTTTCGCAAACCATTGCATTTCAATGCAAAATATGATTTTATTGAATGATTATTCAACAAAAAGAAGAGACGTTTTATGAACCCGCACCTCCGTGACGTGGCGATCCCCAACGATTGGGACCGGCGGGGACTACCGGGCTGGAGTTACCATTCCGATGCCCTTCTCGAGCTCGAGAAGGAGCATGTTTTCCGCAATCATTGGCAGATCGTCGGCCATGTCTGCGACATCCCGAACGCCGGCGACTATCTGACCATGGATGTGGTCGGCGAACGCGCCTTGATCGTGCGCGGCAAGGACGGCGTCGTGCGCGGCTTCAACAATATGTGCCGCCACCGCGGCAGCCGTGTCGTCGCCGACAGCCAGGGCAATTGCAAGAACGCGCTGGTGTGCCCGTTCCATGGCTGGGTCTACAATCTCGACGGCACGCTACGCGGCGCCGCGCGCCCGCGCTCCTTCCCCGATCTCGACAAGACCGAGTTCGGCCTGATGCAGCTCGACCTCGAAGTCTGGATGGGTTTTATCTTCATCCGCTTCCGCAATGGCGGACCGCAGCCTTCGGTCGCTGAGCTGATGAAGCCGATCGAGCCCGAATTCGCGCATTACAAGGCCGCCGGCATGGTGCCGTCCTGGGGCATCTGGACCCAGAAGACGCCGGTCAACTGGAAGTCGGTGCGCGATGTCGACAATGAGGGCTATCACGTCGCCATGGCCCACCCTGCCCTGCAGGATCTTTATGGCGCGACCTATTTCGACGAGCCCTTCATCAATGGCGTGTCGCGCTCCTTCGCCACCTACAATCCGCATGCCGGCCGCCGCTGGAGCGTCAAGAACTACGTCAAGATCGCGCCGGAGCCGGCGCATCTGCCGGACTATCTGAAGAAGGCCTGGGTCTACTACGGCATCTTCCCCAACGCGGTCATTTCGGTGATGCCGGAATCCGTGCAGTTCTATCAGGAGTTTCCGCTGTCGACGGGCGAGACCCTGCTGCGCGGCGCCATCTACCGCTACCGCGACGAAAGCCGCGAGCAGGCCGCCGCCCGCTACCTCTCCTTCCGCATCGACCGCGACACCATGTCGGAAGATGTCCAGCTGTCGGTGTGGTCGAACGAATCCATGCTGTCCGAAGCCTTCGAGGGCTTTTATCTCTCCGACCTCGAATATGGCGTGCGCACGCACCACGATCATCTGCGCAAGATGCTGCCGGTGCTGGGCTTGGAGACGGCGCCGGAGGAGAAGGACATGTGGAATTTGAACGACGCGCTGAGGTCGCGGTCGTAGCTTCCTTCTCCCCGTGAAACGGGGAGAAGGGATAATTTTACCCCCGCCACACGCCTTCTTTCCTCAGATCATCCATGGTCCGCGAAATGCCCTCGCGCAAGATGCCGACCATGTCGTCGATCTGTTCGCGCGTGATGATCAGCGGCGGCGACATCACGCACATGTTGATCAGCGGCCGCACCAGCAGGCCGAGCTCATGGCAGTGGGCGTCGATGCGTTTGCCGACATCCTTGTCGAGCTGCAGCGGGTCCTTGCTTTCGCGGTCGGCGACGCATTCGACGCAGCCCATCAGTCCGGCGCCGCGCACCTCGCCGACCAGCGGCAGCTCTTCCAGCGTCTTCAGCTGCGCCTGGAAATAGGGCGCGACGGCGCGCGTGTGCGAAAGCACGCTCTCTTCCAGCAGGTCGAGGTTTTTCAACGCCACGGCGCAGCCGACGGGGTGGCTGGTATAGGTCAGGCCATGGCCGAACATCGCGTCGGGATGGTTCGAACGGCGCAACTCCTGCAGCAGCCGTTCCGAGATGATGACGCCGCCGAGCGGGAAATAGCCCGAGGTGACGCCCTTGGCGAAGGTGATCATGTCGGGATCGATGCCGAACACGTCGCCCGAGGCGAAGACATGGCCAAGCCGGCCGAAGCCCGTCACCACCTCGTCGGAGACATAGAGGATATCGTTGTCGCGGCAGATCTCGCGGATGCGCTTGAGATAGCCGTCCGGCGGGATCACGACACCCCCCGATGCCTGCACGGGCTCGCCGACGAACGCGCCGATCTTGTCGGCGCCGACACGGGCGACAGTGTCGCGGAACTGATCGACGAGGAAGTCGGTGAAGGCGGCAAGGCTCATGCCTTGCGGGCGGCGGAACGGATCGGGCGAGGACAGTTTGATCACCAGCTCGTCGGCGCCGTCCATCCAGTCGCGGTCGCGCGGGCGGCCATTGAGCGAGGCCGACAGATAGGTCGAGCCATGATAGGCGCCGCCGCGCGACAGGATCAGCTTCTTTTCCGGCCGGCCCCGCACATTGTTGTAGAACTGCATGAAGCGCAGCGCCGTCTCCACAGCCGACGAGCCGCCGGTCGTGTAGAAGACATGGCTTAGATCATCAGGCGCATGGCCAGCGATGCGCATGGCAAGTTCGGCCGACGGCGCGTTCATCGTGTACCAGGGCGTGTTGTAGGACAGCGCCATCGCCTGCTCGTACATCACCCTGGCCAGTTCCTCGCGGCGGTGGCCGACATTGACGCACCACATGCCGGCAGGCCCGTCGATCAGCCGCTTGCCGGTGCTGTCGGTGATGTAGATGCCGTCGCCCTCGCCGATCAGCGCGCGGGCTTCCGCACCGACGGAACCGGCATAAGGCCAGGGCTGGATGAGATGGCGCTTGCCCAGTTCAATGGCATCGTCGCCACCGGCCGCCGCCATTTCGGTCGCCTTCAGGTCCCTCACCGCAGCCATTGTCGTCTCCACATCTCTGTCGATTTTTTCTTGAGCTTCAAACTCGGCGGCAAAGGCCGGAAATGGCGGCTTTCTTCACCTAATTTTGAATGTCCGTTCAATCAATATCTCAGAAATAGCGCTTGATTTCAATCCACGGATGCGCGCATGATGAAAGAAAGCCGGCAAGCTAGGAACGCGACCAGCAAAAGTGGTCACCGGTTTTGTTTTCGATCGCGTTCCAGGGATAAGTGGGAACAAACAGCCGGCGTCAGCACAATGGGATGCCGCATGGCGGAACAGTCCAGGCCAGCAACCGAGATCACGCCCGGAGCCCTGCTCCCCGGAGTCTGGCCGCCTGGAGTCTGGCCGCCTGGAGTCTGGCAATGACGGCGGCTGTGGAAGGGTCGCCCCCGTTGCGCATGACGCGGGCCAGACGAAATGCCCTTCTGCAATCCGAACCCGTCCAGGGCTTTGCCCTGATCAGCCCGACCTTTCTCTACGCCCTCATCCTGCTTGTCCTGCCGATCCTGGTGGTCATCGCCCACTCCTTCTGGACGCAGCACTACCTGACCATCGACCGCACCTTCACGCTGGAAAACTACCGCGTGGCGCTGACCGAGCCGATCTACCGCGATCTGTTGTGGCGCTCGCTCTACATCTCGCTGACGGTCAGCCTGTTCACCGTCATCCTCGCCTACCCGATCGCCTATTTCATTTCCTTCCATGGCGGCCGCCACAAGAGCCTGTGGCTGTTCCTCATCACCATTCCGTTCTGGACCAGCTACCTCTTGCGCGTGATGTCGTGGAAGGTCATCCTCGGCTACAATGGCGTCTTGAATTCCGGCCTGATGGGCCTCGGCATCATCGACGAGCCGTCGACGGCGCTACTCTACAATTCGAGCGCCGTCATCATCACCCTCACCCACGCCTGGGCGGCCTTCGCCATCCTGCCGATCTTCGTCTCGCTGGAAAAAGTCGACCGCACGCTGGTCGAGGCAGCCACCGATCTCGGCGATGGTCCCTTGCGTTCATTCCTGCGCGTGACCTTGCCGCTGTCGGCGCCGGGCGTCATCTCGGCGGCGCTGATCGTCATGATCCCGACCGTCGGCGACTATGTCACGCCGAAGCTGGTCGGCGGCAAGGACGGCGTCATGATCGCCAACGCCATCCAGGCGCAGTTCGGCAAGGCCGCCAACTGGCCGCTTGGGGCCGCCCTTTCCGTCACCACCATGCTGATCGTCACCCTGATGGCCGGCGCCACGGTGCTGATCATTCGCGCACTGCAGAGGCTGGCACGATGAGGGCGCGGGGCTTCCTGTCGGGCGGCTGGCTGTCCGTCTATGCCTTCCTCTACATCGTCTTCCTTTACCTGCCCGTCATCTTCCTGCCGATCTTCTCGATCAACACGGCGCCGACGCCGAAATTCCCGCTCACCGGCTTCACGCTGCAATGGTATGCGGACCTGCCGCACACACCGGCCCTGCTCGATGCCGCCTGGAACAGCCTGAAAGTCGGCGTCTGCGCCTCGGTTCTGGCCACCGTGCTCGGCATCCTCGCCGCCCGTTCGATCACCCGCTACCGCTATCCCGGGCGCCGCGCCATCAACGGCCTAATCATGGCGCCGCTGGTGCTGCCCGAGGTGATCGTCGCCATCTCGATGCTGCTGGTCATGCTGCAACTAGGCCTCAGCCTCTCCCTGTTCACCGTCGTGCTCGGCCATGTGCTGGTCTGCATTCCCTATTCGATGACGGTGCTGACCTCCGGATTCGAGGGTTTCGACCGCAGCCTGGAGGAAGCCTCCGCCGATCTCGGCGAAAGCGCCTTCGGCACCTTCCGCCGCGTGACGCTGCCGATGGTGGCGCCGGCCATCATCTCCAGCCTGCTCGTCTGCTTCACCATCTCGCTCGACGAGTTCATCATCGCCTTCTTCCTGACCGGCACCGAAGCGACGCTGCCGATCTACATCTGGGGCCAGTTGCGCTTCGCCTCGAAACTGCCCGGCGTGCTGGCGCTGGGCACGCTGCTTCTGGTTGCCTCCTTCCTGTTGATGACAATCGCCGAAATCCTGCGCCGCCGCGCGGCCAGACGCACCCGGAACGAGGGAGGCCTCTATGCCTGAACAGCCGCAGATCGAGCGCCCTCAATCCGATCGGGCCCAGTCTGACCGAGCCCAATCTGACCGAGCCATGATCGAGATCCGCAACGTCACCCGCAGCTATGGATCGTTCAAGGCGCTGGACGACGCGTCCCTGACCATAAGGGAGGGCGAATTCTTTTCGCTGCTCGGCCCGTCCGGCTGCGGCAAGACCACGCTTTTGCGCATGATCGCCGGCTTCGACAACCCAACCAGCGGATCGATCGCGGTCGGCGGCCAGCCGATGGAAGGCATCCCTGCCAACCGCCGGCCGACCAACATGGTGTTCCAGAGCTACGCGATCTTCCCGCACCTCAATGTCGAGCAGAACGTCGCCTATGGGCTGAAGCGGCTGAAGCTGCAGGGCGGCGAGGAGAAACGCCGCGTCGAGGAGGCGCTGGCGCAGGTCTCTCTGACCGGGCTCGGCAAGCGGCTGGCGACAGAACTGTCCGGCGGCCAGCGCCAGCGTGTGGCGCTCGCCCGCGCGCTGGTCATGCGGCCCAAGGTGCTGCTGCTCGACGAACCGCTGTCGGCGCTCGACAAGAAATTGCGCGAGCAGATGCAGGTCGAGTTGCGCCGCCTGCAGCAGGCCGTCGGCATCACCTTCGTGCTGGTCACCCATGACCAGTATGAGGCGCTCGCAATGTCCGACCGCATCGCGGTGATGTTCGGCGGTAGGATCGCGCAGGTCGCCTCGCCCAAGGAAATCTACCAGCGCCCGGTCAACCGCCAGGTCGCCGACTTCCTCGGCGGCATGAACTTCGTCAAGGCCGAGATCGTCGAGGAGAACGGCGCTTCGCTGATCGTCGACACTCTGGGATTCGGCCGAGTGAAAACCGACAAGCCGAAGGCCTTCGTGCGCAATGGCGGCGCGGCCACGCTGGGAATCCGCCCCGAGCGTCTGCGCGTGCTGTGGGACAATGCGACGGCTAAATTCGAGGTTGCCGGCAAGGTGGTCGAACGCCACTATTTCGGCGAAATCACCCATCTGATCGTCGAGATACCGGGGCTGGAAAAGCCGCTGTCGGTGACCGAGACCAACGATTTCGGCGCCGACGACATTCCCGTCGGCACCCCGATCCGCCTTGCCTACGATCCCGAGGCGCTGGTGGCGATGGGGGATTGAAGCTGCGCCAAGATCTTGCGCGCCGCGATACGCCCGGCGACGATCGCGCCCTCGACATAGCCGGGGAATGACGGCGACAGTTCCGAAGCGGCGAAATGCACCGGCGGCGCACCCGAAAGAATCGTTCGCTCGGCATCCCTCGCCGTCACGTCGACGATGAGGTCGCTATAGGCGCCGCCGCTCCAGCGATCCCCTATCCAGTCGCGTGAGCTGAAATCGACGGCATCGCCGGCATCCGGCCCGAGGGCCTTCTGCAATCGGGTGACCACTTCCACCCGCAGCGCCGCCTCGTCCAGCGCACGCCAGGCGAGCGCCAGCGGCCCGCCGACGAAGACGACGAGCGCGGCATGCTCCGCGTCCCTGCTGGCGTCGCAGGCAAACAGCCCCGGCAGATCGCGCCACATCACCATGCCGCTCAAACCCTGCTCGCGCCAGAATGGCTTGGGAT
>Ga0075363_100000682_pt1 | contig 11425 bp, 11 predicted proteins | sample EndMetdeltDD1763_FD_71470 | JGI IMG/M metagenome (GOLD analysis project Ga0075363, IMG submission 71470) | Populus endosphere microbial communities from Tennessee, USA - Endosphere MetaG P. deltoides DD176-3 | ecosystem: Host-associated > Plants > Roots > Endosphere | place: USA: Tennessee...
GCCGGGACGTGCTCCTGGCAGGTACCGCGCAGGTGAACCGGGACAGCGTCGACGCGATCACGTCCCGGCTGCCGGTCGTGCTGGGGCTCATCGCGGTGATCATGTTCACGGTCTTGTTCCTGCTCACCGGCAGCGTGATGATCCCGCTGAAAGCGTTGGTGCTCAACATATTGTCGCTGTCCGCGGCCTTCGGCGCGATGGTCTGGATCTTCCAGGAAGGACACCTCGGCGGACTAGGAACGACCACGACCGGAGTTCTGGTCGCGAGCATTCCGGTGCTCCTGTTCTGTATCGCCTTCGGGCTGTCGATGGACTACGAGGTGTTCCTGGTGTCCCGCATTCGCGAGTACTGGCTCACGACGTCAGACAGCGACGAGAGCGTGGCGCTGGGGATCGCGCGTACCGGCCGGGTAGTGACGGCCGCAGCCGTCGTCATGTGCATCTCGTTCGCCGCGCTGATCGCCGCCCAGGTGTCGTTCATGCGGATGTTCGGGCTCGGCCTGACCTTGGCGATCCTGGTCGACGCCACGCTGGTCCGCATGGTGCTGCTCCCGGCGTTCATGCACGCCATGGGCAAGTGGAACTGGTGGGCGCCCAAATGGATGTCCAGAATTCACGAGCGCTTCGGCATAGAAGACGGCATCGACCGGTTCGCGGTGAACCAGCGGGCATCGGATCGCGTGTCCATAGAAAAGGGAGAGTGATTCATGACCGTCATAGCAGCTGTTCGTGGCGTACTGCCAGAACGCCGTTACACCCAAGCCGAAGTGACCGAGGCGCTGCTGGCGATTCCGGGGTTCGGCGAGCACGCCGACTTCATCCGCGCGGTACACGAAAGCGCGAAGGTCGACAGCCGGCACATGGTTCTCCCGCTGGAGGACTATGCCGAGCTCACCGACTTCGGTGCCGCCAACGACGTTTTCATCGAGCATGCGGTCGAACTCGGATGCACCGCGATCCTGGGAGCGCTCGAGGAAGTGGGGCTGAAACCATCCGACGTCGATGTGCTGGTGACGACCACGGTCACCGGGCTGGCGGTGCCGACGGTCGACGCGCGGATCGCGGGCCGCATCGGGCTGCGGCCCGACGTGCGCCGTGTGCCACTGTTCGGGCTGGGATGCGTGGCTGGTGCGGCCGGTACCGCACGCCTGCACGACTATCTGCGCGGCGACCCCGATGGAGTCGCGGTGCTGCTCGCCGTGGAACTGTGCTCGCTCATGCCGAAGTCGGAGCCGTCCATGGCCACGCTCGTCGGCAGTGCACTCTTCGGAGATGGCGCCGCCGCCGTCGTCGCGGTCGGGGACCGGAGGGCGCAGGCGATGGGGGCGTCCGGCCCCGAGGTGATCGATTCGCGCAGCCACCTCTATCCGAACTCGTTGCGCACCATGGGCTGGGATGTGAGGTCCAGCGGATTCCGGCTCGTGCTGTCGCCCGACGTGCCCGTGGTGGTCGAGCGCTATCTGCGCGACGATGCCACCGAATTCCTTGCCTCGCACGGCCTTACGATCGAGGACATCGGGACGTGGGTGAGTCATCCCGGTGGCCCAAAGGTGATCGAGGCCATCACGGCGACGTTGGGTCTGGCCGACGATGCGCTGGAACTGACCTGGCGTTCCCTGGCCGAGGTCGGCAACCTGTCGTCGGCCTCGGTATTGCACGTACTGCGCGACACGATGGCCAAGCATCCACCCGCGGGTCCGGGGGTACTGATGGCCATGGGGCCCGGTTTCTGCTCCGAACTCGTTCTGCTGCGGTGGCGGTGAGCATGTACTGGTATGTCGTTCTGATCGCAGTCATCGGCGTCGAACGGTTGGCCGAACTGGTTGTCTCCAAACGAAATTGGGCATGGAGTAGAGAACGCGGCGGAGTCGAGTTCGGCGCGGGTCACTACCCGGTCATGGTCGTGCTGCACGTTGGTCTGCTCGCGGGGTGTGTGATCGAGGTGTTCGCACTGCAGCGGCCGTTCATCCCGGCCTTGGGCTGGCCGATGCTGGCGGTGGTGGTGGCCGCACAGGTCCTGCGCTGGTGGTGCATCACCACGCTGGGGCATCAGTGGAATACCCGCGTCATCGTCGTGCCAGGTGCGACGCGGGTGACCGGCGGGCCCTACCGGCTGATTCCGCACCCCAACTATGTCGCGGTTGTCCTCGAGGGAATCGCGCTGCCGTTGGTGCACTCGGCCTGGATCACAGCCCTGGTGTTCACCGTGCTGAACGCGGAACTGCTGCGCACCCGCATCAAGGTCGAGAACGGCGCGCTCGCGAGCCTGACATGATCGACCTCCTTGTCGCAGGCGGTGGTCCGGCGGGACTGGCCACGGCGCTCTACGGCGCGCGGGCCGGACTCGACGTGGCCGTTGTCGAACGACGAGCGGGCGTGCTGGACAAGGCTTGTGGCGAAGGCATGATGCCGCACACCGTCGCGCACCTCGACCGGCTGGGAGTGATGGTAGAGGGCAGGCCGTTGCGGGGGATCACCTATCTCCACGGTGATCGCCGGGTAAATGCGTCCTTCCGCTCTGGCGCCGGGCGCGGTGTGCGCAGGACTGTCCTGCACGCCGCGCTGCTCGGGGCCGCCGAAGGGGCCGGGGTGAAGCTCGTCCACGGTGAGTTCGGTGAGATCACCCAGCGCGCAGAGTCCGTGTCCGCCGCGGGATTCGAGGCCAGATACCTGGCCGCGGCGGACGGACTGCATTCACCGATTCGCAAGGCGTTGGGCTTGGACGCGGCGACGACGGGCCCGCGCCGGTGGGGGATCCGGCGTCACGTCGACATCACCCCGTGGACGGATTCGGTTGAGGTGCACTGGTCGCGGAGCGCGGAGGCATATGTGACGCCGGTCGCGCACGACTGCGTCGGGATCGCGATCCTGAGCGCCGGCCGCGGCGGATTCGACCGACACTTCGAGTCGTTCGGCGAACTCCGGGACAGGGTCGCCGGCCACTCGCACGGCCAGGACCGGGCCGCCGGACCGCTGCGACAAAACGTCCGCAACCGGACCGCGGGTCGCGTGCTCCTGGTCGGCGATGCGGCCGGCTACATCGACGCGCTGACCGGCGAGGGGATGGGGTTGGCCTTCGGCGCCGCAGAACTGCTGGTGGACTGTGTGGTGCGCGACCGCCCCGAGGACTACGACCGGCAGTGGCGCAGGCTCACGCGCCGCTATCGGATGCTGACCGCGGCACTGCTGTCGGCAAGTGCCCATACACCGGTGCGCTCGGCGCTCGTCCCTGCCGCACAGGCGTTGCCGAGCGTGTTCAGTCGCCTGGTGAATCTGCTGGCGCACTGAGGTTGCGCACAATCTCACCCGCGCGGCGCAGCACATCCAGCTGGGCGGGGTTGTACAGATCGATCATCGCGGCCCCGATCGCTTTCTCCGCGAAGCGTTCTCCTCGCGGCGCATCTAGTCGGGACTCCGCGAGACTGGGATGCGCTTCGGCGATGGCTCGGAGGTACGGGGCGAGCCGTCGGGCGAGATCTTCGCGCGTCGCCTCGTCGGCATCGGCGGGCAGGTTGTCCACCTCGGATGCGGCGGGATCGTCGGGCACTTCGCGCATCATGTCCGCGTAGATCTGCCTGCCACGCGGCCCGAGCACGCGACTCAGCACGACGACGAGCGAGCGGTCGGCGTCGGTCATCTTGGCCGCGGTATCGGGCGCCACGAAGTCGGGTGGCAGATCCGTAGGCGCCGAATGCTTCAGCAGTTCCCTGAGTTCGTCGCGGGCATGTTGTAGGCGCTCGATGGTCTCGGCGAGTTCGGCGTCGAGCTCACGCAACGCTTGTTCGGGGTGGTCGTCGGATTCACCCATCGCCGCGATCTGGGGGAGCGAGAATCCCAGATCGACCAGCCGTTTGATGCGAACCAGCCGGACCAGGTGGGCGACGCCGTACTGCTTGTAGCCGTTGCTGCGGCGTTCGGGCTCCGGCAGCAGCCCGATCTCGTGGTAGTGCCGCACCGCCCGAAGGCTGGTGCCGGCGAGGTCGGCGATCTCACGGGTGCTCCAGGCCACGGCTCCATCATGGTTGATCAGCGCGGCTTGACTGTGCCGCTACGTCCGAGTGTGCGATGGAGACATGAACAAACCCGAGCGAATCTCCATCGAAGACTTGTTCAAATCGCCGGTCAGGGCAGGTGCTTCGATCTCACCCGATGGCACGCGCATCGCCTATCTGGCGCCGTGGCAGGACCGGTTGAACATCTGGGTGGCGTCGGCGGATGCCGCCGAATTCGGCTCCGACGCGCGACGCGTGACCTCTGACGAAACGCGTAGCATTCTGCACTTCTCGTGGACCGACGACCCGCGCTGGCTGCTGTACCTGCAGGACACCGGCGGCGACGAGAACTGGCACATCTTCCGTGTCGATCTCGACGACCCCGACGCCACTGCCGTCGACCTCACCCCGTTCCCCGGCGTCATGTCCGCATTCGAACTGCTGCCCGACAAGCCGGGCAAGGCGCTCGTCTACTCGAACAAGCGCGGCCCGACGCAGATGGATGCCTACGAACTCGACATCGCCTCGGGTGAACTGACGATGATTGCCGAGAATCCGGGAGATGTGATCGGGTGGCTGACCAGCCGCCGCGGCGACCTGTTCGCCACCAAGCTGAACCGAGAGGGCGCCCTCGAACTTCTCCAGCGTGACAGCAAGACCGGGGCGTTGCATTCCGTCGCGCACTACGACGGCAGGGACTACACCATGGGGATGTATCCCATGGTCGTCACGCCCGACGGCACCGGTGTCTGGATGGGGTCGAACGAGGGCACCGACCGCACCCGGCTGGTTCGGCTCGACGTGGCCGACGGCAAGCAGTACGCCGTGGACAGCCATCCGACATTCGATGTCGACACCCGGGCTCAGGTCTGGCCGGGCCTACCCGAGCCGCTGATTCAGAGCCGGGCCACCGGAGAGCTGCTCGGCGTCCGGTATCTCGGTGAGCGGCAGGTGATTCAGACGCTCGATCCAGAATTCGCCGAGGTGCTCGCGCGCCTCGAGAAGCTTTCGGACGGCGATGTAGGTGCGTTGTCGTCGGACACCAGCGGACGGAAGTGGGTCGTCAGCTTCAATCACGACCGTGAGCCCGGCGTCACCTACCTCTACGACCACGAGACCGGTGAAAGTCGCGAACTGTATCGGCCGTATCCGCATCTTGATCCAGAGCAGCTGGCGCCGATGATTCCCGTGACGATTCCCTCGCGCGACGGGCTGGATCTGCATTCGTATCTGACGCTGCCGGTCGGCGTGCCGTCGGAGAACCTGCCGCTCGTTCTCGCGGTGCACGGCGGACCGTGGGCGCGCGATGGGTGGATGTACACCCCTGCAGTACAGCTTCTCGCCAACCGCGGATATGCGGTGCTGCAGGTCAACTTCCGCGGCTCGGCCGGATACGGCAAGGCGTTCCAGAAGGCGGCGATCGGCCAGTTCGCGGGCAAGATGCACGACGATCTGATTGACGGCGTCAACTGGGCCGTCGAACAGGGTTACGCGGACCCGGAACGCGTCGCGATCTTCGGTGGCTCGTACGGCGGTTACGCGACGCTGGTCGGCGTGACGTTCACCCCGGATGTGTTCGCCGCGGCGATCGATTACGTCGGCATCTCGGATCTGTCCAACTTCATGCGGACGCTGCCCGAGATCGCGCGCCCGCATCTGGCGAACAACTGGCACCTGTTCGTCGGCAATCCCGACGACCCGGAGCAGCTGGCCGACATGCTGGCTCGGTCACCGATCACGAAGGTCGACCAGATTCGCACCCCACTGCTGGTTGTCCAGGGCGCCAACGACGTTCGCGTCGTGCAGGCCGAATCCGACAACCTCGTCGAGGCGTTGCGTGCCCGCGGCGTCGAGGTCGAGTACATGGTCAAGGAGGACGAGGGCCACGGCTTCGTCAACCCGGAGAACGTGATCGAGATGTTCAAAGCCGTCGACGAGTTCCTGGCGAAGCACCTCGGCGAGGGCAAGTGACCGACGTCCAGACCCCGACGCTGCTCGAACGGATGGGTGGCGTGTCCGGATTGGTGTACGCCAGCGTGCCCACCCTCGCCTACGTGATCGTGAACGCGATCGCGGGGCTGAACGCGGCTGTCGTGGTCGCGGTGGGCGCCAGCCTGGCACTGATCGTGCTGAGGTTGGTCCGCAAGGAACCGCTTCAGCCGGCGATGTCGGGTCTGCTCGGCGTCGTGGTTGCCGCGGCCATTGCGTACTACACCGGGTCCGCCGAGGGTTATTTCTTGCCGGGCATCTGGTTCAGCCTCGTCATGACCGTCGTGTTCACGGTGTCACTCGTGTTGCGGCGACCGCTGGTTGGCGTGATCTGGAACCTGATGCGCGGCACGGGTCCCGATCCGGCGTGGCGCACCGACAAGACCGTGCTGCATGCATTCGATGTCGCGACGCTGACGTTCGTCGCCGTCTTCGCGGCGCGGTTCCTCGTCCAGGACACGCTGTACGACGCAGGGTCCACCGGTTGGCTGGCGTTCGCACGGATCGTGATGGGTTATCCGCTGTTGGCGCTGGCGCTGCTGGTGGTCTACTGGGCGGTGCGCCGTGCCAATCGGCGGCGCGCCGTAGACGACGAGGCGAACGAACGGATGGTCAGCCACACAGTGGAGGCGAGAAGCTGATCCAGCATCAGATCGAGGCCCGCCTGCTGCGTGGACTCGCGGACCTCGAGCGCACTGAGCGGGGCTGGCTGCCGCACCGACTTCCGGCCCGAGCCCGCGCGCAGTGCGACGATCCGCAGTTGCTCGGGGCGCAATCGCAGCCGTCCGGAGTGCGTCTCGCGCTCCGGACGGCGGCGACGGTGCTCGAGCTCGACCTACTCCGAACGCGGATGGTCCTGGTCGGAGTGCCCGAGCGGTCTGACGGCACAGTCGATCTCGTCATCGATGGCCGCTTGGCCCGGCAGGCGGCCACGAGCGGCGGGGACGTGGTGCGTGTCGACCCAGCCACCGGAGAAACCCGCGTCGAGCCGGGCCCGGCCGCGGCGATCCGCTTCGATCTGCCCGCCGGTGACAAGGACGTCGAGATCTGGCTGCCGTACCACGAACGCGTCGAGCTGGTGGCGCTGCGGGCAGACGCGGCGATCGGCGTGCTGCCTGCGGAACGGAAGCGGTGGGTCCACCACGGAAGTTCCATCAGTCAGGGGTCCAACGCCCTGAGCCCGAGTACGACGTGGCCTGCGCTCGCCGCCGCTTTGGCCGGCCTGGATCTCGTGAACCTGGGATTCTCCGGCAGCGCGCTGCTCGACCCGTTCGTCGCCCGCGCCATCCGAGATCAGCCCGCTGACATCGTGAGCGTCAAGCTGGGCATCAACCTCGTGAATGCGGATCTGATGCGGCAGCGTGCCTTCGGTCCTGCAGTACACGGCTTTCTGGACACCATCCGGGAGGGGCATCCCGATACGCCGCTGATCGTCGTGGGCCCGCTGTACTGCCCCATCCACGAAACCACACCGGGGCCAGGCGCTTTCGACGTCGACGCGCTGGCACGCGGTGAGGTGCGCTTCGTGGCGACGGGCGATCCGGCGGAGGCAGCCCGGCCGGGCGGGCTGGGGCGTCTCACGCTGACGTACATCCGCGCGCAGTTGGCCGCGATCGTCGCGCGCAGGCAGGTCGACGACCCCACGATCGGCTATGTCGACGGTCTGACGCTCTACGGCCCGACGGATGCCGAGGCGCATCCGCTGCCCGACCGACTGCATCCCGACGCGGCGACGCATCAGCTGATCGGGGAGCGGTTCGCGAAGGTGCTGCGGCCCTGAGTGATACTGAATGCGATTTAGTTAGATAACCGAATCGTAGGAGCACCCCGTTGGCCGAGTCGACGATCAACCCGGACGCCGCGTACTTCGCGCGCCACGGCGACAGTTTCCACCCACGTTCGGTCGCCAGAGGCGGCTGGGGTGCGCTGATCAGTGGGCACGTGGTCGGCGGTCTCCTGGGCTGGGCGGTCGAGCAATTTGTCGACGACACCGACTTCCTGCCCGCCCGGCTGACCGTTGATTTACCGCGGCCGGCCGCCATCGCGCCCGTTGAGGTGCACACCCGCGAGATCCGCGGCGGAAAGCGGCTGCGACTTGTCGAGTCCGTCATCCGCCAGGAGGGCAAGATTGTCGGCCAGGCGACGGGCCTGTTCCTCCGTCGTGGCGACCAGCCGACGGGGAGCATCTGGTCGCCACAGGTCCAAATGCCGCCGCTGCCAACGGATGCGCAGGACAATCCCAATCCGCTGTTCGTCCGTACGTATGGCTGGGGACTGTCGATTCAAAATCCAGAAGAAGGCTGGCCGGGGGAGGGCGGCGCGAAGTACACGTGGCTGAGGCTGACGCAGCCGCTGTTCGACGATGAGCCGCTGACGCCCTTCATCCGTGCGGCGATGGCCGCCGATGTCACTGCCTCCCTGGTCAATTGGAGCTCGGAGGGGCTGAAATTCATCAACGCCGATTACACGTTGACGCTCAGTCGGCTTCCGGAAGGTGTCCATATCGGCATGGCCTCGCAGAGCCATTCGACGCAAGACGGCATCGCGACGGGTTCGGCGATCCTCTTCGACGAGAACGGTGAGATCGGCAGCAGCATCACCGTCTCGGTCGCGCAGTCGGGTTTCGCCCCTCCGTCACGGTAGGAATGCGAAGCGCTCTCGCAACGCGTCAGGGTCGAGCCCGAAGTCCTGCGGCTCATATCGGTGCGTCCCGGCGGCGTTGCGTGGATGCGCCGCATGGTAATTGGCGATGAACTCGTCGACTGCGGCTGGCGCGGCCATGTCGGCGGCGGCGTAGATCTTTTCGAGTACACCCGCGGTATCGTCGATCAACTCGCGGTAATCCACGTCGATCAGCGTGACGCCGTCGCGTTCGGGTGACGAGCGGAACTCGGTCGCCCGCCGGAACCACAGTTCGCTCTGATCGGCCTGTCGACGGCCGACGTCGACGGCGTCCACCTCGTCGCTGTACGTCGACTGGTACACGGCGAACAGGCTGGCGCCGGAGGCGATCGTCGCGACGATATCGCGGTGGATCTGAATCACGATGGCCCCGGGGAACTCTCGCGCGATGTGCCGCAGTTCGGCGGTGTGGGCCGGGGCTTTCAACACGAACCGGCGATCGTCGTTCACGGCCAGCAGTTGCAACGCCTCGCGATAGCGCGCATAGGGATCGGCGAAGTCTTCGCCCGCTAGCCACGTCGCGTATGAGGGAAGTCGCATCAGCGACGTGAAACCCCAGTTGCGCATATCCGTGCCCATCCCGAGGACGCATTCCTCGGCCAGCGTGGGACCGGACGGATGAACGAACGCCATATCGGGATTCAACGTGTGGAGCAGTTCGCTTCCGCCCGCGGTCAATTCGGGACCGGCGTTGGGCGCCGAGTCGGCGAACAACCAGGGCGCGGCCAGTTCGGCGGGGATCTGCGCGTGCAACCGCGGGTCGGTAGCGAGCAGCCGGAACAGGAACGTCGTGCCGGTGCGCCAGCCGCCCACGATGACGATCGGTGGAGCCAGCGGCACGTCAGCGCGGGCGCTGTTGTCCTCCCGCCACGTCGCGATCTTCGCTCCGGCTGTCAGCCTGCCGATCGCCGACTGCAACGCCATCCGCGCACCCACCGCGTTGAGTCGGGCGTCCTCTGCCGCCGAGCCCAGGAACGCCTCGAGCCCGGTGCGCCACCCTTTCGCGAAACGATCCTCGGGGATCTCACCGCGGGCAGCCACGCGGTCGAGCACCGCGTCAGGATCGAGTCGGTAGCGCTCGGGCCGGTTGATGCGATCGTGTTCGGCGGCCGCGTAGATCGCGAGCGCGGATTCGGTGCGCGCCGACGGTCGCCAGGTCATGCGAGAGATACGACGCGCACGTCGGGGAGTTCCGGATCGGATTCAGGCTGCAGGAATCGCATCACAAAGATCCCGAACGTCCGCCCTTCGGTGTCCAGCCAGTCGTGCCCTTCGATGCCTGGATCGCGTGCGGCGAGCGCGAAACGAAAGCGCCCATCGGCGACGGTGGCGTTCGCGGCGGTCCGCGACACCGTTCGATTGCGGTAGTCCAGAGAGTTCAGAAACCTGCTGTACAGCACGATGTTCCAGTGCCGGCACGACACCAGGGAGCCCTCGATCACGAGGCATTCGTCGGGCGCCAAGGACCACGAGCCACGCAGGTAGTGGATACCGGGCTCGGTGAACGCGGCACCACCGGTCATCGCCGACCAGTGCCGAACGGTGTTCGTCTGCGCAAGGTCCTCGGCCGCGGACATCTCGAATGCGCGCGGCACCTGCGAGATGAACGCCCCGAGCCGCGACAGGTCGCGTGCGAACTTGGCGTCGTCGGGTGCGGCGGCGGGCACCGGCGGCTCGAGTCGTTCGATCCGGCACGTCCCCGGATCGGCGGGTGACTGCCGGGTGTGGACGTAACGCACCCAGACCGAGGAGGTTCCTTCCGGGATCTCGATCTCCGACGGCGTCGTACCCGGCGCCCGGGTCAGCGTGACGACGAAGTTGCCCCCGTCGTCCACCGCCAGATCATCGGTATCGATCCGTGCCACCGCCGACGCGTCCGCGATTCCGCGGCCGGCATACGCCGTGATCGATTGATACACCGACGATCCGACGTTGCCGGTGATGCGGTAGCCGGTGCCGTCACCGATATCGGTGATCCAGTAGCGGTAGTCGGGGTTGTCCATGAAGAACTTTTGCCGCCACCCGTTGAATGGCGTGAGTTCTGGTGTGTCGCCAGTGATTTCGAATCGGCCGAGCAGATTGTTGACGGCGCGGAGCAATGCGCGCTGACCGTCTGTGCGCTCGGCTGGTTCGAGATCGCGCGTAGACTCGTCGAGGTGCTTTCCGGCGGCCTCGAGCCCGGCGACCAGATTCGCCCAACCCGCTTCGGTCACGACGGGAGTGTTGCCGACACCCTTCGGTGTGTCAACGCTCTCGCCGGGCGGGTCCTAGCTGGCGGGGGCCAGTTGAGGCGCTGCGGCAGGAACGGGGCGGGCGACTCGCTCGGCGTCAGGACGCGACTTGCGCGCATCACGGTCGATCCGACGCGCGAGAATGCGTGCCTGCCGATTCGTGATGGCGCGGTTCTTCGCCGCCAGCAGATCCAGTTGCTGCCAGCTGAGCCCGTCGAGGTCGCCGTCGGCGTCGTGAGTGGCGATGACGACACATCCACGCAACAACGGCACGGTTCGTGCGGTGAAAGTCGATGACGCCATGAGCAATTCAGTGGCGATCGTGTTGGTCTGACGCTGGCACTTCTGCGGTGACGCGGAGAACCAGAAGTCGAATTGCCGGTCTGCGGTGGTCAAGCAGTTCAAACTATGTGTCGCGACGAGCTTGTCGATATCGGCCTTTGAGTAGGCGCGGGTTTCATAAACGACGCCATCGGGGCTGCAGTAAAGGACAGTGTGCATTCGAATATTCCATTCCACTCTTTCTTTATT
>Ga0075363_100000683_pt1 | contig 11418 bp, 9 predicted proteins | sample EndMetdeltDD1763_FD_71470 | JGI IMG/M metagenome (GOLD analysis project Ga0075363, IMG submission 71470) | Populus endosphere microbial communities from Tennessee, USA - Endosphere MetaG P. deltoides DD176-3 | ecosystem: Host-associated > Plants > Roots > Endosphere | place: USA: Tennessee...
GTCGCTCGCGCTCGTGGGATCACCGCAAGCTCGGGATGCCGCACATGCCGGTGGGCGGCTCGACCGCGCCGGCCGTGCTCGGTACCGGTCAAACTGGCTGAGGATTTGTAGCCCCGATGGGATTCGAACCCACGCTACCGCCGTGAGAGGGCGGCGTCCTAGGCCGCTAGACGACGGGGCCGGAACCGATCCGAGCTGCCAGTTTAGCTCAACCCGGAAAGCCCACCTAATCGCTTACGCTGGTGGGACTTTGCTGGGGTACCAGGACTCGAACCTAGAATGGCTGAACCAGAATCAGCTGTGTTGCCAATTACACCATACCCCATTGGCTGCCCAAAACCGCTGGTCAGACTCCGATCACCAGCAATCCAAGGGCCTTTTTAAACCGCTGTGCAGACTACCAAAGAATCAGGCCGCCCCGTCGCGCGCGGCACGCAGCCGTCCCAGGCTGCGCTCGCGGCCGAGTAACTCGAGCGATTCGAACAACGGCGGGCTGATCGATGTTCCGGTGGCGGCGACCCGGATCGGGCCGAACGCCTTGCGCGGTTTGAGGCCGAGTTCCTCGATGAGCGCGCGCTTGAGCGCGTCCTCGATGCCCGTCGTGGTCCAGTCCGCCACGCCGCCGAGCGCGGCGAGGGCGGCATCGAGCACCTGGCTCCCTTCTGGACCCAGCTCCTTGGCCGCGGCCTTCGGATCGATCGCGTACTCGTCGTCGTTGAGAAACTTCAGCAGGTCCCACGCGTCGCTCAGCACGACGATGCGGGTCTGCACGAGTTCGGCCGCCTCGGCGAGTCGGGTGTCGTCCAGCTTGATGTCGTGGCCGTGCGCGCTGAAGTAATCGCGCAACCGGCGGGTGAAGTCGTCGGGGGCCAGCATCCGGATGTGTTCGGCGTTGATCGCGTCGGCCTTCTTCTGATCGAAGCGGGCCGGGTTGGAGTTGACGTCGGCCACATCGAACGCGGCCACCATCTCGTCGAGGCTGAACAGGTCGTGATCGTCGGCGATCGCCCAGCCGAGCAACGCCAGATAGTTCAGTAGCCCTTCGGGGATGAAGCCCCGGTCGCGGTGGGCGAACAGATTCGATTGCGGGTCGCGCTTGGAGAGTTTCTTGGTGCCCTCCCCCAGCACCGTTGGGAGGTGGGCGAATTCGGGAGTTCGCTCGGCCACGCCGATCCGGATCAGCGCCTGATACAGGGCGAGCTGGCGGGGGGTGGACGGCAGCAGGTCCTCGCCGCGCAGCACGTGGGTGATCTTCATCACGGCGTCGTCGCACGGGTTGACCAGGGTGTAGAGCGGCTCTCCGGTTCCGCGTGTCAGCGCGAAATCGGGAATGGTGCCCGCGGCGAATGTAGTGGGCCCGCGCACCAGGTCGTTCCAGCCGAGGTCTTTGTCGGGCATTCGTAGCCGCACCACTGGCTTGCGGCCCTCGGCGAGGTAGGCGGCGCGCTGTGCGTCGGTGAGATGCCGATCGAAGTTGTCGTAGCCCAACTTTGGATTGCGGCCGGCGGCGACGTGGCGGGCCTCCACTTCCTCCGGCGTAGAGAAGGCGTAGTACGCCTCCCCGGCCACCAGGAGGTTCTCCACCACCTCGCGGTAGATGTCGAGGCGCTGTGATTGCCGGTAGGGGCCGTAGGGTCCGCCCACCTCGGGTCCCTCGTCCCAGTCGAGGCCGAGCCAGCGCAGCGCGTCCAACAGCGCCAGATAGCTTTCCTCGGTGTCGCGCTGGGCGTCGGTGTCCTCGATGCGAAAGACGAAGGTGCCGCCGGTGTGCCGCGCATAGGCCCAGTTGAACAGCGCGGTGCGGACCATCCCGACGTGGGGAGTTCCGGTGGGTGACGGGCAGAACCGCACCCGGACGGGGCCTGTTGCAGTCACGAGTTTCCTTTGCGGACTACGGGATTGGTGAGGGTGCCGATGCCCTCGATGGTGATGGAGACGGTGTCACCGTCGTCGATCGGGCCGACGCCGGCGGGGGTTCCGGTGAGGATGAGATCGCCGGGCAGCAGGGTCATGACCGCCGAAATCCATTCCACGATGGCGCCGACGCCGTGGATCATCTGCGAGGTGCGGCTGTCCTGTTTGATGTCGCCGTTGACTTCGGTGCGCAGTCCGAGGTCGGCAGGATCTAGAGGGCTCAAGTCGGTCGCGATCCACGGCCCGACCGGGCAGAAGGTGTCATGCCCTTTGGCCCGGGTCCATTGGCCGTCGGCCTGTTGTTGGTCGCGGGCCGACACGTCGTTGCCGATCGTGTACCCGAGGATGTTCTCGCCCGCCCGCTCGGCCGGCACGTCCTTGCAGGCCCGCCCGATCACTATCGCCAGCTCGCCCTCGAAGTGCACGGGTGATGCGTTGGCGGGCAACCGGATCGGCACCTTGGGTCCGATAATCGCGGTGTTGGGCTTGAGGAATATGACGGGGTCCGCCGGCGCCGGGCCGGTTTGGCCGCCCATCTCCGCGATGTGATCGGCGTAGTTCTTGCCGACGCAGACCACCTTGCTGGCCAATATCGGCGCCAGCAGCCGGACGTCGGCCAGCGGCCAGGAGCGGCCGGTGAAGGTCGGTGTGCCGAACGGGTGCTCGGCGATTTCGCGGACAATCATCCCGTCGGGGTCATCCAGCTCGCCGTCGACGCTGACGAAGGCGACGCCGTCGGGGCTGGCGATTCGACCAAGGCGCATTCGGGTCAGCCTAGTGAACGCACGCGTGTGCGAGCATGAGCGGATGACCAGGGACCCGGTCACCGGGGGCGCGCGCTGGTGGATCATGGTCGTCTCGCTGGGCGTGACGGCAAGCTCTTTCCTTTTCATCAACGGCGTTGCCTTCCTGATCCCCTCCCTGGAGGCCGCGCGCGGCACACCCCTGACCCAAGCCAGTCTGCTGTCGTCGATGCCGAGCTGGGGCATGGTGGTGACGCTGGTTGGCTGGGGCTACGTGCTGGACCGCGTCGGCGAGCGGGTCGTGATGACGGTGGGTTCGGCGCTCACCGCGGTTGCGGCCTACGCCGCGGCCTCGGTGCACTCGCTGGTGTTGATGGCCGTCTTTCTGTTTTTCGGTGGCATGGCCGCCGCCAGCTGTAACACCGCAGGCGGCCGGCTGGTGTCCGGCTGGTTCCCGCCGCAGCAACGCGGGCTGGCGATGGGAATCCGCCAGACTGCACAGCCGCTGGGAATTGCCTTGGGCGCGTTGGTAATTCCCGAGCTGGCCGAACGCTCCCCGCACGCGGGGTTGATGTTTCCCGCGGTGGCGTGCACGGTGGCGACGGTGGCCAGCATCATCGGCGTCGTCGACCCGCCACGCAAATCCCGCGAAACCGCCACCGAGGCGGAGCTGGCCAGCCCCTATCGCGGGTCGTCGGTGCTGTGGCGTATTCACGCGGTGTCGGCGCTGCTGATGATGCCCCAGACGGTGACCGTGACGTTCATGCTGGTGTGGCTGATCAACGATCATCACTGGTCGGTCGCGAAAGCCGGTGGCGTGGTCACCATCTCGCAGCTGCTCGGTGCGCTGGGCCGCATCGCGGTCGGTCGCTGGTCCGACCGGGTCGGCTCGCGAATGCGGCCGGTCCGCATCATCGCCGTTGCCACCGCCGCAAGTTTGTTCCTGCTCGCGTTCGTCGATCACCACAGTTGGCGATTCGAGGTGCCACTGATGATCGCGGTGTCCGTGTTCGCGGTGCTCGACAACGGGCTGGAGGCCACCGCGATCACCGAATTCGCTGGGCCGTTCTGGAGCGGACGCGCGCTGGGCGCCCAGAACACCACACAGCGGCTCACCGCTGCTGCCGGACCGCCGCTGTTCGGTGTGCTGATTACCGCGGCCCAGTATCCGCCGGCGTGGGCCTTGTGCGGGTTGTTCCCGCTCGCCGCGGCGCCGCTGGTACCGACGCGTCTGCTCCCACCCGGGTTGGAGACTAGAGCGCGGCGGCAATCCGTTCGCCGACAGCGCTGGTGGAACGCCGTTCGTTCCCGCGAGTTGCCAAGTAGCTCTCGACCGCCCGGTCCACGCGGGCAGCGGCGTCGTCCTCGCCCAGATGGGCAAGCAGCAACGCCACCGACATGATCGCCGCGGTCGGATCGGCGATGCCCTGCCCGGCGATGTCCGGCGCGCTGCCGTGCACCGGTTCGAACATCGACGGGTTGGTCCGCGTCGCGTCGATATTTCCACTGGCGGCCAAGCCAATACCGCCGCAGACCGCAGCGGCCAGGTCGGTGATGATGTCGCCGAACAGGTTGTCGGAGACGATCACGTCGAAGCGACCGGGGTCGGTGACCAGGTAGATGGTGGCGGCGTCGACGTGTGAATAGGCCACCTCCACGTCGGGGTACTGCTCGCCGATCTCCTGCACCGTCCGCCACCACAGCGCCCCGGCGAACGTCAGCACGTTGTTCTTGTGCACCAGCGTCAGATGCTTGCGGCGCCGCATGGCCCGCTCGAAAGCGTCGGTGACCACGCGCCGCACACCGAACGCGGTGTTGACGCTGACCTCGGTAGCCACCTCGTGGGGCGTTCCGACGCGGATCGCACCACCGTTGCCGGTGTAGGGGCCCTCGGTGCCCTCGCGCACGACGACGAAGTCGATCTCGGGATTGCCCGCCAGGGGGCTTTCCACCCCCGGATACAGCCGGGATGGTCGCAGGTTGATGTGGTGATCCAGCTCAAAGCGCAGCCGTAGCAACAGGCCTCGTTCCAGGACGCCGCTGGGTACCGACGGGTCGCCGATCGCGCCGAGCAGGATCGCGTCGTGCTGGCGTAGTTCGGGGACCACCGAGTCCGGCAGCACCTCGCCGGTGGCGTGAAAGCGTCGGGCACCGAGGTCGTACTCGGTTTTCTCGACGCCCGGCAAGACCGTGTCGAGGACCTTGACCGCCTCGGCGATGACCTCGGGACCGATCCCGTCGCCAGCGACGACCGCGAGTTTCACGACAGATCAACCACTTCAAGCTTGTTGGCGCCCACGGCCGCCGCGATCGCCGAGCGCACATCGCCGGGCACATCCTGGTCCAGCCTCAGCAGGATCGTCGCGCTGGGACCCTCGGCGTCCTCGGACAGCTGCGCGGCCTGAATGTTGACCCCGGCGCCGCCGAGCAAGGTGCCGATCTTGCCCAGCGCACCGGGTTGGTCGGCGTAGTTAATCACCAGGTTGGTGCCCTGGGCGCGCAGGTCGAAGTTGCGGCCGTTGATCTGCACGATCTTCTCCACCAGCTGTGGCCCGGACAGCGTGCCGGCGACGTTGACGACGGAGCCGTCCGCGGCGACCGCGCGCACGTCGACGAGGCTGCGATGGTTGGGGCTCTCGGTGGCCTTGGTGATGTCCGCGGTCACGCCCCGTTCGGCGGCCAGCGCCGGCGCGTTCACGAACGTCACCGAATCCTCGATGACCGCCGAGAACAGGCCGCGCAGTGCCGAAAGCTTCAGCACCTCCACGTCTTCGGCGGCCAGCTCGCCGCGCACCTGCACCTGAACCGATGCCGGCAGTCCGTCGGAAAGCGCGGCGGCGAGCAGCCCGAGCTTGCGCGCGAGATCCAGCCAGGGCGCCACTTCCTCGTTGACCACTCCGCCGCCGACGTTGACCGCGTCGGGGACGAACTCCCCCGCCAGCGCCAGCCGCACGCTTTCGGCGACGTCGGTGCCGGCGCGGTCCTGGGCCTCGGCGGTGGAGGCCCCGAGATGCGGGGTGACCACCACCTGCGGCAGCTCGAATAGCGGGCTGTCGGTGCAGGGTTCCTTTGCGTACACGTCTAGGCCCGCGGCGCGCACGTGCCCGCTGGTGATCGCGTCGGCCAGCGCCGCCTCGTCCACCAGGCCGCCGCGCGCCGCGTTGACGATGATGACGCCGGGCTTGGTCTTGGCCAGCGCCTCCTTGTCGATCAGGCCCGCCGTCTCCGAGGTCTTGGGCAGGTGCACCGAGATGAAGTCGGCGCGGGCAAGCAGGTCGTCGAGGGACAGCAGTTCGATGCCGAGCTGCGCGGCCCGGGCCGGCGACACGTACGGGTCGTAGGCGACGACATGGGCGCCGAAGGCCGCGATCCGCTGGGCGACCAGCTGGCCGATGCGGCCCAGGCCCACCACGCCGACGGTCTTGCCGAAGATCTCGGTGCCGGAGAACGACGACCGCTTCCAGGCGTGTTCGCGCAGTGACGCGTCAGCCGCCGGGATCTGGCGGGCCGCGGACAGCAGCAGCGCCAGTGCGTGTTCGGCGGCGCTGTGGATGTTCGAGGTCGGGGCGTTGACCACGAGCACGCCGCGGGCGGTGGCGGCGTCCACGTCGACGTTGTCCAGCCCGACGCCGGCGCGGGCGACGATCTTCAGCTTGGGGGCGGCGGCGAGTACTTCGGCGTCGACGGTGGTGGCAGAGCGCACCAGCAGCGCGTCGGCCTCGGGCACCGCGGCCAGCAGCTTCTCGCGGTCGGGGCCGTCTACCCAGCGCACCTCGACCTGGTCGCCGAGCGCGGCGACGGTCGATTGGGCGAGTTTGTCGGCGATTAACACAACAGGCAAGTTCACGCGGCTAGCCTAGCGGCGACCGCCAGCGCGGCGGTGGGGGTACCACCCGCTTGCGGGGGACCGGGCAGGGTCGCCGCCATCGGCGTAGTCGGGTCTAATCGTGTGGTGGACGTCACCGTCGTCGGCAGCGGGCCCAATGGGCTGAGCGCTGCCGTGATCTGTGCCCGTGCGGGGCTGAAGGTCCAGGTACTCGAGGCCCAGCCGACATTTGGCGGGGGCGCCCGCAGCGCGGCCGACTTCGAATTTCCCGGAGTCTTACACGACATATGTTCGGCGGTGCACCCGCTGGCGTTCGCGTCACCGTTTTTCGCGGAGTTCGATCTGGCCGCCCGCGGTGTGCAGCTGGCGGTACCCGAGATCTCTTACGCCAACCCGCTGGCCGACCGGCCCGCGGCGATCGCCTATCGCGACCTGGAGCGCACCTGCGCCGAGTTGGACGACGGCGCGTCGTGGCGGCGCATGCTCGGCCCTTTGGTTAGGAACTCCGGTGCGGTGGTGGACTTTCTGCTCGGCGACAAGCGATCTGTGCCCGCTTCGCTGCTGACCGCGGCGCGGCTGGGACTGCGGATGCTGGCACAGGGCACCCCGGCATGGGGGTCGCTGGCCGGTGACGATGCGCGTGCATTGTTCACCGGTGTCGCCGCCCATGCGATTACGCCGTTGCCGTCATTGGCGTCGGCGGGCGCCGGAATGATGCTGTCCACACTTGCTCATTCGGTCGGCTGGCCGATTCCGGTGGGCGGTACCCAAATGATCACCGACGCGCTGATCGCCGATCTGCGCGTGCACGGCGGCGAGTTGGCGAGCGGGGTCGAAGTCACCGACCCGCCCGACGGTGTCGCCGTTTTCGACACCGCGCCCACGGCGTTGCTAGGGGTATACGGCGACGGGATTCCGTCACGTTATGCAAAAGCCTTGCGTCGCTATCGTTTTGGTTCCGGAGCCGCCGCCAAGGTCGACTTTGTGCTCAGCGGTGACATCCCGTGGTCCGATGCGCGGCTGCAACACACGCCGACCTTTCATCTCGGCGGCACCCGCGAAGAGATGGCGCACGCCGAGGCCGAAGTGGCGGCGGGGCGACACGCGCGGCTACCCATGGTGCTTGGCTCCTCGCCCCATGTCGCCGATCCGGACCGCATCGACGAGGGCGGCCGCCGTCCGTTCTGGACCTACGCGCATGTCCCGGCAGGGTCCACTGTCGATGCGACCGAGGCCGTGACCGCGGTGGTCGAGCGGTTCGCGCCCGGGTTCCGCGATGTCGTGGTGGCGTCCCGCGCCGTGCCCGCCGCGCGGATGGCCGACCACAACGCCAACTACGTCGGCGGTGACATCGGCGTCGGCGGAAGCAATTTGCTGCACGCGATCGCCGGCCCCACCCCGCGGCTAAACCCTTGGAGCACACCGATTCCCAAGGTGTACCTGTGTTCGGCGGCGACCCCGCCCGGCGCCGGCGTGCACGGCATGGCCGGTTACTACGCCGCCCGCACGGTGTTGCGCCGCGAGTTCGGCATCCCTGAAATACCTAAGCTGGCGCCATGACGAAACTCGCGATCATCTACTACTCCGCCACCGGTCATGGCACCACGATGGCCAAGCGCGTCGCCGCGGCAGCCGAGTCCGCGGGTGCCGAGGTCCGGGTGCGCCACATCGCCGAGACCCGCGACCCGGAGGCATTCGCCCACAACCCGGCGTGGACGGCGAATTATGAAGCCACCAAGGATCTCCCCGCGGCAACCGGCGACGACATCGTCTGGGCCGACGCGGTGATCTTCGGCTCACCTACCCGATTCGGGTCCACCACATCGCAATTCCAGACATTCATGGACTCGCTCGGCGGTTTGTGGGCGCAGGGCAAGCTCGCCGACAAGGTCTACGCGGCGTGGACATCTTCGGAATCGCCGCACGGCGGCCAGGAAACCACCCTTGTCGCCCTGTATCTGTCGCTCATCCACTGGGGCGGAATCCTGGTGCCACCCGGCTACACCGACCCGCTGAAGTTCGTGGACGGCAACCCCTACGGAGTAGGCCTGGTCGCTAACCGCGAGAACATCAACGAGTTCGACGACGCAACGGCCAACGCCCTGGACCACCTGGCCCGCCGGGTGGTCTCGGTCGCCGGCCGGCTGAGCTCTTGAGCCGCGACACTGAACCTACGCACACGACACGCCGCAGCGGGTGTGCGTAGTTTCAGTCTCGTTGCGCCCTAAGCGGTTTCGGTGATCGGGCGGTCAACCCAGCTCATCAGGTCGCGCAGCTTCTTGCCGGTGACCTCGATGGGATGCTCGGCGTTCTCCTTGCGCAGCTGCTCGAGTTGCTTGTTGCCGCCCTCGACGTTGGCGACGAGCTTCTTGGTGAAGCTGCCGTCCTGGATCTCGCGCAGGATGTCGCGCATCCGCTGCTTGGTGTCGGCGTCGATGACGCGCGGACCGGACAGGTATCCACCGAACTCCGCGGTGTCGGACACCGAGTAGTTCATCCGCGCGATGCCGCCCTCGTACATCAGGTCGACGATCAGCTTGAGCTCGTGCAGCACCTCGAAGTACGCCATCTCCGGCGGGTAGCCCGCCTCCACCATCACGTCGAAACCGGTCTTCACCAATTCCTCTGTGCCGCCACACAACACGGCTTGCTCGCCGAACAGGTCGGTTTCGGTCTCGTCCTTGAAGGTGGTCTTGATGACGCCGGCGCGGGTGCCGCCGATGGCCTTGGCGTAGGACAGCGCCAGCGCCTCACCCTTGCCGGTCGGGTCCTGGTCGACGGCGATCAGGCACGGCACACCCTTGCCGTCGACGAATTGACGGCGCACCAGGTGGCCGGGCCCCTTCGGGGCGACCATCGCGACGGTGACTTCGGCGGGCGGCTTGATCAGGTCGAAGTGGATGTTGAGGCCGTGGCCGAAAAACAGTGCGTCGCCGTCCTTCAGGTTGGGCTCGATGTCGTTCTTGAAGATGTCGGCCTGCGCGGTGTCGGGCGCCAGCAGCATGATCACGTCGGCCCACTCGGCGACGGCGGCCGGGGTGTCGACGTCCAGGCCCTGCTCCTCGACCTTGTCGCGGGACTTGGAGCCCTCCTTCAGCCCGACGCGCACCTGCACCCCGGAGTCGCGCAGGCTCAGCGAGTGCGCGTGGCCCTGGCTGCCGTATCCGATCACGCCGACCTTGCGGCCCTGGATGATCGACAGGTCCGCGTCGTCGTCGTAAAACATCTCTAATGCCACGGTTGAATTTCTCCTTGTTTGCTATTTGCCGATGCCGCGTGGACTGCGGGACAACGACACCATTCCGGATTGGGCGATTTCGCGAATGCCGAAGGGCTCCAGGACGCGCAGCAGCGCCTCAAGCTTGCCGTGATTGCCGGTGGCCTCGACGGTCAGCGACTCCGGGGCAACGTCAATCACCTTGGCGCGGAACAGGTTTACCGCCTCGATCACCTGGCTGCGGGTACCGGCGTCGGCCCGAACCTTGATCAGCGCCAACTCCCGGGACACCGAATTGTCGTCGTCCTGCTCGACGATCTTGATCACGTTGATCAGCTTGTTGAGCTGCTTGGTGACCTGCTCGAGCGGGGTCTCCTCGCAGGAGACCACGATCGTCATCCGCGACATGTCCTTCTGCTCGGTGGCGCCGACGGCCAGCGACTCGATGTTGAAGCCGCGCCGCGAGAACAGCGCCGCGACGCGGGCGAGCACGCCGGGCTTGTCTTCGACCAAAACCGAAAGCGTGTGCGTCAGAGGCAATCCGTTCATCAGGCGTGCCCTTCGCTTTCGTCGTCGAACAGCGGGCGAATGCCGCGCGCGGCCTGGATCTCGTCGTTGCTGGTGCCGGCGGCCACCATCGGCCACACCTGGGCGTCGGCGCCGACGATGAAGTCGATCACCACCGGGCGGTCGTTGATCTCGCGGGCCTTGTTGATTACGTCGACGACGTCTTCCTCACGCTCGCAACGCATTCCGACGCAGCCGAGTGCCTCGGCCAGCTTGACGAAGTCGGGGATGCGGTGCGAGTGGGTGGCCAGGTCGGTCTGCGAGTAGCGCTCCTGGTAGAACAGGCTCTGCCATTGGCGCACCATGCCCAGGTTGCCGTTGTTGATCAGCGCGACCTTGATCGGGATGCCCTCGATCGCGCAGGTGGCCAGTTCCTGGTTGGTCATCTGGAAGCAGCCGTCGCCGTCGATCGCCCAGACCTCGGTGTCGGGCAGGGCGATCTTGGCGCCCATGGCCGCCGGGATGGCGAAGCCCATGGTGCCCAGGCCGCCGGAATTCAGCCAGGTGCGCGGCTTTTCGTATTTGATGAACTGCGCCGCCCACATCTGGTGCTGGCCGACGCCGGCGACGTAGATCGCGTCGGGGCCGGCGATCTGGCCCAGCTTCTCGATGACGTATTCCGGGCCGAGGCTGCCGTCGCTCTGCGGCCCGTAGCTCAGCGGATAGGTCTTGCGAACGTCGTCCAGATACTCCCACCAGTCGGTCATCTCGATGTGGCCGGGAGTGTCATAGTGGCGCAGCATCGCGATGAGGTCGGTGATGACGGCCTTGACGTCGCCGACGATCGGCACGTCGGCATTGCGGTTCTTGCCGATCTCGGCCGGGTCGATGTCGGCGTGGATGACTTTGGCTTCGGGCGCGAAGGATTCGAGCTTCCCGGTGACCCGGTCGTCGAATCGGGTGCCGAGCGCAATCAGCAGGTCGCTGCGCTGCAGGGCCGCCACCGCGGCCACCGTGCCGTGCATGCCGGGCATGCCCAGGTTCTGTTGGTGGCTGTCGGGGAACGCGCCGCGGGCCATCAGCGTGGTGACCACCGGGATGCCGGTCAGTTCGGCCAGCTCCTTCAGCTGCTCGGTCGCCTCCCCGCGGATGACGCCGCCGCCGACATAAAGGACCGGTTTGCGCGCGGCGGCGATCAGCTTGGCGGCCTC
>Ga0075363_100000684_pt1 | contig 11415 bp, 11 predicted proteins | sample EndMetdeltDD1763_FD_71470 | JGI IMG/M metagenome (GOLD analysis project Ga0075363, IMG submission 71470) | Populus endosphere microbial communities from Tennessee, USA - Endosphere MetaG P. deltoides DD176-3 | ecosystem: Host-associated > Plants > Roots > Endosphere | place: USA: Tennessee...
GTGTGGTCATGGCTTCTCTTTATCCGCGATGCGGATGCCCGACCCTGAGGCGGCAGAAAACACCGCCATCGTCGCCTTCAGCTTCTGGTCGGTCGTTCCGTCCGCTGTCCTTCTCGCCTGGCTGGCGCTGTCGATTTCCATAACCGTCGGCATCTCCTCCGCACTCCTGTGACGGATATCAGCGTGGTCACCATCAACGGTAGCACGACCATTGCCCTGACAGGAGACATCGTCGAATTGCCGACGGTGCCGAGTCCACAAGTTCCGGCTTCGTGCGAAGGCTCGGCAAAGGCGGTTGCGGGGGCTCGCTTCAACCGGGACTTGCAGGTGCTAGGGCGGGAACTTGCTTCGGGCGCAAGGGGTCGGGAGTTCGAACCTCCCGCTCCGACCAAACAAACCAATAAGTTAGCGTTTGAGCCGCAGGCCCTGCGCGGAGAGAGATACGCGGTCGGATCGATCGGCATGTGTGCGAGCAGCCCCACAAGCCCATCGACGCAAAAGAGGTGGAGCGAACGACTGGCCGCCTCAGGTTCAAAGGATGACGGCCAAGTGGCCCCCTTTGTGGGGGGCATCGCCTGGTATTCGATACCGATCCGGCAGATCGAGGACGAGAACGGCGAGCATGCCTGTAAAAGGGGCCGCGCGGAAAAGATGCATTGACCCCGCTGAAACCAGAGCGCGAGGGGGCAAAATTGGCGCCGACGGACGAGTCAGGCGCTGGCCGGTTCACGTGCGACCAAAGCGATCATGCTTACACCTCCGGCAGGTCGCCCAGCTTGGCAAGAGTTGGGGGGACGATCCGATTACACGATCAACACGTACAAGCCGCGCACCGAGGCTGCAGCCGCGCCGCTGAGATCCATCCGCCGTGATTTGAGCTCGGCGCTTGTCGACAGCCAACCAAGCCTCGCGGCACGGGCCAGATAGGGCACACGCATGCCGACGGCACGTGCGGCGGGCCGCGCTGGAAGTCGGGCAGGGCCATGCCAATTGGCGCCGCTCGTGGCAAAGACAGGACGCTCGAAATGGAAAAGGCCGACCAGGAGGGCTGGCCTTTAGAGGCTTAGGCCTTCGCCAACCGCGCCATGTCACAATCGCCTACCGTGCGACGGCGATGCAGCAGCGATCGTGTACTTCCGGCTTGAGGCCGACACCCACAGCCAGCAACTGACCAGCGCGCTCGATCACGGGGATGCCGACGAGCGGCCGCGCTCTGCGCAACAGCTACGATATGCGGTGGCCGGCGGCGAAGTTACTCGACACAGCAATCGTTTCACCGCCGCTCTACCTAGACCGGATCACTCGGGTGAGACCGATCATGCGCTCGACCAGCAACACGATCAGCGCGATCATGCCGACCTGCACGGCCGAGGCGGCAGCAATCACCAGCTGGCCGCCTTGGAATTGCAGGTAGCTGAAGATCTCGATCGGGAGAGTCGTCACGCCGGGGCCGGTCAGGAACAGCGCCGTGTTGAGCTCGCCAAACGAGACGATGAAGGCGAACATTGCTCCCGAGAGGATGCCCGGCCAGATCAGCGGCATCAAGATTAATGCAAACGTGCGCCAAGGGCCGGCGCGCAGGCTCTGGCTCGCCTCTTCGAGCACCGGATCGACGGTAAGCAGGCTGGCGCTCACGGACCGGATCACGAATGGTGTGCCGAGGATGGTGTGGGCGATGGCGAGCCCGAAGAAGTCGGGCATGCCGCCGATCAGCTTGTAAAATAGAAGTAGCGACAGCCCTAGCACAATTGCAGGAAAGATCAGTGGTGCCAGGAACAGGGCTTGCAGCAGCGCAACGGCGAGCCCCTTTCGGCGCTCCACGGACAGCGACGCCATAGTACCAAGGATCGTCGCCGCAGCAGCCGACACGAGGGCGATCTGGACGCTGCGCAGGAAGGCGGTACGCATGCTGTCGGTGGCGAAGAACGTAACGAACCAGCGCAACGAAAAGCCCTGCGGCGGAAAGGCAAAGAACTCCGAGGCCGAGAACGCCGTAATCAGCACGATCAGAATCGGCCCCAAAACCAACAGGTAGGTCAGACCGGCGAGGAGCAGGAGCATGGCGCGCATGGCTTCAGCCTTTCCCCTGCACGCGCTGCGGGCGCAAAATCGCCAGGATCAGGCCGCCTGCAGCGAGGGCCAGCCCCAGAAGTACGAACGCGAGAGCGGCGGCGAACGGCCAGCGGAAGGCTCCGACCTGGTCGAACACCAGACTCACCAACAACTTCATGCGCGGTCCACCAAGTAGCGTGATCGTCACGTAAGCGCTGAGCGTGAGAAGGAACACGAGCAGCATCCCGGAGGCGACGCCGGGACTCGACAGCGGCCATGTCACGTGGACGAACGTGCGCACGGGGCTCGCACGCAGCGACTGCGCCGCCTCCTTGTATTGCGCGTCGATGGCCATGAGGGTGTTCGTCACCGAGATCACCATGTAGGGTAGCAGGATCGTCATCAGTCCGAACGAGACGGCCTCGAACGAGTTCAGCAGCACTAGCGGCCGCTCGATCACTCCTGTGTTGCGGAGCAGCGAATTGACCAATCCCTGCCGGCCAAGGATCGCAATCCAGCCGTAGGCGCGCACCACGTTGCTCACCATCAGCGGCAGCACCAGAAGGGCGAGCAGCAGCAACCGTCGTCGCGGCGGCAGTGGCGCAAGCACGTAGGCGGTTGCGTAGCCTAGGACGAGGCAGAGCAGCAGGATGACGGCACCGGTGCCCAGCGTGCGCAGGATGATCGTGTGATAGAACGGGTCGGTCACGATGGTGGCGTAGTGCGCGGTGGTCAGCGTTGGACCATAGAGTTCATTATCCGATGCGGTGTGCAGGCTCGCCCAAAAGAGCGACAGCAGCGGAGCGACGAAAAACAACAGGAACAGCACGAGCGGCGGTGCCAGAAGCGCCAGGCCGGCCGACGATCGCGTCAATTGAAATCGCCGGCTCATGGTTTATCACGGAGAAGAACGAGGCTCTCGGCTGGCATCCGCACACCGACGCGGCTTCCTGGCGGCCAATCGAGCGCTGAACTTGCGGTATTCTGCACGAATGCCAGCAGCGGCTGGCCGCCGCAGTCGAGGTAGACCTGCGCCGTCATCCCGCGATATACGACATCGCGCACCAGCGCCTCGATCATGCCCGGCTCGGCTGCGCCGGCCTGCGTCAGCAGCAGGCGCTCGGGGCGTATGGCGAGCTTCAATTTCGCCCCGACTGGATGCTGCCCGTTGACGATCATGTTCCCGCATTCAGCCGTGACGAGCGACGTCCCGGTGCCGGTGCCGGTTACGGTCGCCTCGATCAGGTTGCTGGCGCCGAGGAACGTCGCGATGAACTCGGTGGCCGGATTTTCATAGATCTCGCGCGGCGCTCCGAGTTGCTCGATGACTCCATTGCGCATCACCGCGATGGCGTCCGACATCGTCAGCGCCTCTTCCTGGTCGTGGGTAACGAACACCATGGTCAGGTCGAGTTGCCGCTGCAGGGAGCGCAGCTCCACCTGCATCGCCTCGCGCAGGTTCTTATCGAGGGCCCCGAGCGGCTCGTCCAGCAACAGCACGGCCGGCTTCATGACGATGGCACGGGCGATGGCAACGCGCTGCTGCTGACCGCCAGACAACTGCTTTGGAAACCGGTCGGCGAAACCGTTAAGCTTTACGAGGGCGAGCGCGTTCGCCACCGCCGCGGCCCGCTCTGCTCTTGCGACGCCGCTCATGCGCAAGCCGAAGGCGACATTGTCGGCCACGGTCAGATGTGGGAACAGCGCGAAGTTCTGGAATACCATTGCGAAGTCCCGTCGATAGGGCGGGATATCATTGACGTGCGCCTGGCGGATGAACACATCGCCTTCGTCGGGTAACTCGAAACCGGCAATCAACCGCAGCATCGTCGTCTTGCCACAACCCGAAGGCCCGAGCAGCGAGAAGAACGAGCCGCGCGGAATGTCGAGAGTCACGTTCTTCACGGCAGTGGTATCACCGTAGCGCTTGGTCACGCGAGCGAACCGCACGTCGACGGCGGAAGGAGTGACGGTCACGAATTCAGACATGCGCCTCGATCATAATGTGCAGTTCGCCAGTGGTGGCCGTGGCCTCGATTAACAACAAGGCGAGTTCGAGCTCCAGCAGTAGTTCCGCCGGACGGCGCTTCGCCGCAGATTGCCAGGACGCAACCGCATCACCGGCGATTGTTGAGAAGGACGCGGCGAGCCGCAACCCGTCGTGCCTGGCATCGGCGAGGCGATCGAGCACCACCGACAGCCGCTCCACCGCCGCCGGCAGCCGCCGCTCGAGCCCGCCGATGAGAAAGCGCTCAAGATCGCCGAGCGCGCCACCAGATGGCTCCAGCAGCTGCGGCCGGGAGCGCCAGGCCCGCGCCAGCGCATCGAGCTGCGCGCCGGAGGCGCGAGTCTCGGAACTCTCCCGCGGTGCCAGGGCAGCGCTCACCTCGCGCGCCTCGGCCGCCAACATCTCTATGGCATTGAGGATGAGAAGGAACGAGCGCGATTCTTCAGGGCGCGCCGCCGTCAAGGTCTCCCGCATCACTTGCGGCCCGCGGATCGGCAGATAGTGCGGAATGTAGCTCTCGAGCAGCATGTACTTCGCGAGCAGATCGCCCATCTCCGGGTGGGGCGAGAACAGGATCGCGCGACCGCGCGGGCCGTTCGCCGACAGGATCGCGATGCGATCCCGCATGTACTCTGCGAACGTTTCGGGCGTGAGCGGATTGTCGATGAAGAGACGTCCGGGTGTGACGAGATCCCGAAAGCTCCCGAGCGCGCGGCAATTGCTGCCAATCTCGTCGAATGCGGGGCCGTGGTAGTAGGGGATCTCCAGCGTAGGCGGCAACCCGCGGCGCAGCGGGCCGTCGGCGATCCGGCAGGCGGTGATGCCAACGCCGGTGCGCAGGTAGTCCTGGGTGATGTTCGGCCGCGCATCGGCGAGGCCGAGCCACGTCGGCCGCCCGTTTGCGAGATAGTAGGCGCCGCCGCATGAAGCCACTGCCGCGCCGCCGTTTGCCAAGAACGCTCGCACGGCACGGTCCGCGCCGTGCGTTTCCTCCTTGGCGTCGAGGCTCCAGTTGGAAAAGCCCCCCGGCAGGACGAGGATGTTCTCCGTTTCGAGCGCGCCGGCCGCGATCTCGGCGCCGGACACCGGCCGATAGGCGATGCCCAGTCGCGCGAGGGCCAGGGCGTAGTAGCCGTAATAGGGATAGGCTGAAGCCTTGCCCGAAAGAACAACGGCGCGGACCGGCTTGACGGGTTGTGCGCCATTGCGCGCGCGCGCGTCGCCGGATGCCACCGATAACGCAAAGCCGCGCAAGCGCAGCGCATCGGCTAGTGTCACCGATGCCTCCACGAGATAATCGCCGCTTTCGTCGCTCGCCTCTAACCGCGACACGCCCACGCCGCAGGCAACGAGGCGGTTGACGAGAACCGCCACGTCGAGCCGGTCGGCGTTGTCGTACCAGCCGAGGCGATAGGTCGGCATGCCCGAGCTCAGCCAGCCGAGACGATGCGATTCCAACGGTCGGTCCACTCGGCCCGCTTGGCCGCCATCGTGGCGTGGTCGAGATCGATCAGCTTGCTCATCTCTTCGGGCGTCGCCTTGACCCTCGCCTGCAGCTCGGGGGCCAGCGTGGCCTCCGTCATCGTGTTGGTGCCCGGATAGTTGAACTTCTGCGCCACGACGGCCTGCACCTTGGGATCGAGCGTTAGATTTAAGAACTCCTCGGCCAGCTCCACGTTCTTGCAGCCCTTGGCGATGCCGGTACCGGACGAATAGAGGATCGCGCCTTCCGAGGGATACACCCACTCGACCGGCGCGTTCCAGCCCTTCACCGTGTAGGACTGCGACTTGTAGAGCAGGCCGATCACCGCTTCCTCGCTGCGCAGCGCGTTCATGATGGTGTCGGTGTCCTTGGCCCAAATCGGCTGCTGCGAGGTCATCTTCTTGAGCATCTCGAAGCCGGCCTCGGCATCGTTCGGCCCCTTGCCGGCAGCGATCGATCCGATCGGCACGATATATGGCCCGATCGAGTGCGTGATCTCAGGCAGTACAACTTGCCCCTTGAACTCCGGTCGCCACAGATCGGCGAACGACTTCGGCGGGGTCTTGACCAGCTTGGTATTGTAGATGATACCGAGCGGCGAATAGATCATCGCGATCCAGTGGCTCTGCACGAAGCGATCGGGCACATTCTTCAGGTTGGCGAGGCGCGGCGAGCTGCGGTTGATTGGCTCGAGCGCACCCTGGCTGACAGCCAGCGGCACGATGCCGTCGTGCAACTGCACGATGTCGAACTTTTGGTCGTCGGCGGCGACCTTGATCTTGGTGATGCGCTCGCCCGGGCTCGAACCACGATCCTGGATGATCTTGACGCCGGTGAGCTTCTCGAAAGCCGAATCGCAGCCCTCTTTCATGCTGTCGCCCCACAAGCCGCCCCAGGTCATAAGCACCATCTGCGAGGGCTTGGCCTGTGCCGATGCCGGCATTATGCGCGCGGAAGCTCCCGCTGCCAGTGCACTGGCTCCGATCAACAGTTGGCGTCTGTCCATGGCTTGTCCTTTCCAGCAGAGTTGGATTCAGTCCGTCACCAGCCAGCGACGCCGGTGTTGCGACGTGGATCCGCCGCGGCGATCTTCACGCCGCTCGCACCATCATGCAGCACGGCGCAGACCGCACCACATTGGAAAGTGAAGTCTGGCCACGCCTGCGCGTCATGACCGAGGCCGCGGAGCGCATCGAACGTCGCTACCGGGAAACGACCTTCGAGCATCACGCGATCGGGCAGCATCTCATGCGGCTCGAAACTGCTCGGGAAACTGTAGGTCGCGAACCGCGGCGCCTCGACGGCGCTGACAAGATCCATGTCGAACACGACGAGATTCAGCAGTACTTGCAGCATCGACTGTGTCTGTACGTCACCACCTGGCGAGCCGAACGGCATGACCATGCCACTGTCGAGAACGGCAATGGCCGGGTTGGGCGTCAGGCGTGGCCGCTTGCCCGGCGCCACCTCGCTCGGATGGCCCTCGGTCGTGAACGACTGCGAGCCCCGCGACGACGGGCAGATGCCGAGTCTGGGAATAATCGGCGTGTCATTTGAGGTGTCGCTCGGCGTCGCTGAGAAGGCATTGCCGAAGCGATCGACTACAGCGATGTACGATGTATCGGGTGAAAGCGCCGGCTCCCCAGCGGATACCGGGAACTTACGCGCCGTGGCTTGGCCGACCCCCGGCGTCGGCATGCCGGGAATTGCCCGCGACGGATCGATGCGTGCGCGCTGCCGGGCGCCGTAAGCGGCTGAAAGCATCCCGGTTATCGGCACATCAACGAAGCGTGGATCACCATAGGTCGCCTCGCGGTCGGCGAATGTTAACTTTATCACCTCGGTCAGCAGGTGGACATAGGCCGGCGAATTGTGGCCAAGAGCGGCAAGGTCGGTGTCGCCGAGAATGGCGATCGCCTGCGCCATCGACGGCCCCTGACACCAGGGCCCGCAATTGTAAAGCTCGATGCCGCGCCATCGCGTGACGACCGGTTCCTCGAGCCGCACTGTGTAGTGCGCAAGATCGTCGAGGGTCAACCAGCCGCCGTTGGCGGAATGATAGCCGGTGATCTCGCGGGCAATGTCCCCGCGATAGAAGGCGTCACGGGCCGCCTTGAGACCCGCCTCACGACTCTTAGCCGAAGCCGGCCGCTCCTGATCAACCATGAAGGTGAGCGTCGCGGCGAGCTCCGGCTGCTTCAGCGGCGCGCCGACAGCGACGGGCTTGCCGCCAGGGAGGAAAAACATGGCGTTGGCGGGGAAGGCGGCATATTCGGCGGCGTTCTTGGCCACAAAGTCGGCCATTGTCGGATGCACCGGGAAGCCGTCGCGCGCGAGGCGAATCGCCGCCTGTGCCACGTCCGCGAAACTCATGGTGCCAAATAGAGCCAGCGCCTCGATCCACGCCGCCGGCGCCGCCGGTGTCACCGTGCGCAGCAAGCCCTTTGGGATGGCGCCGCCATGCGCCTCGCGAAAATGGCGCGACGATGCAGCCGCAGGCCAAACGCCGAGCCCGTCGATCGTCACGACACGGCCGGTGGTGCCGTCCCTGATCATGATCGGGGCGACACCCGCGACATTGACGATGTCGCATTGCGTGACGCCGAGGACGAGCCCTGCCGCGACACCGGCGTCGACCGCGTTGCCGCCGGCCTCCAGCACCAGCAACGCGGCTGTTGCCGCCGCACTGTGCCCGGCCGATACCATGTGCCGGTCGCCACGGATCAGACGACCGTTGCTGCCGTCGGCGCGTCGCTCAACGAACTTCATCGTTCCAACACGATTGCCACGTTCGCCCGATCGAATAGACGGTGCGCCGCAGAGAGGGCGGTTCGCGAAGCGTAACCACGCCTGCCCGAAAAATCCACCTTCAACACGAGCCGTCAGACAGCCACGACGTGGCGGGCGTCCGTCGTCAGGGTTGTCGGGACCGTTGAGCGGCTGATCTAAGAGAGGGTCCGGCCTGTGTGGTTGGATCTCCCTCAAGTATACCGCATACCCTGTGCATCGAGCCATTGTGCAAGAGCCGCTCGATACTCCTCGATGAGCATGCCGTCTTTGCTGCCACCCAAGCCTCGGCCAAGTCTCTTGCATCCCAGTTGAGGTCTTGAGCGGCCGGGAAACTGGCGGCGCTCATAGCCTGGGTGTGCTTCCACTTCGGCATTATCATCGCGCTTGCCGCAGTTTCGTGCCCGCGTCCTAGGCTGCAACAGGGCCTGATCCAGGGAAGCGGAAGCCGAGTTAGGCACCTGCCCATGCCGCTAGTGATCGGGCACATTGATCTGGCCTATGCTCTGCCGTTCCGCCGCACCACCCACCGGGGTTGGGCACAGATGTGGCCGAGAAACTCAATGATCGTGTGTGCGCCCAGGTAGGCCGTGGCTCCGGTCGGCACATCGAGCAGAGGATTGATCTCCACGAGATCAAAGCCGGCAACGTCCAGTCGTTCTGAGATCACTTTCAAGGCGCCACGCAGTTCCGCATACGTCAACCCATCCGGCTCCGCCGAAACACAGCCAGGCACGAGCGGCATGTCGAGCACATCGACGTCGATGCTGACGAAACACCGGGTCCCTGTCGGCAGATGAGCGAGGATTTTCTCTATCCCCGCCGTACGAAAGTGCTCGATCGTCGCAATCCGATGGCCGTCGCGGCGAATGTCGGCCAGTTGCTCGGGTGAGGTACGTAGGCTGCGGATCCCGATCTGCGTGATTCCAATCACATGGGACATCGCTGCGATGTGACGGAAGGCGTGACCATTGGTGAAGCGCAGCGCATCCGTGATCGGGGCGTAGTCCGTATGGGCGTCAAACTGAATGATGTGAATTGGCTCGGCGAAGGCGCGCACTGTCGCAAACGTAATCGAATGATCGCCGCCGAGCACCACCGGCATTGCGCCGGCGGCAATCGCGGCACAGACCATGTCTGTCTGTCCGGCGAAGGTGCGCTCCGGATTTGTCGGATGGACGTCGACGTCGCCGATATCCGCGATCAGCCCACCTTCGACCTCTTCCCGCAAATAGTCTCGCCCGGTCGCTATGTCGTGGAACCCGGGGCGCCCCGCGAAGCGCAAGGACTGCTCGCGCAGGGCGCGCGGTCCCATTCGGGAGCCAGGCAAGAACGGCGAGCCTTCGTCAAACGGCACGCCGAGAACTGCGATCATCGCCTTGAACGCATCGACTCGCAACTCATGCCGCGAGCGCAGAAAGGTCGGAATTCCGACATATGGGCGGTTAACGCGTGTCATTGGAGTTGCCTTCAGATAGTCCAGCCGCTTGAGGTCCCGGAGCTTCACAGTTCCCAGCCCAAAGTGTAGCCGATAGCAACTGCTCAAACTGCAAATCAAGATTGACCTGAGACCCGAGAACTCCTCCAAGAATGGGTAGAGTCCATCACGTGATGTGCCTGACCCGTCGTTGGACCACCGGGAGCGAGAAAATCCGGCTTCCCAATCATTGGCTGCAGCATACTGCAGCCAATGATTGCGCGTGTTCGGCCGGTGGCACATGGCCCATCGCGCTGTGTGGGCGAACGGTATTGTATTCGACCCGCCACGCCTCGATCTTGCACAGGGCGTCGGCGAGGCTCAAGAACCAAAATGCGTTCAGGCATTCCTGCCGGACGCGGCTGTTGAAGCCTTCGGCGAACGCGTTGTCGGTGGGCTTGCCCGACGCGAGTAGTCCAGCACGACGCCGTACTGCCAGCCCCACAGGTCGAGATCGCGAGACACGAACTCGAGTCCGTTGTCGACCCGGATACGCTTTGGCCGCCCGTACTCGCGTGCGGCTGCTTCCAGCTTGGCGACAACGTTGTGACCCTCGTAGGCATGTGCTCGAGATAGAAGGCTTAGTTACAAGCGCCCCTCACTTATGCCGTGGCAAGCCACCTTGCGATCGGCGATTTGCATGAGCAGCGGAACTTCGCTCTTGCAGCGGTCATTCCGGTATGGGCACCGGGGATGAAATGCGCAACCGGTTGGCGGATTGATTGGATTGGCTGCCTCGCCCTCGATCGGACGGCGCACGCGACTGCCTATCGACTCTAGATCAGGCACCGCGTCGAGCAGCATTTGAGTATAGGGGTGTCGCGGACGATCAAACAATTCGTTGGGCGGCGCCACCTCGACCAACCGTCCCAAGTAAAGCACGCCGATGTCGCTTGCCATGTGGCGCACTACAGCAAGATTGTGGCTGATGAACAGGTACGTGAGTCCCAGCTGCTCCTGGAGCTCGCGCATCAGGTTCAGGATTTGCGCCTGGACAGATACATCGAGCGCCGAAGTTGGCTCGTCGCAGACGATGAATGCAGGTTCGGCTGCAATTGCGCGGGCGATTGCGATCCGCTGTCGCTGTCCTCCAGAAAATTCATGCGGGAATTTGCCTGCATCTGCAGAATCGAGGCCGACAAGACGCAGCAATTCCGGGATACGGGTCTCCCTGCGATCTTTCTCAAGGCCGAAGACCCGCAGAGGTTCGGCAAGTATGCGGCGAACTCGCCAGCGTGGATTGAGGCTTGCGTAGGGATCCTGAAAGATCATCTGGATTCGCCGGCGATTGTGCTGGCGTCTGGCTGAACCAGACTTATCTGTCACTGATGAGCCAGCAATCGAGATGTGTCCCCGCGTCGGCGGGATGAGGCCGACGACCAACTTGGCAATAGTGGATTTGCCCGATCCCGATTCACCCACGAGGGCAAACGTCTTTCGTTGGGGAATTGCAAAGCTGACATCAGCGACGGCTGTGAGCGTCGCCCGCCCCTCCCGATTGAAGATGCGGTTGAGCCAGGGCCGCGACACGTCGAATTGGCACCAGAGCCCTTCGACTACCACCATTGCATCGGCGCTCATGGACCTGTCCCGACAGCTTTGCCATGC
>Ga0075363_100000686_pt1 | contig 11409 bp, 10 predicted proteins | sample EndMetdeltDD1763_FD_71470 | JGI IMG/M metagenome (GOLD analysis project Ga0075363, IMG submission 71470) | Populus endosphere microbial communities from Tennessee, USA - Endosphere MetaG P. deltoides DD176-3 | ecosystem: Host-associated > Plants > Roots > Endosphere | place: USA: Tennessee...
ACCCGACCTATGGTCTTCATTCGCTTCTTGCCCTCTTTTTGTTTCTCGAGCAGCTTGCGCTTACGCGTGATGTCACCGCCGTAACACTTCGATAGCACGTCTTTGCGTATCGCGCGGATGTTTTCACGAGCAATGATCTTCGAACCGATCGCGGCCTGCACCGGAACCTCGAACTGCTGCCGCGGGATCAGCTCCTTGAGTTTGGTCGTCATCTTGTTGCCGTAGGCGTAGGCCGAGTCCTTGTGCACAATCGCGCTGAACGCGTCAACGGCTTCGCCCTGCAACAGAATGTCGACCTTCACCAGATCCGATTCCTGCTCGCCTGCCTCCTCGTAGTCGAGGCTGGCGTACCCGCGGGTGCGCGACTTCAGTGCGTCGAAGAAGTCAAAGATGATCTCGCCCAACGGCATTGTGTATCGCAACTCGACGCGCTCGGGCGACAGGTAGTCCATGCCACCGAGTTCGCCCCGCCGCGACTGACACAGCTCCATGATCGTGCCGATGAACTCGCTCGGCGCGATGATGGTCGTCTTCACGATGGGTTCGTACACGTTGCGAACCTTGCCCTCGGGCCAGTCCGACGGGTTGGTGACGACGATTTCGCTGCCGTCCTCCTGCACAACGCGATACACGACGTTGGGCGACGTGGAAATGAGGTCGAGATTGAATTCCCGCTCCAGGCGCTCACGGGTGATCTCCATATGCAGCAGGCCGAGAAAGCCACTGCGGAAACCGAATCCGAGCGCGACGGAGGTCTCCGGCTCGTACGTCAACGCAGCGTCGTTGAGCTGCAGCTTGTCGAGCGCGTCGCGCAGATCCGGGTAATCCGAACCGTCCACCGGATACAGCCCGGAGTAGACCATCGGCCGCGGTTCGCGATACCCCGTCAGCGGGTCCGTCGCGCCGTGCTTGGCGCTCGTGACGGTGTCACCCACCTTGGACTGGCGCACATCCTTCACACCGGTGATCAGGTAGCCGACCTCGCCCACGCCGAGGCCGTCGGACGCCTTGGGTTCGGGCGAGACGATGCCCACTTCGAGCAGTTCGTGAGTGGCCCCGGTGGACATCATCTTGATGCGCTCGCGCGGGACGATCTTGCCGTCGACCACACGCACGTAGGTCACCACACCGCGGTAGGTGTCATAGACGGAGTCGAAGATCATCGCCCTGGCCGGGGCATCGGCGTCGCCCGTCGGCGCCGGCACCTCGCGGACCACGTGGTCGAGCAGATCCGAGACGCCGACGCCGGTTTTGCCGGACACCCGCAGCACGTCGGTGGGCTCGCACCCGATGATGTGCGCGATCTCGGCGGCGTAGCGGTCCGGGTCGGCGGCGGGCAGGTCGATCTTGTTCAGCACCGGGATGATGTGCAGATCGCGGTCCAGTGCCAGGTACAGGTTGGCGAGCGTTTGCGCCTCGATGCCCTGAGCGGCATCGACGAGCAGCACGGCACCCTCGCAGGCCTCCAGCGCCCGGGACACCTCGTAGGTGAAGTCGACGTGACCGGGGGTGTCGATCAGGTGCAGCACATAGTCCTCGCCGTCGAGCTTCCACGGAAGCCGGACGTTTTGGGCCTTGATCGTGATGCCGCGCTCGCGCTCGATGTCCATACGGTCCAGGTACTGGGCGCGCATGTCGCGATCGGCGACCACGCCGGTCAGCTGCAGCATCCGGTCGGCCAGCGTGGACTTGCCGTGGTCGATATGGGCGATGATGCAGAAGTTCCGAATCTGCGCCGGCGCGGTGAAGGTCTTGTCGGCGAAACTGCTGATGGGAATCTCCTGATGAGCGCGGTGGTGTGCGCTACCAGGGTATCTAGGGAGGGGCCCGTCGACACAATCGTGGGAACGCAGCTTCGCTTAAGCTCGTCGATATGGCTCCCCCGTGGAAAGGTCTGCAGACTTTCCAGCGCTTTGCGGAGAACCTGGTGTTCAACGAGGCGCCGAAGTTCATCCGCCAGCAGCTGCAACCCGACACCGTCGCTCGCAACCTGCAGTACGGCATCAAACTCGGTATCGACGCCATCGTGGGCGCCCCCGCCGAGGAGACCCGCGCGATCACCGCGGGCCGTCCGGTGAGCGAGAACTTCGTCCCGACCGCGCACCGGGCCCGCAGGGTTTCCTACGCCCCCGACCTCGACGGCCAGGCCGATCCTGGCGAGATCGTGTGGACCTGGGTGGTTTACGAGGACGATCCGACGAAGGGCAAGGACCGGCCGGTGCTGGTCGTGGGACGCGACCAGACCGTGCTGCTCGGATTGATGCTGTCCAGCCAGGAACACCACCGCGAAGACCCCAATTGGGTGGGCATCGGCAGCGGCACCTGGGACTACGAGAGCCGGGCGAGCTGGGTGCGGCTGGACCGTGTGCTCGACGTGCCCGAAGAGGGCATCCGCCGCGAAGGCGCGATCCTGCCGCGGGAGAAGTTCGAGGTCGTGGCCACGCGGCTACGCGCCGAGTACTCCTGGAGTTGATTTCCCCCCGCGAAATAAGGTTCCGGTACGGATTGGGCCGCTCAAGCGTGCAACAACTCTGATCTCGAGCGCAGTAGTTAGCGAGGGTCTCGCCACATGGGCCACATCTTCGGCCCGTCGTCGGGCACCTGGATCTCGCCGATCACCTCGAAGCCGAACCGTAAGTAGTACGCCTCGTTCTTCGGGTTGCTGTTCTCCAGATACGCCGGCACGCGCTCAGCGTCGCAACGGTCGAGTCGCGACCGCATCAGCGCCTGGCCGAAGCCCGCGCCGCGCACGGAGGGATCACTGCCGATCAGCATCAGATACCAGTGCGGCTCTTCGGGATGGTGCTTCTCCATGAGCTCCTGCAACCGCATGCTGGCTGATACGCGTTGACGCATCGACCACAGCATCACGGGGGCCATGCGCAGCTGCTCGACCCATGAATCCTTACGCTTTCCGGGCGGGTCCCACAGCGTGGCCGCGCCGACCGACCCGTCACGCCTGCCGACCTCCGAACCCCCACGCGGCAGGAAATGGTGGCGAGCCAGGCCGGTGAATGCCCGGGTCAGACCCTTCAGCCGGGTTCGCTCATCGGGCAGCATCCAGGACGTCACCGGATCGTCGTAGAACGCATGTGCCAGCACCGTGCCGATCTGACGTGCGTCCGGCCGCTGAGCGGGCGCGACCTCTATCTCAGCCACGGGTGATGTAGGCCTGCAGCTGCTCCTGCGTGGCTTCGAGCTCTTCCATACGCGTCTTGACGACGTCGCCGATGCTCACGATTCCGGTGAGACGGCCGTTCTCCATGACCGGGATGTGCCGGACTCGCTTCTGGGTCATCAGCACGCTGAGGCTGTCGACCGAATCCGTCGGGGCGCAGGTCGCCACGAACTCCGTCATGATCTCCGATACCGGGCACCTCAGCAGGTCGGCGCCGCGCTGCTGCAGTGCGCGGACGACGTCACGCTCGGACACGATGCCGACCACGCCGTCGGGCGAGACGACGACCATCGCACCGATGTTGTGCACGGAAAGTTCGGTGAGCAGCCCGGCCACCGAGGTCTCCGGGGTGATGGTCGCCACCGACGCACCCTTGTTCCGCAATACGTCCGCGATCCGCATCGTTGCCTCCGCTCGTGACCTGGCTCACTTCAGGCTAGGTCCGACGCGCGCTGTGCGAAAGGTTTTGGCTGGAGTGTCGGAAGGTGTTCCAAAGTGCCCTCTCGAGGAATAGAACCGTAGTAACCGCAGCTGGAACTCTTTGACTTTCGACTCCTCGACGCGAAGGAACTAACAATGGCAGCCGAGAATTCTGTACCCAACGTCGCGCTGGGCGACGAACTGTCCGTCAGCGCAATCGGTTTCGGTGCGATGGCGCTGACTCCGGTGTATGGCGAGGTCGACGACACCGAGTCGCTGGCCACACTGCATCGCTGTATCGACCTGGGTGTGACCTTCATCGACACCGCAAATGTCTACGGCGGCGGCGAAAACGAGAAGCTGATCTCTCGGCTGCTGGCCGATCGTCGCGATGAGGTCACGCTGGCAACGAAGTTCGGGATCACCGGCAACCCGGCTCAGCGCGCGGCGCGGGAGCTGATCGCTCGCGGTGATGCCGCCTATGTCCGTCAATCCATCGACGAGAGCTTGCAGCGTCTGCAAACCGATGTCGTGGACCTCTACTACATGCACCGTCGCGACACGAGCGTGCCGATCGAGGAAACGGTGGGTGCCATGGCCGAATTGGTGACGGCGGGCAAGGTTCGTCATCTCGGACTGTCGGAGGTGACGGCCGACGAACTGCGCGCGGCTGTCGCGGTGCACCCGATCGCCGCGGTGCAGAGCGAGTGGTCGATCTGGAGCCGCGACGTCGAGGCCAACGTCGTACCGGCCGCCGCCGAACTCGGCGTAGGGTTCGTCCCCTATTCACCGCTGGGTCGCGGCTTCCTCACCGGGACGATCACCTCCGCCGACGATCTGCCGTCCGGAGATTTCCGTCGCAACATGCCCCGCTTCGGCGAGGGCGCGCTGGACGCCAACCTGGCGGTCGTCGAGCTGGTGAAGTCGGTGGCCGAGGAGCAGGGCGCGACGCCTGCACAAGTGGCGTTGGCCTGGTTGCGTTATCGCGCAGCGACGCTCGGCGTGGCGGCCGTGCCGATCCCCGGCACCAGGCGCGCGGCGCGCGTCGAGGAGAATCTCGGCTCGCTGTCGGTGACGCTGACTCCGCAACATCTCGAGGCGCTCGACGCCGCAGCGGCGGCGGTGACCGGGCATCGCTTCGGGAACCTGGGTTGGGTGTCCGCGGGCCGCGAATAAGGCCCATCGTCCGGGCCCGGCGGGTATACCTAGGCCCATGATCGAGGTGACGCTGCTCGGTACCGGAAGCCCTATCCCCGACGCGAACCGCGCGGGCCCGTCGACGTTGGTGCGTGCGGGCGGTCAGACGTTCCTGATCGACTGCGGCCGAGGCGTCCAGCAGCGGCTCACCGCTGCCGGCGCCGGAGCCAGCGCGCTGACAGCGCTCCTCTTGACTCATCTGCACAGTGATCACATCGCCGATCTCGGCGACGTGCTCATCACCCGTTGGGTGTCCACGTTCACCCCTGATCCCGCGCCGCTGCCGATCATCGGTCCGCCCGGCACCGCCGAGGTCGTCGAGAACACGCTCAAGGCGTTCGGCTTCGACATCGGGTACCGCATCGCCCACCATGCGGATCTGAATTCGCCGCCGCCGGTGGAGGTCTTCGAGTACACCGACGGCCCGGTGTGGGATCGCGACGGCGTCCAGATTCGCGTCGCGCCGACCGACCACCGCCCCGTGGCTCCCACGATCGGATTCCGTATCGAGCACGCCGGTGCGTCGGTGGTTCTGGCCGGCGATTCCGTGCCGTGCGAAACCCTCGACAACCTGGCATCGGGCGCTGGTGCATTGGTGCACACAGTGATTCGCAAGGATCTGATCGACGCCATGCCGATGCAGCGCATCAGGGATATCTGCGACTACCACTCGTCTGTCGAGCAGGCGGCGGCCACCGCGTCGCGTGCCGGGGTGGGGATTCTGATCCTCACGCACTATGTGCCTGCGATCGCGCCCGGCACGGAAGAGGAGTGGCGCGCGCTGGCAGCGACGGAGTTCGACCGGCAGATCGAGCTGGGTGACGATTTGCACCGGGTCGAGGTTCACCCGGGCGTCTGCACCAAGTCCTGAGCACCGTCTCGGATTGATCACAACTCCGCGATACAGGAGTGACTAAAGTGATAATTGGGAAATCCCGCCACACTTGATCATGTCTTGAGACAGAGGAGCGGTACCGCGATGCGCCCGGGTCGTGCCTTTCGTGCCGGACTGCTGACAGTCGCCGTCCTGGGCGCATCGGTGAGCGTTGCGCCGCAGGCCGCGGCCGCCCCCGAGTGCCCCGACGTCGAAGTCGTCTTCGCCCGCGGCACCGACGAAGCCGCGGGCATCGGGCAGGTCGGCCAGGCGTTCGTCAACACACTCAAGCCGATGCTGAAGGGACGTTCGATCGGCACCTACGCGGTCGAGTATCCGGCGTCGTTCGACTTCCTCGAGGCCACGGCGGGCGCCAACGACATGAGCCGGCGGATAAAGAGCACGGTTGCCGACTGCCCGGAGACCAAGCTGGTCTTAGGCGGCTACTCGCAGGGTGCGGCCGTCGTCGACATCGTGGCTACAGCACCGATGGCCGGTTTCGGCTACACGGAGCCCCTCCCGCGCGCGGTTGTGCCCCACGTCGCCGCCGTAGTGGTGTTCGGCAATCCGTCGGCGCGCCTCGGCCAACCCCTCACCCGAATGAGCCCCGATTTCGGCGCCAAGACCGCCGACTTGTGCAACAAGGCCGACCCCATCTGCTCGCTCGGTCGAGATTGGAACTCGCACATCACTTATCAGAAGTCGGGTCTGGTGAAGACCGCCGCAGAGTGGGTCGCCAAGCTCGTGCGCGCGAACGGTGCGGACAGCACCGGCAGTTCATGACCGAAGAATGACGATCGGGGCGAAGCGGCGCCGCGGTACGTAACGTGGAGTTGTCGCTTGCCGACAAGTTCATTGGCGGCGCCTACGAGGATGCTCGCTATTACGCCAGGTGTGAAGCAGAAGCACCTGAACCGGCCGCGTCGGGAGCGCCGGTCCGTAGATCTCGAATCGAAGACCGCACTGACGCGGCACTACCCGAAAGTTGTGCGAAACACATGACATTGATGAGCAGATTGGCGCGCAGGCTGTTCGCCGGCGCACTCGCCGCCCTGGTGCTTCCGGGGCTGATCGCAGTTGCAGGCGGTACGGGGTCAGCCGCCGCGTACTCCCGTCCAGGACTTCCCGTCGAGACCCTGATGGTGCCGTCGGCGGCGATGGGCCGAGATATCCCCGTCAGGTTCCAGGGCGGCGGGACGCACGCCGTGTACCTGCTCGACGGTCTGCGCGCCCGCGACGACAACAACGGCTGGGACATCGAGACGGCCGCTTTCCAGGACTACTACGAGTCGGGCCTGTCCGTGGTCATGCCCGTGGGTGGAATGTCGAGCTTCTACACCAACTGGCAGGGACCGGCTGTCGGCAACGGCCAGACGTACAACTACCAGTGGGAGACGTTCCTGACCTCGGAACTGCCCGCCTACCTGTCAGCCAACAAGGGCATCTCCCCCACCGGCAACGCCGTGGTGGGGCTGTCCATGTCGGGTAGCTCGGCGCTGATCCTGGCGGCATATCACCCCGGTCAGTTCACGTATGCCGCGTCGCTTTCGGGCTTCCTGAACCTGTCCGAGGGCATCTGGCCGACACTGGTCGGTGTCTCCATGCGCGACGCCGGCGGATTCGACGCCACCGCGATGTGGGGCCCCGGCGGCGGGCCTGCCTGGCAGCGCAACGATCCGACGGTCAACGTCAGCCGACTGGTCAACAACGGCACCCGGATCTGGGTGTACTGCGGCAACGGCAGGCCCGGCGAGTTGGGTGACACCGGTCTCCCCGGCCAGGTACTCGAGAGCATCACGCTGGACAGCAACAAGAACTTCCAGCAGCAGTATGTGGCCGCCGGCGGCAGCAACGGCACCTTCAATTTCCCCGCCAGCGGTATCCATGACTGGGCCTACTGGGGAGCACAGCTCAACGCGATGAAGGGCGACATCCAGGCCACCCTGGGGGCGTAACCTCGCTGGCCGCTAGGCCAACCGGGTGATCTCCACGACGACGTCGAGGTCGGTCGAGCCTTCTCCGGAGTAGATGCCCTTCAGCGGGCTGACATCCGAGTAGTCTCGACCGACACCGACGCTGATGTACTGCTCGTTGATCTCGGCGTCGTTGGTGGGGTCGTAGTTCCACCAGCCACCGGTCCACGCCTGCACCCACGCGTGGCTCTGTCCGTCGATGGTGTCGTCGATCTTGGCCTTCTTGTTCGGGTGCAGGTATCCGGACACGTAGCGAGCGGGAATTCCCATGCTGCGCAGCAGGATCAGGGATAGATGTGCGAAGTCCTGGCAGACGCCCTTGCCTTCGCGGTGCGCGTCCAGCCCGGACGAGTGCACGCCGGTGGTCCCGGGAACGTATTCGAGTTCGCTGTGCACCCAGTTCGCAGCAGCGATGACGGCTTCGCGTGGGGCATGGTCCTTGGCGATGCGCTGTCCCACCCGCGCGATCCGCTTACTGTCCGGCGTGTAGTCAGTCGCGGTGAGCACTTCGTCGAACCGGTCGATAACCGCCTCCGACTTCAGATCTTCCCAGCTGACATCGTCTTTCGGCATCGCGCCGGCATTGGTCTCCACCACCGACGACGACGTCACTTCCAACTCGGTGTGCGGGGCGTGCAGATCGAACGCCGTCACCGCAGTGCCCCAGTAGTCGACGTAGCGGTACGACCTTGTCGCGGGAATGGTTTCGACGCGGTTCAGGATGACGTTCTGCCGGGCATCCGACCGAGGCGTCAACCTGGCCTCGTTGAACGACGCGGTCACCGGCGACTTGTACGCGTAGCCGGTGGAATGAACCACTCTCAGCCGCCACATCAGACTTCGCCTTCCTCGATGACCAGGGAGCCGTGCTTCCCCGCGTCCGTCCACGCCACCCACGGTGCGGAGTGGAAGTACTCCAGCGCCAACGCTTCTCCGACATCAGCGCAGGTCTTCTGCAAGCCTGCGAGTCGTTCCTCCAGTGAGTCCAGCAGCACGCCGGGACGCAGGAATTCCAGCTCACTGCGCGCGCGGCCCAGTAACCGTTGGGTCTCGGCGGTGGCGCCAACGCGATTGAGGGCGCGATGATGCAGTTCGTCGAGGCTGTGTTCGGCCAACCGCAGCGAGTGCATGACCGACCGTGGGAAAAGCCGGTCCAGCAGCATGAATTCGACGACACGGCCCGCGTCCAGCACACCGCGGTAGGTGCGCAGATAGGTGTCGTGCGCACCCGCCGAACGCAACACCGTGACCCACGCGGGCGACGAGGCGCTGTCACCGACACGGGCCAGCAGCAACCGCACAGTCATGTCGACGCGCTCGATCGCGCGACCCAGCACCATGAACCGGTAGCCGTCGTCACGGCTCAGCGTCGAGTCGGCCAGCCCGGCGAACATCGCCGCACGGCCCTCGACGAACGACAGGAACTCATGCGGCCCAAGACGTTTCGCCGCGCGCTCACGTTCGGCGAGCGCGTTGTAGGTCGTGTTGAGGCATTCCCAGATCTCGGTCGAGGTGACCTCACGTGCGCCGCGGGCGTTCTCGCGGGCGGCTGAGATCGCCTCGACGATCGAACCCGCCCCGTTCGGATCCCGCCTGAACGCGACGATGTCGGTCAACGACCACACGTCCAGCGACTCTTTGGGCGGCTCGATGCCGAGCACCCGCAGCAGAGTCCGCGACGTCTGATCGGGGTCGACGCTGGAGTCCTCGAGCAGTTGGTGGACCGTCACGTCGAGGATACGGGCGGTGTCGTCGGCGCGCTCGACGTAGCGTCCGATCCAGTACAGCGATTCGGCGTTGCGGGCCAACATCATTGGCCCCCTTGTGCCTGCTGCTGCTGTTGCTGCTGGCTTTGCGAGCCATTGGTCGCACGCGACGGTTGCGACTGCTGTTGTTGCTGCTGCTGTGAGCTTTCGGCGCTGTCCCCGTTCTTGGCCGCCTTGGGCGCCTTGGGCAGTGACCGCACCACTTCGGCCGCGGCGAGTTCACGGTCGGCCGCCGATGTCCGCGACGCCAGCACCCAGGTGTCCTTGGATCCGCCACCCTGGCTGGAGTTCACGACCAGCGACCCTTCGGGCAGCGCCACCCGCGTCAGGCCGCCGGGCAGCACCCAGACGTCGTCACCGTCGTTGACGGCGAACGGGCGCAGGTCGACGTGCCGCGGTGCGAGACAGTCGTCGATCTGGGTCGGGACGGTCGACAGCTGGACCACCGGCTGCGCGATCCAGCCGCGCGGGTCACTTCGGATCTTCTTGGTGATGGCCGCGAGTTCCTTCTCCGACGCGTCGGGGCCGAACACGATGCCGTAACCCCCCGACCCTTCGACCGGCTTGATGACCAGTTCGTCCACCCGGTCGAGGACTTCCTCGCGTTCCTCGTCGAGCCAGCATCGGAAGGTGTCGACGTTGGCCAGCAACGGCTTCTCACCCAGGTAGTACTCGATGATCGTGGGAACGTAGGTGTAGACGAGCTTGTCGTCGCCGACGCCGTTGCCGACCGCGCTGGAGATGACGACATTGCCGGCGCGCGCCGCGTTCAGCAGGCCCGCGACACCCAGCACCGAGTTGGGGTTGAACTGCATCGGGTCGAGGAAGTCGTCGTCGATACGCCGGTAGATGACGTCGACCTGGCGCTCGCCTTCGGTGGTGCGCATGTAGACGGTGTTGTCGCGGCAGAACAGGTCGCGCCCCTCGACGAGCTCAACGCCCATCTGACGGGCCAGCAGCGAATGTTCGAAGTACGCCGAGTTGTAGACACCGGGCGTCAACACGACAACGGTCGGATCGGCCTCGTTGGAGGCGGCCGCGTTGCGCAGCGCCCGCAATAGATGCGACGAGTAGTCACCGACCGCCCGCACCCGGTGGGTGGCGAACAAATTGGGGAAGACCCGCGCCATCGTGCGCCGGTTCTCCATCACGTACGAGACGCCCGATGGCGAGCGCAGGTTGTCCTCCAGCACACGGAAGGCGCCCTGCGCGTCGCGGACCAAGTCGATGCCGGCGACGTGAATGCGCACGCCGTTGGGCGGGGAGATGCCCACCGCCTCGCGGTGAAAGTGCTCACACGAGGTGACCAGCCGACGCGGGATGACCCCGTCGCGCAGAATCTCCTGCTCGCCGTAGATGTCGTCGAGATAGGCCTCCAGCGCCTTGACGCGCTGGGTGATCCCCTTCTCCAGCCGGGTCCATTCGGCCGCCGAGATCACCCGCGGAACGAGATCCAGCGGAAACGGGCGCTCCTGGCCGGACAGGGAGAACGTGATGCCCTGGTCCACGAAGGCACGTCCGAGGGCATCGGCTCGGGCCGCCAGTTCCGAGGCATCAGAGGGTTCCAGTTCGGCGAAGATGCCCTTGTAGGGGCCACGGACGTTGCCCTGGGCGTCGAACATCTCGTCGAAGGCCTTCGAATAGCTGCCCAGGCTGTTGTAACCGCCGAAAACACCGTCATGGCGCCGGGGCTTCGGCGAGCGCGCGCGCGACGATCGCGAGCTCTCGGTGGGCAGTGTTCGAAGACTCACCATTGACATGCTGCACTAACTGCAGCGTTTCGGCAGGCCAGCGAGCTCACTTTGGGCATTTACCCACTGCGCTGGTAATCTGAACCCTCGCTACCCGCAGGGTAAAGGGGCTCGTGACGTCCCAAAAAAGCTTTGCAATCAAGCCAACCTGGATTTACGAAGGAAAACACGCGTGGCCAACATCAAGTCGCAGGAAAAGCGCATCAAGACCAACGAGCGCCGCAGACTGCGCAACAAGTCGGTGAAGTCG
>Ga0075363_100000687_pt1 | contig 11406 bp, 10 predicted proteins | sample EndMetdeltDD1763_FD_71470 | JGI IMG/M metagenome (GOLD analysis project Ga0075363, IMG submission 71470) | Populus endosphere microbial communities from Tennessee, USA - Endosphere MetaG P. deltoides DD176-3 | ecosystem: Host-associated > Plants > Roots > Endosphere | place: USA: Tennessee...
TACGCGCAGTTGATTCAGCTGTGCGCGCTCCCGGCCACGCGTGATCAGCTGATCGTGCAGATCGCCTTCGGTCGCAAGGCGGGAGCCGCAGTCGCGCGTGACAACGCGCGACTGCACCGGATTCAGGGCCGCACCGGGATGTCGATGGACGAGGTCGTCGAGAGCGAACTCCGCGCCGGACGGAAGGGCTCCGCAGACCTCGACGGTGCGCTGCTCGGCCAGACCCGTCGTATCCCGGATCGTGAGCGGCTGGGGCGGGCGATCGACCTCCTGCGGAGGGCTGTGCCTGCGCTGCAGTTCGCGGATCGCGGGGGGCCGCTCTGCGTTCTCGCCTGGCTCGAGTGGGCCATCGGCGCGAACACGGTCGCCGCAGCGCTCATCGCCGACGCCCGACGCGCGGACCCGCACCTGCGGATGGCGGGGCTGCTGGACGAGCTGTTCCGGACGCTGAGCCCCTCGTGGCTGTACGACCGTCTTCCGCCGAGCAGCCCTTCGACCGCCTAGAAACCCAGGCGGCCCAGCTGCTTGGGGTCGCGCTGCCATTCCTTCGCGACTCGCACATGAAGCGAGAGATACACGCGAGAGCCGATCAGCGGTTCGATCTGCGCACGGGCGCGGCGGCCGACATCCGCGAGTCTCGAGCCCTTGTGGCCGATGATGATCGACTTCTGGCTGTCGCGCTCGACGACGACGTCGGCGAAGATGTCGGTCAGGTCCGAGTCCTCGCGCTTCGCGATGTCCTGGACGACCACCGCGATCGAGTGCGGCAGTTCGTCGCGCACGCCCTCGAGCGCGGCTTCGCGGATGATCTCGGCGATGCGGTCGTCGACCGACTCATCGGTCGCGATGCCCTCGGGGTACAGAGCGGGACCCTCGGGCATCAGGGAGAGCACCTCGCCGGTGAGGACGTCGAGCTGCTCGTTCGTGAGCGCCGAGAGCGGGATCACCGCGGCCCAGTCGTCGCGCAGCGCGTCGACCTCGAGCAGGCGCTCGGTGATCTGCTCGCGGGAGGCGGCATCCGTCTTGGTGACGATCGCGATCTTCTTCGCGCGACGGTACCCGTCGAGGGACTCGGCGATGCGCCGGTCGCCGGGCCCGACCTTCTCGGTCGCGGGCACGCAGAAGCCGATGACGTCGACGTCGCCGAGCACTTGTTCCACCAGATGGTTGAGCCGCTCGCCGAGCAGGGTGCGCGGCCGATGGATGCCGGGGGTGTCGACGATCACGAGCTGACCGTCCGTGCGATTGAGGATGCCGCGGATCGCGCGGCGCGTGGTCTGCGGCTTGTCGCTCGTGATCGCGACCTTCTCGCCGACCAGCGCGTTGGTCAGCGTGGACTTGCCGACGTTCGGCCGGCCGACGAACGTGACGAAACCGGAGCGGAAGACGGGCTCCGCGGGGCGAACTGCGGGTGTGCGGGGCATCATTCGCCTCTCTTGGCGCCGCTCTTGGCGACGCCGATCTCGCCGGTGCGCGGGGCGCGACCGCCGTTCGTCTCGTCGGCCGAGGGTGCCGCACTGCGCTCCACGAAGACGGTCGCGAGCCCTCGTCCCCGACCGCGCGAAGCGCCGCCGGTCATGACGAGCCCCTCGTACTCGGCCGTGGCGCCGGGCTGCGGCACGCGGCCGAGCGCCTTTCCGAGCAGGCCCCCCACCGAGTCCACGTCCTCATCGTCGAGCTCGATGCCGAACAGGTCACCGACCTCGTCGAGCCCGAGCCGCGCACTGACCCGATACCTGCCGGGCCCCAGTTCGAGGACCTCGTCCGCGCGCGGGTCGTATTCGTCGGCGATCTCGCCGACGAGCTCTTCGATCAGGTCCTCGAGCGTGACCAGCCCCGAGACACCGCCGTACTCGTCGACCACGAGGCACACGTGCACCGCATCGCGCTTCATCTGCTGCAGGAGCGTCTCGGCCTTCATCGACTCCGGGACGAAGACCGCGGGACGCACGATGCGGTCGATCGGCGCGTCGCGCCATCCGGCCTCGTCGCCGAAGCCGAACTGCACCAGGTCCTTGAGGTAGAGCACGCCGACGACGTCGTCCGCGTCGTCGTCGACGACCGGGATCCGCGACACGCCCTTCTCGAGGAAGATCGTCATCGCGTCGCGCGTCGAGGAGGACGCGTCGACCGTGACCATGTCGGTGCGCGGCACCATGACGGCGCGCACGAACGTGTCGGTGAAGTCGAACACCGAGTGGATCAGCTCGCGGTCATCCTCTTCGATGAGCTCGTTCTCTGCTGCCTCGTCGATGATGCTGAGCAACTGCTCCTCCGAGGCGAACGACGACCCGCGCGCGGCACCGGGCGTCACCCGGTTGCCCAGCGCCACGAGACCGTGTGCGAGTGGTCCGAGGAAGATGCGCACGCCGCGGATCACCGGCGCCGCGCCGCGCAGCAGGCCCTTGGCGTGCTGACGTCCGACAGTGCGCGGGCTCGCGCCGACCACGACGAACGAGATGCCGGTCATCAGCACCGCGGCCGCGAGCATCGCCCACCAGATGCTGTCGAACAGGATCGTGAACGCGACGGTCACCAGCACCGCTGCCGCGGTCTCGGCGAGGATGCGGATGAAGACCACGGCGTTCGCGTGCGCTTCGGGATCGATCGAGATCCTGCGGAGGGAGGCCGCATTTCGCCCGCTCACGCCGAGATCGGCAAGATCGGCGCGGGAGGTGACGCTCAGCGCGGCGTCGAGCGCCGCCATGAGCCCGCCGAAGGCGACCAGCAGGACCGCGGCGACCAACAGCAGCGCGGCGGTCATGCGCGCGGTCGTCGTCGCTCGGCGACGTGGAAGCTGAGGATCAGGTCGTTCTGCAGGCCGAACATCTCGCGCTTGTCCTCCGGCTCGGCGTGATCGAAGCCGAGCAGGTGCAGCAGGCCGTGCGTGGTGAGCAGGATGAGCTCGTCCATCGTGGAGTGCTTGGCCGTGGCGGCCTGCGTCTCGGCGACCTGGGGGCACAGGACGATGTCCCCGAGAAGCCCCGCGGGGGTCGGCATGTCCTCGGTGCCGGGCCGCAGCTCATCCATCGGGAAGCTCAGGACATCCGTCGGGCCGGGCTCGTCCATCCACTGGACGTGCAGAGCCTCCATGGCGCCCTCGTCCACGAGCAGGATCGCGACGTCGGCATCCGCACTCACGTGCAGCTCGGCGAGGTTGTGCTCCATGAGGCGCAGGAGCACTGTCTCGTCGACCGCGAACCCCGACTCGTTGCTGATCTCGATCGTCATGAGGAACGGCCTCGCTTCGGAAGGTGGTCGCGCGGACCCGACGAACGAGGGGCTCCGGTGCGCCGCTCGGCGCGATTGGCGAACTCGGCGGCCTCGTCGCGTTCCCGGCGGCTGGCGAGGCGATGCTCGTCGTATTCGGTGTACGCATCGACGATCCGGCCGACCAGGGAATGGCGGACGACGTCGTCGCTGGTCAGGTAGGCGAAGTGGATGTCCTCGATGCTGTTCAGAACCCGGGTCACGAGCCGCAGGCCCGAGGCGCCGACGGGCAGGTCGACCTGCGTGATGTCGCCGGTCACGACCATGCGCGTGCCGAACCCGAGCCGGGTCAGGAACATCTTCATCTGCTCGGGTGTGGTGTTCTGCGCCTCGTCGAGCACCACGAACGAGTCATTAAGCGTCCTTCCGCGCATGTACGCGAGTGGGGCGACCTCGATCGTCCCGCTCGCCATGAGCTTGGGCACGATCTCGGGATCCATCATCTCGTTGAGCGCGTCGTAGAGCGGGCGCAGGTAGGGGTCGATCTTGTCGTTGAGCGTCCCGGGGAGGAATCCGAGCCGCTCCCCCGCCTCGACGGCCGGACGGGTCAGGATGATCCGGCTGACCTCCTTGCGCTGCAGCGCCTGGACCGCCTTGGCCATCGCGAGGTAGGTCTTGCCGGTGCCGGCGGGACCGATGCCGAACACGATGGTGTTCTCTTCGATCGCGTCGACGTACGACTTCTGGCCGAGCGTCTTCGGACGGATCACGCGCCCGCGGGTGGACAGGATCGCCTCTCCGAGGACTTCGGACGGGCGCGGACCGCCCTCCGACTGCAGGATGCGATTGGACGAGGAGACATCGGACGGGCCGAGGGCGTGGCCGGCTTTCGTCATCGCGAGCAGTTCGTCGACGAGTCCGCGTGCGGCGGCGACGGCTGCGGCATCCCCCGTCAGGGTGATCTCATTGCCGCGCACGTGCACGTCGACATCGGGGTGTTCGCGCTCGACGACACGCAGCAGCCGGTCCTGCGGGCCGAGCAGCTGCACCATCGCGACGCCGTCGGCGTACACCCGCTCGACCGTCTCATCGCGATCCGGGTTCCGGGGGGCGTCAGCCACCGAGACTCGATTCGTCGAGGGCGCCGGCAAGGACGTGGGCGTGCACGTGGAAGACGGTCTGGCCGGCACCTGGCCCGGTGTTGAAGATCAGGCGGAAGTCGCCGTCGGAGTGCTCCGCGGCGACCGAGTTCGCGAGGCCGACGAGTTCGGCCATCAGGCCGGGGTCGCCCGCGGCGAGCTCGACGACATCGCGGTACTGCTCGGACTTCGGGATCACGAGCAGATGCACGGGGGCCTTCGGGGCGATGTCGCGGATCGCGAAGGCATTCTCGGTCTCCGCGATGATCTCTGAGGGGATCTCCCCCGTCAGGATGCGGGTGAAGATCGACGGCTCGCTCATGAGTCCAGTCTATCGGCGGCCTCTCGCCGGCGGCGGGCGCTCACCAGCGTCGCAGCATCGCGCTGACGACCGCGAGGGCTGCCGGCCCGGCGGTCGAGGTGCGCAGCACCGACTCGCCCAGCCGGGCGAGGGTGGCCCCGCCCCGCTCGAGGACCGCGAGCTCCTCGGGTGCGATGCCGCCTTCGGGGCCCACCACGAGGACGATGTCCCGTGCGTCGGCGGCGTCCAGTACCAGGTCGGTCACACGTGGGGTCGCGGTGGGCTCGAGGACGACGACGAGGGATGCTGCGCCCCGAGCCGCGAGCACTGCCGTACTCTCGAGCGCGACGACGTCGGGGATCCACGCGCGGTGCGCCTGCTTGGCCGCTTCCCGCACGATGGACGCCCATCGCGCGCGCCCCTTCTCGGCCTTGCTGTTGCCGGGCCCGGCAACGTCCCACCGCGAGACGCTGCGGGCCGCCTGCCAGGGCACGATCTCGTCCACGCCGAGCTCGGTGGCAGCCTGCACGGCCAGTTCGTCGCGGTCGCCCTTCGCGAGCGCTTGGGCGAGCACGATGCGCGGGCGGGGTGCGGGCACCTCGGTGCGATCCGTGATCCGCACGATGACCTCGCGCGGCGAAACGCTCTCGCACCGCCCGGTGAGCCACGTTCCGCGGCCGTCACCCACCGTGACCTCTTCGCCGGTGCGCACCCGCCGCACCGCCGCCGCATGGTGCGCTTCGCTCCCGGTCAGCGTGACGGTCTCACCGGGGTGCGCGTGCGTGGGTGCGTCCAGCACGAAGTGCAGTGCCATGCGTCAGCCGTTGCGGAAGCGGTCGCGCAGCTTGGCGAACAGGCCCTGATGGAACTCCGCGAGGTGGGGCGCCGGCGCTTTCGTGCGCTTGGCGAACTCCTCGATCAGCGCGCGTTCCTTCGCATCCAGCCGGGTCGGGGTCACCACGTGCACCCCGACGCGGAGGTCGCCGCGCTGCGTGCCGCGCAGCGGCGTGATGCCGCGTCCCTTGATCGTGAGCACGTCGCCGCCCTGGACGCCGGGGCGCAGCTCGAGATCCACCGGTCCGTCGAGGGAATCGATCGTCGTCGTCGTGCCCAGGATCGCATCGGGCATCGAGACCTCGAGGGTGGCGAGCAGGTCATCGCCGTCGCGGCTGAACTCCTCGTGCGGCGAGACGGTGACCTCGAGGTACAGGTCGCCGTTCGGGCCGCCGGCCGGTCCCACTTCGCCCGAGCCCGGCAGCTGCAGGCGCAGACCGGTCTCGACACCTGCAGGGATGTCGATCGAGACGGTGCGACGTGCGCGTACGCGCCCCTGACCCTGGCATGTCGCGCACGGGTACGGAATGGTCGTGCCGAAGCCCTGGCAGATGTTGCACGGCTGGCTGGTGACGACGTTGCCGAGCAGGCTGCGGACCGTGCGCTGCACATGACCGGAGCCGTGGCAGATGTCACAGGTCACCGGGGACGTGCCCGGCTGGCAGCACGAGCCCTGGCAGGTGTCGCACAGCACTGCGGTGTCGACCTCGAGGTCGCGGTGGACGCCGAACACGACGTCCTTCAGATCGAGGGTCACCCGCACCAGAGCGTCCTGACCACGCTCGCGGCGTGATCGCGGCCGGCCGGAGCGCTGGCCGCCCGCAGAGCCGAAGAATGTCTCGAAGATGTCGCCGAACCCGCCGAAGCCGCCCTGCGCGCCGCCGCCGAACGGAGAGTCGTTCCCGCCCAGGTCATACCGGGCTCGCTGGTCGGGGTCGCTCAGCACGTCGTACGCGTGCGTCACGAGCTTGAAGCGCTCGGACGCGTCCTCCCCCGGATTCACGTCGGGGTGGAGCTGGCGCGCGAGGCGTCGGTACGCCTTCTTGATCTCGTCCGGACTCGCGTCGCGCGCGACACCGAGCACCTCGTAATGGTCAGCCACAATCGCCTTCCCGTCCGCGCATCGCGCGGGATCGTCTGGTCACAGATGCTCGCGTCAGCGGGCACTCTCGTCTTCGTCGAGCATCCGCGTGAGGTAGCGCGCGACGGCACGGACCGCCGCGAAGTTCGTCGGATAGTCCATGCGGGTCGGGCCGAGCACACCCACCCGAGCGCGCGCGCCCGTCGTGTCGTACTCGCTGGCGACGACGGATGCCTCGCCCAGCCCGAACGGCTCGTTCTCGCGCCCGATGCTGGCAGCGAGCCCATGGTCGTCGGCGACCATCTCGCTCATGAGCTTCATGAGGGTGACCTGCTCCTCGATCGCCTCGAGCAGTGGGTAGATGCTCCCGCGGAAGTCCGACTCGCTGCGGGCGAGGTTCGCCGCCCCTGCCATGACGAGACGGTCGTGGCGGAACTCGTCGAGCTCTTCGGCCACGACGCGCACGATCGCGGTGGTCGCGATGCTGTGCGGTGTCGGTGGAATGTTCTCCTCGGCAAGACGCTCCTCGACCCGCTGCGCGCCCTCGCGGACCGGCTTGCCGACGAGGAGGGATGCCACCTCCGAGCGGACCCGAGCCAGATCCTCGTCGTCGAATTCGTCGCGCACGAGCGCGAGGCGCTGCGAGACCCGCCCGGTGTCGGTGACGAGGATCACGAGCATCCGCCCGCTCCCGAGCTGAACGAGCTCAACGTGCGAGACGGTCGCTCGCGCGAACGACGGATACTGCACGATCGCGACCTGGCCGGTCAGCTGCGTCAGGGCGCGCACGGTCCGCACGAGGACATCGTCGAGGTCGCCGGGTCCGTCCAGGAACGTCGATATCGCCGTGCGCTGCGCCGGCGAAAGGGGCCGGACCTCGGCGAGGTGATCGACGAAGACGCGATAGCCCTTGTCGGTGGGGACGCGGCCCGACGACGTGTGCGGCGCAGCGATGAGCTCTTCGTCCTCGAGCAGCGCCATGTCGTTGCGGATCGTCGCGGCCGACACCCCGAAGGCGTGCCGCTCGACGATCGCCTTGCTGCCGACCGGTTCGCGCGTGTCGACGAAATCCTGCACGATCGCCCGCAGCACCTGCAGCCCTCGATCGGTGACCATCTCGCCTCCTCACCCACTCACGGCCCGCTGGCACTCACATCTTCTGAGTGCCAATTCTAACGGATCGGGCGCGACCGGAGCGGGAAGGCACGTCAGTCGGTGAGCGCCCTGACGACGGCATCGGCGAGCAGGCGTCCGCGGCGCGTGAGGACCACACGCCCGTGCACGGCCGCAGGCCCGTCGATCAGGCCGTCCGCGATGAGGGCGGCGACCGCGTGCCGGCCCTCACCGAGCAGTTCCGAGATCGGCAGTCCTTCGCGGATGCGGGTGCGCAGCAGCACGCTCTCGAGTGCCTGTGCCACAGCATCCGGCCTCTCTCGACCGGCGGCCGGCGACTCCCCCGCCGCGAGCCGCTGCGCGTACGCGGCAGGGTGCTTCACATTCCAGAACCGCACACCCGCGATGTGGCTGTGCGCGCCGGGTCCGAACCCCCACCAGTCCGCCCCCTGCCAATAGGCGAGGTTGTGGCGAGATCGGTGCTCGTCCCCCCGGGACCAGTTGGAGACCTCGTACCAGTCGTAGCCCGCTGCGGCGAGCAGATCGTCGGCGAGCTCGTACATGTCCGCCTGAAGGTCGTCGTCGGGCATCGGCACCTCGCCGCGCCGGATCTGACGAGCGAGCTTCGTGCCGTCCTCGACGATGAGCGCGTACGCCGAGATGTGGTCCGGGGACAATGCCGCGGCCGTCTCCAGCGAGGTCCGCCAGTCATCGAGCGACTCACCGGGTGCGCCGTAGATGAGGTCCAGGCTGACGTCGAGGCCGGCCGATCGTGCGGCATCCACCGCCGTGCCGACGTTCGCCGGTTCGTGCGTGCGATCCAGCGCCGCGAGCACGTGCGCAACGGCGGACTGCATGCCGATCGACAGCCGGGTCACGCCGGCCGCAGCCAGCTCTGCGGCGACGGCATCCGTCACCGTGTCGGGGTTGGCCTCGACCGTGATCTCGGCCCCGTCGGCGAAGCCGAAACTGCGCCGGACGCCGTCGAGCATGCGCGCCAGATCCCCCGGGGGCAGCAGGGTCGGGGTGCCTCCGCCGAAGAAGACCGTCGTCGCCGGGCGGATCGGGCCGGCGTTCGCCAGGACAGTCCGGGCCAGTTCCACCTCGTGCAGCAGCGTGTCGGCGTACTCGTCCTGCCGCGCACCCCGCAACTCACCTGCCGTGTACGTGTTGAAGTCGCAGTATCCGCATCGGACGCGGCAGAACGGCACGTGCAGGTAGACCCCGAACTGCGCATTCGCGTCGGTGTCGACCGGAAGAGCTCCGTCGCGGGGTGCGGGTTCTCCGAGCGGGAGCGCCGCGCCCATCAGGCGGGTGTCGCGTACAGCGGCGAGATCGCCCGCAGGTAGCGCGTGAACAGCTCACGGCGGCGCCGGCGCACGAGGGCCGGGAACATCCGGTACAGCAGCGCGGTCGGGGCGTCGAACGCCCGGACGGTGAACCAGACCTCGTCGTTGTCGTACCACTGCAGGATGAAGGACTCCTCGCCGCTCACGACGGAGCCGCCGACAGTTCCGAGCGCGAAGCCCACACGGCGCGGCTCTTCGATCGCGAAGATGACGCGCAGTTCTCCATCGGCGCGCATCCCGCGCACCCGGCCGTCGACACGGATCGTCGTGCCCGCGCCGACATACGGGGTGCCGTCGCTGTCGAAGCGCTGGTCCGCCTCGAGCTTGCTGGGGGCCATCGGGTTGCCTTCGGCGTCGAAGCTCACGCCCGAGTACATCGGGCCGGCCGCAGGTCGCACGTCGCTGAGCGCGAGGCCTGCCCCGCGCTGCGCCGCCCACGACAGCAGCGAGTCCCCGGCGGTCTCGAACCGTGCCTGCCCGCTGCCGATGCGCCAGGATTCCTCAGCGGGGATGCTGCGCTCGGGCGGATAGTGCATCAGATCGGGCGCCTGCGTGGCTCCGACGGCGGCATAGTCGACAGTCTCGTCCCTGAAAGTCCCGCGCCGCATGGATTCGAGCCTACTTCCGGTTCCTGAAGGCGCCATCAGCGGCACCGGAACTACTTCTTCTCTTTGCCTTCGGTGTCACCGGAGAGCGCGGCGATGAACGCCTCCTGGGGGACCTCGACGCGCCCGACCATCTTCATGCGCTTCTTGCCCTCCTTCTGCTTCTCGAGCAGCTTGCGCTTGCGCGTGATGTCCCCGCCGTAGCACTTGGCCAGCACGTCCTTGCGCATGGCGCGGATCGACTCGCGCGCGATGATCCGCGCACCGATCGCGGCCTGGATCGGCACCTCGAACTGCTGGCGCGGGATGAGCTTCTTCAGGCGCTCGGTCATCAGCACGCCGTACGCGTACGCCTTGTCGCGGTGCACGATCGCACTGAACGCATCCACGGGCTCGCCCTGCAGCAGGATGTCGACCTTGACGAGATCGGCCTCCTGGTCGCCGCTCGGCTCATAGTCCAGCGAGGCGTAGCCGGCGGTCTTGGACTTCAGGTTGTCGAAGAAGTCGAAGACGATCTCGCCCAGGGGCATCGTGTAGCGGATCTCGACGCGGTCCTCGCCCAGGTACTCCATGCCCAGCAGCGTGCCCCGGCGGGACTGGCACAGCTCCATGATCGTGCCGACGTAGTCCTTCGGAGCGAGGATCGCGGCCTTGACCATCGGCTCGGTCACGCTGGCGATCTTCGTCCCGGAGGGGAACTCGCTCGGGTTGGTCACGGTGAAGGTCTTGCGGTCGTCCGTGGTCACCTCGTAGGTGACCGACGGCGCGGTCGAGATGAGGTCGAGGCCGAACTCGCGTTCGAGCCGCTCGGTGACGATCTCCAGATGCAGCAGCCCGAGGAAGCCGCAGCGGAAGCCGAAGCCCAGGGCGACCGAGGTCTCGGGTTCGTAGTTGAGGGATGCGTCGGAGAGCTTGAGCTTGTCGAGGGCCTCGCGCAGCACCGGGTAGTCGCTGCCGTCGATCGGATACAGGCCCGAGAAGACCATCGGCTTGGGGTCGGTGTAGCCGGGGAGCGCCTGCTTCGACGGTTTCGCGGCGTTGGTCACCGTGTCGCCGACCTTCGACTGGCGCACATCCTTCACGCCCGTGATCAGATAGCCGACCTCGCCGACGCCGAGACCCTTCGTGGGGATCGGCTCGGGTGAGGACACGCCGATCTCGAGCAGCTCGTGGATCGCGCGGGTGGACATCATCTGGATGCGCTCGCGCGGGCTGAGCGTGCCGTCGATCATGCGGACGTAGGTGATGACGCCGCGGTAGGAGTCGTAGACCGAGTCGAAGATCATCGCCCGCGACGGCGCGTCGGGGTCGCCCTTGGGCGCAGGGATCTGGCGCACGACGTGCTCGAGGAGCTCCTCGACGCCCATGCCCGTCTTGCCGCTGACGCGCAGGACGTCCTCGGGCTTGCCGCCGATCAGGCTGGCCAGCTCCTTCGCGTACTTCTCCGGGTCCGCCGCGGGCAGGTCGATCTTGTTCAGCACCGGGATGATGTGCAGATCGTTCTCGAGCGCCAGGTACAGGTTCGCGAGAGTCTGCGCCTCGATGCCCTGCGCGGCATCCACCAGCAGGATCGCGCCCTCGCACGCGGCGAGCGACCGGCTGACCTCGTACGTGAAGTCGACGTGTCCGGGGGTGTCGATCATGTTCAGCGCATACGTGGTGCCGTCGACCTCCCACGGCATCCGCACAGCCTGGCTCTTGATCGTGATCCCGCGCTCGCGCTCGATGTCCATGCGGTCGAGGTACTGGGCGCGCATGTCGCGGTCCGAGACCA
>Ga0075363_100000688_pt1 | contig 11402 bp, 12 predicted proteins | sample EndMetdeltDD1763_FD_71470 | JGI IMG/M metagenome (GOLD analysis project Ga0075363, IMG submission 71470) | Populus endosphere microbial communities from Tennessee, USA - Endosphere MetaG P. deltoides DD176-3 | ecosystem: Host-associated > Plants > Roots > Endosphere | place: USA: Tennessee...
CCACCCTGCCCGTCGCCGCGATGCCGGAAAAAAAAGGATTCCCTGCCGGCGAAAGTGACTGCCCCACTCTGTCGCAGCCGAACACACGGGTCAACGACGTCGGTGCGAAGTCGACCCATGGTTTCGAGCGCGGAATGATCGGAACGGCCGCGACGCGGTGACTTGGGGGAAACACGTCGACACCCGGTTCTTCGACCTCTACGATCCGTTCGCGCAGCGGCACCACGACGTCGTCACTCCCGAGCAGTCGAGACCTTGTCCACCAAGAGGCCCCCGGCGTCATCGCCGAACCGGTACCGAACTCCGCATGTTCGGGCGCGGCGTGGCGTCGCCACGGTGCTCGTGCTCGCGATCAGCCTCGCGGCCGCTCCGGCGTGTTCATCGTCCTCTTCGTCTCCGTCGGCACGTGAACACCAGGGCGGAGGCGCGCCCCCTCGGTCCGAGGTCGTCCGGTCCCGAACGGCCGGCGGCTCGCGCAGCCGCCCGGTCCAGGCACCACCGCCGAAGACCGATCCACTCGTCCAGGCGTTCGCCGAGGATGCCAGACGGCAGATCGCCGGCAAGCTCGGCTGGGACTTCCCGGGGAGCCTCGAGACCACGATCGGGCGGGCTGCCACCAAGAACGCGAAGGGCAAGGAGGAAGAGAACTACGCCTTTGCCGGCGGCGTCTGGACGGGCGCGGGCTACGTGGGCTGCCAGATCGAGTTCAACAACCGGCTCAACGCGACCAGCCAGGAGTTCGCGAACACGATCTTCCACGAGATGGTGCACTGCTTCCAGACGTCGCTCTACCCGACCGAAGCCGCCTACGACGCCGCGCACAACAAGGCGACGTGGTCCCGCGAAGGCGCCGCCGAGTGGGTCGGCGCGACCTTGACCGTGCCGGACCAATCCACCGCCGGACGTTGGAAGGACTACCTGACGACGCCCGAGAAATCCCTCTTCGACCGCGACCCCTACACGGCCATCGGGTTCTTCGCCCACCTCGAGGAGAGCGGCACGAGCCCCTGGTCGGTGTTCCGGGCGATGTGGCTGGCGTGGCCCGCCGGCAACAAGGCGGTGTTCGCCGCGTCGGGCGCGGGCGACGCGTTCCTCGACACCTGGGCGTCCGGCTACTTCCGCGGCCGGGTCAAGGGCGCGGCGTGGGACACCACGGGACCGGGCATCTCGAAGGACCAGGCCAAGCCGGAACCGTTCGCGATCGGCCCGGAAGTGGTGGACCAGACCCGCAAGACACCACGGTTCACGAACTCGATCTATCAGCTGAAGATCACGGCCGACATCGTCGAGATCGAAGCCGGCGAGGGAAGCCACGTCCGCCTGTCGGACGGCAGGACCGACGCCGTCGTGCGGGGAACCCAGGAGTTCTGCGTCCGCCCCAACGGCTGCGTCTGCCCGCGCGACCAGGACCAGCAGGCCCCGACGGCGCTGCTGCCCGACGCGGCCCTGGCGGTCACCGGCGGCATCGCGGGGTCGAAGGTGACGGTGACGGGCTCCAGTCTCAAGAACCTCGAGGATCTGTGCTGCGGCCCGAAGGGCCGATCGTCGACGGCCCAGGACGTGACGATCAAGCCGGTCGTGAACTGCAGCGTGATCGGCCTGCGGATGGGACGAGGGGGCGGGCTGAGGTTCGACATCGGCTACCAGCTCCTCGTCGACCGGCCGCGTCTGCGTCCGTACTTCACGGCTTCCAAGGGCAAGAACGCGAAGAAGCGGCTCGCCGGGGTCGACCTCGAGGGGATCAAGGGCATCCAGCTCGACTTCGCCGCCGGCGCGGTCAACGGCTCGGCCGACAACCAGAAGCTCGAGTTCGACGTGCCGACCGACCTCGAACTTCCGGTGCGACCACGCGCGCCGGGCCTGCCGAGGACCATGAAGGTCCACTGGAAGGTCGCGATCAAGACCGGGATCACGGGGAACAACTCGTCGTTCCACGCCCAGGGTCGGTTCGGGTTCGGCGGTCCGTTCGGCATCCACGGCGGGTCTGCGCTCAAGCCGGCGGTGACCACCGAGACGAACCCGGTCAACAACCTCACCGGGATCACACTCGGGCCGAGCGCCATCATCATCGCGGTGTCCACCCAGTTCACCGCGGGCGCCGGTACGCCGCGCGCCGCGAGAGGCACCTTCGGAGCCCTGACCGCGGGCTTCACCGCCACGCAAGGCTCCGTGCTCGGGTCGCCGCTCCTGGTCTGTCGCCAGGTCAGCCTCGCCGTCTTCTTCACCGGGGGCGGCGGCAGTCTCGGTCGCGTCAAGAAGAAGGTGTTCGACGGCAAGTCGTCCGTACCGGACTTCAACATCTGCGGAGGGAACTGACGATGTACGCATCGTGGAAGGTGCACGTGGGGTTCGGCGCGATGGTCGTCGTCCTGCTCGGCGCGCTCGTCGCGGCGCCGGCCGGGAGCGCCGTCCCGCACCAGAGCACGCCGAAGCCCGCGGCGCTCTGCAAGTTCGTGGCCTCCGCCAGGGACAAGGACAACGAGGCGGCCTTGAACTTCCAGGCCGGCAAGGCAAAGTCGTCGCTCGGCGCCCTGCGCAAGGCGGCCAAGCTGCGGCTTCCCGCAGCGCTCGACGGCGCGATCGACCAGCTGATCCCCCTCTACGAGCTGCTCGCGAGCGGCGGCAACGGGGCCGCGTTCACCAAGCTCGACGAGTACGCCACGAAGCACTGCAACTACAAGACCGCCGCGGACATCAACGCGTGCGGGCTCGTGAGCCTCGACGAGGCGCAGGCCCTGGCGGGCACACCGCTCGGCTCGCCGAGCGAAGCCGCCGAGTCCTGCATCTACTCCGGGTTCCCCGGCGGTCCGACGGCGACGGTCGAGATCTACATCGGACCCAGCGCCCAGAGCATCCTGGGCATCGACAACCGCGACGGGCAGCTGCCGCCCGTTCCCGACCTCGGTGACGAGGCCTACGTCAAGACCACGGGCGACATCATCTACTTCCAGCAGTCGGGCGTCTGGGTCGTCATCCGCGTCCTTCGCCTCGACGACGTCAACCGCTCGCAAGCGCTCCAGGACCTCGCACGCACGGTCGTCGCGAAGCTCTGACCCGTAGGTTCGAGGACGAGACGGTGGTGTCGACGACGCTCGCAGGACCCCTCGACTGGCCGGACGCGACCCGCGTGAGCGGTGACGGTCACACCCAGGAGCCCATCGACCGACCCACCCGTCACTGACGGACGATGTGCCGGACGTCGGCCATGTACTGGTCGGCGACCCGCGTGGCCTCCTCCGAGTCGAGCCCCTGCTGGCGAGCGTCGAGGTACCCGGCGTACCAGTCCCACCAGTCGTGCGGGGGCGTCGACTTCTCGAAGGCGTCGTGGTGTTCCGCTGTCTCGTGGAGCAGCTCCGCGAGACGGCCGATCTCTGTGGTCCGCATGTGCCGATGTTCGCGCCAACTCGCGGTGCTGTGCGCCCGTGCGATCATCGGGTCGTCGCACGGGCCGCTGGGGAACGTGCGCACGGACAGGAGGCGAACATGGACTTCAAGCTGGAGGTCGCCGTGATCCCTGTTGCCGACGTCGAGCGGGCCAAGGACTTCTATACGTCGCTCGGCTGGCGGCTCGACGCCGACTTCACCACGCCACCGGACTTCCGCGTCGTCCAGTTCACCCCACCCGGCTCGCCCGCCTCGATCCACTTCGGATCAGGGGTCACAGAGGCCGAGCCCGGGTCGGCGAACCACTACCTCGTCGTCGACGACATCGTGGCGGCACAGAAGGAGCTCGCCGAGCTGGGTGCGCCCGTGAGCGACGTCTTCCACTTCGCCGCCGGGACGCGGGACCAGGTCGCGGGCCCGGACGAGCAGCACACCACGTACAGCTCGTTCGCGGTGCTGAACGATCCCGACGGCAACCGCTACACGCTCCAGGAGATCACGACCCGCCTCCCAGGACGGGAGTGACGCGCGGTTCGCTGCGGGCCGGCGCCGTCCGACGGGTCATTCCTTGTCGGGTTGGGCCACTTCCGTGAACAGCTCGCCCTGCGCCGCGCCCGAGCCGGACTTGCCGCCACCCTGACCTCGCAGCACGAACCCGCAGACCACGGCGAGTGCGGCACCGGCGAGCGGCCCGGCGATGTAGACCCAGTATTGACTGAAGTCGGCGCCGACGAGGTCGGGCCCGAACGTGCGCGCCGGGTTCATCGACGTCCCCGAGATCGGACTCCCCCACAGGCCCGCCAGCGCGATGTAGCCACCGACGCCGAAGGCGCCGATGATCCCGACGTTCTGCGCGCCGGACGCGGTGCCGAGGATCACGCTCACGAGCCCGAAGGTGAGGATGAACTCCATCCAGAACGCGGCGCCCCCGGAGTAGGAGGCGGCCGGGTAGTTCGAACCGAAGGTCGCGGACACGTCGACGACGTGCTGCAGGAACAACGCGGCGAGCGTCGCGCCGCCGAGCTGGACGACGATGTAGCCGGGCACCCGGGTCCACGGGAAATCACCGCGCGCCGCGAACGCGAGGCTGACCGCGGGGTTGAGGTGCGCACCGGAGACCTTCCCCATGAAGAGGATGATCGCCATCACCATCAGGCCCGGCGCGGTCACCGCTGCCGCGCGACTGATCGTGTTCGGGAACGCCTCGCCCATCATCCCGCCACCGGCCGCGACCAGGACCAGCAGGAACGTGCCCATCAGCTCGGAGAAGAGTCGGCGCCACTCCTGCTTCGGGTCGTGGAAGTCCTCGATCGGATGGATGACATCCGCCTCGAACCACTCCTCGAACCGTTGCCTGGCTGGTTCTGCCACGGCCATGCCTGCCTCGATTCCCTCGATCGCAGGGTAACGCGCGAGGGATTCGCGGTCCGCGCTGATCGACGTCACCGCGGGAGCGGATACCCCAGGTCATCGAGGGCCAGTCCGGTGAGCTCCTGGATCCGCGCGTTCGTCTCCTCGTGGTACGGGAGCTCGCGCTCCACCACGCCGCCGTCGTCGAACGCCCGGCGCGAACGCGGCACGAAGCGATCGAGCACGCGCGCACCTTTCACGAGCGCCAGGCGCGTCGGGACGCGCCGGAACCTGCGGAACGGTTCGCGGAGCTCGTTCTCGCTCCGGAAGAACAGGCGGTTGACCCGCCGGAGCACCGCCAGCACCCCGGGCGAGAGCGAGGAGTTCTCCCGCGACCCCGTCAGCGCGTCGGCCGGGAGTGTCGCCGTCGGGCCCATGAACCCGAGCAGCTCGTCGAGGTACCCGGCTCGGTCGGCCACCAGGCGCTCCAACGGCAGCACCTTCACCGCCGCCGGACCGAACGCACCTTGGTAGTCCTCGATCACGCGATCGCCGTGCAGCCAGATGCGGTCGCGCACCTCGACGGCCCAGTCCGGGAACCGCGACGTGCCCCCGCGCTTGAGGTACTCCGAGTATCCCGAGACGAGCGCCGTGCGCTGGCTGCGGATGCCGATGACGATCCGCGCCTCGGGACAGACCGCGTGGAGCCGCTCCTCGGGTCGTCGACCGTTCAGGTGGAACGTGCTGATGTGCTCCCGCGAGACCACCACGCCGGCCCGATCGCGGCCGGCGGCGGCGAGGAAGTCCGCGAACGGGCCCGGCGCGAACTCGGCGTCGGACGCCCAGAGGAGCTCGCGCACGAAGCCGTTCAGCTCGCTGAACTGTGGAGCACCGATCCCGAGGTACGTCCATCCCTCCAGCGCCGGGAACACCCGGCGCTGGAGCATCGACGTCGCGGTCTTCCGCAGGCCGACGTGGATGACGGTGGGCGTCACCGCACCAGGGTGACACCCACGGGGCTAGGCGATCGCGCCCACCGCGTAGAGCTCGGCGCTCTCGACGGTGACCGGGTCGTTGGAGGCCTCCGGCGCCGCTCGCATCTGCTCGAACATGGCCATGGCGGCCTTGGCGGCGTCCTCCGACTCGTACACGACGATCCCGATGCCGCGGCCCCGCGAACGGTCGTGGACCCAGGTCCCACGCACGAAGCCGGGGTGGGCCTTGACCGTCGGGACGACCATCTCGTTGAGGCCCTGCTCGGCCTCGTCGAAGCGGTCGGCATCGATCTTCACCTGGACGACCATTCCGTGCATCGCTGCCTCCTTCGCCGGCGCGCGCCCTATTGCGCACAGTTCGCACGCTAACGCCCGACTCGCCCGGGCTCGAGGGTGGTGTCACCCCTCCCACGGTGGGGTCAGCTCGCGGCGCGCCTCCGGCGGGTGACACGGTCGTAGTTGATCCGGAGCAGCTCGATGGCGGTGTCGGCGTCGGCGTCGCTGCGGATGTAGAGCGTCGTCCAGCCCGAGTCGGGCAGCACGTGGTGCGGACCGGTCCGGCCCTGGGCGACGAGCTCGTCCCTGACGGATCGCGGGAACGGGATGTCGGCCTGGAGCCCACCGTGGACGTGGCCCAGCGACCGACCCCCCACGAGGAACTCGGTCTCCTGGAACTCGCCGGTGTCGGTCTCGATGCCGTCCCACGACGTCACCGTGTCGAGGATGTGGCGCTCTCTGCTCTCTGCTTCGCTCATGGCCGGAACCTATGACCTCAAGTTCACTCGAGGTCAAGTTCTTGATGCCATGGGACCGGGGACCGGGCGGGTACCTCGGGCGACGGCGGTGCGAAGATGCGGCGTGGACCTCACTCGACCGACAGCGGACAGCGAGCCGGGGCGAACCGACTGGGACGAGCTCGCCAAGGATCCGAGGTTCACCGAGTCACGACACGATCTCGTTGCGATCTACGCCCTCGCCCGATTGGGCCAGCTGAACGACGAGTCGATTCGTGATCTCAGCGCCGGCCAACTCGTGTTCCTGGCTTCCCACGAGCCCGCGGTGGCGAGGTTCGAGCACGAGATGAACCGGGCTCGAGCGAGGCTCGACGCGATGGTGGAGCAGGACACCGAGGAATACCTCCGCGAAGCCAAGAAGCTCGACGATCTCGCGGGTCAGAAGAACAAGCTCGAACAGAACGCGTGCCGGGCACGGCTCGAGCTCGAGCGACGGCGCGAGCGAAACACGCGCCTGTGGACCGCAGGCGCCGTGCTTGCTGCCGCCTTCATCGGCGCCCTGGGGGGCGTACTCGGCGCGCTCGTGGGCTCGCACTGAACGGCGAGCCCAGCAGCGACGCGATCAGCTCGTCCGGTGTGGGAGGCCGCCGGGTCGTTCGGGCCGAAGGTCGCCGACAATTCGATCACGTGCTGGAGGAACCCGCAGGGAGGACTCCCCGAGCCGGGCGACCGGGACTGTTACATTGCCGGGCCACCAACACCCGGTCGAGCGGGCTCGATCATCGCAAGCGAGGGCCATGGAGCTGCACGCCACTCACGACACGGCCGGCAACCGGTGGATCGCGAGCGTCTCGCCGCCGCCCATCGTCGCCTTCCTCGACGAGCCTGCCGAGCAGGCGGAGATCGGCGACTTCTGCCGCTTCAGCGGCTGGGTGGTCTCGTCCGGTGCCTCCCCCGTCACTGTGCGGGCGCTGTACGCAGGGCGATGCGACGAGTTCGCGCTCTCCGTGGACCGCGACGACATCTACGCCGCGCACCACGAGAACTACCCCCACCTGCAACGCCGTTGTGGGTTCATGTTCCATCTCGACCTGCGCGACCTCCCCGAGTCGGTGCCGGTCACCCTGCAGATCGACAACGGCGAGGTCGTCGCGGAGAGCGTGCCGCTGAACCTCTCGCGCACGCGCCGGTACGAGCTACAGCCGCGGCGCGCCGACTACAAGGAGGCGTGGAACAGCGTCTCCGACTCGCAGGAGATGGCCAAGTTCGCAGTGGCCGGCACCATCGACGAGGACCTGTTGTCGGAAGCCGGCGACGCGACGCTCGCGTTCTTGGAGCAGACGGTCGGTGTCGGATCCGACGACGTGTTCCTCGAGATCGGTTGCGGTGTCGGCCGCGTGGGCGCCGTGCTCGCGCCCCGGTGCAAGAAGTGGATCGGCACCGATGCGAGCGAGAACATGTGCGCACACACTGCAGCTCGGCTGTCGCATCTCCCGAACGTGGAGACGGTGCCGATCAGCGGATGGGATCTGTCGGCGATCCCATCGGCGTCGGTCGACGTCGTGTACTCGACCGTGGTGTTCATGCACATCGACGAGTGGGAGCGGTTCTCGTACGTGAGCGAGGGGCTGCGAGTGCTGCGCCCCGGGGGGCGGATGTTCGCCGACGCATTGGACCTGACGAGCGACGCGGGGTGGGACCTCTTTCGTCAGGTGGCGCAGTCGTCGCACCCGATGGACCGGCCGCCGCAGGTGAGCAAGTCGTCGACGCCGGAAGAGATGCGCGTGTACTTCGAGCGCGCGGGGTTCGAGGACATCCAGCAGTGGCGGGTGGCGCTGTGGGTGATGACCTGGGGGAACAAGCCCGGCTGATCGACGGTCACCGCGGGAACGGCACGGGCGCGCCCGGCTCAGCTCGTCCGGTAGTCGTGGAACGGCTCGTCGCGCTCCGACAGCGCGCCCGTGAGACCCTTCTGCCCCACGTTGCCGAGGAACTGCGCCATCGCCTTCGTGTGCGTGCCCAGCGCGCACAGCTCGGTGCCGGCACGGATGCCGCTGCGGAAGCCCATGTGGTCCATCTGCCGATGCACGAGCCGCTTGTTCAACTGGACGAGCTCGGGCGAGATCGACGCGACGCGCTCCGCGACCTTCAACACCTCGTCGTCGAGCTGGTCGGCCGGGAAGGCACGGTTCGCCCACCCCTCCTGCACGGCTTCGATCCCCGAGATGGAGTCGCCCGTGATCATCATCTCCATCGCCCGCCGCATGCCGAGCAGCCACGCGTGGAAGTGCATGTCCGGCACACCGAAGCGCACCGCGGGGTAGCCCATCTGCGCGTCCTCGGCGACGTAGACGAGATCACACCCGGTCGCGAGCTCGCTCCCGCCTGCGAGGCAGTAGCCGTGCACCTGCGCGATGACCGGCTTCGCCAGGTCCCAGATGCTCATCCACCCCTCGGTCACGTGACGGGGCCACTGTCCGTCACCGCCGGGCGTGTAGAAGGGCATCTCGTGCCCCTCGTTGCCACCGCCGAGGTCGTAGCCGGCGGAGAACGACGGGCCCGCGCCCCGGATGATCGACACGTGCACCGCGGGGTCCTGATCGGCCTCGCGCACCGCGTTCAGGACCGCGCCCCGCAGCGGATGGTTGAGCGCGTTGCGCTTCTCGGGCCGGTTCATCGTGATCCGGCGCACGTTGGGCGCCGGTTCGTCGATCAGGACGATGTCCTCGCTCACGTCGATTCCTCTCGCCGCTCGGTCGAAGCACCGACTGTTTACGCGGGCGGGAGATATTCCTCCAGCCGGCCGGGCTCGAGGCCGGCCGCCTGCATCGCCTCCCACACGACCCCCAGGTTCTCGCGCAGGTCGTCGCGGAAGTGCATGAGGATGATGTCGCCCGGTTGGAGCCCGCCCGGGTGCTGGAGGTCGAGGCGGCCGTCGTTCGTCGAGCCGCTCCACAGCACGATCGCCCGCATGCCGCAGGCGCGCGCCTCGCCGGTCGTCTCGGGGTCGTACTTGCCGCCGGGAGGGCGGAAGAGCCACGGACGGCGGCCGAACAGCGCCGTGAGCTGATCGGCCGCCTTGCAGATCTCGGTGTTCTGACCGTACGGGGTGAGCGTCGGCATCTCCTGGTGGTGGATCGTGTGGTCCTGCACCGTCGCGCCGAGATCGACGATGCGCTGGAAGTAGTCCCGGCCCTGCGCCGCGGGATCGGTCACGAGGAACAGGGTCACCGGGATCCGGTGCTTCTCGAGGAAGCGCAGGACCGCGGGATCCCGGATCAGGCCGTCGTCGATCGTGAGGAACACGACCGGGTCGGTGGTCCGGATCCTCGAGAAGACCGGCGCGGCGATCCCCTCCGGGATCGGCACGGCCTTCGACGGCAGGGTGGTAGTGGCCGCCGCGGTCGTGGGCGGCACCGTCGTGGGCGGCGGCCCCGAGCGCGACGATCCCGACGACGGCCGGGTGAGCAGCACCACGAGCACGATCGTGACGACCGCGGCGAGGCCGACGAGCAGCCAGCGGGCCCGCCCGCTCCCCCGCCCGCCCGGGAACCGTCGCCCCGGTCCCCGCCAGGCCCGAGCCAGCTCCGACGAGGGTCTCACCGCTCAGCAGTCAAGCAAACGACCCGGCGCCGGCCGCGGACGGTCGCCGGTGGGCCGGATCAGGCCGTGACGGCCGGCTCGGCACGCGTCGGCGCGTCGTCGACCGGTGCCGGCGGGTCCGCCGGGACCGGCGCGAGGGTGAACGAGAACGTTGCGCCCTCACCGAGCGTGCTGTCGACCCAGATGCGGCCACCCTGGAGGACGGTGAAGTCGCGCGCGATCGCGAGGCCGATGCCGGTCCCCCGCTTCGCACCGTTGGCCGTGCCGCTCTGGAAGAATCGTTCGAAGACGCGCGGCTGGTCCTCGGCGGCGATGCCAATGCCGTGGTCGGTGACCGCGACGACGACGTCGTCGCCGTCTTCCTGGGACGAGATCTCGATGATCGTGCCCTCCGGCGAGTGCCGCACCGCGTTCGTGACCAGGTTGACGAGGATGTGGCAGAACGCATCGCGATCGGCGAGCACGACCACGTCCTCCGGGATGTCGATGTGCACGACGTGGCTGGCGACGATCGGCGCCATGTCGTCCAGACACTGCGCCACGCCGTCGGCGAGCGCCATCGGCGCGGGCGTGATCTTCACCTGCCCGGCGTCGATGCGGGCGAAGTCGAGGAGCTGGTTCACGAGTCGGGTGAGCTCGTCGGCGTTGCCCGAGACGCGCGCCAGCAGCTCGAGGCGACGGGCGTCCTCGAGGCCGTCCCAGTGCTGGAGCAGCGTGTCGACGAACCCCTTCACCACGGTGAGCGGCGTCCGCAGCTCGTGGGACACGACGCTGAGCAGTTCACGGCGCAATCGGGCGGTCTCGGCGAGCTGCTCGGACGCCTGCCGTTCGAGCTCGTAGGCCTGCGCCCGCGCGATGACGAGCGACACCTGCTCCGCATACGTCGCGAGCAACTCGAGCTCCGCACGGTCGAGCGCGCCCCGCCGCGAAAACACCGCGTTCAACACGCCGATCGTGTTGGTGCCTGTGTGCAACGGCACCGCCACGAGTGAAACGAAGCCGGCGCGGCGCAGCACGCGACCCCACAGCTTCGACCAGCGCGGGAACTCGGCGCTGGAGAGCACGTCGGGCACGAAGACCGTCTCGAGTCGCAGCATCGAACGCGCCAGCGGGCTCTCCTCGCCCATCGCCAGCTCTCGGCCGGTGAAGTGCCGGAGGTCGGCGTCGCTGAAGCCGTCCGTGGCGCCACTCGGCGCGGCCACGACGAGGTGGTCGCCCTCGCGCAGCAGGATCCCGGCGGCATCGGCGGCGGTCGCGTCACGCGCCGACTCGACGATGGAGTCGAGCGTGACCTGGAGGTCGGGCTCCACCGTGACCGCCCGGAGGGCGTCGTGCA
>Ga0075363_100000689_pt1 | contig 11402 bp, 12 predicted proteins | sample EndMetdeltDD1763_FD_71470 | JGI IMG/M metagenome (GOLD analysis project Ga0075363, IMG submission 71470) | Populus endosphere microbial communities from Tennessee, USA - Endosphere MetaG P. deltoides DD176-3 | ecosystem: Host-associated > Plants > Roots > Endosphere | place: USA: Tennessee...
CATCTATGAAACCGGACCCACCAGGAGCCACTTCCAGGAGTCCTCACCCAGCACGGAGAGGTCGCCCGTCTCGATGTACCGCACGGGGTCGCCGTTCTTGTCCAGCACGCCCTGCACCACGTCCGGGTCGTACGCCGTCGACGCCCGCCCCGGGTTGCTGTTGAGCGGGGTGCCGGGCGCGTACTTGGACCCACGCATGTTGTACGGCGGGCCGCTCAGGCACCTGGCCGGGTAGATGGGGCCGTCCGTCAGGTCGGTGAACTGCCGCCACTCGCTCGGCTTGAGGTAGCCCTCGGTGCAGGTGGGCGCGTTGTCGAACTGCAGGTTGACGTGCCCGTAGCCGTCGGCGGTGCTGCCGCTGGGGCCGGCGCCGATGACCCGCGGGTAGGACACGAGCAGCTGCTCGAGGCCGGCCAGGTGCGCGACCGCCACCTGGTTGACGCTCACGGCGTTGCCGAGCAGGACGGGCAGCGTGGGCTCGAGCTCGGTGAGCAGGGCGTCGAGCTCGCGGGCCGTCCCCGGCGTGCCGGCGAGGACCTGCCGGAGGTCCTGGTCGCCGTTGGCCAGGGCCTCGGTCAGCAGCTTGAGGTCCCGGGAGAAGGACGTGATGTTCTCCGCATTGTCCTGCTGGGTGCCGAGCACGGTCTGGCCGTTCTCCAGCAGCGCGACGGTCTCGTCGGTGTGGGCCGAGGCCTCGTCGACGAACCTGCTGCCGTTGTCGAGCAGCTTCTGCAGCGGTTCGCCGGTGTCGTCGAACATCTCGCCCAGCTCGGACACCGTGACCTGCAGGTTTTCGTGGTCGACCGAGCCGACGAAGTCGTTGAGCGAGACGAGCAGGTCCGCCTCGTCGGTCGGGAGCGAGTCCGCATCCCCCGCGAGGCGGTCGCCGTCCTCGACGTACGGTCCCTCGTCGTCGGCGGGCTCGAAGTCGAGGTACTGCTCCCCCACCGCCGACAGGTTGTGCACGTACATCGGCGAGTCGGCCGGCAGCTTGGTGCCCTCCTCGAGCGAGAGCACCAGCTCGACGCCCTCGCGGCTGGTGTTCATCTCCTTGACCTTGCCGATCTTGACGCCGCGGTAGGAGACCTCGCTGCCCTCGAAGAGCCCGCCGGACGACGGCAACGTGACGTGCACCGTCAGGCCGCGGCCCAGGACCCGGTCGATGAACCCCAGGTAGGACGCCGTGATGTAGACGATGCCGACCGCGGAGAGGATCGCGAACGCGACCAGCCTGACCTTCACCGCCCTGGTCACAGGCCACCTCCGAACAGCGCTCGGGTGTCCGCGGCGGTAGCGGTCGACCCGTCGGTGCGCAGCGAGGACGACGTACGCCCCAGCACGCCGTCGAGGATGTCGTCGAGCACGTCCGGGAGCTCGTCCAGCGGGACGTCCGGCACCTGGTTGAGCACGACGCAGACCGGGTTGGTCTTGTACTTCGGCTTCTTGCACTGCTTCTTGAGCTTGTTGAGCAGGTCGAGATCGCCGAGGACCTTCTTGCACTCCGGGCTGGAGATGTTGCCGCTCTGCAGGCACTTCTGGACGTCGGTGAGGACCTGACCCGGGTCGGGCACCTCGATCGGCGGGATCTCGATCGGCGGGTCACCGCCACCGCCGGTGATGAAGTTGTCGAGGCTGATCTCGGCGCGGATCGAGGTGTTGGCGTAGTCGCCCTTGACCACGTCGGAGGCTTCCTTGGGGAACGGGAAGCTCACCAGCAGGTTGATGCCGGGAGCGAGCTCGTCACCGGCCTCGTGCAGCTTGCGGAGCACCGGCGCCAGGTGGCCGAGGCTCTTGATGAGGTCGTCCTTGCTGGCCCGGATGACCCGGGTGCCGACCACGCCGAGCCGGTCCAGCGAGCCGAGCATCTCGACGAGCTCGGCCTCCTGGTCGGCGAGCACCTCGATGGCGGGCCCGGTGGCGTCCAGGGCGTCGGTGACGGTCTGGCGCTCGGTGTTCAGGGTCGCGGTGAGGTTGTTCATCGCCTCCAGCGCGCGCACGATGTCGGCCTTCTGGTCGTCCAGGGTGCCGACGACGTCCTCCAGCGAGCCGAGGAGCACCCGCAGGCGGTCCTCGCGCCCGCTCATCACGTGGTTGAGCTCCTCGACGATGGTGCCGAGCTGGGCCACGCCGCCGCCGCTGAGCAGGAAGGAGAGAGCGCCGAGCACCTCCTCCACCTCGGGGTTCCTGCCGGTCGCCGAGAGCGGGATGGTGTCGCCGTCGCCGAGCCGGGTGCCGGACCCGCCGCCCTCGGGGGCCTCCAGCGCGACGTACTTCTCGCCGAGCAGGCTGACCTGCCGGATGTCGGCGATCGCGTCGTCGGGGAGCTCGACGTCGTCGCGCACCCGCAGGGTGACCTGGGCGTGCCAGCCGACCCGCTCGACGTCGGTCACCTCGCCGACCACGACGTCGTCGACCATCACCGGCGACCGCGGTACGACGTTGAGGATGTCCGCGAACTCCGCGGTCACCTCGAAGCTGTGGTCCTCGTCCACCGGCGATCCGGGCAGCGGCAGGTCGTAGGCACCGTCGAACTCGCAGCCGCTGAGCAGCAGCGTCGCGGCGGCCGCGGTCGCGACGGCGGCCCGGGTCCTGCGGAAGCCGTTCACGAGGAACCCCCGAACAGGTCGCTGACCGTGGCGCCGCCCTGGGACGCGTAGCTCTCCGCGGTGCCCGGTGCCGGCGGGTCCTGGATCGCCCCCGGGGCGTTCCCGGCGGCCTTCGCCTCGCGCACCGCCTTGCGGACCGCGGCCTTGCTCGGGACCCCGGTCTCGATGATCTGCTCGAAGAGCGTGCAGGCCAGGTCCTTGCTCACCTGCGGCATCCCGGACTGCTGGACGATCGAGCACAGGAAGCCGTCCAGGTCGGCGATGTTCTGCTGGACTCCGATCCGCGAGCCGACCGAGGACGACTGGGCGTCGAAGGCCAGGATCAGGTTGCCCATCGCCACCGGGGCCACGGTCAGCGCCGCGTCGATGCTCTCCTTCTCGGAGTTGATCGTCTTGAGCGTCCGGGTCAGCTTCTCCAGGTCGGTGACCAGGGCCTTGCGGTTGTCGCGGACGAAGGTCTCGACGGTGCCCACGGCGTCGGCGACCGACGACAGCGCCGCGGTGAGCTCCTCGCGCTCGTCCGCCAGCGCCGACGACACCTCGGCGAGGTCCTTCATGAAGGCCCGGACGACGGCGTCGTTCTTGGCCAGCACCTCGGTGAACCGGGCCAGTGAGCTGACCGTCTCGAAGAGGTCGCCGCTGCCCTGGCCGAAGGTCTCCGCGGCCTCGGACAGGTTGCGGATCATCTCGTTGCCGAGCGCCCCGTTGCCCTCGAACGCCTCGCGGGCGGCCGCCAGGGTGTGGTCCAGCGTGCCGTCCTGGTTGACGCCGTTGGGCCCCAGCGCCTCGGTCAGGTCCTCGAGGCTGGAGTAGATGCGGTCGAGCTCGACCGGGACCCCCGTGTCGGGCAGCGGGATGTCGGCCCCGCTCGCCATGACCTGGTCGCCCTCCTCGAAGGCCGGGGTGAGCTGGACGAACCGGTCCGCGACCAGGGTCGGCGTGACGATCGCGGCCTTGGCCTCCGCGGGGACGTCGTACTTGGCGTCGTACTCCATCTCGACCCGTACGGAGTTGCCCTCCGGGATGACCGCGGTGACCTTGCCGACGTTGACCCCGAGGATCCGGACGTCGGTGCCGACGTAGACGCTCACCGCGCGCGGGAAGTGCGCCGTGACGGTCTTGGTCGGCTCGTCCTTGCCGACGAACACGAACGTGCCGGCGAGGAGCAGCAGCGCCACCACGAGCATCATCGTGCGCACGCTCAGGAGTTGGGCGAGACGGGTCATGGCGTCTCCAGCCTGGTCGGCAGGAACTCACCGGTCGGGATGGCCGCCAGGTTGGCGGCGTAGGCGTCGAACCAGGGGCCGGTGCCGATGATGTTGCCGAGGATCGTGACGTAGGGACCGAGCGCGGCCAGCGTCGCCTTGAGCTCCTTCTCCTTGCCGATGAGCAGGTCCAGCAGGTCCTCGACCTCGGAGAGCGCGGGCCCGATCTGGGCCTGGTTGTCCTCCGCCACCCCCCTCAGCTGGTTGGCGAGGATGCGGGCGTTGACCAGGAGCCGGTGGACGGCCTCCTTGCGCTTGGTGACCTCCTGGAAGACCAGGTCGCCGTTCTCCATCAGGGACACCAGGTCCTCGCTGCGGTCGCTGAGGAGCTGGGTGAGCTGCTTGGAGTTGGAGAAGAGGGCGCGGATCTTCTCGTCACGGGAGGCGACACTCTCCGAGAGCCGGGCGATGCCGTCGAAGCTGGCCTCGATCTCCGGAGCCGCCTGCGTCATCGTCGTCGAGACGACGTCGAGCGCGTCGACGAGCTGGCCGCGGTCGATCTCCTCGGTGGTGGTGGTCAGGTCGCCGAAGACGCCCACGATGTCGTACGCCGACTCCGTGCGCTCCAGGGGGATCGGCGAGTCCTCGGCCAGCTGGCCCTCGCCCGCCGGGGTGAGCTCGAGGTACTTCTCGCCCAGCAGGTTGAGCACCTCGACCGAGGCCTTGCTCTCCTTGCCGAACTCCACGCCGTGGTCGACCTCGAACTTCACCACCACGGTGGAGTTCTCGAGCGTGACGTCCTGGACGCGCCCGACCCGGATGCCACCGACCTGGACCATGTTCCCGCGGTGCAGCCCGCTCGCGTCGGCGAACACCGCCGTGTAGGACGTACCGCCGAAGCCGGGGAACTTCGAGAGGTTGAACGACGCGGCCATGATCAGCAGCATCACCACGATCGTGATGATCCCGAGCCGCATGATCTGGGCGTCCGTGTAGCGCTTCATGTCTGCCTCACTGCCGCCCCGTGTCGGCGCAGCGTGGCGCGGTGGAGCGGAAGTCCAGCTGGTTGAGCTGCTGCTGGAGCTGCTGGATGACCGGCAGGTCACCGAGGCCGGCGGGCAGCTTGATCTCCCCGGAGAAGCCGCAGACGTAGTAGTTGTACCAAGAGCCGTAGGTGCCGGTCCGGGTCTGGTCGGTCATCGACTCCGGCAGCCGGTCGAACAGCTCGACGATCACGTCGCGGTTCTGCTTCTTGTTGAGCAGCTTGGCGAACTTGCGGAGCTGGACGATGTCCGACTTCAGCACCGGGCGGGCCCCGCGGAGCAGCCCCGCGACCTCCACCGTGAGGTCGGAGATGTTGTCCAGCGACGAGCCGATGACCTCGCGGTCGGCGGCGAGGTCGGTCATCCACCCCTTGAGCTCCACGACGAGCTGGGTGACCTGCTCCGAACGGGCGTTGACCGTCTCCATGGTCGCGTTCAGGTTGTCGACGACCTGGCCGATCAGCTCGTCCCGGTCAGCGAGCGTGGTCGTGAGCGACGCGGTCTTCTCGAGCAGCCCCTGGATGGTGCCGCCCTCGCCCTGCAGCACCTGGACCAGGTTCATGCTCAGCTCGTTGACCTGCTCGGGAGTGAGCGCCTGGAAGAGCGGCTTGAACCCGTTGAAGAGCGTGGTGAGGTCGAGAGCCGGGCTGGTCTGCTCGACCGGGAGGGTGTCCCCCTCGCCCAGCCGCTTGGCACCGGCGTCCGCACCGGCCTCGAGGGCGAGGTAGCGGTCGCCGACCAGGTTGAGGAACCGCACCTCCGCGCGGGACGCGGTGGTGAGCGGGACGTCGGACTTGACCCGGAAGGTGATGAGCGCGTGGTTGCGCTCGTAGTGCTCGACCTTCTTGACCTCGCCGACGCTGACCCCGGCGACCCGGACGTCGTCGCCTTTCTCGAGCATCGAGGCGGTGGTGAAGACCGCCTTGTACTCGCGGCCCGAGCCGAAGCCGATGTTGCCCATGATCGCGGCGAGCAGCCCGGTGACCAGGATCGAGACGACGGTGAAGATGCCGAGCTTGATCCCGGCCGAGATCGTCGCGGCCTGGCGGCGGCGGCGCAGCGCCCCGGCACTGACGAACTCGGGGTGCGCCGGCTTCTGCTCGGACTGCTGGCCGGACTTCTGCACGGGATCGGTCACGAGGCGTCACCCCCTCGCACCACGGGCCCGTAGATCAGGGATCCCAGCGCGCCGTAGGAGTCGGCCGCCCGACCCGTCTCACCGGCGAGCAGGGCGTTGAGGATCGCCTGGTCGGCGGGCGACCCCGCGAAGCCGCTCGACATCCGCGAGACCGCGCCGGACGAGGCCGAGCGTCCGCCACCGGGGATGGGGCTCACGGGATAGGACTCCACGCCCTCGTCGAGGTCGATGGGCCCGGCCGGGATCGGCGGGTCGGGCAGGCCCTGGCACCACGGACCGTGGCCCACCTCGCCGTAGCGGGGCAGGTCCTGGGGCCGGTAGGCGCGGTACTGGTTGGTGCCGAACTCGATGAACTGCTTGATCTCGTTGCCCTCGAAGGTGCGCGACAGGATCGGTGCGTAGCGCGCCGCGCCCTTGATCAGGCACGGGTACTCCGGCGAGTAGACCGCCAGGAGCTTGAGCAGCGGCTCGCTGAGCCGGCCGATCTCGATCAGGTTGGCCTCGTTGTCCTCGAGCACCCGGGTCGACGTCTTCGCGAGGCCGCTGAGGTCGGAGAAGAACACGTCGAGGTCCGCGCGCCGCTCGACGACCGTGCGTGCGGTCACGGTGAGGTTGCGCAGCACCGCGAGCAGGTCGGGAGCGGCCAGGTCGTAGGTGTCGGCGACGTCGGCCAGCCGGATGAGGTCCTCACGCAGCGTCGGCAGGCTCGGCTCGATCGCGGCGAGGTAGACCTGCAGGTCGTCGAGGGTGTTGCCGAGCTGCTCGCCGCGACCCTCGAGGGCCGTGGCCAGCGCGTTGAGGGTGTTGTTGAGGTCTGCCGGCCGGACCGCGCGCAGCAGCGGGAACAGGTCGGCCAGGATCTGGCTCAGCTCGACGTTGGTGTCGACGCGGTCCTTGGGGATCCGGTCACCGTCCTCCAGCGAGTCCTGCGACGGGTCGTCGGGGATGACGAAGGAGATGAACTTCTGCCCGAACAACGTCGTCGGGAGGATCTCGACGGTCACGTTGGACGGGATGTCGTCCGCCGCCTCCGGTCGCAATGCGACGGTGATCTCGGCGTTCTTGCCGTCCTGCTCGATCCCCCGCACCTGGCCGACCAGGGCGCCGTTGACCCGGACGTCGCCGAACTTGGCGAGCTGGAGCCCGGCCCGCTCGGCCTGGATCGTGATCATCGTGTTGCGCTCGAAGGTCTTCTGGTAGATCGCGATCGAGAGACCGATCAGGACCGCGATCACCGTCAGGAAGACGATGCCGGCCACCAGCAGGCGGTTGTGCTCCCGCTTGCTGTCGTGGTGGATGTTGACCAGCATCGTCCGACCCCGCCCGCCCTAGCCCGTGATCCGGACGGTCGTGGTGGAGCCCCAGATGGCGAAGCTCAGGAAGAAGTCGGCCACCACGATCGTGACGATGCTGGTGCGGATCGCCCGGCCCACCGCCTGACCCACGCCGGCGGGGCCGCCCGAGGCGGTGTAGCCGTAGTAGCAGTGGATGAGGATCACCGCGGCCGCCAGGAACAGCAGCTTGCCGAAGGACCAGAGCATGTCGACCGGTGGCAGGAACTGCAGGAAGTAGTGGTCGTAGGTGCCCGGTGACTGGCCGTAGATCAGGGTGACGATCAGCCGTGGCGAGAGGTACGACGCGCAGAGCGCGACGACGTAGAGCGGGATCACCGCGATGAACGCCGCGACCATCCGGGTCGTCACGAGGAACGGCAGCGACGGGATGCCCATGACCTCCAGGGCGTCGATCTCCTCGGAGATGCGCATCGCGCCCAGCCGGGCGGTGTAGCCGCAGCCGACCGTCGCGGCGAGCGCGATCGCGGAGACGAGCGGGGCGACCTCGCGGGTGTTGAAGTAGGCGGAGATGAAGGCGCTGAACTTGGCGACCCCGAGCTGGCTCAGCGAGGCGTAGCCCTGGATACCCACCTCGGTGCCTGCGAAGAACGCGAGGAAGGCGATCACGCCGACGGTCCCCGCGATCAGGGTGAGCCCGCCGGCGCCGAAGGTGACCTCGGCCAGGGTGTTGGTGACCTCGCGCGGGTAGCGCCTGATCGCCCGAGGCACCCACAGCAGCGCCTTCACGTAGAAGAGCAGCTGGTCGCCGTAGCCCTCGAGAGAACGGCGCGGCGCGTCCACGGCCGACTTGGCGACCGCGCGGGCGACTGACGTGGACTCGGCCATCAGAGCCCCGGGGGTGGGATGACCTGGAAGTAGATGGCGGTGATGATCGCGTTGAGGAAGAACAGCAGCATGAACGCGACGATGACCGCCTCGTTGACCGCTCGGCCCACCCCGCTCGGGCCGCCGCCGGCGTTCAGCCCCTTGTAGGCCCCCACGATCGCGGCCAGCCAGCCGAACACGGCCGCCTTGACCATCGCGATGTAGAGGTCAGGGAGCGTCGCGAGCGCTGTGAACGACGAGAGGAACGCCCCGGCCGACCCGCCCTGCACGATGACGGTGAAGAAGTAGCCGCCGCCGATCCCCGCCGAGATCACGATGCCGTTGATCATCAGCGCCACGAACGTCGTGGCCACGACCCGGGGCGCCACCAGGCGTTCGAGCGGGTCGACGCCGAGCACCTCCATCGCGTCGATCTCCTCGCGGATCTTGCGCGCGCCCATGTCGGAGCAGATCGCCGAGCCGGCGGCGCCCGCGATGATCAGCGCCGCGGCGATCGGTGCGGCCTCGCGGACGACCGCGAGGACGGCGGTCGCGCCGGCGAACGACTGGGCACCGAGCTGGCCGGTGAGGTTGCCGACCTGCAGGGAGATCACGGCACCGAACGGGATCGAGACCAGGATCGTCGGCATCAGCGTGACGCTGGTGATGAACCAGGCCTGCTCGATGAACTCCCGGAACTGGAACGGCCGCGTGAAGATGACCTTGGTGACCTGGACGACCATCGCGGCCATCTCGCCGGGTCCACGGATGACCGATGTGGCGGTTATAGCCATCGGTCACCTCCCCGTGCAGCGACGGCCGTCACACACTAGAACCTGTTCCTGTTCTGTCCCAACTCGCCCCTCCGGTCGTTACCGGTCCGAGACCCGGGGGCGTTCCGGCGAAGGTACGCCCGAGTGTGTCCCTAGGATCGCGTTTGTGGAAGGGGACGTGTGGGGCTCGTTCGCCCACGACCCGCGCGATCCTGGGGTCGCCTCGCTGCGCGCCTCGGACGCCGACCGCGAGGTGATCCACGGCGTGCTGGCCGAGGCGTTCGCCGACGGCCGCCTGGACCGCACCGAGTACGACGAGCGCAGCACGTCGGTCCTCGCGGCCCGCACGTTGGGTGAGCTGCCCCCGATCGTGGCCGACCTCGTCCCGGCGCTGCCCGCCCGCACCACGGCTGGCCGGGTACCGCTGGTCGCTGCGACGTCGGCCGACCTCCAACGGCGTGCCGAGGAGAAGTGGCGCGACGACCGCCGCAACGCGGTCTTCGGCTTCCTGGGTCCGACATTGATCTGCTGGACGATCTGGGTCGGCGTGAACTGGGGGGAGCTGGACTTCGGCGAGCACTTCCCCTGGCCCTTCATCGTCACGGTCGTGACGTTCCTCAACCTGCTCAAGACCGCGACGAGCCGCGAGGAGATCGTGGCGTCCGAGGTCCGCCGGCTGGAGCGCAAGCAGGCCAAGGAGATCCAGAGGAAGCAGGACGAGCCGTGAGGAAGGCCCTGGTCGCGGTCTGGAACCACCCCTCGGGGATCCTCCTGGTCGGCCAGCTGCTCGTGGTCCTGGCCTACCCGTTCCTCGGCGGCTCCACGGCCGGCCGCGCGGTGATCGGCGTGGTCCAGATGGCGCTGGTGTTCACCGCGGTGGTCGCGGTCCGGCGTACCCCTGCCCTCAGCTGGGTCGGGATCACGCTCGGCGCACCGGCCATGGTCTTCGCCATCCTCGAGGCGGTCGAGCCCTCCACCGACTGGATCGTCCTGGTGTCGGCGGCCCTGCACGTGCCGTTCTACTTCTTCGTGTCCTACGCGATGATCCGCTACCTCTTCCACGACGACCGGGTCACCCGCGACGAGCTGTACGCCACCGGCGCGGCGTTCACCGTGGTGGCCTGGGCCTTCGCCTACGTCTACGCGGCCGCCCAGGTCATCTGGCCGGGCTCCTTCGTCAACGTCGACGGCCCCGGCGAGCTGCCGTGGTTCGAGCTGCTCTACCTGTCCTTCACGACGCTGACCAGCGTGGGCCTGTCCGACGTCCTGCCCGTGCAGAACCATGCCCGGTCGCTGGTCATGGTCGAGCAGCTCGCCGGGGTCCTGTACGTCGCCCTCGTGATCGCCCGCCTGGTCGGGCTGACCGCCCGGGCCCGGCGGCCCCAGGACTGAGAGCGACTAGGAGGCGGTCGTCAGCTCCTGGTAACGCGACAGGTAGATCGGCCAGCCGTCCGGCGCGTCGACGCCGTCGCGCATCGACTCCCAGCCGGGACCGTGCCGGTCCAGGTTCCGGTGGACCAGCGTGACCCGGGTGCGGCCGCCGCCCTCGTCGGCGAAGGTCACCTCGACCTCGCTCGTGCGGTCGAGGTCGGCAGTCACCTGCCAGTCCGGGCCGATGTCCCAGCTGAATGCGAGGGTGCGGGGCGGGTCGAAGGCCAGCACCCGTCCCCACCGGCAGACGCTCCCGTCGACGCCACGGTCGTAGACCGACCCGCCGACGTGCTGCTCCAGCACCGTCTCCTCGATGGGCACCGCCAGCATGTTGTGCTCGCGCGGCTTGATCCGGTCCAGGTCGGTGAAGGCCCAGAACGCCTGCTCCGGAGGCAGGTCCACGACCACCTCATGCCGGACGGACCCGTCGGTCTCCACTGTCATCCGATCTCCCTCTCGTCCTCGGTCGCCGTGGTGGCCAGGTTGCCGAGCGCGTCGGCCCAGAACCGGTCGAGCTGCCTGCGGTACCTGGCCAGCCGCTCCGCGTCGATGCTGTAGACGCGGTGTCGCCCCTGCTGGTCGTCCCGGACCACGCCGGCCTCGCGCAGCACCTTGAGGTGCTGGCTGACAGCCGGGCGGCTGATCGGCATGGCGCTCGCGAGCTCGGTCACGATGCACGGCGCCTCCGACAGCCGCTCGACGATCGCCCTGCGACTGGGGTCCCCCAGCAGGGCCCAGACGTCCAACGGGTAAGTCACCACGAACACGTAAGTTACGGCTTACGCGTTGTCCTGGCAACCCCTACTGGTGCTGGTCCCCCGCCGGGCGCGAGTGAGCCGGAACCTCGTCGGAGCCCAGCTCGTCGGCGGCGGCGACGACCAGGCCGCCCAGCATGAAGCTGACGATGACGGCCGCCAGGGTGGTCGACGCCAGGTCCGGGATGAAGCGCCGCGGGCCCGTCCCCGTCGGCGAGGCGCCGTGGAACTCGTGGGTGAGCGCGTGGCCCTTGCCCCGCTGCAGGAGGTAGCGGTTCACCGGGTAGGCCGC
>Ga0075363_100000690_pt1 | contig 11400 bp, 10 predicted proteins | sample EndMetdeltDD1763_FD_71470 | JGI IMG/M metagenome (GOLD analysis project Ga0075363, IMG submission 71470) | Populus endosphere microbial communities from Tennessee, USA - Endosphere MetaG P. deltoides DD176-3 | ecosystem: Host-associated > Plants > Roots > Endosphere | place: USA: Tennessee...
CGGCGGCCGCGCCCAGCAGCAGGCCGACAACGATGCTGGCCGCGGCGGGCACGAGAAACCGATCCATCCGGCCAAAGTAGCAGACAATATAGGTCGTGGATCCGCCGTGCCCTGCCGACGAGCGCGTCTTCTGGCGTACCGACGCGTACACGGTGTGGGTCGGCTGCGCCGACAACGGTGAGCTGGTCTTCAACGGCGCCGACCGGGCGTATCTGGACGGCTATGAGTATCAGATCACCGTCGAGCCCGATCAGTTCGACAAGCTGCGTGCCGCACTCGGCGCAGAACCGGGCGCTGACGTTGTCGACCTCGTGTGCGCCCACGCGGAGGTGATCATGGCGCGAGGGGAGCGCAGCTGGCTGACCGACCGGGGGATCGAAAGCGGATTCATTTCCTACTAGGGTCGGGGCCCATGGTTTCAATTGGTTGGGGGTTGCGCGCGCTCTGCGCCGCCATGGCACTGCCCGTACTCGTCTCCGGCTGCTCGACCGCCGCGGAGCAGGACACCCCGGCCCCCGCGATGGCGGCGACCGCCGTACCGCAGGCTCCTCTGATCGTTCCGCCGCCCGCGTGCGGGGAGGGGCCTGCGCTGCTCGCACAGCTGTCCACCCGCGACAAACTGGCGCAGTTGTTGATGGTCGGCGTCAACAACGCGGAGGACGCCCGGAACGTCGTCGCATCGCAGCACGTCGGCGGGATCATGATCGGAAGCTGGACCGATCTGTCGATGCTGTCCGACGGCTCGCTGAAAGACATCGTGGGATCGGCAGTCCCGTTGCCGCTGGCGGTCAGCGTCGACGAGGAGGGTGGCCGGGTCTCGCGGTTGTCCTCGATCATCGGCACTCAGCCGCCGGCAAGGGTGCTGGCGCGGACCCAGACGCCCGAACAGGTGTATGCGATCGCACTGCAGCGCGGCCAGGCGATGCGCGGTCTCGGCATCACGATCGACTTCGCGCCGGTCGTCGACGTCTCCGACGCGCCGGACGACACGGTGATCGGCGACCGGTCCTTCGGCTCGGATCCCGCTGTGGTCACCGACTTCGCCGGCGCCTATGCCCGCGGCCTGCGCGACGCCGGGCTGTTGCCGGTACTCAAGCATTTCCCGGGACACGGCAACGGTTCTGGTGACAGCCACACCGGCAGTGTCACCGCTCCGCCGATCGCCGACCTGCAGAACTCGGATCTGGTCCCGTATCGGACGCTGAACGCGCAGCTGCCGGTCGGTGTGATGGTCGGCCACATGCAGGTGCCCGGCCTCACGGGCAACGACCCGGCCAGCTTGAGCCCCAGTGCGTACGGGCTACTGCGGTCCGGCGGCTACGGCGGACCCCCGTTCAACGGACCCGTCTTCACCGATGACCTGTCGTCGATGCAGGCGATCTCCGATCGGCTGGGGGTCGCCGAGGCCGCCCTGCGCGGGTTGCAGGCCGGAGCCGATACCGCGTTGTGGGTGACCACCGGCGAGGTGCCCGCCGTACTGGACCGGCTGGAGAAGGCGGTCGCCGCGGGCGAATTGTCCATGCCGCAGGTGGACGCATCGGTGCTGCGAATGGCGGCGGTGAAGGGGCCTCATCAGCGGTGCTGACGCCCGCTGTTCGCCTATTGCTTACTCTTGAGTAATGGCAGGTGGGACAAAGCGGTTGCCGCGCGCGGTGCGTGAGCAGCAGATGCTCGACGCTGCCGTGCAGATTTTCTCGGTCAACGGTTATCACGAGACGTCGATGGATGCCATCGCGGCCGAAGCGCAGATCTCCAAGCCGATGCTGTACCTGTACTACGGCTCCAAGGAGGAGCTGTTCGGCGCCTGTCTGGACCGTGAGCTGTCCCGCTTCGTCGACGACGTGCGCGGCAAGATGGACTTCTCGCAGAGCCCGAAAGACTTGCTACGCAACGCCGTTCTGGCGTTCCTCACATACATCGACGCGAATCGGGCGTCGTGGATGGTGCTGTACAACCAGGCGACCAGCTCGCAGGCGTTCGCACACACCGTGCGCGAGGGCCGTGAGCGGATCATCGAACTCGTCGGGCGGCTGTTGCAGGCGGGCACGCGCCATCCCGAGCCCGACACCGATTTCGACATGATGGCCGTCGCGCTGGTGGGTGCGGGAGAAGCGATAGCCGCGCGGGTGAGTACCGGCGACGCCGGGGTGAACGAGGCCGCCGAGTTGATGATCAACCTGTTCTGGCGAGGGTTGAAGGGTAAGCAGTCCGAGAAGGACGCGCCCGTCTCCGCCCGCTAGAGCGCTGAACCGCTGTCCAGCGACGCGTCGGCCGTGGCACTCAGGGTGACGAGTGCTTCGTCCGACATGTGGCTGGTGAAAAGATCGTCGTACGACACGGTGGCAGTGCCTGGGCTCATGTGCGAAGAACCTCCCGCTCGCGTTGCGTTGACGAGTTGGTCAACTCTTAGCAGTATGGCCAGCTCAACGCTCGTCGCCGGGCGAATATTCTGTGGTTACTCTGTGAAATCCCCGACTACCGTCTAGAGCGCCGTCACCGTGCCCTTCAGGTGCGGGTCGCCCTTGCTCGCATGACGCAGCGTGAGCTCCCACCCGTCGGTGACGCGATCGACGTAGAGGGCCGCGCGTGCAGGAAGCACCACGGGCTTGGCGAATCGCACCGAGTACTTGACGGCATCGGGAAACTGTCCCTCGATGTTCGCAAGAACGGCTGCGGCGCTGAACATCCCATGCGCGATTACCGAAGGAAATCCGAACAGCTTCGCCGCGATCGCGTTGGTGTGGATCGGATTGTGGTCACCGCCCACCGACGCATAATGACGGATCTGGCCGGGCGTGATGCGCAGCAGAGCATTCGGCGGTGGGAGCTTCGGAGTTTTCTGCGGCGGTGGCTTCGGCTCATCGGACAGACTCGTTCGCTGCTGGTGCAGGAACGTCGTGACCTGATGCCACGCCTTGTCATTGCCGACATTGATCTCGGTGACGATGTCGACGAGCAGACCACGCCGGTGCTCGCGAAGATTCTCCGCGTGCACCTTGGCCGAGATGGTGTCCGATACCAGGATCGGGCGGTACTGGGTGATGTGGTTCTCGATGTGCACCGAACCCATTGCGGCGAAAGGGAAATCGAAACCGGTGACGAGCGCCATCACCGTGGGAAACGTCAGCGCGAAGGGATAGGTCAGCGGCACCGCGTCGCCGAACCGCAGCCCGGTCACCGCCGCGTATGCCGCGACGTTCGCGCTGTCGATCGTCAGATCCTCGACCGTCAGTGTGCGCTCGGGCAGTGACTCACCGCGGGGCACCAACGGAAGTGCCCCCGCCGCGGCGCGCAGCAGGTTTCTCAGCCCCGACGGTTGCGTCATCGCTACGCCCCCAGCATCGCCTGGCCGCACACCCGGATGGTGTTGCCCGTGACCGCATTGGATGCGGGGCTGGCGAAATAGGCGATGGTCTCGGCGACGTCGACCGGCTGACCACCTTGGTAGAGCGAGTTGAGCCTGCGGCCCACCTCGCGGGTCGCCAGCGGGATGGCGTCGGTCATTTTCGTCTCGATGAAACCCGGTGCGACGGCGTTGATGGTGACGCCCTTGTCGGCGTACTCCGCCGAGAGGGCATCGGTCAGCCCGATCATGCCCGCCTTGGTGGCCGCGTAGTTCGTCTGGCCGCGGTTGCCTGCGATGCCTGCCATCGACGACAGCCCGATCACCCTGCCGCCTTCGCCGATGGTGCCGTTGCTCACGAGACCTTCGGTAAGGGCAAGCGGGGCAAGGAGATTGACCGCCACGACGGAATCCCAGCGCGCTTCGTCCATGTTGGCGAGCAGCTTGTCGCGGGTGATACCCGCATTGTTGACGAGGATGTCCAGTGACGACCCGTGGTAGTGCTCACGCACGTGCTCGGCGATCCGGTCCACCGCGTCGTCGGCGGTGACGTCGAGGGTGAGGGCGGTGGCCCCGACTTTGGCGGCGACGTTTCCGAGGTCCTCATGGGAGCCCTCCACGTCGACGACGATCACGCTGGCGCCGTCGCGTGCAAACACCTCCGCGATGGTCGCTCCGATACCGCGCGCGGCCCCGGTGACCAACGCGATCTTGCCGTCCAGCGGGCGGTCCCAGTCCGCGGGCGGCGCGGCATCGTCGGCGCCGACCCGGAACACCTGCCCATCGACGTAGGCGGACTTGCCGGATAGCAGGAAGCGCAGCGTCGACTCGACCCCGGTGGCAGCCGGCTTCGCGTCGGCGGCCAGGTACACCAGGTTCACGGTGGCCCCGCGCCGCATCTCCTTGCCGAGCGAGCGCGTGAACCCCTCGAGCGCGCGCTGCGCGATACGTTCTCCCACACTGCCGGTGTCCTCGGGGGTGGTGCCGATGACGACGATCCGCCCGGACGGCCCGAGGTTGCGCAGCAGCGGAGTGAAGAATTTGTACAACTCCTTGAGCGCTACGGGTTCGGTGATTCCGGTGGCGTCGTACACCAGGCCGCCGAACGAGTCGGCCCAGCGGCCGCCGAGGTTGGCCGACACCACGTCGTAATCCTCGGCCAGCGCGGCGCGCAGTGGTTCCACGACGCGACCGTCACCGCCGATCAGCAGGGTGCCCGCCAGGGGCGGCTCGCCGGCCCGGTAGCGGCGCAGCGTCTCCGGCTGCGGGATGCCGAGCTGCTTGGCGAGGAACGATCCGGGCGTCGAGTGGACGATTTGCGAGTACAGATCGGTAGCCATGGGGACGAACTTACTCCAGAGTAAGAAGGGTGGGTACTATGGGGCTCATGGCTAGTGATACCCGCCGACCGGTCGCAATTCTCGGTGGCAACAGAATTCCTTTCGCACGCTCCGACGGCGCCTACGCCAATGCGTCCAACCAGGACATGTTCATCGCCGCGCTGGAGGGGTTGATCCAGCGATACAACCTGGCAGGCGAGACGCTGGGCGCCGTCATCGGTGGCGCGGTCCTCAAACACAGCCGCGACTTCAACCTGATGCGCGAATGTGTGCTCGGCAGCTCACTGTCGCCGTACACGCCCGCGTTCGACATCCAGCAGGCCTGCGGGACGGGGTTGCAGGCCACCATCGCCGCGGCCGACGGTGTCGCGGCGGGCCGTTATGAGGTGGCCGCCGCCGGCGGGGTCGACACCGCCTCCGACGCGCCGATCGCGTTCGGCGACGACCTGCGGCGCGTACTGCTCGGACTGCGACGCTCGAAGTCCAACGTGGACCGGCTCAAGCTGGTCGGCAAGCTGCCCGCAGCGCTGGGCGTGGAGATTCCGGTCAACAGCGAGCCGCGCACCGGGATGTCGATGGGCGAGCATGCCGCGGTCACCGCGAAGAAGATGGGCATCAAGCGGGTCGACCAGGATGAGCTGGCCGCCGCCAGCCACCGCAACATGTCCGCGGCGTATGACCGAGGGTTCTTCGACGACCTCGTCACCGGGTTCCTGGGCGTCTACCGGGACAACAACCTTCGAGCCGACTCATCGGCGGAAAAGCTCGCCAAACTCAAGCCGGTGTTCGGTGTGAAGGCGGGCGACGCGACGATGACCGCGGGCAACTCGACCCCGCTCACCGACGGCGCGTCGGTGGCGCTGCTGGGGACCGATGAGTGGGCGGCTGCGCACTCGATCGAGCCGCTGGCGTATTTCGTCGACGGCGAAACCGCTGCCGTGGATTACGTCAACGGCGATGACGGTCTGCTGATGGCGCCCACCTACGCCGTGCCGCGACTTCTCGCGCGAAATGGTCTGACCCTCGGCGACTTCGACTACTACGAGATTCACGAGGCCTTCGCCTCCGTCGTACTCGCCACGCTCGCCGCGTGGGAGTCCGAGGAGTACTGCAAGGAGCGGCTCGGTCTGGACAAGGCGCTCGGCAGCATCGACAGGTCCAAGCTCAACGTCAACGGGTCCTCGTTGGCGGCCGGTCACCCGTTCGCGGCGACCGGCGGACGGATCGTCGCGCAGTTGGCCAAGCAACTGGCCGCCAAGAAGAAGGAGACCGGCGGACCCGTGCGCGGTCTGATCTCCGTCTGCGCGGCCGGCGGCCAGGGCGTCGCGGCGATACTCGAGGCCTAGCTTTGAAGCCCGGAAAAGATATTTCGCGAGGCGTGTAACGGCATCGCGGGAGCCGCCGATACACCGGATAGCTCCGTGTTGGCGTCTGACCCCCCGACCCGACGTCAGCACGGGGCTCTTAATTTTGCCCCCCGCTCAGACGTTGGGCGGCGGATCCTTCTTGGCCTTGATCGGACCGGCGGCCGCGGGCGGGGTGAACAGACCCCCGCCGAGGCTGCCCCGGGCCGTCTGCACGGCGACCAGGCCCCACGTTCCCAGCAGGGCCACGTAGGCCACCGCGGCGGCGACCCGGAACGCCGGCAGCCCGGTGTGGTTGGCCAGTTGCGTGGTGCCGGTGACGAACGTGCCGACTGGGAATGTCAGGCTCCACCAGGTCAACGCGAACGGCATCCCGCGCCGCAGCGTGCGGACCGTCAGTTCGGTCGCCAGCACGATCCACAGCAGGGCGAAACCCCACACGGGTACGCCGAACAACACCGCGAACACATTCATGCCACCGGCCAGTTCCGGCGGGACGGCCAGCGCCGCGTTCGCCCCGAGTAGACCCGCGGCGGTGATCCCCTGACCGAGCGGGCCGAGCACGATCCACAGCGTCGGCACCCGGGTGGTGCCCGAGGTGCCGTACAGGGCGAGCCTGCTCCAGATCATCGAGATGATGATCAGCGCCGCGATGAGAGACAGACCGAACATCGCGTAGCAGCCGTAGAGCATGGTGGTTCGGCCGGTGCCCGGAGCCATGTGGGGGATCAGCAGCGCACCCGAGGCAGCCGACACCATCGGTGGGACCACCGGCATCAGCCAACCGCCGAACGCCGCATCGGGTTCGACGTTGAGCTGTGTGAACATCAGGAACGGAATGGTCGCTGCGGTGAACAATCCGCCGATCGTCCCGGTCGTCCACAACAGCCATGCGAGATCGACGGCGATGCGCCCGCCGATCAGATCCTTGCCGATCAGCAACGCACCCGATCCGACTGTCATCAGCGCCATCGGCGCGGCGCCGTAGAAGTGCGCCATCTGCGGGTTGCGGACGTGGCCGCTGGATTCCGCCGGATGCCGAATGCGCTGCACCGTCACCGCGACGATGAGTACGACCAGCAGCACCGCGGCGACGACCCACACCACTCGCGCGAACACGTGCAGGCCGGGAATGTGGACCGGCAGCGTGGCGCCGGCCGTGGCGACGATGCCGGTGCCCATCACCGATGCGAACCAGTTCGGGCCGAAGTGTTTTAGTCGAGCCAGTTCCGTCGTCATCGTGAAGTATGTTCGCACCCCTGCTTCGATGAGAGGTATGCAAATCAGCCTCAGCATCGTCGGACTTTCTCCCACCCGACCGTCGCCGATCGACGCGTTGGTCGGCAACGTCGCCACGTTGCGCGACGAAGGATTCCGCCGCGTGTGGATGGCCCAGTTGCCTTACGACGCTGATCTGCCGACCGTGCTCGGCATCGTCTTCCGGGAGGTCGACGGCATCGAGATCGGCTCGGGTGTGATCCCGATCCAGGTTCAGCATCCGCTGCAGTTGGCGCAGCGCGCGCTGACGCTCAGCCTGATCAGCGGCGGCCGGTTCAAACTGGGCGTCGGCATGAGCCATCGGATGATCGTCGAGGGCATGTGGGGTGCTTCGTGGGACAAGCCGGTGCGCCAGATGCGTGAGTACCTCGACGGCCTGCAACCGGTGCTCGACGGTCAACCCGCCGACGCGGCGGGCGAGTTCTGGACCGCGCGCGGATCGCTGCAGATTCCCGCGCCCGCGCCGGAGGTCTACATCGCTGCACTGGGTCCGCAGATGCTGAGGCTGGCGGGCCGGCGTACCAAGGGCACGCTGACATGGATGACAGGGCCCAAGACGTTGGCCGAACACGTCGTGCCAACCCTTCGGGAAGCGGCCGCCGAGGCGGGTCGCGCAGCGACCGATGTGTGGGTGGCCGCCTCACTGCCGATCAGCGTGACCGACGACGTCGACGCTGCCCGCAGGCAGGCAGCCGAGGAATTCGCGGTCTACGGCACGCTGCCGTCGTACCGGGCGATGCTCGACCGCGAAGGCTACGCCGGACCCGAGGACGCGGCGATCATCGGGGACGAGCAGACGGTGTCGCAACGTCTCGATGAACTCAGCGCCGCAGGCGTCGACGAGTTCACCGCTTCCGTGTTCGACGCCTCGTCCGAAGGGCGCGCACGCACCAGGGCACTCTTGGTCTCCCGGCAGTCCTGAGGGCACTATCCGCGTCCTGCGTTCACCGTCGAGTCCACGTAGTCCGGCATGACGCGGATGACCGACGCGCTCTGGATGTCGTAGAACAGGCCCACCACCTCCACCTGAGGCCGCTCCGCGACGAGCGGATGGGAGCGCAATTCCTCGACCTGGACGGCGACGTTCACCATGCTCAACTGGTCCACTCGCCCGAAGTCCTGCTGCGCCGCCGAACGGGCCACCGGATGGTTGCCGCCATCGAAGGCCGCCACCGACGTGATGCCGTGCGTCAGCCACTTCGACAGTTGCTCATCGGCTTCGGTGAGCGGGGCATCGCCGTGCAGGATCGCGTGCATCGCCCCGCAGCTGGAATGGCCGCAGACGACTATCGACGACACCGCGAGTTTGTCCACCGCGAAGGCGATCGCGGCTTCGATCGAGGTATCGCGTCTGCCCGGTGCGACCAGATTGCCCACGTTGCGCACGGTGAAGAGGTCTCCCGGTCCGCTACTGGTGATGATGTTGGGCATCACGCGCGAGTCGGTGCACGTGATGAACAGCGTCTCGGGGCGTTGAGCGTTCGCGAGCTTCTCCATATGAGGCTTGAGGTACGGCGCCGTGCGGCGCCGGTACACATCGAGTCCGTTGAACACGGCGGCCGCAGGCTCTGAGCCGCTGGACACGCCGAAAACATCTGCCTGCGAACGCTTTCCGTTGGCCGATGCACCATTCGCGGCGCCGTTCTGCCAAGAGCTCCACGGGACGACTCCGGAGCGGACGTCCAACGGCGCGATCTCGCGTACCGGTGGTCCCTCGACCGCGCTATGCATGTCCACCGAACCGACCTCGCAGATGGTGACGGTGCCGCCGTTGTCACGGTGGTTGCGGCACCAGTCCTCGATCGCCTCGTGCGCCGCATGATCGATGAAATCCACTGACAGCTCGACGGATACCGTTGCACCCTCCGGTATGGCGTTGAGCGTTTTGGTGAGACGGGGCAGTGAGAGAAAGCTGGCCGACCCCTCGACCAGAACCCGCCACGTGCCGTCGCCGGCCTGTTCTGCTTTGACCTGCGCACGTACGACACGCCAGACGATCAGCGCGACGGCCAGGGCCAGTCCGATCAGGACACCTTCCAGCAGATTCAGGAACACCACACCGGTGATCGTGACGACGTAGACCGCGATATCGCCGGTACGCCGGGCGGTTTCGATGTGCGCACGTTTGACGAGCTGGATGCCGATCACGATCAACAGACCGGCCAGCGCGGCCATGGGGATCTGTTCGGCCAGACCCGCGAAGGGCAGCGCGAAGATCAGGATCCAGATGCCGTGCAGGATGGCCGAGGCGCGGGTGCGTGCACCCGCGGCGACGTTGGTCGAGCTACGCACTATGACACCGGTCACCGGCAGTCCGCCGATGGCGCCGGAGGTGATGTTCGCCGCACCCTGACCGATCATCTCCCGGTCGAAGTTCGTCCGCGGGCCGTTGTGCATGCGGTCCACCGACACGGCCGACAGGAGACTTTCGACGCTGGCGATCAGGGCGACCGTCAGCACACCGACTGCGAACGCACCCCAGTTGCCGTCGGGGAGACTAGGCAGGGCCACCGCGTCGATGAGCGATCCGTCCAGCCTGACCCGGGCGACATCAAGACTCAGTACGGCGGCCAGCACCGTCGTGAGCAGTATGGCGACGAGGGGGCCCGGCACTTTGGCGATCGGCTTGGGCAGCCATCTCCAGGTGGTCATGATCGCGATCACCAACAGGCCGAGCACCAGGCCCGGACCGTGCAGGTTCGCGAGCTGACCGGGCAGCTCCGTGACGTTCTGCCACGCAGAACTCTTCGATTCACCGCCGAGCAGCACATGGGTCTGTTGCAGAGCGATGGTGATGCCGATGCCCGCGAGCATGGCGTGCACCACCACCGGAGAGATGGCGAGCGCGGCGCGAGCCACCCGGCTCATTCCGAACAGCACCTGAAGGACACCGGCCGCCACGGTGATCGCGCACGTCACCTTCCAGCCGAACTCGGCGACCAGGCTGGCGACGACGACGGTGAGGCCGGCTGCGGGTCCGCTCACCTGCAGGACCGACCCGCCAAGCGCTCCTGCGACGATGCCGCCGACGATCGCCGCGATCAGTCCGGCCAGAGCAGGCGCACCCGATGCGATGGCAATGCCGAGCGACAGCGGCAGCGCCACCAGGAACACGACCAGGGACGCCGGCACGTCATAGCGAAGCACCGGCGCCAATTTTCCTGACATCGCAGTGAAACCGCCCTCCGGCGCAATTGATTTCGAGCTCGTTTGCAACTCCGACTCCCTCTATTTTGGCCGGTTCGGCGGTAGGTGTGAGAACACGGAGACGGGCTGAGGCGGTCACACCTCAGCCGGTCTCCGCTGAATGATCAGCTGGTCATCGGCCCAGCGCCGGAGGGCCGCCCCACGGTCCGTAGGGTCCGTTACCGAATCCGAATCCCGCGCCCGGGCTGGAACCCGGTACGACGAATCCGTCGACACCGGACGGTCCCAGGCAGCGTGACGACGACACGGCGCTCGCGCAGGGATCGATGTTCGCGGAAGCCACTGGTGCCAAGAACAATCCGGCCGCAAGGCCGCCTGCAGCGATCATCGGGATGGTGGTGATTCTGAACTTCATCGCGGTCAACCTTTCTGAATGACTCGATCTTTGGATGATCTACAACAGTTGTCACTCAACACTTTTGCGGGTGGATCGCGGTGTCTCGTTTCGCTGTGGTAGCCACTCCAGATCTACCCGCGGCAATGTCGGCGGGAAACTCTGTGCCGCCTTTTCATATGGAACACATATCTGCGGATGTTTCTATGTGCCGTCTATGAGTTGATGGCGGAATCCTGTTGCACAGCAATAGCATTCAGGTATTCCGATCGACGAAGGACGTAACCATGAACCGTATGAGTATGACCCTAACCATCGTTAGCGGTATGGCCACCGTCATCCTGGTGCCGGCCGCAGCGACAGCAGTGGCTGCACCGTCCCGCGGTATGTCCGCAAACGACGTCGTCAATCAGCTCCAGGCCGCTGGTAACAGTGTCGTCGTCAACAAGATCGGCAATGGAGCGGCTGATTCGTGCATGGTGATGTCGGTCCGGCCGGTCGCGCAGCGTCCCCTGGCGCCCAGCCACCCTGTAC
>Ga0075363_100000691_pt1 | contig 11396 bp, 12 predicted proteins | sample EndMetdeltDD1763_FD_71470 | JGI IMG/M metagenome (GOLD analysis project Ga0075363, IMG submission 71470) | Populus endosphere microbial communities from Tennessee, USA - Endosphere MetaG P. deltoides DD176-3 | ecosystem: Host-associated > Plants > Roots > Endosphere | place: USA: Tennessee...
TGCGAGCTGGCCACGGCCATGGGCCATGACGTCGACCAGCCCCGCAACCTCGCCAAGTCCGTCACCGTCGAGTAGCTGCGGGGCGCAGACATGGCCATCATCGGCGTCGGGATCGACGTGGTCGACATCGAGCGGTTCGGGCAGTCGCTGGAGCGCACTCCCCACCTCGCCGAGCGGCTCTTCACCCCCCTCGAGCGCGAGCGTCACCTGGCCTCGCTGGCCGCCCGGTTCGCCGCCAAGGAGGCGCTCGCCAAGGCCCTGGGCGCGCCCGGCAACCTGCACTGGCACGACGCCGAGGTCGTCTCGGAGTCCTCCGGCCGGCCCCTGCTCGAGCTGCGCGGGACGGTGCAGGCCCGCGCCGACGAGCTGGGCGCCACCTCGGTCCACCTCTCCCTCTCCCACGACGCCGGCATCGCCTCGGCGGTCGTCGTCCTCGAGGGGTGAAGCCAACCTGATTAGCCTGCGGACATGACCACCTTCGTGCTGACGGTTCTCGGCGACGACCGCCCGGGGCTGGTCTCGGCGCTGTCGGGTCCGATCAGCAAGCACGGCGCGCTCTGGGAGCGGAGCCAGCTGTCGCGGCTCGCGGGCAAGTTCGCCGGGATCGTGCTGGTCACGGTGCCCCACGAGCGCTACGACGCGCTGGTCTCCGACCTCGGCGCCCTCGGCTCCCAGGGGTTGCACCTGACCATCGAGCGCACCGACGAGCCGGCCAGGGGCGAGTCGATCAGCTTGACCCTCGAGCTGCTCGGCGCGGACCGCCCGGGCATCGTCGCGGAGATCTCGTCCGCCCTCGCCGCCCGCGACGTGAGCATCGAGGAGCTCAGCACCGACGTCCGCGACGCACCGATGGCCGGCGGCACGCTCTTCGAGGCCACGGCGGTGCTGAGCGCGCCGCCGACGGAGAAGACCGATGAGCTGCGGATGATGCTCGAGGGGATCGCGGACGAGCTGATGGTAGAGATCACCCTGACTGACAACTGAGGCACACTCGCCGACATGGACATCGTCGTGAGCGGGGGCTCGGACCCGGACCGTCCCGTTCCCGCACCCATGAACAACCAGAACCGTCTCCTCCAGCTGATCGCCGTCGGGGTCTTCCTGATCGCGGCCGGGACCGGCTACACCAGCTGGACGGTCTACCAGCAGACCCAGGACACGCGGACGGTCAACTGCGCCTACCTGACCACCGGCTACGGCGACGACAAGCGCAGCTATGACGTCATGGCGAACTACGAGCAGCAGATCGTCGACGCCCTCGACTGCGACGTCCCCGGTCGGTAGTCCGACGGGCCGAGAGTGGTCACCGCCGGCAACCACTAGTGGTCACCGCCGGAGGTTCGTCGGGTGTCCCGCACCCCGGGCACGCACCTCGCGGCGTTGCCGAAGCTAGCTGGACGAACAGGTAGAGCGTCGCTCCGGCGCCTGGCGATGCACGCACCCGGAGCACGGGCCACCCCCGACGAACTTCCGGCGGCAACCACTAGCGTGGCGACATGCTGCACGCGCACACCGTCGAGCAGGTCCGGGCGGCCGAGCGGGAGCTGATGGCACGGTTGCCGGAGGGCGCGCTGATGCAGCGTGCGGCCGCCGGGCTGGCCGCCGCGGTCGTGGACTTCCTCGGGTCGGCGTACGGCCGCCGGGTGCTGCTGCTCGTCGGTTCGGGCGACAACGGTGGTGATGCCCTGTGGGCCGGCGCCATGCTGGCGCGGCGGGGCGTGCTGGTGGAGGCCTGGCCACTCGGCGACACGGTGCACGAAGCGGGCGCGGCTGCGCTGCGCGGAGCCGGCGGCCGCTTCGTCGAGGCGCCCGGCACGAGACCGGACGTCGTGCTCGACGGGATCGTGGGCATCGGCGGTCGGGCCGGTCTGCGGCCGGATGCCGCGACGGCGCTCAAGCTGCTGCACGGCATACCGGTCGTGGCCGTGGACACCCCGAGCGGCGTGGACGTCGACACCGGTGAGGTGGACGCCAGTGCAGATGGCAGTCATGTCGAGGCGGCGTTGACGGTGACGTTCGGGACCCACAAGGCGTGCCACCTGGTCGACCCGGCCGCGCAGGCGTGCGGTGCGGTGCACCTCGTCGACATCGGGCTCGACCTGCCCGAGGCGCGGCTCGAGGCGCTCCAGCCGGGCGACGTCGCGGCGCTGCTGCCGCGGCCGGCGAAGGACAGCCAGAAGTACGCGCGGGGTGTGGTCGGGATCCGTGCGGGCAGCGCCCTCTACCCCGGTGCCGGGCTGCTCAGCGTCGCCGGCGCCGCCTGCGGCCTGGCCGGGATGGTGAGGTACGTCGGCGATGCTGCGGTCGCGGACCGAGTCCGCGAACAACACCCCGAGGTGGTCGGCGAGGGGCGGGTCCAGGCGTGGGTGGTCGGCTCCGGTGGCGGCGACGCAGTGGCCGCGCAGCTGGAGCAGGCCCTCGGTGACGACGTCCCGGTCGTGGTCGATGCCGATGCGCTGCAGCACGTCGCGCCGGAGCAGGCGGCGGTGCTCACGCCGCACGCCGGCGAGCTCGCCGCGATGCTCGACGCCCAGCGGTCCGACATCGAGGGCAGGCCGCTGCACTTCGCCCGCGCAGCCGCGGAGAAGTACGCCGCCACGGTCCTGCTCAAGGGACGCCGCACCGTGGTCGCCCGGCCCGACGGGAGGACCCGCGTCAACACGACCGGGACCCCGTGGCTGGCCACCGCAGGCGCCGGCGACGTCCTCGGCGGGGTCGTGGGGGCGCTGCTGGCCGCCGGTCTCACGGCCTACGACGCCGCGAGCGTCGGTGCCTGGCTGCACGGTGCGGCCGCACTGCTGGCCTCTGACGGCGGGCCGATCGTGGCTTCCGAGGTCGCCTCCGCGCTGCCCCAGGTCGTCCGCGAGGTCCTGTCGTGAGCGCGCGCGCCGAGGTGGTGGTCGACCTCGCGGCGATCAGGCACAACGTGCGGCTGCTCAAGGAGCTGACCGCCACCCAGATGATGACCGTGGTCAAGGCCGACGGCTACGGCCACGGCCTCGTGGAGTCCGCACGCGCCGCCCGCCAGGGCGGTGCCGACTGGCTGGGCGTCGCCACCATCGACGAGGCCCTCGCCCTCCGCGAGGCGGGCGACACCGGGCGGGTGCTCTGCTGGCTCACCGTTCCCGGCGACGACTGGGCGGCGGCGATCGAGCGGGACGTCGACGTGACGGCGTACTCGGTCGCCGAGCTCGACGCCATCGCGGCGGCCGGGCGGCAGGCCCGGGTGCAGCTCAAGGTGGACACCGGGCTGAACCGAGGCGGCGCTCCGCTCGGCGAGTGGCCCGAGGTGGTGCGACGGGCTCGCCAGGGTGAGTCCGACGGAACGTGGACGGTGTCGGGCATCTGGTCGCACTTCTCCAGCAGCGACGAGCCGGACGATCCCGCCAACGAGGCCCAGGAGACGCGGTTCCACCAGGCCCTCGACACGGCCGAGGCCGCCGGCCTCGGTCCGGAGGTGCGGCACCTCGCGAACTCGGCGGCCGCGATCCTGCGACCGAGCTCCAGGCTCGACCTGGTCCGCGTCGGCATCGCGTCCTACGGCCTGGACCCCGCCCCCGGCGTCACCGGAGAGATCGGGCTGAGGCCGGCGATGACGGCCCGCGCCAGCCTTGCCATGGTCAAGCACGTCGGCGCGGGCGACGCCGTCTCCTACGGCCGCACCTGGATCGCTGATCGCCCGACCACGCTCGGGCTGGTGCCGGCCGGCTACGCCGACGGCCTCCCGCGCGTCGGTGGCAACCGGGCCGAGGTGCAGGTCGCCGGGGCTCGACGTCAGGTCCGCGGCCGGATCTGCATGGACCAGCTCGTGGTCGATCTCGACGGCGACGACCCCGGAGCCGGGGCCGACGTCACGGTCTTCGGGCCCGGCAAGGACGGCGAGCCGACCGCGCAGGACTGGGCCGAGGCCTGCGGCACGATCAGCTACGAGATCGTGACCCGGATCGGGGGACGGTTCACCCGGCGGTACGTCGACTCCGATGCCCGCGAGACAATCGAGCCATGAGCAGCCGCCGCACCATCCTCGGGGCCGTCGCCGCCGGCGTGGTCGGCGTGGCCGCCGCTGGGACCGCGATCGGCGTCCGCCGCCAGAGCCGCGCGATCGGCCGACGCAAGGACGACGCGACGCCGTTCGGAAGCCTGCACTCGCGGCCGGTGACCATCGTCGCGGACGACGGCGTGCCCCTCCACGTCGAGGTCGACGAGCTCGACCCCGCCCTCCGGCAGCCCGCGAGCCCGCTCACCATCGTCTTCTGCCACGGCTACGCGCTCAACCTCGACTGCTGGCACTTCCAGCGCGCGGCCTACCGAGGGCTGGTCCGCGCCGTCTACTACGACCAGCGCTCGCACGGCCGCTCCGGCCGCTCGCCCGAGGACCACGCGACCATCGACCAGCTCGGCAGCGACCTCGAGTCGATCCTCGAGCACGTCGTCCCGGAGGGGCCGGTCGTCCTCGTCGGACACTCGATGGGGGGCATGACCATCGTCGCCCTGGCCGAGCAGCACCCCGAGCTGTTCGGCGACCGCATCGTCGGCGTCGGCCTGATCTCCACGACCGCCGGTGGTCTCGACCCGGGCCGGATCCTGCTGCCGATGCTGCCCGCCAAGCTCGGTGGCCAGCTCACCCACCGCACGGTGCGCACCCTGGCACGCGGACACCGCACGGTGGACGGTGCGCGCAGGGCCGGCCGCTCGGTGGCGCGGGTCGTCACCGACGTGTTCGCGTTCGGTGACGAGGTGCCGGCGGCGTACGTCGACTTCGTGGACCGCATGCTCTCGGACACGCCGTTCGAGGTGGTCGCGGACTTCTTCCCGAGCTTCAAGGGGCTCGACAAGTTCCACGCCGTCGAGGTCCTCGGCCGGGTGCCGACCACCGTCATCTGCGGCACCGCCGACAGGCTCACCTCCCTCAGCCACAGCCGCAAGCTCCACGAGCAGATCCCCGGCTCGACGCTCCTGGAGTGCGAGAACGCCGGCCACATGGTGATCCTCGAGCGACACGGCCAGGTCAACGCGGCGCTGGACCAGCTCCTGTCCGCCGCGGCGGAACGAGTCGGCCAGCGGTGACCGACCACGTCGAGGTGAAGCCGGTCGGTGCTGAGGACGCGGCCACCGTGCACGCGGTCGTGCACGCCGCGTTCGAGGCGCGGCCCGCGCTCGACCCGCCCGCCGCCGCGCTCGCCGAGACCCCCGCACACCTCGAGGAGCGGTTGGCCGTGCACGGTGGGCTGCTGGCCCGGGTCGACGGCGTTCCGGCCGGCGCACTCGTCCTCGACCCCGCCGGCAGCACCATGTACCTCCGCCGCTTCGGTGTGGTCCCGGAGATGCAGGGTCACGGCGTCGCGGCTGCGCTGATCGACGCGGCGGTCGAGGCCGCCGACGGTTACGACGACCTGACCGTCGTCGCCCGCGAGGAGCTGCCTGCGACGATCCGGTTCTGGGAACGGCAGGGCTTCCGCGAGATCCGCCGCTACTCCCCGAACGTCGAGCTGCGCCGCCCGCTGCGGACCGCGGTCTACCAGGCGCCGGACGCCGACGCGATGCGCGGCCTGGGCCGGTCGCTCGCCGGGCAGCTCGCTCCCGGCGACCTCATCGTGCTCACCGGTGCGCTCGGGGCGGGGAAGACCACGTTCACCCAGGGGCTCGGCGCCGGCCTGGGCGTCCGCGGTGCGGTCACGTCACCCACCTTCGTCATCGCTCGGGTGCATCCGAGCGAGGTCGGCGGGCCGGCGCTCGTCCATGCCGACGCCTACCGGCTCGGCGGCATCGACGAGATCGACGACCTCGACCTCGACGCCTCCCTCGACCAGGCCGTCACGGTCGTGGAGTGGGGCGAGGGGCTGGCCGAGGGGCTCTCCGAGTCCCGGCTGGAGATCGACATCGTCCGCGGCGAGGAGGACGAGCGCCGCCGCGTCGAGATCACGCCGGTGGGTCCGCGCTGGCACGCGCTCTCCTTCAGGGGCTTGGGATGATCCTCATCGCGCACGTGAGCGACACCCACTTCGGCGGACCCCCCGACGCGCCGGCCCGCGCCGAGGCGGTGGTGGCGCATCTGCTCGCGCTCGACCCGCGACCCGACGTGCTGCTGGTCACCGGCGACGTCGCCGACCACGGCCTTCCCGAGGAGTACGCCGCGGCACGGGCCGTGCTCGACGGCTGGCCCGGTCCCAGGCTGGTCGGCACCGGCAACCACGACGTCCGGGAGCCGTTCGCCCGCGGGCTGCTGGACGTGGACCTGGTCCCGGGGCCGCTGGTCCAGGTGCTCGAGGCCGCGGACTTCCGGATCCTGATGCTCGACTCGCTGGTCCCGGCCCAGGACGGTCGGCGGATCGACCACGGCGAGCTCGACGCCGCGCAGATCGAGTGGCTCGACGAGCGGCTCGCGGACGACGACAAGCCGGCGTTCGTCTGCCTGCACCACCCGCCGGCCGACCTCGGGCTCGGGCTGATGGCGCCGATCCTTCTGAAGGATCCCGAGCCGCTCGAGCTCGTGATCATGCAGCACCCACACGTCGTCGCGACGCTCGTCGGCCACGCGCACACCGCCTGCGCGACGACGTTCGCGGGCCGCCCGCTGCTCGTCGGCGGTGGCTGCGCCTCCACGGTCCCGCTCGACAACGAGCCCTACCCGGTGGTGTGGGAGGCCGGTCCGCCCACCCTCGCCTTCCACCTGCTCCACGACGACGGCCGGCTCACCACCCACTGGCGGGCGCTGGCCTTCCCTCTCGACACCCCCGGGGAGGCCTGATGCTGCTCGCCTTCGACACCGCGACCCCGCTGGTCACCGTCGCCCTGCACGACGGGGAGGACGTCGTGTGCGAGCTGGCCTCCGAGCGGCCGCTCCAGCACGGCGAGCAGCTCGCTCCGCTGATCGACCGCGCGCTCCGCGAGACCGGGCGGGTCCGCCAGGACCTGACCGCGGTCGGCGTCGGTGTCGGCCCCGGGCCGTTCACCGGCCTGCGGGTCGGGCTGGTCACGGCCCGCACCCTGGCCTTCGTCCTCGAGATCCCGGTCTACGGCGTGTGCACGCTCGATGTGCTGGCCGTGGAGGCCGCCGACACCGGAGCGGTCGGCGGCGACTTCCTGGTGGCGACCGACGCGCGGCGCAAGGAGGTCTACGTCGCGTCCTACGACGAGACCGGCGTCCGGCTCGACGGACCGGACGTGGCCAGGCCGGTCGACGTCGCCACCGGGGCGCCCGTGGTGGGCGAGGGCGCGGTGCTCTATCCGGACGCGTTCCCGCACGCCGCCGGCCCGACGATGCCCAGCGCCGGCTGGCTGGCCCGGGTCATCGCCGAGGAGCGGGCCGAGCTGCTCGATCCGGACCCGCTCTACCTGCGCCGGCCCGACGCCGCCATGCCCGGGACGCCGAAGCGGGTCTCGTGACCGTCCGGCCCGCCACCGAGGCCGACGTCGACGCGATCGCCGCCTCCGAGGCCGACAACCTCGGCGCCGACGCGTGGTCGCACGGGCTGGTCGAGGAGGGGGTCGCCGGCCGGCTGCCGACGATCCACTACCTCGTCGCCGAGGAGGAGGGCCGGGTGGTCGGCCACGCGGTTGCCAGCCTGGTCGCCGACATCGCCGAGCTCCAGCGGATCGCAGTGGTCGACGACCGGCGGCGACGAGGGGTGGCCACGGCACTCCTCGAGGAGGTCGTGGGGCTCGCCGCACGCTCGGGCGCCGATCGGCTCCTCCTCGAGGTCCGCGAGGACAACGCCGGGGCGCTGGGGTTCTACGCCGCGCACGGTTTCGTCGAGGTCGACCGGCGGCCGCGCTACTACCGCGACGGTGCCACCGCGGTGGTGCTCCGACGACCCCTGGGCCGTGGCTGCGGCGCGACCGGCTGAGCCCTGCACAGTTCACGACCAGCGACGTCACAGGTCCGAGACAGGTCGGGGCCACATGGTCTGGACCTGTGGTAGTCCCATCGGGGGATGCTCCCCGGATCCGTGCACGGTGGGGCGGCGACTCTCGACACACTGTCGTCGAGGGGTCAGGCCATCCCCCACGTGCCGTCGGGAGAGCCGGCACGGGCCGGACCCGGAGGAACTCGATGATCGCCAAGCTCATCGGGGTGGTGACGTGCTGCCTGCTCGCGGCGGCACTGGTCGCCACCCCTGCGGATGCCACCTCGCGAGGCAAGGCACTGGTGCTGAACCGACCGGTGACGGCCGACGAGTCGGCCAGCCTGACCGGCCGGGCCGGGGATCGCCGCCACGTCGTCCTGCAACGTCGCAGCCACGGTCGGTGGATCGACGTGCGCACCCTGCGCGTGCACCACGGTCGCTACCGGACCAACGTGTCCTTGCGCCCCTCCGCCCAGACCTTCCGCACCCGCGCCGGCTCGGTGACGAGCAAGGCGCGCACGGTCAGCGCGGCCAGGGCCCCCGCCACCGACGCCTGCGGGACCCGGCTTCGCAAGGCCGACGGCAGCTATTGGAGCTGCACGTTCGTCGACGACTTCTCCGGTACGGCGCTGGACCGCACCAAATGGGTCCCGCAGACCGTCTTCTCGACCGGCGACGCACTGAGCGGCTACGCCTGCTACGACAGCGACTCGTCGGTGGTCTCGGTGAGCGGCGGCACGCTCAACCTGTCGGTCCGCAAGAACGCCACGGCGCTGCCCTGCGCCAACGGCCTGCCGGCCACGCCGTACCGCGCGGGCATGGTGTCGACCTACCACCTGTTCAGCCAGCAGTACGGCCGCTTCGAGGCCCGGTTCAGGTCCACCGCGACCGCCGCGCCAGGCCTGCAGGAGTCATGGTGGCTCTGGCCGGACGACCGCGACCCGTTGGCGCAGCTGACCTGGCCGCTCAACGGCGAGATCGACATCGCCGAGACCTACTCGGTCTACCCCGACCTCGGCATCCCCTTCCTGCACTACACCGCCAACGACAACGGTGGCCCGATCCCCGGGACGAACACTGCCTGGAGCTGCGCATCCACGCGCGGTGCCTACAACACCTACACGCTGGAATGGACGGCCACCCGGACGGAGATCTTCGTCAACGGCAGGAGCTGCCTGGTCAACACCTCGGGTGACAGCGCGTTTCGCAAGCACTACATCCTCAACCTCACGCAGGCGCTCGGCACCGGCAGCGATGCCCTCACCGCGGCCAGCACCGTCCCGGCCGTGATGAACGTCGACTATGTCAAGGTCTGGATGTAGCGCTGCGCGTTGCCGTCCTGATGGGCACAATCTCCTCGGGGAGCCCGGCCAGGAGGACTTCGCATGGGGACGCGCACGATCGGTGTTCTCGCCTGCCTGCTCGGGGTGCTCGCCGCGCTGCCCGTGGTCGCACCCTCGAGCACGGCAGGATCGGCAGGGGCGGCCGCACCGCCGTCGGCCGCTCCACTGCGGTCACACCGAACCATCGACCTCGACCGACCCCGGCTCTCGACCACGCGGGCCCGGCTGACCGGCCGCACGGCGGGCACGACTCGCAGGGTCCAGCTCGAGCGCCGTACGGACCACGGATGGCGCGCCGTGGGTGCGCTCGCGGTGCGTCACGGCCGGTTCCGCACCCACGTGACCCTGCGGGTGACAGCGCAGCAGGTCAGGGTCTCCGCCGGCGGCCAGCACAGCCAGGTGCGCCGGATCGCCGCTCGGCGTCCCGTCGACGCCTGTGGGCAGAGGCCGCGCAAGGACCCGGAGCACTGGTGGTCCTGCACGTTCCACGACGACTTCGACGGCGACACCCTCGACCGTGGCCGGTGGCGCGCGGTCACGTCGTTCTCCTCGGGGAACCTGATCGGTGCGGGCGCCTGCTACCTCGACGACCCGTCGGTCGTCTCGGTCGCGGACGGTGCCCTGCACCTCTCGGTGCGCTCGCTGCCCAGCCCCATGCTGTGCCCGACCGGCAGCCCGATCCTGTTCTCGTCGCACGCCGCGGGGATGGTGAGCACCTCCGGCCTGTTCAGCCAGCAGTACGGCCGGTTCGAGGCGCGCTACCGCGGCGCCGCCGTCACGGCGCCGGGGCTCCAGGAGGCGTTCTGGCTGTGGCCGGACGGCCGCTACGGAGCCGATCGACCCTGGCCCGCCTCGGGGGAGATCGACGTGGCCGAGACCTACTCGGTGCGCCCGGACCTGGCCATCCCGTTCCTGCACTACACCGCCAACGACAACGGCGGGCCGGTCCCTGGGACGAACACGGCGTGGGACTGCACCGCCTGGCGAGGCGACTGGCACACCTACACGCTCGAGTGGTCACCCTCCCGGATCCAGGTCTGGGTCGACGGCCGCAGCTGTCTGGTGAACACCAGCGGGGACGCCGCCTTCGACAAGCGCTACATCGTCAACCTGACGGCCGCCCTCGGCATCGGTGACAACACCTACGTCGGCGGGTTCGCGCTGCCGGCCACGATGGACGTGGACTACGTGCGGGTCTGGGAGTAGTGGTCGCCGGCGGTGACCACTAGCCCCCTTGCACAATGGAGCCCGTGGCTGAACCCCTCGTCCTCGGCATCGAGACCTCGTGCGACGAGACAGGCGTCGGCATCGTGCGCGGCCACACGCTGCTCGCCGACGCGATCGCCAGCAGCGTCGAGGAGCACGCGCGGTTCGGCGGCGTCGTGCCCGAGGTGGCCAGCCGGGCGCACCTCGAGGCGATGGTGCCGACCCTCGAGCGCGCCTGCGAGACCGCCGGGGTGCGGCTCCACGACGTCGACGCGATCGCTGTGACCAGCGGCCCCGGGCTGGCGGGTGCGCTGCTGGTCGGCGTGGCCGCCGCCAAGGCCCTCGCGATCGGGCTCGGCAAGCCGCTCTACGGCGTCAACCACCTCGCCGCGCACGTCGCCGTCGACCAGCTCGAGCACGGGCCGCTGCCCGATCCGTGCCTGGCGCTGCTGGTCAGCGGCGGTCATTCGTCGCTGCTCCGGGTGGAGGACGTGACGACGACCGTCGAACCGCTCGGTGCGACCATCGACGACGCGGCGGGGGAGGCCTTCGACAAGGTGGCGCGGCTGTTGGGGCTTCCGTTCCCGGGCGGGCCGCACATCGACCGGTCCGCGGCCTCCGGGAACAGCGTGGCCATCGACTTCCCGCGCGGGCTGACCAGCCGGCGCGACCTGGAGCGGCACCGGTTCGACTTCTCGTTCTCCGGCCTCAAGACCGCGGTCGCGCGCTGGGTCGAGGCCCGCGAGCGATCCGGTGAGCCCGTCCCGGTCGCCGACGTCGCGGCGTCGTTCCAGGAGGCGGTCTGCGACGTGCTGGTCCGCAAGGCCCTCGACGCCGCGCGTGCGACCGGGGTCGACGACCTGCTCATCGGCGGCGGTGTGGCGGCCAACTCGCGGCTGCGGGCGATGGCCGAGTCGCGCGCAGCCGCGGTCGGCGTACGCGTGCGGGTGCCACGGCCCGGGCTCTGCACCGACAACGGCGCCATGGTGGCCGCGCTGGG
>Ga0075363_100000693_pt1 | contig 11389 bp, 9 predicted proteins | sample EndMetdeltDD1763_FD_71470 | JGI IMG/M metagenome (GOLD analysis project Ga0075363, IMG submission 71470) | Populus endosphere microbial communities from Tennessee, USA - Endosphere MetaG P. deltoides DD176-3 | ecosystem: Host-associated > Plants > Roots > Endosphere | place: USA: Tennessee...
CGATGTTCCTCAAGCGCGAGGTCGTCGCCCTCGGCGCCCTGGAGACTCCGCGCGAGGAGTTCTACGAGGCCGCCAAGCCCGCGCCTGCGCCCGCCGCGGCGCAGCCGGAGAAGACCCAGGAGAAGGCCAAGGCCTCCTGACCCGCTCCGGTCGCTGATCGACGAACCGAAGGGCCTCCCGCCATCCGTGGTGCGGGAGGCCCTTCGGCGTGTCCGGGCTCTTCGGCGTGTCCGGGGATGGCATCGCCGTCTGTCCCTGTTTACGTAGGTGGACCATTCCGGGATCCTCGTCACGGAGGTGTGCGCCATGGCTGACGCCGCGCTGCGGCTGAAGAACCTCTTCGAACTACTGCTGGGAGCTCCGCTCCCGGTCGGGCTGCGGGCGTGGGACGGCTCGCAGGCCGGTCCACCGGGCGCCCCCGCCCTGGTCCTGCGCAACCGCCGCGCCGTACGCCATCTGCTGTTCAAACCGGGCGAACTCGGTCTCGCCCGGGCCTGGGTCGCGGGCGACCTCGACATCGACGGCGACCTCTACACCGCCCTCGACCTGATCTCCGGCCTGGTCTGGGAGCGCGGTGAGGACACCAGGCGCCGTGCCGCGATGCTCCGCGACCCCGAGGTGCGCGCCGCGCTGCGCGGCCTGGTGCGGCTCTCCGGGCTCCCGCTGCCGCCCGCCCCGCCGCCCGAGGAGGTCCGCAGACACCGCGGCCACCTGCACACCAAGCGCACCGACAGACGCGCCGTCAGCCACCACTACGACGTCGGCAACGACTTCTACGAGATCGTCCTCGGCCCGTCGATGGTCTACTCGTGCGCCTACTGGGAGACGCCGGAGAGCACCCTTGAGGACGCCCAGCGCGACAAGCTCGAACTCGTCTGCCGCAAACTCGCCCTGACACCCGGTCAGCGACTTCTCGACGTCGGCTGCGGCTGGGGCTCGATGGCCATCCACGCCGCCCGCGAGCACGGTGTGCGCGTCGTCGGCGTCACCCTCTCCCAGGAGCAGGCCGCCTACGCCCGCAAGCGCGTCGCCGACGAGGGTCTGACCGACCGGATCGAGATCCGCGTCCAGGACTACCGGGACGTCACCGACGGGCCCTACGACGCGATCTCCTCCATCGGCATGGCCGAACACGTCGGCGCCGAACGCTACCTGGAGTACGCCGAGGATCTGCACGCGCTGCTCAAGCCCGGCGGACGGCTCCTCAACCACCAGATCGCCCGCCGCCCCCAGCGCGACGAATCGACGTACCACGTCGACGAGTTCATCGACGCCTACGTCTTCCCCGACGGTGAGCTCGCCCCCCTGGGCACCACCGTCACCCAGCTCGAACGCGCCGGGTTCGAGGTGCGTGACGTCGAGTCGATCCGGGAGCACTACGGCCTCACCCTGCGCCGGTGGGTGGCCCGCCTGGAGGCCGACTGGGACCGCGCCGCACGGCTCACCGGCCCCGGCCGGGCCCGGGTCTGGCGCCTCTACATGGCCGCCTGCGCCCTCGCCTTCGAACGCAACAGCATCGGCGTCAACCAGGTCCTGGCCGTCCGCGCGCCCGGCTCCGGCGCCTCCGGAATGCCCCTGCGGGCCCGCACCTGGAACTGAACGGACACAACGGGCCCGCCACTTGTCAGTGGCGGGCCCCAAGTCCCCTACGGCTACTCGGCCTTGATGGCCGACAGCATGTTCAGCCTCGCCGCCCGCCGGGCCGGCCACAGGGCGGCCAGGACTCCGACCAGCGCGGCGCCCAGCAGGAAGACGCCCATCCGCGTCCAGGGCAGGACGAGTTCGTACGTCGCCATCTTCGTGCCCAGCAGCTCACCGGCCGCCCAGCCGAAGAACACGCCCAGGCCGATGCCCAGCACGCCGCCGAACAGGGAGATGACCAGGGACTCCAGGCGGACCATCCGCTTGACGCCCTTGCGGTCCAGGCCGATCGCTCGGAGCATGCCGATCTCCTGCGAACGCTCGAAGACCGACATGGCCAGGGTGTTGATGACCCCGAGGACCGCGACGATCACCGCCATGGCGAGCAGGCCGTAGAGCATGTTCAGCATCAGCGTGAACATCTGCGCGATGTCGTCGGAGAGGTCCTGCTTGCTCTGGACCTTGATGGCCGGGTTGGTGCCGAGGGCCTTCTCCAGCCTGTCCTTCGTGGCGTCGGAGGCGCCGTCGGCGGTCTTCACCAGGACCTGCATGTCGGCCGGGTCGGTCAGATGCGGGGTCAGGCCCTTGTTGTCGACCATGATGCCGCTGATGAGCTCGTTGCCCTCGTACACCGCGGAGACGGTGAGCTTCTGCGCCTTGCCGTCCTCGTAGTGCGCGGTGAACGTCGAACCGGCGGTCCAGCCGCGGGACTTGGCGGTGTCGCTGTCGACGACCACCTGGCCGCCGCCCACCTCGAAGCGGCCGCTGTCGACCTTCAGCTGCGTCAGCTCGGCGATCGCCGCGCCGTTCACCCCGGTCAGGTACTCGGTCTCGCCGTCGATCCGGGACGGGGCGTTGCGCAGCGGGCTGGTGACGGTGACACCGTCCGTGGCGTTCAGCTTGCGGTCGACGTCCGTGGACAGTTCGTTGCCGTTCGCCATCGACACGATGTAGTCCGCGCGGATCGCCGACGACGCCATCTTGTCGATCGACTTCTGGAGGCTGCCCGCCATCACCGTCATGCCCGTGATCAGGGTCAGCCCGATCATCAGCGCGGACGCGGTGGCGGCCGTACGACGGGGGTTGCGGACCGAGTTCTGCCGGGCCAGCTTGCCCGCGGTGCCGAAGATCCGCAGCACCGGCGCCGCGGCGGCGATCAGCGGGCGGGACAGCAGCGGGGTCAGGATGAACACGCCGATGATGAGGAGGACCGCGCCGAGACCCATAGGGGCCTGGCCGTCCGAGCCGTCCATCGTGGTCGCCGCGAGGACGACCGCGACACCGGCGCCCGCGAACAGCGCGCCGAGGGTGTTGCGCAGGACCAGCGACTTGGTGGTGGCCGCAGCGTGCACGCTGCTCATCGCCGCGACCGGCGGGATCTTCGCGGCCCGGCGGCCCGGCAGCCATGCCGCGAGCATGGTGATGAGGACGCCGACCGCGAGGGCGGTGGCCACCGTGGAGCCGGAGATGATCAGCGGCCCGTCCGGGACGGTCGCGCCGAGCGTGCCCATCAGCGACCGCAGCCCGGCGCCGATGCCGACACCGGCGACCAGACCGGTGACCCCGGCGACCGTGCCGACGACGAACGCCTCGATGAGCACCGAGCGGGTCACCTGGCGCCGCGAGGCACCGACGGCCCGCAGCAGCGCCAGCTCCTTGGTGCGCTGGGCGACCAGCATGGTGAAGGTGTTGGCGATGATGAACGTGCCGACGAACAGCGCGATTCCGGCGAAGACCAGCAGCCCCTGCTTCAGCCCGGACATCTGCGAGGAGATCAACTCGGCCTGGTTGTCGGCGAGTTCCTTGCCGGTGGTGGTCTCGACGACGTCGCTCGGCAGCGACTTGTCGAGCGCGGCCTTCAGCGCCGTCTGGGACGTGCCCGCGGCGGCCTTCACATCGATCTCGTCGTAGGTGCCGGTCTTGCCGAACAGGCTCTGCGCGGTCGCCGTGTCGAACAGGGCGAGGCTGCCGCCGGCGGCGACATTGCCGTCGTCGGTGGTGAAGATGCCGGTGACGGTGGGGGAGAGGACCGGGCCGTCGATGGAGATACGGACCTTGTCGCCGACCTCGTACCCGGCGCGGTCGGCGGTCTCGGAGTCGATGGCGACCTGGTCCGCGCCGCTGGGGGCCGCGCCCTCGACGAGCGGGTACCGGGGGTCCTTGTCGCCCCAGTAGTTCCCGCCCTGCGACTGGAAGCCGCCGCCGATGAGCTTGCCGTCCTTGTCGGCGATGGCGGTGAAGCCGCTCACCACGCCGATGGCGGACGCGGCGCCCGGGGTCCTGGCACTCCTGTCCAGCAGCGCCTGGGTCAGTTCGGGCGCCTTGCCGACCGTGTTGCCCTTGCTCTCCTGGTAGTCGGACTGCACGGCCACGTCGACCTGGTCGAAGCCCTTGGCCGAGCTGTTCTGGTAGGCGTTCGAGATGGTGTTGGTGAAGACCAGCGTCCCCGAGACGAAGGCCACGCCGAGCATCACGGCGAGGACGGTCATCAGGAGCCGGGCCTTGTGCGCGAGGACGTTGCGCAGGGCGGTGCGGAACATCAGGAGGTACGGCCCTTCGCGTCGAACTGCTTCATGAAATCGAGCACGTTGTCCGCCGTCGGCCGGTACATCTCGTCGACGATCCGCCCGTCGGCGAGGAAGACGACACGGTCGGCGTATGCGGCGGCGACCGGGTCGTGGGTCACCATCACCACGGTCTGCCCCAACTCCCGTACGGAGTTGCGGAGAAAGCCCAGCACCTCCGCGCCGGAGCGGGAGTCGAGGTTTCCGGTCGGCTCGTCGCCGAAGATGATGTCGGGCCGGGAGGCCAGGGCGCGGGCGACGGCGACGCGCTGCTGCTGGCCGCCGGAGAGCTGGGAGGGGCGGTGCGAGAGCCGGTCCTTGAGGCCGACCATCTGGATCACGGACTCCAGCCACTGCTTGTCGGGCTTGCGGCCCGCGATGTCCATCGGCAGCGTGATGTTCTCCAGCGCGGTCAGGGTCGGCAGCAGGTTGAACGCCTGGAAGATGAAGCCGATCTTGTCCCGGCGCAACTTGGTGAGCTGCTTGTCCTTGAGCGAGCCGAGCTCGGTGTCACCGATGCGCACCGAGCCCGACGAGAAGGTGTCGAGGCCGGCCACGCAGTGCATCAGCGTCGACTTGCCGGAGCCCGACGGGCCCATGATCGCGGTGAACTCGGCCTGCCGGAACTCGACGGAGACCCGGTCGAGGGCGACCACCTGGGTCTCGCCCTGTCCGTAGATCTTCGACAGATCCGTGGCGCGCGCGGCCACGGTGGTGGTCCGGTCGGCGATGGGGGTGGTGGTCACGGGTGGGTGCTCCTGACGGGACGACGACGGGTTCTGGACTCCTGAACCATCGTTCCGGCGCTTTGACGCGCTGTAGTCACCCGCTGCTCCGGTTCCGGAGGGCGACTCGAGTCTGACCACACCCGGTGATGTCATACCTGGGGATGACGGCGCGGCTCCGGGGCGCAGGCCGCGTCGAGAACAGGTGGAGCCCCCTGGTTGAAGCGGTGAAATTCCGTCATTCCGCATGCGCGGCCGGGCCTCGCACGTAAGGCTATTGGCAAGTGCGGATGGCTCGTTCCACGGGCTGATGCACCCTCAGACGTCAATAAAATAAGACAACATCGGTCCGCCCGTCCGCTGTTCGGGGGACGTATCCCGATAGGCTCGGAACCTCGACGCGGAGCCCATGGCCTGCCCGGATGGTGGAATGCAGACACGGCGAGCTTAAACCTCGCTGCCCCTCGCGGGCGTACCGGTTCAAGTCCGGTTCCGGGCACCTCCGACCTCTTTCGTTCCCGTAGGCAGACACCGCTTCCGGTGGGATCCTTCTTTCAACACATCGCGACAGCGTGACGAGGCGTCCCGTTCGGGGGTGGGGAGTATCGGCGGTGTCGTGTTTCCGAGCCCCCGTGCTCGTCGCAGACGCCGATGCCGACCTTCGACCCGTACCGCCCCCCGGCAGAGGGTGGAGACGAGCCGAGCCCCGACGACCGTCGCAGCCCCTTCGACATGCTCAACTCCGTCGCCGGCCTCGCGTCCTACACGAACGCCTACTTCGGCTACTTTCGCCTCAACCCCTTCGCCGTAGGCCTGAGCGCCTTCGACTCGTCATGCCCAGCCTGCGGTTGGCCACGCTCCTCCCGCGCACCGACCGTTGACAGGGGCCGCGGGCCGTCGCAGACTCAGCGGGAGTCAATGGTGAAGGAAATTTCACTACACGAACAAGCGCGCACCAGCGCGAACGAGTGCGAACAGAGAGGTTCGTCGATGCGCACCACCGTCGGCATCATCGGAGCCGGCCCCGCAGGGCTCCTCCTCGCCCGGCTGCTCCACACCGCGGGCATCGACTCGGTCGTCCTGGAGGCCCGCGACCGCGGCTACGTCGAGCAGCGCCAGCGGGCCGGGATCCTGGAGCAGGGGACCGTGGACGTGCTGCGCGCGGCCGGGGCCGGCGAGCGCATGGACCGCGAGGGACTGCGGCACGACGGGATCGAACTGCGGTACGACAGGAAGCGGCACCGCGTCGACTTCCCCGCCCTCACCGGCGGCCGGTCCGTGATGGTGTACGCGCAGACCGAGGTCTGCAAGGACCTCATCGCCCTCCAGCTGAAGGAGGGCGGGCCGCTGCTGTTCGAGGCGGAGGCGCTGGCCGTCGAGGGCGCCGACAGCGACCGCCCCACCGTCCGGTTCCGGCACGAGGGCCGCGAGGACGTCCTGGAGTGCGAGTACGTCGTCGGCTGCGACGGGTTCTGGGGAGTGGCCCGCAGGGCGGTGCCCGAGGAACTCGTCCGTGTCTTCGAGCGGACGTACCCCTTCGGCTGGCTCGGCATCCTCGCCGACGTCCCGCCCTCGCACGACGAGCTGGTCTACGCCCGCCACGACCGCGGCTTCGCCCTTCTCTCCATGCGCTCGCCGTCGGTCTCCCGCCTCTACCTCCAGGTCCCCGAGGGCACCGACGCCGAGGCGTGGGGCGACGAGGAGATCTGGGACGAGCTGGAGCGCCGGTTCGCGACCGAGGACGGCTGGACGCTGGACCGCGGCCCCATCACCCAGAAGTCCGTGACACCCATGCGGTCCTACGTCCACGAGCCCATGCGGCACGGGCGGCTCTTCCTCGCCGGGGACGCCGCGCACATCGTGCCGCCGACCGGGGCGAAAGGGCTGAACCTGGCCGTCGGCGACGTCGTCACCTTCGCGCGGGCGCTGTCGTACGAGAAGGAGACCGGGTCGGCCGAGCTGCTCGACGCCTATTCGGAGACCTGTCTGCGCCGGGTGTGGCAGGCCGAGCGGTTCTCGTACGACATGACGACCCTGCTGCACCGGTCGCCCGACGCCACTCCCTTCGAGGACCGGCTCCAGGTGGCGCGGCTGGAGCGGATCGCCACGTCCGAGGCCGCCGAGACCGACCTGGCGGAGGGGTACACGGGGTTCTCCTTCGGGTGATGTACCGAAATGGTCATGAACCTGCCCCCTTCGTGGCCGGGAATCGACGGGCCGCGTAGCGTGTTGCCTCGCACGACGAGGGAAAGATCCTCCCCAAGCACTAGGGTCAATCCTTTGCCTACCTATTACTCTTGACGCCAAGGCCCACACGTAGTGGCCATGGAGGAGTGAAATGAGGAGCAGCAACCCGGTCTTCTCGCGACGGGGGTTCAGCCGCGACAACGGCTACGCGGGCTTCAACGCCCAGCCGCAGGCCGGGGGCGCAGCCGTGGGCACGCAGGGCAACCCGTACGCCCAGCAGCCGACCGGCAACCCGTACGCGCAGAACCCCTACGCGCAGAACCCTTACGCCCAGCAGGACCTGCAGCACGGCGCACCGCCGCAGGCCCCGGTCACCACCGGCCGGATGACGATGGACGACGTCGTCATGCGCACCGGTACGACCCTCGGTGTTCTCATCGTCACGGCCGCGGTCGCCTGGGCGGCCCTGCCGGTCGACGACGCGAACATCAGCCGGTCCTACGGCATCGCCATCGGTGCCGGTCTGATCGGCATGGTGCTGGCGCTCGTCCAGTCCTTCAAGCGCAAGGCCTCGCCCGCGCTGATCGTGTCGTACGCCGCGTTCGAGGGTGTCTTCCTCGGCGTGGTCTCCAGCGTCGTCGACAACCGCATCGCGAGCGGTGCGGCCATGCAGGCCGTGATCGGCACGCTCGCCGTGTTCGCCGCGGTCCTGGTGGCCTACCGGGCGGGCTGGATCCGCGTCAACCGCCGCTTCTACGGCTTCGTGATGGCGGCCGCGCTCGGCTTCGTCCTGCTGATGGCCGTGAACCTGCTGTTCGCCGTCTTCGGCGGCGGTGACGGCCTCGGCTTCCGCAGCGGCGGCCTCGGCATCGCGTTCGGCATCATCGGCGTCCTGCTCGGCGCCTGCTTCCTGGCCCTCGACTTCAAGCAGGTCGAGGACGGCATCGCCTACGGCGCGCCGAAGGAAGAGGCCTGGCTGGCGGCGTTCGGTCTGACCATGACGCTGGTCTGGATCTACATGGAGTTCCTGAGGCTCATCTCGATCCTCAACAGCGACTGACCTCCACGGAGGCAGTCGAGGAAGGGCCCCGGCGTTCTCGCCGGGGCCCTTCGGCGTCTTCGCCGGTGCGCGTCTAGAGGAGCTTGCGCGCGGCCCTCCTCAGGTCGTACTCGTGGATGATCGCCTTCGCGTGGCCGTACGCGAGGTTGTGTTCGTGGCGGAGCCAGCTGACCTTTTCCTCGAAGCGGAAGAGAGCCGGGCCTTCTTCGACGGTGCGGATCCAGTCGGACACTTCACGACCGGTGCAGTGAGGGATGCGGGCGAGCATGTTGCGGTGGGTCTCCTCGGAGAGGACGTGGGACATCGGCGCCTCCGGACGCAAAGGGGATGTAAGCCGGTCCTTCAGGTCACCGTGCCTGAGCGTTGGCCCGTTGGCAACAGTCCCGGTGCGGCGCGTACGGTTGCGCCGTGGCTGATACGACGCGTCTGACGCAGGCTGTGGATCACTTCGCCGACCGTTTGCGGGCCGCTCCGCAGAGCCGGCTGCAAAGGGGCGCCGCGGCCGAGGCGCTGGGTCTGGCCAGGGAGTTGGCGCGCCGGGCGCAGCTGATCGAGGACCCCTCGGGGGAGCCCCGGCAGATGCCGGACGCGGGCATGTTCGCCGCCGCGGACCAAATCACCGTCGCCGTGCACGACTTGGCCCTCGTCCTCACGGACGAGGGCCAGATCGACGAAGCGGTGGAGTTGGTCGCGCAGGCGCAGAAGCGGGCGGGTGTCTGAGGAGCATTGGCGGGCGCGGGCCGGCGGGGGCTGGTCTCGCAGTTCCCCGCGCCCCTAAGGCGTTGCGGGTGCCGGCGATTCAAAGGCTCGCTATGACCCGGTCCGCCAGGATGTAGACGTTCTCCTCGCCGCACGCGAAGGTCAGCGTGTAGGCGCCCGAGACTCCCGAGCCGCCCAGCAGTATCGGGCTCTCGCCCGCGGTCAGGGCCGCCGAGAGGCGCTCCGCCGTCTCCCGGTGGCCCGGCGTCATGCACAGCGTGGTGCCGTCGGCGAAGACGTAGACGTCGAGGGTGCCGAGGGGGCCGGGGCGGACGTCGGCCAGTTCCGTGCGGGACGCCGCGAGTTCCTCCAGCGTCGCCACCGTGCGCTCGTGGTCGTTCACGACGGGTGACTGGACCGGCACGAAGTCCGGGTGCGAGGGGTGACGGCGGCGTGCCGCGGCCAGCTCCGGGGAGTCGGCGGCGAACTCGTCGGCGTCCGCGGCGGCCTCGGTGACCGGCTCCAGCGGCTCCAGGCCCACGAAGTCGCTCTGGCGGGGCAGGAACAGCTCACTGTCGGTCAGCCCGAGGAGGGTGGGGGCGTCCGCGTCCCGCGCTTCCTGGGCGGCCCAGAAGGCGCGCGCCTCGGCGAGTTCCCGCTCCCGCTCCTCCGCGAGGGCCTCGGCCACGGCGGCCCGTATCTCGTCGGCGTCACCGGCGGGGCGGGCGGCGGGCACGAGACCGTGGGCGGCGGTCGCCGCGTTCGTCTCGGCGAGCTGGCTGTGCAGGGCCGCCACCTGCCGGCGCAGCTGCAAGAGGGTGCGCAGGACGGCGACGCCCACGGCCCCCGTGGCGGCCGTGGTGACCAGCAAGGCGATCGGCATGGCGCTCACTGACGTACTCCCGGTTCAAAGTCGACCCCCGACTTCCTACATCAGCTTGAAGGGCGGACTATCCCGCTGTCAGTGCGTAACGTCACGAAACGGACAGGACTTTGGGCCCGGAGTTTAGTGTGAGAACGGTTCTGACCTGCGTAAATCCCTATGCGGAGGGAGATAGGTCACATCCTGGGGGAGATTGGATCACAAAACGGCCCAGAACCCTGGTGGTTCAAGGGTTCTGGGCCATTGCGTCACGCGGGGTGCCGGTGGAACTACGGGGAGTTGGTCAGCTGAGGCGCTCGATGACCATCGCCATGCCCTGGCCGCCGCCGACGCACATCGTCTCCAGACCGAACTGCTTGTCGTGGAACTGGAGGGAGTTGATCAGCGTGCCGGTGATCCGGGCGCCGGTCATGCCGAAGGGGTGGCCGACGGCGATGGCGCCGCCGTTGATGTTCAGCTTCTCCAGCGGGATGTTCAGGTCGCGGGCGGAGGGGATCACCTGCGCGGCGAACGCCTCGTTGATCTCGACCAGGTCGATGTCGTCGATGGTGAGACCGGCCAGGCGCAGGGCGCGCTGCGAGGCCTCGACCGGGCCGAGGCCCATGATCTCGGGGGACAGGCCCGAGACGCCGGTGGAGACGATGCGGGCGAGCGGGGTGAGGCCCAGCTCACGGGCCTTGGTGTCGCTCATGATGACGACCGCGGCGGCACCGTCGTTCAGCGGGCAGCAGTTGCCGGCGGTCACGAGGCCGTCGGGGCGGAACACCGGCTTCAGACCGCCGACGGCCTCCAGGGTGACGCCGGCGCGCGGGCCGTCGTCCTTCGAGACGACCGTGCCGTCGGGCAGCGTGACCGGGGTGATCTCGCGCTCCCAGAAGCCGTTCTTGATGGCTTCCTCGGCGAGGTTCTGTGAACGGACGCCGAACTCGTCCATGTCCTGGCGGGTGACGCCCTTGATACGGGCCAGGTTCTCGGCGGTCTGGCCCATGCCGATGTAGGCGTCCGGCACGAGGCCGTCCTCGCGCGGGTCGTGCCAGGTCGTGCCCTCCTGTGTGGCGACCTCGGCGGTGCGGGCCTCGGCCTCGGCGAACAGCGGGTTGTGCGTGTCCGGGAGGCTGTCGGAGTTGCCCTTGGTGAAGCGGGAGACCATCTCGACACCGGCCGAGATGAAGACGTCGCCCTCGCCGGCCTTGATGGCGTGCAGGGCCATACGGCTCGTCTGGAGCGACGAGGAACAGTAACGGGTCACCGTGCAGCCGGGGAGGTGGTCCATGCCCATCTGCACGGCGACGATGCGGCCGAGGTTGTTGCCCTGCTCGCCGCCGGGCAGACCGCAGCCCAGGTGCAGGTCGTCGATGTCCCTCGGGTCCAGCTCGGGGACCTTCGCCAGGGCGGCCTGGATGATCGTGGCGGTGAGGTCGTCCGGGCGCAGGTCCTTGAGGGAGCCCTTGAAGGCGCGGCCGATCGGGGAGCGGGCGGTCGAGACGATCACGGCTTCAGGCATCACGGCTCCATTGGCGTACGAGGTTCTTCGGGCAGGGCTGGTTGGGAAGTTACCCGTACGTATGGCCAGGGTCACGGGGGTCGGGGTGTGACCCTGGCCGCAGTTTTCTAAGCGCTTGCTTTTTTG
>Ga0075363_100000696_pt1 | contig 11361 bp, 10 predicted proteins | sample EndMetdeltDD1763_FD_71470 | JGI IMG/M metagenome (GOLD analysis project Ga0075363, IMG submission 71470) | Populus endosphere microbial communities from Tennessee, USA - Endosphere MetaG P. deltoides DD176-3 | ecosystem: Host-associated > Plants > Roots > Endosphere | place: USA: Tennessee...
GTCATGGAAAGTGTCTCCTCTACTGTTCCGCCTTCCGTTTGACACGCAGAATCCGCAGAATGATAGCTGGCGACGGCCGCCACCTGCGAGAATCCCCACTTTTCCCTGATGATGGCGGCGACCGCCTGCTCATTGCTGGCCGCAAACACTTCACCGAGGTGAATTGCCGACGGCTAGGCTTGGATCAACATAGCCTCGGCGTCGTTTTGCACGCTCCAGGCGAGCGAATGCGCGGTGGACCTCTTGGGGCTCATCAAAGGTCTCGACTTTGACCTGGCCATTGGTTCCGATCCGTCCCCAGTTGCGCACGAGCGATGCACCGCCGAACAGCGTTGGCTGGATCGAGAGCGAGTAAAACCGCGCCATGTTGCGGGCGGCGTCGATGCGCCGAAGATAAGTTGGACTTGTCTCGGGGGTGAGCATGAGGTCGAGTCTCGTTCCCTGAACGGCCTGGCGTCCAACGAGTTCGATGAATCGATCTTGGCCAAATGATTCATGGTGCTGATGGATGTGATCGGAGCAGGTGCCGGAACGGCCGCGGCCGGCGATGCCGGCGGCGAAGCGGAGGGGCTGAACGCGCTATCCAAACTGCGCCGAAGAGAAGCCCCGGAGCTTCCATGAGCAGGGGTGTTCCTGGCCGATCGGCCAGGTCATTTTATCGTCGCCTGAACCGGTTCGCACCAGCAATTGCGACCATCTCCTTGCGCCGAAAATAGATCGCTCGCCCGCAGCGCAGCGGCGGATTGCCAGCGGTGAAAACGATCTGTTCGTCGCTGCGCATTTGCATGACTTCGTGTGGGAGGATCAGCGGGCGTCGGGCGAGTTGCCTTGAGCGGGTTCTCGACGTGCCGTTCATCCGCGAAGACGTGCTGGTTTGTCCAACTTCGACCGTCGTGTCGCCGCAACGCTTCGAAATGTATTCGGCCGTCTCCGGATCGTTGATGGCCGCGAACGATATCCACGAGGCGGACTCGAACCATTTCGAGGAGGCATCGCGGCCACCATAAGCCTCGCGCATCTGGCCGACCGACTGGAACAACATGAGCAGGCTGATGCCGTATTTGCGGCCCGCATCCCGGGCTGTTTCGAGAATGCGCATGAAGCCGAGGCGGGCCACCTCGTCAAGGAGGAAGAGGGTACGGTTCTCGACATTACCGTTGCGATTGTAGATGGAATTCAACAGCGAGCCGATGATGACGCGCGCAAGGCCCGGATGGTTCTCAAGCGTCTTCAGGTCGAGGTTGATGAAGACGTCGGTCTTGCCGGCGGCAACCTCGTCGGTCGCAAAACTTCTGCCGGAAACGAGCGCGGCGTAGTTCTCGTATGACAGCCAGTGCGTCTCCTTCGCGGCCGCGCCGTAGATGCCCGAGAATGTCTCTGGCGTCATGTTGATGAAGGGTGCAACGTTCTCGCGCACGAATGCGCTTTGCGAGGAGTCGTAGACCTCCTGCAGGCGGGTTCTGAGTTTCGGCTCCGGCTCAGCAAGATTGGCTCGCACCTGGCGTAACGTCTGGTTGCCCGATGACGTGTGGCCGGAGAGGCAAACGTCCGCGATCAGCGCCGTCACCAGTTGCTGTGCCGACCCCCGAAAAAAGTCATTTCGGCCGGCGTCGAGACGAGGATTGTCAGTCATGATCCAGGATGCCACGGCGGCGATGTCTTCCTCTTTGGTGCCGCCAAATTTGCCGATCCAGTCAAGCGCGTCGAAGCCGGTTCCCACCTGACCCGGATCAATTACAAGGACTTGCCGGTTGCGCGATTTCCGATGCAGAGCGACGATAGGTGCGACCTCATTTGAGGGATCGAGAACAACCAGTCCCCCCGTCCATTGCAGTGCGGTTGGGATGGTCACCGAGGTTGTCTTGAAGCCACCAGAACCGGCAAAGACGAGCGCGTGGCCGGATCCGAAATCACCTGCGAAGCCAAGCAGCGGCTTTCGCCCTGCGCTCCCCCAACTTTCGCGGTCGTCTGACCTGAATGGAATGGCGCTAACCGTGTCGTGGTCGACACGATAGCATTCGCCAACGACGATGCCGTTCTCCTTTGGGAAGAGCTTTGCGGCCCGGGACAACTTCATCCAGCCGGCGTCGCCGTGGATTGCGCGCTTGCCAGTGATCCGCTTCGGCGCGGCCAGTGCGAAGGCCGCATTGCCGCGAAGCCTAACTCGCAATGCGAAAATCGCGGTGCCCAAGGCGACCAAGGCGCCGCCAATCGTGAACGGATCGGTATAGGCCAACACCTCGCCCTCGCTGACGCGATCGGCGAGTGACAACAGCCGAGTTCCTTCGCTGTATACCGCCATCACGACCAGGGGCATCGCGCCAAGAAGAACGCCAAGGCCTGCCGCCCGGATCGATGCCGAGCCGGCGGCGGCAAACAGAAAGATGAGGCCGACGGCGCTTGCCGCCGTGTAGGGAAGGGCCAACCCGAGCTGGCCGAGAAGCATATATCTCGCACGGGATGTGCCGAGCGGGGCCAACCAAGATTCAATCCCGTTCAGGGCCCACAACGTCGCGACCATCAGGGCTGCCGGAGCGATAGTGAGCACGAGTTTCTTGCGAGTCATTAGCGAATGCCGCCTTTCCGATGGCGCGCAGTCGCGCCCATTCCGTCTGGTTGTGAGAGCGGCGCACAAGTTCGATTAGGGCGCCCAGGATCACGGCGCGATCGGCCGAGCGGAGTCCGGCTTTCACCACCAGACCGCCGAGCTGGATCTTCTCGCGCGTGTCGCGCTTGCGCTCTTCCGACGAATGCCGCCGCTGCATCTGCTTGGTCCGCTCAAGCATCGCCGTCAGCAGGCCTAGCCGGCTTCGACGCAGCCGCGTGCCGCTTCTCGCTTCCCTGCTGAAATCGCCTGGCGAGCTCGCCGAACAATTCACTGAGCCTCGCCTCGTCGATGTCGAGATGGCCGAGGCCGGCCTTGACCGCGATGCGACCGATCCGTTCAGCCTCGTTGGCCTCGGCAGCCTTCAGTTGTTCGTGCAGGCGCTCAATCTCGTCACGGATTTTCGACGATGACTTTCTCACGATGTTTGCACTCCTCATGACGATCTTTTCAGAAGCGATCATGGTGGTGAAACGTGGTCCGAACACTTGCGGATATCCGAAGCTGTGATGCGGCAGGTGCTGCCGCAGTATCCCGCCGAACAGAGAGAGGATTGAAGGGCGCACTTATACGTCGCTGGCGCGACGGTGTGCTCCCGGCGGGAGTTTTGAAGCTGGATGGCGATCTACCACCTGCATGCTCAGATCATCGGTCGCGGAGAAGGTCGCAGCGCTGTGGCTTCCGCCGCGTACCGCCATTGCGCGCGCATGGAGATCGAGGCAGAGGCGCGTGTCGCCGACTATTCGAACAAGAGCGGACCCGCCCATTCCGAGTTCGCTTTACCAGAGGAGACGCCGGCATGGCTGCGCACTTTGATCGACGGGCGCGACGCGGCGGGCGCTTCCGCCGCGCTCTGGAACGCTGTCGAGGCGTTCGAGAGGCGCGCCGATGCGCAGTTCATGCGGGAGATGGATCTCGCGCTTCCCGTCGAATTGTCTCGCGAGCAGAACATCGCGCTGGCGCGGGCGTTCGTGGCGCAGCAGATCCTTCCGCGCGGCATGGTGGCGGACTGGGCCTATCATGACAGTCCAGGCAATCCGCATATCCATTTGATGACCACGCTAAGGCCGCTGGCTGCGGATGGATTTGGACCGAAGCGCATTGCGGTGCTTGACGAAAAAGGCAACCCGGTTCGGGTGAAGTCGAAACTGCATCGGCGCGGGAAGATCGCCTACCGGTTGTGGGCGGGCGACGAGAAGACGCTCAACGAATGGCGCGAAGCCTGGGCGGTCCTGCAAAACCAGCACCTCGCCAGCCATGGGCTCGACATCCGAATAGATCACCGCTCCTTCGACGAGCGAGGACTGGAGCTCATGCCAACCTCCAAGATCGGCGTCGGCGCGGTTCACATTGCTCGAGAGGCGCCAGCCAGCGCACGACAGGTTGAGCTCGATCGGTTGCGCCTTTTCGATGAACAGAGACAAGAGTCGGCGAAGCGGATTGAACGCCGCCCACACATCATCCTCGACATGATCGCTCGCGAGCGCAGTGTGTTTAGCGAATGCGACCTGGCCAAGCTGGTGCATCGCTACATAGACGAGCCGGGCAAGTTCACGAACATCATGGCGCAGCTCATGACCAGCCCGGAGCTGGTTTGGCTGCAGCGCCAGACGCTCAACTTCATGACCGGCGAACGCATTCCGGAACGGCTTGCCACAAGAACGATGATCCGAACCGAAGCCGACATGGCACGGCAGGCCCTGCACCTATCTGGGGAGGAGGCGTTTGCCGTCTCGGAGGCCGCGCTCGCGGTGACGTTTCGCGAGCATCCCTATCTGCATGACGAGCAACGCGCTGCGGTCGAGTACGTCACCGGCGCCTCTCGCGTCGCCGCGGTCGTCGGCTTGGCAGGCGCGGGAAAAACCATCGCGTTGAAAGCAGCGGGTGAAGCCTGGGTACGCGAAGGTTTTCGCGTCGTCGGTGGCGCGCTTGCCGGCAAAGCGGCCGAAGGCCTCGAGACGGAAGCGGGGATCGCGGCACGTACCTTGACATCATGGGAGCTTCGCTGGGCAAAGGGTACTGACCTTCTCGACGCGAAGACCGTTTTCGTCATGGACGAGGCCGGCATGGTTGCGTCGAGGCAGATGGCTTTGTTCGTAGACGCGGTCGCCCGTGCCGGCGCCAAGCTCGTCCTGGTTGGCGATGGCGAGCAGCTTCAGCCGATCGAAGCGGGCGCAGCCTTTCGCGCGATTCATGACCGCGTCGGCTATGTCGTGCTCGAACAGGTCCGCCGTCAAAAACAGAACTGGATGCGCAAGGCGAGCGTTGACTTCGCGCGCGGCAGGACGGCCGCTGCGATCGGCGCCTACGGCGCGCACGGCAAAGTTCTGGCCAGTCCAACCAAGGCGGAGGCGCTTCGCGCGCTGATCTCCGACTGGGACCGCGATTACGATCCGAAAAAAACATCGCTGATTCTCGCTCATCTGCGCCGCGATGTAAGGGTCCTGAACGAGCAGGCGCGGGCGGCCCTGGTCGAGCGCGGCGTGATCGGGGAGGGGGCCAGGTTCCAGACCGAGCAGGGTTCGCGGCAGTTCGCCGTCGGAGACCAGATCGTGTTCTTGCGCAACGAGAATTCGCTGGGCGTGAAGAACGGCATGATCGGCACCGTAATCGCGGCGAAAGCCGGCCACATCATTGCAGAAACTGGGGACGACAAGCGCAGGGTCGACATCGCGCAAGCCTTCTACCGCGATGTCGATCACGGCTACGCAACGACTATCCATAAGGCGCAAGGCGCCACCGTCGATCAGGTAAAGGTGCTTGCCTCGTTGTCGCTCGACAAGCACCTCTCCTATGTCGCCATGACCCGCCATCGCGAGGATGCTGCGCTCTACTATGGGCGGAGATCCTTCGAAAAGGCCGGCGGCCTGATCCCGCTTCTGTCGCGCCGCGCCGCCAAGGAAACCACACTCGATTACGCCGGCTCTGGTGAGTATCGCGACGCGCTCCGCTACGCGATGAGCCGCGGGCTCTACACGATGCGGGTAGTGACAGCCGTGCTCGCCGACCAGATCCGCGTGATCGCGCGCGCCAGGCAGAAGGTGGCAAAACTCGGCGCCAGACTTACCAGGATTGCTTCAAGCATCGGCTTGCAGCCGGCCGGACCTGTGCGGGTTGCGGCGGCCGCCGAACCGCTGCTGCCCGGGGTGACGCAATGGGTGCGACCGGTGCGTGAGATCGTGAGGGAAAACGCTATGTCCGAAACGCCGGTGAGGCAACAATGGCGCGAGGTGTCGGAACGCTTTGCGCGAATCTATCAGGATCCACAAGCGGCCGCGAACGCCTTGAAAATCGATGCGCTGATCGAGGCCCCCGAGCGTCACCGTGGGGTGCTCGATAGACTGGCAGCCACCCCTGAGATTTTCGGGGAATTGCGTGGTGCCGTCGGGCTTTTCGCCTCGAAAGCACAGAAGCAGGAACGGCAGCGGGCAACCGAAGGGGGTGCCTCGCTCAAGGTCGAAATCGAACGCTACATTCGCCTACGGTCCGAGGCCTCCGATCGGCACGAGGTCAAGGAAATGGAAGCGCGTCGGCGCGCAAGCATAGACATTCCGGCTCTGTCTGCGTCGGCGGTCGTGGTCATGGAGCGTGTGCGTGATGCGATTGACCGCAACGATCTTGCGGCCGCACTTGGTTTCGCGCTTGCCGACCGCATGGTCAAGACTGAGATCGACCAGCTCAGTGCTGCACTCGACCAGCGCTTCGGCGAGCGGGCGCTGCTTGGACTGAACGCAGAAACGACGGACGGTCCAGCCTATCAGGCGCTGGCTGCAAACATGTCCGCAGTGGAGAAGACCAAACTCGCGCAAGCCTGGCCAACGTTGCGCACAGCGCAGCAGGTTGCCGCGCACGAACGGACCGTGCGGGCGATGAGCCAGGCCGAAACCGCCAAGGCCATTCAAGGCCCGGTCCGCAAGCCGGTAGTGTAAGATGCGCCCTCAACGTCGAAACGCTTTCATGATCCTCGGCACCGGGGCGGCGGCGGTCCTTTCTATCGCGGCTGCGGGCGCATGGGGTGGATATCGGCTGAACATGACGCCTAGTTTTCCGATCGGGCTCTGGCACATCGAGAGGATGCAGCGTGAACCGAATGTGGGCGACGTCGTCTTCGTCTGTCCTCCGCAGACCCCGGCCTTCGAACTGGCTCTCGAGCGCAGATATATACCGAGAGGTCTATGCGCTGGCGGAACCGGTCCGCTGATCAAGACGATCGCGGCACTCGCCGGGCAAAACATCGCCATCGACGCTCGCGTGCGTATCGACGGCGACCGTCTCGATTTCTCCGAACTCCGGGCGACGGACGCGCAGGGCAGGGTCCTCACGCCATTTCCAGGCGGCGTGGTTCCGGCCGGCAAGGTCTTCCTTCACTCCAGATTTCCAGGTTCATATGACTCGCGCTATTTTGGGCCGGTTCCGGCCGCCGGCATTCTCGGCCTCGCCAGACCGATCCTCACCTTCACGCCTTGAGGGACTTTGTTCGCTGATCCTTATCGCCAGCGGTGTCGCTGCTGGCGCGATCGGCTGGAGCGGACATCCGCTCGCCCTTCCAATGGCCATGGCGTTTCCCGCGCTGTGGGCGTTTTCGTCTTCGCGGATGGTCGCCGGCTGCGTGTCGCTAGGGTATTTTCTGGCCGCGTCGCGTGGTCTGCCGTGGGGCGTCGCCAGTTTCTACGGCTCACAATTCGCGCTGGGCCTTGCACTTTGGCTTGGCGCGTCGCTCGTCTTCGTCGGCGTCCATGCAGTGCTCTGGACGCCCACGAGAGGCTGGCGACGGACGCTGCGCTACGCGGTGGCGGCGGTTGTAATGAGCGTGCCCCCTTTAGGCATCGTTGGCTGGGCGCACCCGGTTACCGGGGCCGGCGTCCTGTTTCCCGGATGGGGATGGCTGGGATTTGCCGTCGCAACAATCCTGTTGGTTGCGATGACGACTACGCGCTGGCTGTTTGCGGCCGCGCTTCTCACGGGGTTCTGGGGCTGGTCAGCCTCAGATTGGACCCTGCCAAATGCGCCAAAGGGCTGGATCGGAATTGACACGCATTTCTCCGGGTCCGTCGTACAGTATGCCGGCTATGCACAGCAACTGGACACCATCGCGCTCACCAAGGCGGCGGTCGAAGACGGCGCGAGTGTCGTTGTGCTGCCGGAAAGCGCTGCTGGCCTCTGGACGCCGACCGCAGAACGGCTGTGGAAACGGGCGCTCGCAGAAAGCGGCGTGACTGTTCTATCCGGCGCCGCCATGGTCGATAAGGATGCCTATGACAACGTCATAATGCAAAGTTCGGCCGCAGGAAGCGAAATCCTTTATCGCCAGCGCATGCCGGTGCCTGTCTCCATGTGGCAGCCATGGCTCGCGTGGATTGGGGAGGGCACCGGGGCGAGGGCGTATATCTTCGCCAATCCGGTGGTAGACGTCGAGGGTGTGAAGGTTGCGCCGCTGATCTGCTATGAGCAGCTCATCGTCTGGCCGGTGCTCCAATCGATGCTTCATCGGCCTCATATCATCGCAGCAACCGCAAACGTCTGGTGGGCATCAAACACCAACATCCCCGCCATTCAACAGGCTAGCGCGCAAGCCTGGGCATCCTTGTTCGGCGTACCGCTCGTTTTGGCGTTCAACCGCTGATCGAACAAAAGCGACTGGGGCGTCTTGGAAGATCGCCATTGCGCAGGTTGTGAGAAGACCGCCCCATAACCAGTTGAGCGCAGTGTTTGCGACGTACGCGACGTCGTGATGAAGACCTGCCGATCGCCGCTGGATGCACACCATCATCCCTAAGGATGACCGCCCAGGAAGTCCAAGACCGCTGTTGCCACGGCGCCCGGTGCCTCCTCGGCCATATGGTGTCCGCTATCGATCCCCTGGCCCTTCAGCTCGGTCGTCCACGGCCGCCAGACATCAAGCACGTTGCCATAGAGCATCTCAAGATCATCGCGCAGCGACCACAGCGCCAAGGTAGGAGACGCGACCCGGCGACCAGCCCTCCTGTCGTCGGCATCGTGCAAATGGTCTATAGAAAGGCCTGCTCGATAGTCTTCGAGCATACCATGAACCACCTGCGGATTGTGGATCGCCTCCTTGTAGTCGGCGTAGGCTTCAGCCCCCATTGTCTCGGCTGACCAACCGTACCAACCGTCAGGATCGGCCATGATCGCACGTTCTGGTTTGTCGGGCTGGGCATAGAAGAACCAATGCCACCAGAGTCTGGCAAATTGGGCATCGCAACGTTCGACAGCTTCGAGGATGGGAACGCTGTCCATGACGATCAGGTGGCTGATTGCCGACGGGTGATCCATCGCCGCCCGGAACGCTGTGTTGCTGCCGCGATCATGTCCCGCAATGGCAAATCGGTGAAACCCCAGGTAACTCATCAGCGCGATGCAGTCCCTCGCCTTCGCTCGTTTCGAGGAGCCGACATGGTCGACAGTGGCTGCAGGAATCGAAGACTGGCCGAAGCCCCGCAAATCTGGACAGACAACGGTGTGGCTGGCGGCAAGAAGTGGTGCTACCCGATGCCAGGTGGCATGTGTGCGCGGATGGCCGTGCAACAACAGGAGTGGCGGCCCTGAACCTCCAAACCTGACCCGAAGCGAAGCCTCGGGCAAATCCACAATCTCCAATTTAAATCCTTCAAACATTAATCGCCTCGGCGAAGGGGGAGACAGACTCGTTTGTCGACTTCAACCCAGACAAGAGACATTGGTTTCGGGCATTCGTCGATTGAGCCTCCTCTCCCAACCGCCGTTGAGCCGTGAACGTTCCCGCGACAGATGGCACTGGATCACATCGGTTGAATGATAATCGGGGCGCGCTATTTTGAGGAAGTCTACTTTGCCTAGAGGACAGTTATGGACACCGCTCACTGGATAGCGTTCGTCGGAACGGTCATCTTGCTGCAGATGCCGCCGGGGCCGGACAGCATGCTGGTGATTGCGCGGGGCATTGGGCAAGGGCGCAGCATTGCCCTCTTCACGGTGCTTGGGATGACCGTTGGTGCAGGTATGGTGCAACTGCCCCTCATTGCGGTAGGCGTTACAAGCCTCATAAGAGCGTCACCGCTCGCGTTCGCCGCGCTCCAATGGATGGGGGCTGCCTATCTCGTCTGGTTAGGGTTGCGGCTCATCTACACAGCGCCAGACGCTCCCGCCGAGGAGGATGGTGCTCCCGTCAAGCCACTTGCTGCGGCACGCGAAGGCATGATCGCTAATCTGGTCAATCCCTGGCCAATTACCTTCATGGTCGCGTTTCTGCCGCAGTTCGTCGATCCGCACGGAAGCTCGGTCACGTTGCAACTGTTGGAATTGGGAGCCACCCAAAAAATGACTGGTGTGCTGGTGCTCGGAGTCTATGCATTGGCTGCGGGTAGCATCGGGTCCTGGTTCATGCGGCGGCCGCGGGGCAGGCTCTGGCAGCAAAGGATCGCCGGCTTCTGTGTCGTTTGCCTCGGGCTGCGAATGGTGGTGAGCGGCGACGCCAGCCGTTAAGCCACAGCGAAGGCGAGGGCGCATTTGGCGCTCTGCCAAAACCGCGCCCCCCACCACCGCAGACTAACCTTGGCGGGGCTGTCTGAATAACAGCTCCCTTGCTTCTCGCCTCCGCGAGATCGCCGGCCCAAACTCAGGTAAGAAAACGTTTCGCTACGGATTCCGCTGGTTAGGCGCGGCCCGCAAGGGCTGCTTTCATGTCGAGTCGCGCAACGCCTTAGCTTCCCGCTCCAATGTCTCGCGCTTGTTGCCATGCTTGGCAATCAGTTCTCTGACCTGTTCGGGGGTGATGCCTGCCTTGATGGCGAAGTACTTAACTTCGTACTCCTCCTCGGCCGACACGCGGTCGCTGTCGCGAAAATCGAGTTTGCTTCTGTCGCCTGCCATATCGGCGCCTCCTTGGCTGTGAGGCGCAAACGTGCGGTTTTCGTCTTGGTTGCAGCGCCGGCTCATTTCCCAAAGTGCGATTATTTCAGTGAGAGCTCCGCCAGCTGGGAACTCGGCATCTCCATCGGAGTTGAAAACTGAAGCGGGACAGTCGGTTCGCTCCCAATAGGCGTAGAGGAAGTCATGGATAATCGCAGTTTATTCGAGGCGCCTGCAGAGCGGCCCAGCATTGAGCGTTTGCTCTTCCAATCCAATATCGCGATTAACGGGCCCATAGACGACAGCACCGTGCACCTTGTCCTCGAGGGCCTGCAAAAGGTCAGGACGGATGGCGAGGACCTGGTGATGGAATTGGATACAAATGGTGGCGATGCCGACGCTGCTGTTCGCATTGCCGCGGAGCTTCGGATTTTCCAACGGCATTCGGCCCACCCGGCCTATTGCGTTGGCAAGGGCAAGGTGTATGGCGACGGCATAACGATATTCGCTGCCTTTCCGCGTGCGCACAGGTTCCTCACCGAGGACGCAGTCTTGTTGGTCCGCGAACGTCGGCTGGAAAGATCGATAGAGCTCAAGGGCCCAATCAAATCGAGCATTCAGATTCTGCGGGAGGAATTAGCACTCCTGGAAACGGCAGAGCAGCTTGAGATGGCGGGCTTTGACGAGTTGGTGGCAGGCAGTTCCCTCACCGCGGACCAAATGTACCAGAGGGCTTTGGGGGACATGTATATTCGGGCAGACGAAGCTTTTACCATGGGTCTGGTGGCGGAAATCCTGCGGTAGGCGCGAGAATGTCAGAGATCGCATAAACCATTGATAACAATAACTATTTTCCGGTTCCATAATAGAACTTATGCGACTTGCCTTTGTAGGCTGCTACGGAGCCG
>Ga0075363_100000698_pt1 | contig 11345 bp, 11 predicted proteins | sample EndMetdeltDD1763_FD_71470 | JGI IMG/M metagenome (GOLD analysis project Ga0075363, IMG submission 71470) | Populus endosphere microbial communities from Tennessee, USA - Endosphere MetaG P. deltoides DD176-3 | ecosystem: Host-associated > Plants > Roots > Endosphere | place: USA: Tennessee...
AGCGGATTTGGAGCTGGCCTACACCCTGGCCGACGGCGTCGACTACATCAAGGCCGGCCTGGAGGCCGAGCTGGACATCGACAAGTTCGCGCCGCGCCTGTCGTTCTTCTGGGGCATCGGGATGAACTTCTTCATGGAGGTCGCCAAGCTGCGGGCCGGCCGGCTGCTGTGGAGCGAGCTGGTCGCGCAGTTCAACCCGAAGAGCGCGAAATCGCTGTCGCTGCGCACGCATTCGCAGACCTCGGGCTGGTCGCTGACCGCCCAGGACGCGTTCAACAACGTCGCCCGAACCTGCATCGAGGCGATGGCCGCGACCCAGGGCCACACCCAGTCGCTGCACACCAACGCGCTCGACGAGGCGCTGGCGTTGCCCACCGACTTCTCCGCCCGGATCGCCCGCAACACCCAGCTGGTCCTGCAACAGGAGTCGGGTACCACGCGACCGATCGATCCCTGGGCGGGCTCGTATTACGTGGAGTGGCTGACCCATCAGCTCGCGCAACGGGCCCGCGCGCACATCCACGAGGTCGGCGAGCACGGCGGCATGGCCCAGGCCATCAGCGACGGCATCCCCAAGATGCGCATCGAGGAGGCGGCCGCGCGCACCCAGGCCCGCATCGACTCCGGTCAGCAGCCGGTGATCGGGGTGAATAAATACCAGGTCGACGAGGATCACGAGATCGAGGTGCTCAAGGTCGAGAACAGCCGGGTGCGCGCCGAGCAGCTGGCCAAACTGGAAGAGCTACGGGCAAACCGGGACCAGTCGGCCGTCGACGCCGCCTTGGCCGAGCTGTCCCGTGCGGCCACCGCACACGGGCGTGCCGGAGAAGATGGGCTGGGCAACAACCTGCTGGCGTTGGCCATCGATGCGGCCCGGGCCAAGGCCACCGTCGGCGAGATCTCCGACGCGTTGGAACGGGTCTATGGCCGCCATCAGGCCGAGATCCGTACCATCGCCGGGGTCTACCGTGACGAAGTCGGAAAGGCCTCCAACATCGCAACCGCCACCGAGCTAGTGGAGAAATTCGCCGAGGCCGACGGCCGCCGGCCCAGGATTCTGGTGGCCAAGATGGGCCAGGACGGCCACGACCGCGGTCAGAAGGTGATCGCGACGGCGTTCGCCGACATCGGGTTCGACGTCGATGTCGGTTCGCTGTTCTCCACGCCCGAGGAGGTGGCCCGCCAGGCCGCCGACAACGACGTGCACGTGATCGGGGTGTCCTCGTTGGCCGCCGGCCATTTGACGCTGGTGCCGGCGCTGCGCGACGCGCTGGCCGAGGTGGGTCGCCCGGACATCATGATCGTGGTCGGCGGGGTCATCCCGCCCGGTGATTTCGACGAGCTGTATGCCGCCGGGGCCACCGCGATCTTCCCGCCCGGGACCGTGATCGCCGACGCCGCAATAGATCTGCTCAAGAAACTGGCCGAGCAGCATGGGTACCCGCTGGATTAGCGGTGATTCTGCGGATATGGCGACAAAGTGCGAGAACGGCGCGCGCTGCGCGCAGAATCAAAGTTAGATGACATCCCAGAACCTGGCTGACGCCATCCGCGGCGGTGATCGCGCCGCCCTGCCGCGGGCCATCACCCTGCTGGAGTCGACCCGCGCCGACCATCGGGAACAGGCCCAGCAGCTGCTACTCGAGCTGCTGCCGGAATCCGGAAAGGCCCAGCGCGTAGGCATTACCGGCGTTCCCGGGGTGGGCAAGTCCACCACCATCGAATCCCTCGGCATGGACCTCATCGAGCGGGGGCATCGGGTGGCGGTGCTGGCCGTCGACCCGTCGTCGACCCGAACCGGCGGCTCGATTCTGGGGGACAAGACCCGGATGGCGCGGCTGGCAACGCATCCCGACGCCTACATCCGGCCGTCGCCGACATCGGGCACCCTGGGCGGCGTAGCAAAGTCAACTCGGGAAACCGTTGTCCTGTTGGAGGCCGCCGGATTCGACGTGATCCTGATCGAAACCGTCGGCGTCGGCCAGTCGGAAGTGGCGGTCGCCAACATGGTGGACACGTTCGTGTTGCTGACCCTGGCGCGCACCGGTGATCAGTTGCAGGGCATCAAGAAAGGCGTGCTGGAGCTGGCCGACATCGTGGTGGTGAACAAGGCCGACGGCGAGCACCTGAAGGAGGCGCGGTTAGCCGCCCGGGAACTGTCGTCGGCGATCAGGTTGATCTATCCGCGCGAAACGCTATGGCGGCCACCGGTTCTCACGATGAGCGCGGCGGAGGGAAACGGTCTGGCCGAGATGTGGGACGCCGTCGAGCATCATCGTCAGGTGCTCACCGATGCCGGCGAGTTCGAAGCGCGCCGGCGCGCGCAGCAGGTCGACTGGACCTGGCAGATGGTCCGCGACACGGTGCTGGACCGGGTGCTGTCCAACCCGGCGGTGCGCAAGATCCGCGCCGACGTGGAGCGCCAGGTCCGGGAGGGCCACTTGACCCCGGCCATGGCCGCCCAGCAAATTTTGGACGTCGCGTCGTCCTAACGGATAGGTAAATTAATTTCTGTTTGCCGTTCGACTCGTGTGAAATCGACGTAAATTCAAACCTTGTGAAGGTACCCACCCGGGTCGCTCGACGCGCGGTACGTTCCCACGATGACCTTGACGCGGGTCATCGTGTGTCCGGCGCGGCGGACCCACACTTCGGATGCGTCGTTCGTACCTTTGCCAGCATGTTCCCCGCCCGCAGATTCGGTGGCGGGGCGCTGGCGGTCTACCTCGACGGCCAACCCGTCGTCGACGTGTGGACGGGCTGGTCGGATCGCGCTGGCCGACTGCCCTGGACCGCGGACACCGCCGCGATGGTGTTCTCGGCGACCAAGGGGATGGCCGCGACCGTCATTCACCGGCTCGCCGACCGGGGGCTGATCGACTACGACGCCCCGGTCGCCGAATACTGGCCGGAGTTCGGCGCAAACGGCAAGGAGGCGCTGACCGTCCGCGAGGTGATGCGGCACCGGGCGGGGCTGTCGGGCCTACGCGGCGCCACCCAAGAAGACTTGCTGGACCACGTCGCGATGGAAGAAAGGTTGGCGGCGGCGCCGCCCGGACGCCTGCTGGGCAAACCGGCCTATCACGCGCTGACCTTCGGTTGGCTGATGTCCGGGCTGGGCAGGGCCGTGACCGGAAAAGGTATGCGCGCGCTGATCCGTGAGGAGCTGGCCGAGCCGCTGGGCACTGACGGCCTGCATCTGGGCCGGCCGCCGGCCGAAGCGCCGACGCGGGCGGCCGAAATCATCATGCCGCAGGACATTGCCCCCAATCCGGTCCTCAGCTACGTGGCGTGCAAGGTCGCCAACGAGCTGTCCGGCGGATGGCGCTCGATGTACTTCCCGGGTGTTCTAGCCGCCGTCTGCGGCGAAATTCCCATGCTGGACGCCGAAATGCCCGCAGCGAACGGCGTGGTGACGGCGCGCGCACTGGCGCGCATGTACGGCGCGATCGGCAATGGCGGTGAGATCGACGGCATCCGGTTCTTGTCGCGGGAACTGGTGGCGGGCTTGACCGGTCGACGCAGCCGCCTGCAACCGGACCGGAACCTGTTCGTGCCGTTGCCTTTCCACCTGGGCTACCACAGCCTGCCGTATGGAAATGTCATGCCGGGCTTCGGCCACGTCGGGATGGGCGGCTCGGTCGGCTGGACCGACCCCGCGACCGGAGTGGGATTCGCGTTGGTGCACAACCGGTTGCTGACACCGTTGGTGATGACCGATCATGCCGCGTTCGTCGGAATCTATGCCCTGGTTCGGCAGGCCGCGGCGAAGGCCCGCAGCAGCGGCTTCGAGCCGGTCACCGAATTCGGGGCGCCGTATTCCGAGCCGGGGGCCGTCGCCGGCTGACGCTAGCTTCCGGCTTTGTCCGCGATCACGACGTCCTGGAAGCTCATGTGTTCCGTTCGGCCGCACCACGAGCCGTAGCGCACCGGCTCCCGCACGTTAAGGCCGGACTTCGCGTACAGCTCCCGGATGAAGGCTTCCGGGAAGGCAATTCCTTCCTCGGGCCGTTTCTCGTGGATCGTTCGATAGCCATCCCGTTGATGCTGGAAGTTGTGAGTTCCCTTGCCCGCAGCGATAAGGGCCAACGATTCGTCAGTGAGCAAGAAGAAAGTGCACAGGCTTCGTCCGCCCGGCTTGAGGACGCGGGCGATCTCCTCCAGGTAGTGCTCCACGTCCGGCGGAAACATGTGCGTGAAAACCGAAGTGAGGAATACGACATCGAACGACGCGTCCGGATAGGGGAAGCGGAAGTCCAACGATTGGTATTGCCCCTTGGGGTTGTACAGCGAGTTGTAGATGTCCGCGACTTCGAAATCAAAGTTGGGGTGCTGCCTAGTGATGTTCTCCCGGCACCACGCAATTGCTTTCGCTGAGATGTCGAAGCCGGCATAGCGGCCCTCGGTGTTCAGATAGCCGGTGAGCGGCAGCGCCATGCGTCCCGAGCCGCAGCCGACGTCAAGGATCGCGTCGCCCGGCTGTAATTCACACAATGTGACCAGGTAGCCAAAGAATTCCGCGCCGACCTGCTCGTACGCGCCGCCCACGAACCTCTGCAGCGACTTGGGCGGCAGTACCTCGCCCGACGGGCCACCCGCCGTCCCCGCAGTGCGTTTCGATCGAGGCAGGATGCCCTGAAAAAGTCGCTTCATGATGTCCCTTAGTGTTGACGGCCGCGGTCGAGTATATGGTTTGCCGGCTCCTGCAGCGGTGAGACTACGAATCTTGCAGGTGGAAGCCAACTTTCATCGTCACCTGGAGGGCGGCAGGGCGGGACGTTCGCCGAGACCACCGGCACTTTCGACGGCGGCCAACCACAATCACAACCAGCCCAAAGTCCTGGCACCGCCGTTGGTGGAGCAACAATGCGGGTAGCATCCCAGGACGAGCTCATGGTCGCTTGCCCGAGGTTGCGAGGATGCAAATGATTTCAAGCCGTGGGGGGCTGCAGATCAAACTGCGCCGCCGTTCGGTCGAAGGCTGGGGTGTGCCGGACGCCTTCACCCGCCCACCGAAGCAGGGGTGCACACGCAACTCACGCGCCCGGCGCCGACATGCAGGCTGAGACCGCACCCGTCAGGCCTCGGGTGAGCAGCACTCATGACTGTAGGTTGATCGACCTACCCAAGATTCAGGACCCGCGAGGAAACCTGACATTCGTCGAATCGGGCAGCCACGTGCCGTTCGAGATAGAAAGGGCCTATTGGATCTACGACGTGCCGGGCGGCTCAGTGCGGGGAGGCCACGCGTACCGAAAGTGTCACGAGTTCATCGTGGCGTTGTCCGGGAGCTTCGAAGTCATGCTGGACGACGGTTCGCATCGAGTGCGCTACGCGTTGAATCGCTCCTACCACGCTCTGCTGGTTCCAAATCTCATCTGGCGTGAGCTGATCAACTTCTCCACGAATTCGGTGGCCCTCGTACTCGCCTCGAGCCCATTCGAGCGGAGTGACTATGTGCGTGACTATGCGGATTTCCTGAAGCTCAGGAACACGCAATGAGCCACATCGACGAATGCAGACTGGTGGATCTTGAAAGGATCGAGGACCCCAGGGGCAACCTATCCCCGCTCTACGGTGGGCAGCACGTTCCTTTCGCGATCAAGAGAGTCTTTTATCTGTACGACATCCCGGGTGGGGCCGACCGTGGCGCACACGCACATCGGGCGCTCGAACAACTGATCGTGGCCGTCTCGGGGTCCTTCGTGGTCACTCTCGATGACGGGCAGCGCCGACGAAGCGTTTCGCTCGACCGTTCCTACTATGGCCTGTACGTGCCGAGCATGATTTGGTCAGCGGTCACAAGTTTCTGTAGCGGGGCGGTATGCCTGGTGTTCGCCTCGCTGGCCTATGACGAGGCCGACTACATCCGCGACTATCAGGAGTTCGTGGAGATCGTCGGCGGCACAGCCAACGTCGACGCTGCGGGCTGAGCGGACAGTGCGACGATGACCGACCCTGCCGTGACGGTGCCCTTTCTTGACGTTCGCGCGGCCACGCTGGAGCTCGAAGGTGCGGTGCTGGAAGCCGTCGAGCGCGTCGTGCGCAGCGGCTGGTACGTACTCGGCGAAGAAACAGCGGCGTTCGAGCGCGACTTTGCCGCCTTCACCGGCGCCAAGCACGCGGTGGGAGTCGGCAATGGCTTGGACGCGATCGCGCTGGCCCTGCACGCGCTCGGGATTGGCCCCGGCGACGAGGTCATCGTGCCCTCGAACACCTACATCGCGACCTGGCTCGCCGTAGTACGCACGGGTGCGGTCCCGGTGGGGGTGGAGCCCACCGAGGGTCAGTGGACCCTCGATCCCGCCCGGGTGGCCGACGCGATTACGCCGCGAACCCGCGCGCTCCTTCCGGTGCACCTCTACGGCCAGCCTGCCGATCTCGCGGAACTGTTTGCAGTTGCGAAGAAACATGGGCTCCTCGTGGTGGAGGACGCCGCGCAGGCGCACGGCGCGCGCTACGACGGCCGGCGCATCGGCGCCCACGGCGACGCCGTGGCTTGGAGCTTCTATCCCGGGAAAAACCTAGGTGCGCTGGGTGACGGTGGCGCCGTGACCACCGACGACCCCGAGGTCGCCGCCCGCGTTCGGTTACTGGGCAACTACGGAAGTGGCCGGAAATACGTGCATGACGTCGTCGGGACGAACTCGCGACTCGATGAGATTCAGTCTGCGGTGCTGCGGGTCAAATTGCCGCACCTTGACAGTTGGAACGCTCGGCGGCGAACCATCGCAAACCGCTACGCCCAAGAACTCGCCGACATCCCGGGCCTGCGCCTGCCCAGCGTCGCGCCCGACCGCGAACACGTATGGCACCTGTACGTCGTCGACCACGCCTCGCGCGATGAACTGCAGAAACATCTGGCTACCAACGGAATCCAAACCTTGATGCACTACCCGATCCCGCCCCACCTGTCGGGTGCGTTTGCCGGACTCGGACTCACCGAGGGAACATTCCCCATCACCGAGCGGGCGGCACGGACTCACCTCAGCCTGCCCATCGGTCCTCAGCTGTCGGAGGACAGCGTCACCCGGGTGGTTGACGCGTGCCGATCGTTTCGCCCGTAACAGCAGATTCAGATCGCCTAGCGGGCGAGATTGACAGACGCTTCCTCAGAAAGACCCGGGCGGGCCGTTCAAATGACACATGCAATGCCCAACTCAAAACGACGAGTATCAACAGGCCAACGACAAAGAACCCAACGCCCACGGGGGTGAAGCCATTCGAAAGGCGGCCCCCGATGACCATTGTCCCTATCGGCTCGTGAAGTAGGTAGAAGCCGTAGGACAGCTCTCCTAGGGCCACGAGCGTCACGGAACCCAAAAGCCGAGCGATTCCGCGATCCGGTGACAGTGCCAATCCGAGAATGAGAACAGCACCCGGAGCAGCGTAGGCGAGGTCATAGGCGAAAGAAGTGGAACTCAGCGGTGCGGTCATCATGAACGCCACTATCAGCACCGACATGGCGGCGGCTACGAATGGCGCGGCCTTTACCAGATTCTTGCGATGGCGTTCGCGGGCATAGACCATGGCGCCGCAGATTCCGAGGGTGAAGTCACCCAGGCGCAGGAGCGGAGAACGATAAATCCAGCGATGGGCAGAGGCAGGATTCGACGGGGGGAGCCCGTCGTATCCGGTGTGATGAAAAAGAATGACGAAAGCTGTCATAGCTGCGACCACGAGGATCGCAAGAACGACCACTCTCCGCGTCGAGGTCAAAAAGCGCGTCAGCAGAATCAACATCGGAAACATTGCGTAGAGAAAGAATTCGACGCCGACAGACCAACCTGGGCCGTTCCAGGAGTAGGCCAGTCGCACATCGCCACTCCAGGCCTGGATCGCCAGAAAGTGCCACCAGACTTTTGACAGCGGCGATGCGTTGATGCCACCGGCAACCACGAACAGGAGGACAAGCAGGTACAGGGGCATGACCCTGGCTGTTCGTGCGACCGCATAATTCCACGTCTTGGCGGGGCTGGCGTCAGCCAGCGCGTTGCCGTAGGTGACGGTCAGGACGAATCCTGACAGAACGAAGAAGACCGTGACACCCATGTAGCCACTTGAGAAGAACGTCGAAATAACGTGTGGTGTCCCGCCCCTGGGGATGTTATGCGAGAGGAATACAGCCAGCGCGGCGCACCACCGCAAGCCAGTCAGAGGCTCGATGCGGGGTCGCCCCGCCGTAGTCCGCTGATACAGATCCCCCATCATCGGGATGCGCCGAGCCATACAGGCATGCTGGCATGACTCGCGATGAACGAACCGCAAAACGCCGAAACGCGGTTGGCCACGTCCGAAATCGGCCTGGCCTCACCCGACTGGTCAAAGGTGAGCACTACGGCCTGCGTGGCGATGCGACGCTATACGATGCCAGCGTCTGGCCGGAATCGACGAGGACGGGATTCAACCGATGACCCGCGAATACACCCGGGCCGCCCAGGTCCTCATCGAGGGCGAGGCGCGTTTTGCGCAGCACAACATCGAGCACGCCAGCGCCGAGTTCGGCCCGGCGTGGGAGGCTGCCTTCGAGCAACTGCTGGCCCATGTCTACCGCGACCCGGAAGCGATGGCCGATGCGGTCCGGGGTTACGCCGCGTTCGCGGTGGACTCGATGCGCCGCCAGCGTCGCTTCGAGAGCGCGCGTGAGTACCCCGCCAAGACCTTCGCCGAGGCCGCCGAAGAGGTCTACCTCAACGACGAGTACATGCACACGCAGTACCTTCCCGGCCTGCTGCTCTCGCACTACCTGTGGTCGCACCACTACCTGCAGTTGCAGTATTTCGAGCACTTCTTTTTGCCATCGCTGGCCGCGCAGGCCCAGCCGCGTTTTGCCGAGGTCGGCATCGGCACCGGCGTGTACTCGCGCATCGCGTTGCAGGTCGTGCCCGCCGCGCAGGGCTTCGGCTACGACCTGAGCCCGGTCTCGGTGCGCTTCACCCGGGCCCACCTGGAGGCCTTTGGCCTGCTGGGCCGGTACGACACCGGGCTGCGGAACGTGATCGAGCAGCCGCCGGAAGATCAGGTGAGCCACGTGATCTGTGTGGAGGTGCTCGAACACCTCGAAGACCCGGTTGCTCTGCTGCGCGGCCTGAAGAACATGACCACCCCAGACGGCAAGCTCTTCATCACCGCCGCGCTGAACGCGGCCAACGCCGACCACATCTACCTCTACCGCAACGCCGAGGAGGTGCTGGTGCAGGCCGAAGAAGCCGGCCTGCACGTGGAGCAATACTTCTTCGCCAACGCCTACCCTGCCCCGAAGCGCGGCGTGCCGGTGCCCAGCGCGATGGCCATGGTGTGCACCCCGGGGCGCTGAGCACATGGCCAACATCACCCTCGAAGGCGAGTTCGTTACCCTCCGGCCGCTGGCCGTGGATGACGCGGCGCTGACCCTTGCGTGGCGCCAGGGCGGGCGCGCGGCATACCTCAACGTCGGCGCGCAGAGCGTAGAGCAACAAGCGAATTGGATAGCCTCGCGGCCGCCCTCGGAATACAACTTCATCATCGAGCTCAAAGACGGACGCCCCGTGGGAATGGTCTCCCTCAGCGGCGTCGATACCACCCACCGCCACGCCGAGCCTGGGCGTTTCTTGATCGGCGACGCAGAGGCCGTGCAGGGCGTGCCGGCCGCGGTCGAGGCGATGAAGCTCATCTACGATCTAGCCTTCGGCACGCTGGAGCTAGAGCGAGTGCACGGCTCCATCCCGGCCGACAACACGCTGATGATCAAGTGGCAGAAGTTCATGGGCATGACCGAAGAGGGACGGCTGCGAAACCACTTCTTCATCAACGGCAAGTTTCAGGACGCGGTGTGGTTCGGCATGCTGGCTGAGGAGTACCGGGCGAAGGTACAGCCAAAAATGGAGGTGTTTATCAAGGCGGCGAGAAGGCAAAAGTGATGTGGGCCTGGTCGTCGTCCCCGCGTGCGCAGTTCACCGAGACAAAGCACACGAAATCCAACGGAGTTCAAACATGAGCAGGAAAGACGCAGTCGAGGGCATCATCTTTCAGGCCCTCAAAACGCTCAACCAAGAGCGCGGCCCCGACGAGCAGATCGACATCGGCGCCGACACAGCGCTGTTCGGCCCCGATGCGGTGCTGACCTCGCTCGAGTTGGTGTCGGTCATGGTTGACATCGAGACCTTGGCCGCCGATGAGTTCGGCCAGCCCATCAGCCTGACCGACGACGAGGCCATGGGGCGCGACCCGGTGCCGTTCCTGAACGTCTCGACGCTGAGGGCATACATTCTCGAGCTGCTGGGCGAGTGAGCGACGGCCATGCCCACGCGCTACGACGACAAGGTGGTGTTGGTGACCGGCGCGCGTCGGGGCGTGGGCGCGGTCATCGCCGATCACTTCGAGCAGCGGGGCGCTCAAGTGGTGGGCTTTAGCCGCCACGAGGAGGAGGGACCCACGTCGGATCGTCGCTTGGACATGGTGGTGGACGTAGGCGACGCGGCTTCGGTGAGTACCGGTTTCGAGACCATTCGCAAACGGTTCGGCAAGCTGGATATCTGCATCAACAACGCGGCGGTGCTGACCTCGCAGTACGCGATGATTTTGCCCGCCGCTTCAGCGAAGGCGATGGTGGACACCAACTTGATGGGCACCTTCCTCGTGTCGCGCGAAGCCGCCAAGCTCATGCGCAAAGGCAAGTGGGGCCGCATCGTCGGCGTGAGCTCGATGGCCGTGAGCCTGGAGCCCATGGGCGATTCGGTCTACGCCGCCACCAAGGCCGCCATCACCACCCTGGCTAACGTCATGGCCAAGGAATTCGCCGCGGCCAATATCACCTGTAATACCTTGGGTATCACGGCTTTTGAGACCGATATGCTGCGCCAACTGCCGCGGGATAAGGTCGATGCCGTCATCGCCGGCCTGCCGCTTGCGCGCATGGCCACCCCCGACGACGTGGCCCACGTGCTGGACTTCTTCTGCGGGCCGGGCAGCGGGTGCATCACCGCGCAGACGGTGTACCTGGGTGGGGTGCATTGAGGCAACAGAGATGACAGCTGACACCGACACCCTGCGCATCGTCGTAAACCAGGACTTTTCCTCCAACACCTACCTGCTGGCCTCCGGCACCCCGGGGCGCTGCATAGTCGTCGACCCGGGTCTTGATTCCGCCGCGTTGGACCAGGCGTTGCATGACGCCGGCTGGTCGCCGGAGGCCGTGCTTTGCACCCACGGTCATTTCGACCACGTGGGAGGAGCGGCTGAGCTGCAAGCGCGGCACCACATCCCCGTCTATCTCAGCGCGGCTGATGTCAAAGCGGCCAAGATGTCGAACTTTTTGATGGCCGCCTTCAAGCTCGAAAAGCGCATCAAGCTGCCCGACTTTCAGC
>Ga0075363_100000699_pt1 | contig 11344 bp, 8 predicted proteins | sample EndMetdeltDD1763_FD_71470 | JGI IMG/M metagenome (GOLD analysis project Ga0075363, IMG submission 71470) | Populus endosphere microbial communities from Tennessee, USA - Endosphere MetaG P. deltoides DD176-3 | ecosystem: Host-associated > Plants > Roots > Endosphere | place: USA: Tennessee...
GTCTATTGAATACGCTCTTGGAATAACGGGCTCCTTTCTTTTCTCTTCTCTTGACTTTCCTCCCTTTCTTCCATCATATTCTTAATTTATCAAGGCTATTTAATCGGAATTTGCTATAGATTCCGATTAGTTCAGGGAGGAGCAATGCTGTCGTGCTTGTTAGTAGGCCATCTTCACGCTCAAAGCGCGAAGAGCCACACGAACCTTTCTCCAATTTCACCTGTTAATTCCAAAGGTGAGCAGGTTCGCATGTCGACGGCTCAGAATACCGATTTACCCAACTACTCAGCAACCGATGCTCCAACGGCGAATTATCAAATTGCAGCAAATGATCTTCTCGATATCCGTGTCTTTCGAGAACCGGATCTCAGCACCACCGTCCGCGTTGGAAACGACGGAATGGTTAATCTGCCACTCATTGGCCAACTCCACGTAGCCGGATTGAGCGTGGGCCTAGCAGCCAAGACAATTCAATCCAGGTTGGCCGCCGGCTTTCTGCCCAATCCTCAGGTTAGTGTGAATATTTCCGAGTTCAACCACCGAAGATTTACCGTTTTAGGTCAGGTCACTCGAAGTGGGACCTATGAATTCCCAGATGGAGGACCTCTAGATCTTCTTCAGGCAATCGGTCTAGCCGGCGGATATACCAGCATTGCCAATCCCGAACAAGTTGTCATCAAGCGGCAATTCAATGGTAAAACCACCATTTACCGGGTGAATGCCAAAAAGTTGGCAACTGGCAAAGCAGGTTACGAAGTCTCTGTGACGCCGGGAGATGTTATCACAGTCAACGAAAGCCTTTTTTAACTACTATTATGCACAATACTATTCGTGGATCCTTTGTGAATCCCCCCCCGAACCACCCGGCAGGAGCTGCGGTCGGTATCGATATTGGGGCTCTCGCTGGTTATCTCTGGGAGAAGAAATGGATCTTTATCATTGCCGGAATCGTAAGTGTCATCCTTGGCTTGGTTCTCGCCTTTGTCACTCTACCAAAAATGTATACAGCAACGGCGACAGTGATGATTGAGGACTCGCCTCCAATCACCCAGGATCAGAACACACAAATGATGAAAGACATCTACGCCGCACCTGAAGCTCTGAAGGCTGTCGAAGGAGCATTCAATACTGACACGCTGCGGCTGAAATTGGTGAAAGAGAACCACCTCGACAAGACCAACCCAGCTTTTCAGACCCAACCCGGACATCCCCCAATTACAGATGCTGATCTGGTAGATATCATGACAACGCGGTACTCGGCCAAGATGCAGCGTGGATCTCGATTGATTGACATCAACGTAGATGATGAAGATCCACAGCAGGCAGCGAAACTCGCACAGTCTGCGGTCGATATTTACCTCAAGCTCTCCTATCAAGAGGAAGCTGAGACGCAACGCATTGCCAACGAACAACTTCTCCAGCAAACAGAAGAAGTTCGGCAGAAGCTTCAGACCGTTCAAGAGAAACTCCAGGTCTACCGTCAACAATACAACACTACATCGTTCGAAGAAAAAAAGGACATAACGACCGACCAACTTCGTCAGCTAAATCAACAGTTGACCGATGCGAAGAGTAATCGAATTCATCTGGAAAGTGACCTTGGCGGTCTCACCGATGTTGATCATGTCCCTTTGTCGCGATTGCTTACGATTCCAAGTCTTGCTACCCAGCAGGATGTGATCGAACTCCAGAAGCTACTTGCAGATGCCAGCGCTCAGCTCGCGCAGGTCAAGAACAACTATGGCTCACGTCACCCTCAATTCGGCGTTGCTAGCAACCAGATTGAATCGGTCCAAGCAAACCTTGATCGAGTAGTCCGGGACCATGCCCGCGCTTTGGTGAATAGTTTCCATTCCGCCCAAGAAACAGAGAAAGCACTCACCGACGAGCTCGCCGACCAGGAGAAGCAGGCCGTCGCTCTTAGCGGGATTGCAATCCCCTATTCGATGTTGGAACGCGAATTTCAAGCCGACCAAACAATGTATGACCGGCTGCTTCAGCGAATTAAAGAGAGCAACATCGAACAGAATGTCGGTCGCGCAAATGTCAAACAGGTCCAGACACCGGTTCCACCGAATCCCGATTTTCCATCTAAACCAAAAAAACTGCTAATTTTGGCAATTACAACTATCGGAGGCTTAGGGCTAGCACTCCTGATTGTTTTCGGTCAACGAGCCATGGATTCATCCCTCCGGACTATCGATGAAGCCCAGGAATTCATGCCGATTCCGTTGCTGACAGCTGTCCCGATCATCAAGGGCAAAAAGGAACAAGAACAGAAGTCTCGCCTCGTACAAGCTCACCAACCTGGCTCACCTCAGGCGGAGGCATTTCGTGCGATGCGAGCTACATTGGCCCTGATCCCTAACGGTAGTCCAAGAATAACGATGGTCACGAGTGCGTTGCCTCGGGAGGGAAAATCCTTCTGCACCGCAAATTACGCGACCGCGCTGGCTCAACAGGGGCTCAAAACGGTTCTTCTTGGTGCAGACTTGCGTCATCCCGCACTTATCCAGCTTTTCACGGAATTTCACGATGCAAAGGGACTCGGTGATTATCTATCCGATCGGGCAAATTTCTCCGATATTTGCCGTGAGACCAAAACTGAGAATCTCACGCTGATACAGGGCGGCAAGCACCGTCCCAGACCAGCAGAACTATTAGCTAACACCGACCGACTCAAAGAATTGCTAAACCGACTGGGCAATTATGACCGCATTGTCATCGACTCGGCACCTATACTCGCTGTCAGCGATGCTCTGCTACTCTTGCCGCTCATTGACGCGGTCGTCTTGGTTGTTCGTGCTCGATACACTCAACAGAAGGCCATAAGCCGCGCGATTCAACTGCTCGAACAGGCAGAAACGAACATCGCTGGGTTTGTCCTGAACTTTGCTCCGGAAGAGCAGGCTTACAATTTTTCGAAATACATCGGTGATTATCAACACCTTTAGGTTGATTAACACCGTCGAGATCATGAGCGAACACAACAATCTCATACAAAAGACATTGAGTGGTCTGATCTGGGCCGGCTCGGAAGCCTTTGCTAGAGCCGGTCTCCAATTCGTCGTCCTAATTGTTCTCACACGATTGCTAACGCCAGCAGACTATGGTGTCGTGGGTGCGGCCTTGCTTGTCATTGGCATTTCCCAAATGTTCGCTCAGCTCGGACTTGGTCCAGCAGTAGTCCAACGAGACTTCATTTCCCCAAGCCACTTGGAAACTGCATTCTGGTTTTCCATGACATTCAGTCTTCTTTCAACAGCAATTATCGCTCTTACTGCACCCTTGTTCGCCGCTTTTTTTCAGCTACCCAAACTTAGCCCAACCCTCCAGATACTTAGTCTTGTCTTTCCTCTCACCGGAGTCGTAGTGGTTTCCGAATCTTTGCTCCAACGCGAACTCAAGTTCCGCACTCTAGCCAGAATTGAAGTGACATCCTACTTCGTCGGATTCGGTATCGTCGCCATTATTCTGGCGATACTGAAATTTGGACTTTGGTCACTCGTCGCCGGTCAGTTAACACAGGTGTTCGTACGGTCCACCCAAATGCTGCTTGCAGGCCGTTGGGCACCACGCTTCCGCTGCTCCTTCCAGTCGTTAAAGGAGCTCTGGCGCTTTGGTGGCGGGCAGACGACTGCCCAGATTGCAAACTATATTGCCCAGTCAGTCGATGTCATGATCGTCGGTAAGACATTGGGCGCAAGTGCAATGGGCATTTACGTACGGGCATACCAGTTGATGCTGGCACCCTCTCTCCTCGTTGGCTCGGTTCTGGAAAAGGTTTTTTTTCCCGCCCTCTCAAAGATCCAGCATCAACCGGAACTTCTGGCCCGTGCTTATCGCCAGGGAAATCAGTTTTTGGCAGTTTTGATTCTACCCATCGCCGCAATCATTATCATTCTGGCCCCGGACGCGATTCCATTGATTCTTGGGCAGAAATGGGCGGGTGTCGTTCTACCACTTCAGATCTTCTCCCTAGGACTGCTTTGGCGGACTGGCATAAAAATCAGTAACTCTATTATCCGTGCCTGCGGTATGGCTCGCAGTTTTGCCTTTTGCCAGATCATGTATGCCACCACAGTGATCCTATTCGCGTGGTTCGGGTCCCGATGGGGCATCACAGGAATTTGCCTCGGTGTATTAGTGAGCATTTTTGGATCTTACACTTTCGCTGCCATCGTCTGTTTCCGGCTCACGCAAATTAAGTTCAGCCATTTCCTTCTCGATCATGTTCCCGGACTTCTCTTGGCAATCTCAGTAGTCGTAGTTGGTGAGTCAGTGCAGATGGCACTGCACTCCCACACAACACCCGTGCTGCTCTCCTGCACCGTTATGACCGTTGTTATGGGTCTCACTATTTTGATCGCCATCGGCCTTTTCCCCGCATTTTTCTTAGGACCTCGCGGAGAAAAGCTGCGAATTAGGATTGTCACTTTTTTCAACCGGACCCCAGCATTTGGCCATAAATCCGTATGAGGCGATAACCATGGGACGGCTAAAAATACTTCTCGTTAGTAATATCTGCCCCCCGGACTATGACGGTGGCTATGAACTACGTGCCTTCCAAATTGCCAAGGCATTGCGTGAGCGCGGCCACGATCTCGATTTTGTCACAAGTCAATATCGGCCCACCTTTCAAGGTGAACGCAAGAATCCTGATTGGGTCCATCGCATTTTCCATTATGTCCTCGTTAGTAATAGCAAAACGGCATGGCGTTATGTGGATCGAATCCCGAAGCGAATTGCTTGCACCTCGGTTGCTGCAGAAAACATCCCACGGATGAAACAATTCCTGGTAGGAAGAAAGTATGATCTAGCCTACTGCTTCGGTCTTCAGCGCATTAGCCTTGCAACAGTTGCGCCGATCGTACAACGCGGCATCCCTATTCTCTGGCACGCCGGCGACGGATATATCGCAAATCATTTTCACCATTGGCCGAAATCGATGCTCGGATATGAAATGGGATTAAACCTTTTCGCCCGAAAGTGGTACCTTCTCGAAAAGAAACTCGATTATCGTTACGTCGCCTTCGTTAGTCGCTTTTTGCGGGATGAGTGCCACAGGAAAGGATTTCAACCCAGGAAGAGTTATATCATTCCCCGCGGATTTGATGGCCCCCTCGGTTGGGATGTAGACCGCTCAAAGGCAAATCCACCCCTTTTCTTCATGGCTTGCAGGATTGATCCGCACAAAGGCATTCATCATGCAATTGAAGCCGCCAGCCTTCTCAAGCGCCGACGCCCGGATCTGGATTGGCGTCTGGAAATTGCAGGAGTCGCCTATTCCGGTTATAAGGAAAAACTAATTGCTCAGAGCACACAGCTTGGGATCCAGAATCGCATCATTTTCCTTGGTCAGGTTCCTCGCGCTGAGGTCCTCGCCAAAACGCGCACAAGCGTGGCTTTCTTAAGCTGCTCGACCTACGGTGAACCATTTGCCGGGACAATTATTGAGACCCTAGCCTCAGGCACAACTCTAATTGGAGCGAATGCCGGCTCCATTCTAGAGGTTGCTACACCGAACAAATCGGCACTCATCTACGAAATTGGTGATATCGCTACTTTGTCGACTCACCTCGAAACTGTCCTCACCGATCGGGTAGTCAGGGAGCAAATTGCATTCGAAGGAGTCAAGGTCATCGAGCAAAGGTACACTCTCGACCTTATTTTAGATCAAACGGAACAGACGTTTCTCGACGTCATAAGCGACCACAAGGAGGGCCATGAAAGATTTATCACCGCCGAAGATTTTAATCTTGTCTAATACACGCGGGTACGGAGGTTCGGAAACTAACCTTGAGACGATCCTCCCGTACCTATTAGATCAGGCTCAACTTCATGTCGTCGTCGAAAACCCGTTGCACCATCGTAACCTGTCTCACCTGTGGTCAAATTTTCTCCACATAACAAAGACACCAACAGGTAGTTCACCCGTTCACTTGCTCATTCAATTTATTATAATTCTCTGGATCTACTTGCAATTCCAGCCTGACTACGTCGTCGCCAACGTTCACAAGGCAGCGTTTCTTTTGGCTGCTCTTTTCAAACTTCCTCTCCGACGACCCAAAACCTGTGCCGTGATCATTCAGGATTTTGATTATTATTATCTTCCCTTCATCCTGAAGAACCTCTCAAATGTACTCTTCCTCGCACCAACTGAAGCGATCTTCTCTGATAAAAGGTACCGTTCCTGGGGATTAACTCGGGACAAGCATCAGCTCATCATCTTCCCTTGTCCGACGCAAATGCCTGAAGAGGGTTTCACCCGCTCATCCGCAGAAGCGTTCATCGCATGCGCTGCCCGGATCATACCTTGGAAAGGGATCGATTACCTAATTCGTGCATTTGCAATCGTTACCCAGAATGAACCGGCTGCACGCTTGCAAATTTTTGGCACACCGGTTGATCAGGAATATTACAATCAACTTCTCAGACTGGTCACCGAACTCGGCCTCGAGAATTCAGTTCACTTTAAATCGTTTACCAGCAACATGCGGCAGGTCTACACGGACGCGGAATTCTTTGTGGTCCCATCACTCGCAACCAATCCCGGACCGGAGAGCTTTTGCCGAATTATCACCGAAGCTTGGGCATTTGAAAAGCCGTCAGTCGCTTTTGCTGTTGGGGGGCCTTGCTACCTTATCGACCACGAAGTTGACGGCTGCTTAGTTGAAGAAAGGAATATCACTGCTCTAGCCGAAGCGATTATACGTCTCTGGCGCAACCCGCAGCTCAGGCAGGAGATGGGACGTCGAGGCCATAAAAAGGTGCGAGCTTTGTACGATCCTGAGCGGTCCGTAACGAAGCTTTTAAGTCATTTAACAGGTGAGTTCGACCATGCAGGTCAACCAATGCTTGCAAAGCCATGAACGCTTCAGAGCCTCTCTCAATCCTCTTTGTCTCTGAACCGACGCTTGATGGCGTTTTCCGTCATCTGGCTGGATTATCAGCATTCGCCATCGCCGCAGGCCATCACGTCCATGTTGCCTATTCAGACCGAAGGCCCTGCACCCAACTTTCAAGCTTCCTCGAGATGGTCCAAGCCAATGGAGGCGAAACGCTGAACCTCGGTGTTTCGAATTTCCCAGAACCCAAGGACCTCGCAGCCTTTGTTAAGCTCCGTCAACTATTTGCTCGCATAAGGCCAGATATCATCCATGCAGCCAGTACTAAAGCAGGTCTTCTCACGAGGCTGCTCGTATTCACTGGTGTCCGCGTTCCAATCCTCTATTCTCCCCATGCCTACTACGGTATGGGACGCGATAAGAATTTGAAGACTGCGCTAGTTAATACCATGGAGGCAGTTCTTGGTCGCGTCGGAAAGACTCTGAGCATTTCAACCGACGAAGCCATTTTCGCCAACAAGGTGCTTCGGATCCCTCAGCGTCGAATTAAAATCGTGCTCAACGGCGTTAACACCCATCGGTTCACTCCGCCTGCACCGGAAAAGAAGCAAGCTTTGCGCAAGCAGTTCGGGCTTCCTCCGGATGCACTAGTGCTAGGATCAATGGGGCGACTCTCCTACCAAAAGGATCCCGCCACTCTTTATCGTGCTTTCCAAAAAGTCTGCTCGGAGTTTCCCAACCTCTACTTGTTTCATGTCGGAAAAGGAGAACTTGCCAACGATCTCAACCTCCTGGCCAAAGACCTTGGATTGACTGATCGGATCGTTCGTAAGGATTACCTGGAAGATCCGACTCTCTTTTTTCCAACCCTGGATGCATTTATTTTGACCTCGCGCTATGAAGGTCTCGCATTAGTAATACTGGAAGCTTTAAGCGTTAACTTGCCGCTGATCATCAGTCGTTGTCCAGGTACTCATGACCTGTTCGCAGCCGGCCTCTCCCACCTTTGGTCTGCGCGCGTTGAGCAACCTTCTGAGTTCGCCGTTCAAATCCAGGATTGGATCGCAGATCGGCAACTCGATAGACCCTGTAACCATCGCAACATCGCATTGAACACTTTCAGCGATGGGGTCTGCTATCAGCAATCTTTAGCACTGTACCGGCAAATACTTCTACATGAACGCAAATCAGTAGGAACAAAGGTAATAAATACAGCCACTCTTTCAATCGATTCTGAAAGGTAATACCGATGGATACTGTCATCGAAACCACTCGCCCCACTTTTAATCGGCCCAGAAATCAGACTGTGGTTGCTGCTCTTTTGCCGGCCGCAATGACTTTCACATTGTTCATGTTCGGGGTCCTGGCATGGGTCTTTAAGTTAAGCCGATCTAACAATCAACCGATCTTACCGTTCGGTCCGCTACAGGCAGGTCTACCCCTAGCCGCACTTACAGCAGTCATGCTAATCGTTCAGATCTGGCGCCTCTACATTCCTCCTTTCATGATTAAGGCATGGTCGATGCGACTGATCAACATGGGGACCGTTCTGCTCCTCATTGGAACCACGTTTCACATCATTTCAAATAGCGCTTATCGAGTTGATGCAATTCTCTACTTCCTTCGTTGGCTTCTACCTCTCTGTTGCTTGCTCTTTCTCTTTATGGCGTTGCATCTTGGAGGTAATAAGGATGCTCTGATTTACGGCTTGCTCGCCGGATGTCTTTTGAGCGTCATCGCCGTCGAACTCGACCGCTTGGGACTCCCCATTGGAGTTCAGAAGAGTGGCACGCGCTTTGGCGCACTCCTACAGCACCCTAACCAATATGGTATTGTTATTGCCAGTATAAGCCCGTTCATCGTGTACGTACTACACAAACCTGGATATCTTCCGAAGTTCATTGGGCTCGCAGCGATCCCAGTATTTAGCCTGGCCTTGTTTGAATCCCTATCCAAGACCAACATTATCGTTTTCCCACTCGTTTTCGCAGCGACCTTTATCGCCTTCTCATTGAATGATGCAGCCAAGCTTGGAAGAGCCATTGTCATCGTCACTACCTGCGGCTTCTTTTTCTTTTTTGTCACTGGAATCGCTATGCAAATCGTTCAAACGTTCAGCCCAAAAGATTTCCAACTGATGACTCAGCTCACAACCGATCCGACAGAAGTCAAAACGTTGCTAGAACGGGAAGATGCCTGGGGTGAAGCGCTTGACTACATCCGCGAAAGTCCTTGGTTCGGAAAAGGTCCCCGATGGACTGAAGAACACCTGATGTTTCAACATGCACATAACATGTTCCTTCAACATTGGATTGAAATCGGCATATGGGGAATCACAGGAATCACTATCCTTTCGATCGGAGTCATCGTTCGCAATTTTGAAGTTTTTTCTCTCGCATTTTCAAAGCACCAAGTCATCGATAACGAATTCCGACTTCAGATTGCTGCAGGCATCAGCCTACTTGCTGCGCTGATTGGCAACAGCATGAGCTCTTCACTGAGCACAGGAACAATGGTCCCATTCTGCATCGTCCTTGCAATCAGCTGCCTGAACCCACAAATGACCTCCTAATCAGGAACATCCATGACATCACCTACTCCGAATCACAGATTTCATCGCTAACAACCTGAACAAAAACATGGAAGCAGTTTTCATAAAAAGGAACAAGATCTTGATCGAAGAAACCGGTTCAACGTCGACCCACCGACTACTAACAGATCAAGTGTTTGCTACCCTTGCACACAAGACCATTCTTTACCGATATTTCCCAGAAACAGATGACCCCCGATCGGTAGCGATCCTTCTCATTATTTTTTACCATGTTCAGAGATTCATCGACGGTCAACAAGCCTATCTACATCCGTTCACCCCTACCAAAGATCTTTTTCGTTTGCTTAGTAAGCATAATTTTTTCGTCGTTCAAGTCTTTTTCACAATTTCTGGGTTTAGCATTACTCTTCTTTTTACCGCTCACTTCGGCATAGGAGCACGGTTAGTAGGGCTTAAGGTTTTCTATTTCCGACGTATCACGAAACTTAAGTCGCCATATATTATCAACATACCGGCCAACTGCATGACTAAAGCGGCCACAGATCATACGTCGTTGATTGTCATCGCAGAGCGATTTTTCTCTTTTTTTCCTCCATTATATCCATTGGTGAATGTTTTTTCAGCTCCATATTTCATAACCACTGGATTTCAGCGTTCGGAGGAACATACTATACCATCATCTCTACCATTTGGACATCATTAGTGTGGTAATCCGCTCTACAAAACCTCACATTGCCTCCTCCAGCTATTTCATGACCCATTTCGCCCGACTCACAATCAACCTAATTCCCATCATTCTTATCTCCACTTTTCTCTTCATTCTTCTGGAAAAGTCATTCGCGGAGAAAGATTAACTAAAATATCTATGGAACACTTCTTTTCATGGCCCCATACTATCTCACCTTGCAACATTTATCACCAATAACTAACAGTAATCCCCTCTCTAAAATTCTAATCATATCTGAAAATATGAAAACACCATTCTACTATCTAAAGAAAACAGTCATTACTCCCCCTCTAAGTGAAGGGCCTTTGTACTTAGGGCTTCAAACCGCCGCGTGTTTGCGTACCACGCTATGTATGCTCCTCGCGATCGTAACGATCGGTTTCCTAGCAGAGAGCGTAATCGCCCAAGCTATAACAACTTCATATGTACCAGTCACCACAAAGGCTGAGACTGGCGTTACTGTTAATTATTCAAAATCTGGTGGTAAAATGACCTATAATGCGGTGTTTTCACCAACACGTAAATATAACACGCTTGATTTCTATCCGATGAATGGTGGAAATCTTTCAAACGCTTCTGCCCTGTTGATTGACGTCACATCAAACAACGACATCGCTGTTACGCTTGTCATGAGGGTTATCGATCGGAATAGTGTGATTTACGCCGGCAAAACCACTTTGGTGCCAAGGCAGGAAAAGACGATTGCATTTCCGTTCGCCCCTCTCCACCCGTATGCATACGGGCTACTTATGCCTCCGGCAGTAGTCAAGTATATGACCAACAACGTCCAGCAAATCGATGAAAATTTCACAACGCCATTCAACACAAAATGGGCTGCACCAAGCAACGTCAAATCGATTCAAGTGTTAATCGAACCCATAGATGGGCCAATCAACCTTTCTTTCAGTCAACCTCAGATTCAAATAAATGGCATAATTCCGAATCCTTACAAAAACATGATCGACATCTATGGCCAATCGACTCAAGGTACTTGGCCAGAGAAGGTAAGCTCCATCGCCGATATGCAATCGAAGGAGAATGCCGAAACACAACAACTCCGTCAATGGACTGCCGATCGAACTGATCTTGATAGTCTTGATAGTTTTGGTGGCACGAAAAGTATCCAGCTTAAAAACGATACGGGGTTCTTCCGAACCTCCTATTCAAACGGTCGCTGGTGGTTGGTTACGCCCGAAGGACACGGGTTCTTCCAACTTG
>Ga0075363_100000701_pt1 | contig 11337 bp, 10 predicted proteins | sample EndMetdeltDD1763_FD_71470 | JGI IMG/M metagenome (GOLD analysis project Ga0075363, IMG submission 71470) | Populus endosphere microbial communities from Tennessee, USA - Endosphere MetaG P. deltoides DD176-3 | ecosystem: Host-associated > Plants > Roots > Endosphere | place: USA: Tennessee...
TCCGACTCGCGCCGACATTAAGTACACTCTTTAGCGTCTAGCTCGGCGACGAGGAGGTCCCTGATGGGTATCGCACTGACCGACGACCATCGTGAACTCGCCGAGGTAGCGCGCGCGTTCCTGACCGCGCAAAAGGCGCGCTGGGCCGCGCGATCGCTACTCGATTCGACCGACGAGCCGCGGCCCCCGTTCTGGCAGAACCTGGCCGAGCTTGGCTGGCTCGGTCTGCACGTCGACGAGGAGCACGGCGGCTCCGGTTACGGGTTGCCCGAACTCGTGGTGGTGATCGAGGAACTCGGGCGCGCGGTGGCGCCCGGACCGTTCGTGCCGACCGTGATCGCCTCGGCGTTGATCGCCAAGGAGGGCACCGCCGAACAGAAGGCGCGGCTGCTGCCGGGGCTGATCGACGGAACCGTCACCGCGGGCGTCGGTCTGGACGGCGCGGTCCAGGTCAAGGACGGGCTCGCGGACGGCGAGGCCGGGATCGTGTTGGGCGCCGGGTTGGCCGAGCTGCTGGTGATCGCCGCCGGCGACGACGTCCTGGTCTTGGAACGCAACCGCGAGGGCGTGTCGGTGGACGTGCCCGACAACTTCGATCCGACCCGGCGCTCGGGGCGGGTGAGCCTGCAGAAGGTGAGCGTCACCGCCGACGACATCTTGCCGGGGGCTCGCGAAGCGGCCCTGGCCCGCGCCCGCACGCTGCTGGCGGCCGAGGCGGCCGGTGGGGCCGCCGACTGCGTCGAAGCCGCCGTCGACTACGCCAAGGTGCGCCAGCAATTCGGCCGTACCATCGCCACTTTCCAAGCCGTCAAACATCATTGCGCGAACATGGTGGTGGCCAGCGAGTCGGCCGTCGCCGCGGTGTGGGACGCATCCCGCGCGGCATCCGAGGACGAAAACCAGTTCCGGCTGATCGCCGCGGTGGCGGCGGCGTTGGCGTTTCCCGCATACGCGCGCAACGCCGAACTCAACATTCAGGTGCACGGCGGCATCGGCTACACCTGGGAGCACGACGCGCATCTGCATCTGCGTCGCGCGCTGGTTACCTCGGCACTGCTTGGTGGTGACGCGCCGGCGCGGGATGTGTTCGATCGCACCGCCGCCGGCGCTACCCGGGAAAACAGCCTGGACCTGCCGCCCGAGGCCGAGGAATTGCGCACCCGGATCCGTGCCGACGCCGCCGAGATCGCGGCGCTGGACAAGAAGGCGCAGCGCGACAAGCTGATCGAGACCGGCTATGTGATGCCGCACTGGCCCAAGCCGTGGGGCCTGGCCGCCGACGCGGTGGAGCAGTTGGTGATCGAGGAAGAGTTTCGCGCGGCGGGCATCAAGCGCCCGGATTACGGGATCACCAGCTGGGTGATCCTGACCCTGATCCAGCACGGAACGCCTTGGCAGATCGAAAGATTCGTGGAGAAGGCGTTACGCAAAGAAGAAATCTGGTGCCAGCTGTTCTCCGAACCGGAGGCCGGGTCGGACGCGGCGTCGGTCAAGACGCGCGCCACCCGGGTGGACGGCGGCTGGAAGATCAACGGGCAGAAGGTGTGGACCAGCGGGGCGCAGTACTGCGCGCGCGGCCTGGCCACCGTGCGCACCGACCCGAACGTCCCGAAGCACGCCGGCATCACCACGGTGATCGTCGACATGAAGGCACCCGAAGTCGAGGTGCGACCGCTGCGGCAGATCACCGGCGGCTCGGAATTCAACGAGGTGTTCTTCAACGATCTATTCGTGCCCGACGAGGATGTGGTCGGGGCGCCGAACTCCGGCTGGACGGTCGCGCGGGCGACGCTCGGCAACGAGCGGGTCAGCATCGGCGGCAGCGGGTCGTTCTACGAAGGGTTGGCGGACCAACTCGTGAAGTTGGCCCAGCAGCGACAGGATCGGTTGGCGGGGGCCGCAATTCGGGTCGGCAATTACCTTGCCGAGGAAAGCGCGCTGCGGCTGCTGAACCTGCGGCGGGTTGCGCGCAGCGTCGAAGGTGCGGGCCCGGGTCCGGAAGGCAACGTCACCAAACTGAAGCTCGCCGAGCACATGGTGGAGGGCGGCGCGATTATGGCGGCGCTGATGGGGCCCGAGGCCGCGCTGCTCGACGGGCTCGGCGCGGCGCCCGGCCGGCTCATCATGGGTGCGCGCGGCATGGCGATCGCCGGTGGAACGTCTGAGGTGACCCGCAACCAGATCGCCGAGCGGATCCTCGGCATGCCGCGCGACCCGCTGATCAACTAGGCGGGGGCGAACAAGGGTGCGCCGCCGGCGCCCTTCTCGGGCTTGAGTTGGACGGACATTCCGCACGTCACCGAATCCGGTTCGCAGTCAACGATATTGGCGGCCAGGCGCAACCCGCCCTGCTCGCTGAGCTCGACGATCGCGATCACGTACGGCGTCGGGACGTCCGGGTTGTAGGGGTGGTGGTTGACGGTGTAGGTGAACACCGTGCCCTGCCCGGACACCGGCCGTGCGACCAGCGCGCCCCCGCATTCGCGGCATTCGCCCGCGGACGGATGAACCCATCGCCCGCATTCGTCGCAGTGCTGGATGAGCAGCTCGGCTGACACGGCCAATACAGTACACTCTATTCGTTTGGTGGTGTGCGGCGGGTTCAGCCTACGGACGGTGCAAATGAGCTACTTCGAAAAAGACGCGATCATCTCCGGCATCGGGATCTCGCGAATCGGTCGTCGCACCGGCATTCCGGGGGCGGAGCTGACCCTGGAGGCGGTGCGCGCCGCCATCGACGACGCCGGCCTGGTCGCCGCCGACATCGACGGCATCGCGACCCTCGGCGACACCCCGGCGGAACAGGTCAACGCCGCGCTGGGGATCGACGCCGCGGACTGCGGAGCCGGATTCGGCACCGGTGGCCTGCTCAGTCCCGTGATGTCGGCGTGCCGCGCGGTCTCCGAGCACCGGGCCCGCCACGTGGTCATCTACCGGACGATCCAGATGCTGGGCGGCACGGTCCCGGTCAAGCAGCAAGAGAACGCGCCCGCCCCGGCGCTTGCGCGCATGTTCGAGACGCCCGAGGGCGCGCCGCGTCCCGCTGTCGGCGCGATGGACGATGTCAACGATCTCGTTGCCGCCCAGGCGTATTCCGCCGCGAACTGGCTGGCGCTGAACTGCCGTCGGCACATGGAGCTGTACGGAACGACCAAAGAGCAGCTGGGCTGGCTGGCGATCAACGGCAGGCGCAACGCCGCGCTGAATCCCCTTGCCGTCTACCGCGAACCGATGACGATGGACGACTATCTGGGCGCGCGGTTGGTGTCGACGCCGTTCGGGCTGCTGGACTGCGACGTCCCGATCGACGGCTCGATCGCCGTGGTGGTGTCGAACGCCGAGTACGGGCGCGACTGCCCGCACCGGCCGGTGGCGGTGGAGGCGATCGGCGGTTCCAACGGCGCCGGCGGCTGGTTCCACCGCGACGACTACCCCAAGATGTCCATGTCGGACGCGACGGCGCAGATGTGGTCGCGGACGGACATGAGGCCCGCCGACCTGCAACTCGCCGAGTTGTACGACGGATTCACATTTCTCACGATCGCGTGGCTGGAGGCGCTCGGCGTCTGCGGCGACGGCGAGGGCGGCCCGTTCGTGGAGGGCGCCGTGCGGATCGCCCGCGACGGCCAGTTGCCTCTTAACACGTACGGGGGCCAGCTCTCGGCCGGGCGGATGCACGGCTACTGGGCGCTGCACGAAGGGTGCCTGCAGCTGCGCGGCGAGGCGGGGGAGCGGCAGGTGTCGCAACGCCCGGAGGTCGGCGTCGTTTCGGTCGGCGGGGGTCCAGTCGCGGGATGCATGCTGCTCACATGTTGAGCGGGAGCCCGGTCCGAGCGGACAAGCGAGCTTCGCAGATCGCCCGCGACATCGAGGCGGACATCGTTCGCCGCGGCTGGACCGTCGGAGAATCGCTGGGCTCCGAACACGCGCTGCAACAACGCTATGGGGCCAGCCGATCCGTGCTGCGCGAGGCCGTGCGCCTCGTCGAGCACCATCAGGTCGCCCGGATGCGTCGCGGACCCAACGGCGGGCTGCTGATCTGCGAGCCCGACGCCGGCCCCGCGACCCGCGCCGTCGTCATCTATCTCGAGTACCTGGGCACCACGATCGGCGATCTGCTCAACGCGCGCCTGGTGCTTGAGCCGTTGGCGGCATCGCTCGCCGCGGAACGCATCGACGAGGCCGGCATCGACCGGCTGCGAGCGATTTTGCGCGCGGAGCAACACTGGAAGCCCGGTATGCCGGCGCCGCGCGACGAGTTCCACATGGCGCTCGCTGAGCGCTCGAAAAACCCCGTTCTGCAATTGTTCATCGACATCTTGACGCGGCTGACCAGGCGTTACGCGCGGGATGCGCGGACAGGCTCGGCAACCGACGCCGTCGAGGCGCTCGATCAGATGCATAAAGACCACGCCGAAATGGTGGCCGCGGTCACCGCGGGCGATGCGGCGCGGGCCAAGACGCTCAGCGAGCGCCATGTGGAAGCGGTGACCGCCTGGCTGCAGCGGCATCGTGGCACCAGATCCGGCCAGGCCCGTGAGCCGCGCCGGGCTCCGCGGCTCGATGCCGAGGCGCCACGGGGCAAGCTCGCCGAGGTGCTGGCCGCCGCCATCGGCGCCGACATCGCCGCCAGCGGCTGGCAGGTCGGCTCGGTCTTCGGGACCGAGGCGACGCTGCTGGAGCGCTACCGGGTGAGCCGCGCGGTGCTGCGCGAAGCTGTGCGGCTGCTCGAGTATCACGCCGTCGCCCACATGCGCCGGGGGCCCGGCGGCGGGCTCGTCGTCACGCAACCCCAGCCGCGGGCCAGCATCGACACCATCGCGCTCTACCTGCAATACCGCAGGCCGAGCCGCGAAGACCTACGTTGCGTCCGGGATGCCATCGAGATCGATAACGTCGCCAAAGTCGTCAAGCGGCGCACCGAAGCCGAGGTGGCGGCCTTTCTCGACACGCTCGGCCGGCCCGGCTTCCCCGAAAACGGGCGGGAAACCGCCGACGACGTGCGCAAGGCGTCGTTGGAGGAGTTTCGGTTCCACGTCGGGCTGGCGCAATTGGCCGGCAATGCCCTGCTCGACCTGTTCCTCCGGATCATCGTCGAGCTATTCCGCCGGCACTGGTCCAGCACCGGACAGGCGATGCCCACCTGGAGCGACATCGTCGCCGTTGAGCACGCTCACCTGCGGATTCTCGAGGCGATGGGTGCCGGCGACGACAGTCTGGCCCGCTACCGCGTCCGGCGTCACCTGGACGCCGCGGCCTCCTGGTGGCTCTAGACACCGCAAGACACCGCGCCCGTTGGCTTAGCGACGGCGTGTCGCGGGTATCACGAAGCGAAAGTGGGTATGCGACGACCCATGTGAAAGCTTGTCTAGCAAGGGGCCGGCAAAGTGATGATGAGCGGGAGCGCCGAAATGTCCATTGGCACGGATGCTGAGCGAGAGGGTTTCGTTCATTCCGCGCTGTTCTACAACTCCCAACAGGAATACCTGGACTTTGTGTCGCGGTTCGTCGTCGACGGCCTGACCGCCGACGAGCCGGTGCTGATTGCGGTGCCGGGCGACAAATTGGCGTTGCTGCGCGACGAAGTGTTCCGACGCCGCAACGGAGCGACGGCCGAATTGCGGATGGCGGACATTACCGAGGTGGCCCGCAACCCCAGCCGGTTTCTGGCCATGGAGGGTGACTTCGTCGCGAGATACCCCGATCGGCGGGTCCGGATCGTCAGCCAACTCGTCTGGCCGGGCCGCACCGCGGCAGAGGCCCTCGCCTGTCTGCAGCACGAGGCGCTTGTCAACGGAGAGTTTTATAGCCGCAACATTCTGGGGCTGTGCCTCTACGACGCCGGCTGCCTGGATGAGGACGTGCTGAAGGACGCCCGCGCCACCCATCCCCTGTTGTGGCAATCCGGTTCGATGTGTCACAGCACCGACTACGCGCCGGACCACGCGTTGGAGCGCTGCAACCAGCCGCTGTCCACCAACCCCGGGGCCGTCACGTACACGGTGCGCGAGAGCGCCGACCTTCGTCCCGCCCGGTCGTTCGCGGTCAGCTACGCCGACTGGGTTGGGCTTTCCCAGGACGGCGTCGAGGAGCTGCAGTTGATCGCGACCGAGCTGGCCAGCAACAGCCTGCTGTACACCGACGGAGAGTGTCGGCTGGCCTTCTGGCGGCACAACGAGCATCTGGTTTGCGAGGCGCGCGACAGCGGACGGTTCGATGACCCCATGGTCGGCCTGCGGCCCCCGGACGAGAGCGCCACCGCCAGCCGCGGCCTTTTCCTGGTCAACGCCATGACGGATTTGGTGCGGACGCATACCACGACAACCGGCACGACGATCCAGGCGTACCTGCGGATCGAACCTTCACGCGCATCCACCGGATGACGTGACAGCAGGGAGCCGAACATCGTCGGAGCCGTTCGGCTGCAAGCCTATCCGGGCCGCCTTGATGCTCATCGCGATCGCGCCCTTCGCTTGGCTGGAGCGCATCTTCGGAGGGTTGTACTGGAGGGGCCGCGGCGGGGAGGATTGAAGCCATGGGCGTTTCGCTATCAGCCACACTGCACACATCGTTCGACGACGCCGTGGAGCGGACCCGGAAAGCGCTGGCGCAGAAGGGTTTCGGTGTACTTACCGAGATCGACATGAAGGCCACGCTGAAGGCCAAGCTCGGCGAGGACATCGAGGACTACCTCATCCTTGGCGCCTGCAATCCCGGGTTCGCGCACAAGGCCGTCAACATCTACCGGCCGATCGGGGTGCTGTTGCCCTGCAACGTCGTCGTCCGCACGGACCCGGATGCCCCGGACACAGTGATCGTCGACGCCATGGACCCCCGGTTGATGGTCCACGTGACCGACGAGCCGGGATTGCGGGAGATCGCCGACGCAGTGACCGGGCTGTTGACGGACGCCCTTCGCGAGGTTGCCGAGGCCCCGAGCGACAAATGAAGTTGCGCCGCCGTCGGACCGGGGTCTAATGTCACCGCTCGTGCGTCTTCTTGAACGAGCGGTAGTAGCCAGCACCCGCAGCGGGGTCTGATCCAGACCGACCCCCCGCTGTGGGTCGGTAGCTACAACCGTCGGTCGCTCCTCATGACCAGAGAAGACCGGCACAAATGTCTTTCCCCTCTCCCTCTCCCAATGCGAGCCCGACCGGTGGCGCGTGGTTCTGCGAAAGGTTCGGCGCACCGCTGCCACGCGGGCTGCGCGAGCAGGCCGACGCGATGTCGTGGGACCGCTTCATCGCGACCTACGGTGACGCCGCCGGTCCGTTGCGGCTGGGCCACTGGGCCTGCACCGATGCCGAGCGGCCCGCTGGGCGGCTGGGTCCGCAGGCCCGCAACTTCCGCGCCGTGATCGCCATCGGCGACCGCATCACTACGTCGACCGCCGCCGCCAGCGGACCAGTCGCGGCGCTCACCTCGATGCTGCACGATCGCGGGATCACGGTGGAGACCTTGAAGTTTCATCAGCTGCGGTGGCGCGGATGTACCGCGACCTTCGTCTGCGGCAGCGATGGGTTGCGCGCCGAGTGGGCGATGGGCTGGTCGGACGATGCGACGCAATCCGCGCTGCGCGCGGTGATCGCATGCGCCAACCGGCTGCTCGCGGGAAAAGGCTAGAGCGGGCGCAGGACTATCGGCATGCCGTCCTTCGGTACCGGCATGCCGCCGTAATCCCAACTCGGCTTATAACCTGGCCGGGGGAGTTCCAGGCGGTAACGGCGCAGCAGCCGGTGCAGGATGGTCTTGATCTCCAACTGGCCGAATACCATCCCGATGCACTTGTGCGCGCCGCCGCCGAACGGCGTGTACGCGTAGCGGTGCCGCTTGTGCTCGTTGCGCGGCTCGGTGAACCGCTCCGGGTCGAATTTCATTGGGTCCGTCCACAACTCGGGCAGACGATGATTCATCCCGGGATAGGCGATGACGTTGGTGCCCTTGGGCAGGTAGTAGCCCAGCAGTTCGGTGTCGCGCACCGTCTGCCGCATCGCCCACTGCACCGGCGTCACCAGCCGGATCGACTCGTTCATGACCAGGTCGAGCGACTCCAGCTTCTCCAGCGATTCGATGTCCAGCGGCCCGTCGCCGAGGCGGTCCGATTCGTCGCGGCAGCGTTCCTGCCACTCCGGGTGCGCGGCCAGCTGGTAGACCATCGTCGTGCTCGTCGAGGTCGACGTGTCGTGGGCCGCCATCATCAGGAAGATCATGTGGTTGACGATGTCCTCGTCGGAGAACCGGTTGCCGTCCTCGTCCTCGCTCTGGCACAACACCGTCAGCAGGTCGTTGCCCTCCTGGCCGCGGCGCTCCTTGACCCGGGCGGCGAAGTAGTTCTCCAGCAGTTCTCGCGCCTTGAGGCCACGCCACCAGGTGAACGGCGGCACGCCGGTGCGGATGATCGCGTTGCCGGCCCGGGTGGTCGTCGTGAATGCCTTGTTGACCTTCGTGAGCAGCTCACGGTCGGTGCCGGGCTCGTGGCCCATGAACACCATCGATGCGATGTCGAGCGTGAGGTTCTTCATCGCCGGGTAGAGCAGGAAGCGCGCATCGTTGGCCACCCAGTCCTCGGCGGTCACCTGGGACACCACGTGGTCGATGTGCTCGACGTAGCCGGCCAGCCGGGATCGGACGAAGGCCTCCTGCATGATCCGCCGGTGGTACATGTGCTCTTCGAAGTCGAGCAGCATGAGCCCGCGGTGGAAGAACGGCCCGATCACCGGGACCCAGCCCTGCTGCGAGTAGTCCTTGTTGCGGTTGGTGTAGATCTCCTGGGCGGCGTCTGGCCCCAGCGCTACCACGCTGGGCAGGATCGGCGAGTCCCCGAAGACCACCGGACCCTTGGTCTCGTACAGGAACTTCAGATATTCCGGTCCGCCGCGCAGGATCTCGATGAGGTGTCCCAGGATCGGCAGCCCTTTGTCGCCGAGGACCGGCTTGAGCCCACTGCCGGGCGGCGGGTCGGCCAGCTTCGTCTCCGGGAACTGGGTGTTCCATAGCCTGCGTTCCACGAGACCCATGCCGGGGAAGTTGTTGAACGAGGGGGTGAACCGGCGCTGGGCCTGGTCAAGCAGGTACGCCGGGGTGCTGATAGTCGCCTTGCTAGCGGACATGACCCTCCCTATACCGGCTGTGGCAGCCGTCACTGCCAACTATATTTCGGAGAAACTTGACGGCTGTCAAGTTTGCTTTTTACCCGGCTTGGGGAAAGGTCGAGGTGTGACTAGCCACGCCGCCAACGAGCGACAGGGCACGCCGGCGCTGAGGCGCCGTGGTGATCGGCAGCGGCAAGCGATCCTGCAGGCGGTGCGTGAACTGCTGGAGGAGAGAGCGTTCGCGGAGTTGTCGGTCAGCACCATCAGCCTGCGAGCCGGGGTGGCGCGATCGGGCTTCTACTTCTACTTCGACTCCAAGTATTCGGTGCTCGCCCAGATCCTGGCCGAGGCCGCCGAGGAACTCGAAGAACTCACCCATTACTTCGCTCCGCGTCAGCCGGGCGAGTCGCCGGAGGAGTTCGCCACGCGAATGGTCCGCAGCGCCGCCGCTGTCTATGCAAACAACGACCCGGTGATGAACGCCTGTAATGTCGCCCGCCACACCGACATTGAGATCCGCGACATTCTCGATCAGCAGTTCGAAGGGGTGCTTCGCCAGATCGTCGGCGTCGTCGAGGCCGAAATGAAGGCGGGCACCGCACACCCGATCAGCGAGGACCTGCCCACGCTGATTCGCACCCTGGCCGGCGCCACCGCCCTGGTGCTGACCGGCGACCCCATGCTCGCCGGGTCCGACGGCGACGTGGAGCGCCGGGTGCGGGTCCTCGAGCAGCTGTGGCTCAACGCGCTGTGGGGTGGCCGGCCGTAAGTGAGGCGGTACCGCCGTATCGTCACGCCCATGGCGCAGACGGGATCGGGGCGGTATTACGCGGGGAAGCGATGCTTCATCACCGGCGCGGCCAGCGGCATCGGCCGCGCCACTGCGTTGCGGCTCGCCGGACAGGGCGCCGAGCTGTATCTGACCGACCGCGACTTCGAGGGGTTGGCGCAGACGGTGTCCGATGCTCGGGCACTGGGCGCGCAGGTGCCCGAGCATCGGGTTCTTGACATCTCCGACTACGACGACGTCGCCGCGTTCGCGGCCGACATCCACACCAGGCATCCCAGCATGGACGTCGTGCTCAACATCGCCGGTGTGTCGGCCTGGGGGACCGTCGACCGGCTCACCCACGAGCAGTGGAGCAAGATGATCGCGATCAACCTGATGGGCCCGATCCACGTCATCGAGACGTTCGTGCCGCCCATGGTGGCGGCCGGCCGGGGCGGGCATGTGGTCAACGTGTCGTCGGCGGCCGGGCTGGTCGCGCTGCCCTGGCACGCGGCCTACAGCGCGAGCAAGTTCGGACTGCGCGGACTTTCCGAGGTGCTGCGCTTCGACCTGGCCCGGCACCGCATCGGGGTGTCGGTCGTGGTGCCGGGCGCGGTGAAGACGCCGCTGGTCAAGACCGTCGAGATCGCCGGCGTCGACCGCGAGGATCCCAGGGTTAGCCGGTGGATCGACCGCTTCAGCGGGCATGCCATTTCGCCGGAGATGGCGGCCGAGAAGATCCTGGCCGGGGTCGCCAAGAACCGCTACCTGATCTACACGTCGGCCGACATCCGGGCGCTGTATGCCTTCAAGCGGTTGGCGTGGTGGCCCTACAGCGTGGCGATGCGCCGGGTCAACGTGATCTTCACGCGCGCGCTCAGGCCCAGTCCGAGGCCGGGCTCCGCGCAGCTAGTGCGGCATGACCAACTCGAGTCGCACCCCGAGTAGGCGGATCGGCCGGTCCAGCTCGAACAGGTCGAGGATGTGCAGGGCGGCCGCGGTGATGACATCGGCGTCGGTGCTGGGCGTGTCCAGCTTGCGGATCTTGGTCCGGGTGTAGAAGGTCGCGGTGCGCACGGTGACGGCCACCCGGGTGACGATGCGCGCCGCCGCCACCACTTCGGCGAGGGCGCGCTGGGCCAATTCCGTTACTGCCGAGTCCATTTCGGCTCGGTCGGTGAGGTCGCGCGGAAAGGTGACGACGTGGCTGCGCGAACGCGGCACCCATGGCTCGGCGCTGACCCCGGTGTCGCCGCCACCCTTTGCCAGCAGCAGCAGCCACAGGCCGGTGCGCGGGCCGAAGGTCGATGTCAGCAGCTCGGCGTCGGCGTGCGCGAGCTCCCGGACCGTGGTGATGTCCAGGGCCGCAAGCTTTTTCGTCGTCTTGGGGCCCACGCCCCACAGTGCGTCGACCGCGCGGTCGACGCACTGTGGGGCGTGGGCCCCAAGACGACGAAAAAGCTTGCGGCCCTGGAC
>Ga0075363_100000702_pt1 | contig 11336 bp, 11 predicted proteins | sample EndMetdeltDD1763_FD_71470 | JGI IMG/M metagenome (GOLD analysis project Ga0075363, IMG submission 71470) | Populus endosphere microbial communities from Tennessee, USA - Endosphere MetaG P. deltoides DD176-3 | ecosystem: Host-associated > Plants > Roots > Endosphere | place: USA: Tennessee...
AGCTTGGTGAACCGGTCCATCGCGGCGACGCCGTCGATCATGCCTTCGTCCATGTTGATGTCGATGACCTGCGCACCGACCTCGACCTGCTGCAGGGCGACCGACAGCGCGGTGTCGTAGTCCTCGGCCTTGATCAGGTTGCGGAACCGGGCGGAACCCGTGATGTTGGTGCGCTCACCGATATTCACGAACAGGGAGTCGTCGGTGATGTTGAGCGGCTCCAGGCCCGAGAGCCGGGTGGCCACCTCGATCTCCGGCAGCTCGCGCGGCGGCTTACCCTCGACGACCTTGGCGATCTCGGCGATGTGCGGCGGCGCCGTCCCGCAGCAACCACCGACCAGGTTGACCAGACCGGCCTCGGCGAACTCGGCGATGTAACCGGCCTGACGCTCCGGGGACTCCTCGTACTCGCCGAAGGCGTTGGGCAGGCCCGCATTCGGATAGCAGGAGACGAAGGTGTCCGCGATCCGCGCCATCTCGGCGATGTAGGGCCTCATCTCCGGCGCGCCCAGCGCGCAGTTGAGACCCACCGCGATCGGCTTGGCGTGCCTGATCGCGTTCCAGAATGCTTCGGTGACCTGCCCGGACAATGTTCGGCCGGAAGCATCGGTGATGGTGCCCGAGATGATCACCGGCCAGCGGCGTCCGCGCTCCTCGAACAGCGTCTCGACGGCGAACACCGCCGCCTTGGCGTTCAGCGAGTCGAAGATCGTCTCGATGATGATGACGTCGGCACCACCGTCGACCAGGCCGTTGGCGGCTTCGAGATAAGCGGCGACCAGCTGGTCGTACGAGACGTTGCGGGCTCCGGGGTCGTTGACGTCCGGCGAGATCGACGCGGTCCGCGTGGTCGGCCCGATCGCGCCGGCGACGTAGTGGGGCTTGTCCGGGGTGCTGAATTCGTCGGCGGCCTTGCGGGCCAGGGCGGCGCCGGCGTAGTTCAGCTCGTAGCTCAGGTCCGCCATGTCGTAGTCGGAGAGCGAGATCGCGTTCGAGTTGAACGTGTTGGTTTCCAGAATGTCGGCGCCCGCCTCGAGGTACTCGCGGTGGATCGCCTCGATGATCTGTGGCTGGGTCAGGGTGAGCAGGTCGTTGTTGCCCTGAAGAGCGGTCGGCCACTCCGTGAACCGGTCGCCGCGGTAGCCGGCCTCGTCCGGCCGGTCGCGCTGGATCGCCGTGCCCATCGCGCCGTCGATCACCATGATCCGTTGGCGCAGAGCTGCCGTCAGTTCGTCGGTGCAGTCGGGGCGGATGTTCGGCTCCCCGATGTTTCGCTCAGAGGCGTTCACGTACGTTCCTTCCATAGCGGAAGGCGTCCTTGACTCTGCCGAGCGTGGCGGATACCGGCAGGGACCCGGTCCCCCAATATCCGTTGCAACGCCTCTCGACCAGGAAAGTCTACGTCGTCACCCGACGTCTGGACGCCCAGCTCAACCCGACCCACGTGGCGATCGCGGTGCCCCTGAGCGCCCGCTCGCGGATCTTGTCAGCAATGTCGTAGTTACCAAGGATAACTAGATTGCGGCCGAACGTATTTCGAATCGACCGCGTCCCGGCTGGTCAGTGAATCACATTGGTCACAGCTGCCACAGAAGTGACTGTCCGGCACGGCCACCTACTCGACCGTTTTGCCTGATTGAAACTGGCCACCGCATTGCCGACTCCCACACCGCACGTGCGCATCGGGGTCGGGCCGTCACACCGTAGGCTGGCTAGGTGACCCCGTCGGACGGCTTCGAGGCCCTGCCTCACCTGCGGAACACCGTCGTCGTGGCGGCGTTCGAGGGCTGGAACGACGCCGGCGACGCGGCCAGCGATGCCGTGGCGCACCTGGCCGACATCTGGCAGGCCCTGCCGATCGTGGAGATCGACGACGAGGCCTACTACGACTACCAGGTGAATCGCCCGGTCATCCGCCAGGTCGACGGCGTGACCCGGGAGCTGGAGTGGCCGGCGATGCGGATCTCGCACTGCCGCCCGCCCGGCAGCGACCGCGACGTGGTGCTGATGTACGGCGTGGAGCCGAACATGCGCTGGCGCACCTTCTGCGACGAGCTGCTCGGCATCGTCGACAAGCTCAACGTCGATACCGTCGTGATCCTCGGAGCGCTGCTGGCCGACACCCCGCATACCCGGCCGGTGCCGGTTACAGGCGCCGCCTACTCCCCCGAGTCGGCGCGGGTGTTCGGTCTGGAGGAAACCCGCTACGAGGGCCCGACCGGCATCGCCGGGGTCTTCCAATACGCGTGCGTGGCCGCCGGGATCCCGGCGGTGACGTTCTGGGCGGCGGTCCCGCATTACGTGTCGCAGCCCCCGAACCCCAAGGCGACGGTAGCGCTGCTGCGTCGCGTCGAGGACGTGCTCGACATCGAGGTGCCGCTGGCCGACCTGCCGGCGCTCGCCGAAGCGTGGGAGCGCGAGATCACCGAGATGACCGCCGAGGACGAAGACCTCGCCGACTACGTGCAGTCGCTGGAGCAGCACGGCGACGCCGAGCTCGACGCGAATGAAGCCCTCGGGAAGATCGACGGCGACGCGCTGGCCGCCGAGTTCGAGCGTTATCTGCGGCGCCGGCGCCCGGGGTTCGGGCGCTAACTCTCCAGGGACTGGGTGTAGGCGCTGGTCGAACGACCGAGCGCGGCGGTTTCGGCGTCCATGCGGGGCATCAATTCGGCAGCGACTTTGCGGACCGGGCTTGCGCCGACCCGGGTGGACATCACCGGCTTGAGCCAGCGGAACAGGCCCACCCAGTTCGGGCAGTACACGTGATCCCTGCGGCCCTCGATGCCCTTGACGAACGCCGCCGCGCACTTATTCACCGACGTGGTCTTGTGCAACGGCCACGGCAACTTGTCCAGTAGCTCATCGAACGACGGCAGGTCAGCCCTGGTGTCGCGCACCAGGGCGGTGTCGATCCAGGACATGTGCGCCGAGCCCACATCGACGCCGACGTACTCGACCTCGAGTCGCAGCGCATTGGCGAGATGTTCGACACCGGCCTTCGACATGTCATAGGCCGCCATCCCCGGGGCCGCCGCGAACGCGGCCAGCGACGAGACGAGCAGCAGGTAGCCACGCCGGTCGACCACCGCCGGCAACGTCGCACGCACGGTGTAGAAGACGCCGAGCAAGTCGACGTCCAGCACCCGCTTGAACGCCTCCGGGTCGACGTTCAGCACGGAGCCGTAGCTGGCGATCCCGGCATTGGCCACGACGACGTCGATGCCGCCGAACTTTTCGACGGCCTGGTTGGCGGCGGCTTGCAGCGCGGGCAGGTCGCGCACGTCGGCGAGCACGGTCAGCACCCGCTCGTCGGAGCCGAGTTCGGCGGCCAACGAAGCCAGCTCGGCCTTGCCCACATCGATCAGCACGAGTTTGGCGCCCTTGTTGCGTAGCCGGCGGGCGACCTCGGCCCCGATTCCCCGCGCGCCGCCCGTGATGAAGACGACCTTGCCCTGCAGCGATGTCATGGGCGAAAAGCTACCACCGCGGCCTTACAGGACCACCCCGAGCAGCGTGTCGATCGCGGCCGCCACGGACTTCGGTGCCGCCTCGTCGTGACCGCCGTATTCCAGCGCATCGGTGGCCCAACCATCCAGCGCGGCAATGGCTTTCGGCGTGTCGAGATCATCGGCGAGGTATTGGCGGACCCGCGCGACGACGTCGGCGGCGTCGGGGCCGGCCGGCAACGCGGTGGCCGTGCGCCAGCGCTGCAGGCGGGCGGTGGCCTCGTCGAGCACCTGTTGGCTCCAGAAGCGGTCGGCGCGGTAGTGGCCGGCGAGCAGACCCAGCCGGATTGCCGACGGCTCAACGCCTTGCGCGCGCAGTGTCGACACCAGAACCAGGTTGCCGCGGCTCTTGGACATCTTGTGCCCGTCCCAGCCGAGCATGCCGGCGTGCACGTAGTGCCGCGCGAATCGCCTTTCGCCACTGACACATTCGGCGTGCGCGGCGGTGAATTCGTGATGCGGGAAGATCAGGTCGCTGCCGCCGCCCTGGATGTCGAGGCTGCTGCCGATCCGATTGAGCGCGATCGCCGCGCACTCGACGTGCCAGCCGGGCCGGCCGGGACCGAACGGGGACGGCCAACTCGGTTCACCGGTGCGCTCGGCCCGCCACAGCAGGGCGTCGAGCGCGTCGGTCTTGCCGGGCCGGCGTGGGTCGCCGCCGCGCTGCTCGTAGAGCCGCAGCATGGTGTCGCGGTCATAGCCCGACTCGTAGCCGAATTGCAGCGTGGCGTCGGCCCGGTAGTAGACATCCGGGTATTCGTCATCGACGACATAGGCCGCCCCGGAGGCCAGCATCTTTTCGATCAGCTCGACCATTTCCGGAATCGCCTCGGTGGCCCCGATGTATTCGGTTGGGGGCAGTACCCGCAGCGCCGCCATGTCCTCGCGGAATAGGGCGACCTCTCGGTCGGCGAGGTCTCGCCAGTCGACGCCGTCGCGTTCGGCGCGTTCGAACAGCGGATCGTCGACGTCGGTGACGTTCTGCACGTAGTGCACCTCGTGCCCGAGGTCGAGCCAGAGTCGATGAATCAGGTCGAATGCTAGATACGTTGCGGCATGGCCCAGATGGGTGGCGTCATACGGCGTGATCCCGCAGACGTACATGGTGGCGCGGGAACCGGGAGCCACCGGACGCACCTGCCGGTCGGCGGTGTCAAACAGCCGTAGCTCGGGGCCGCGCCCCGGCAATGGGCGCACCGGTACGGAAGGCCACGATTGCATGCCCACGACTTTAAGCCCCGTACCGGCCGACAGGTCCCCGATGGTGTTTGTCACATCTGCCACGTTGGCCCCTGTCCGGAGGGATGTTCGCTGTGCCCGCCTCGCAGCGACAACACGCGGCCGCGACTGGGGATTCCCGCGACCGTGGACGGCTTGGCGAGTCTGCGATAACGGCGCCGAGCCTGCGCACAGCGCCTGCTTCGAACCCGATTGGGCACGGTGGGCCCAGTCTCGGCGCTTAGCGGCGTCAACGACCCCACGCCTGCCGGATCGCGCCGAGCAGCATCGGCGCCACCTCGGCGCGGCACATCACGAAGTCGGGCAGGTAGGGGTCGAGCTGGTTGTACTCCATCGGCGAGCCGTCGAGCCGCGACGCGTGCATGCCGGCGGCCAGCACCACCCCGGCGGGGGCCGCCGAATCCCATTCCCATTGGCCACCGGCGTGCAGGTAGGCGTCGACGTGGCCGTCGATGAGGGCCATCGCCTTGGCGCCGGCCGAACCGATCGCCACGGGTTCGATGGCCAGCGTCTGGCGGATGCGGTGCAGGACCGCGGGTGGCCGGGTGGCGCTGACGGCGACCCGCAGCGTGCGCGGGATGCCGACGCGCGCGGCGTCGGCCGTCACGGTGTCGGTGCGGTACACGACGTTCCCGCGCGCGGGCAGTGCCACCGCGGCGTCGGTGATCTGCGGACCGCCGTCGGTGGAGCGCTGCCAGAGCGCGATGTGCACCGCCCAGTCGTCGCGCCCGCGGGTGGAGAACTCGCGGGTGCCGTCCAGCGGGTCGATGATCCAGACCCGGTCGCAGCGCAGCCGCACCAGATCGTCGTGGGCTTCCTCGCTGAGCACCGCATCGTCCGGCCGCTCGTCCCGCAGCCGTCGCAGTATGAGCGAGTTCGCCTCGGTGTCACCGGCTTCGCCGAGCGCCCACGGATGGCCGAACCCGATCTCGTCGCGCACCGCTAGCAGTAATTTCCCGGCATCCGCGGCCAGATCGGCGGCCAATGCGGCATCCGTCAGTTCATCCCTCTCGTTCTGGCGGGCCGGGGTCACCGGTTCAGTATCGCCGAAGGGACACGCCCTAGAACGCCGGCCAGGGAATCGGACGATGCCGGTTCGGTCCGGGCATCACCGGGTTGTCCAACAGCCGGCACGCGCGCCGGTGCAGCGCCGCGATTTCGGCGCGGGTGATCTGCTCGGCCAGTTCATCGGCAAACGGACCGGTCAGAGCGTCGACGAGCCCGGCGACGGCCTTCAGGGTGTGCTCGTCGACCGGCTTGCCCGCCCAGCCCCACAACACCGTGCGCAGCTTGTTCTCGACGTGCAGGCACACGCCGTGGTCGACGCCGAAGATGTGGCCGTCGAGGTCGCGCAGGACGTGGCCGCCCTTGCGGTCGGCGTTGTTGATCAGCATGTCGAACACCGCCATCCGCCACAGCCGGATGTCGTCGGCGTGCATCAGGATGACCTCGTCGCCGGCGTAGTCGTAGGCGCGCAGCACCGGCAGATAACCCGGCTCGAGTTTGTCCGCGGGGAACAGGTCGACCAGCTCGGGCCCGGGCGCGGGGTCCGAGTCGACCGCGTCGCCGGGCTGCTGCACCCACAGCTGCAGCATGCCCGGACCCGCCGGTCCGTGACGAATGATCGTGTGCGGCACGATGTTCCAACCCAGTTGCTTCGATACCAGATAGGCGGAGAGTTCGCGGCCGGCCAGCGTCCCGTCGGGAAAGTCCCACAGCGGCGACTCGCCGGAGATCGGTTTGTAGACGCAGTGCACGCTGCGAGGCCCCAGCGTCGACTCGCAGAGATAGGTGGCGTTGCTCGCCGAGCGGATGCGTCCGAGGACCGTCAGCTCGCCGTCCCGCAGCACCTCACGATCGTCATCCTTCGGGGTCATCACTAGACCCGAGCAGCGCGTCACGCCGGTAGCCGTTGGCGCGCGCGCAGATGTGTCCCTCCGGGTCCAGCGGTTCGTCGCACAGCGGGCATGGCGGACGTCCCGCCGAGATGACGCGGACTGACCGCGTGGCGAACTGTCGCGCCGATTCCGGCGTCAAAAAAACCCGCACCGCGTCCGGCCCCTCCTCGGTGTCATCGAGGACGACGGAGGCGTCGAACTCGGCGTCGGTGACGGCCAGCAACTCGACCACCACCGTCTGGGCCTCCGAATCCCAGCCCAGTCCCATCGTGCCGACCCGAAACTCGGCGTCGACCGGCATGACCAACGGACTGAGGTCGTCGACCTCGGCGGGCTCTGGCGGCACGGGGGTGCCGAACCGGCGATGCACCTCGAGCAGCAGCGCCCCAATCCGTTCGGCGAGGACCGCGACCTGCTGCTTCTCCAAGACCACCGAGACCACGCGGGCATCGTGCACCGCCTGGATGTAGAAGGTGCGATTTCCGGGCTGGCCAACGGTCCCGGCCACAAAGCGGTCGGGTGTGCGGAATACGTGGATTTCGCGGGCCATGGCATCTCCAAAATACCGGCAGTTGCCGCATGCGTGCGATGCGTTCGGGTGTCGGGCGCGCACCGATGATCAAAATTACTGCGAGCGAAATCGCCAGCAGCCCACTTGTCTCGGGCGCCGATCGCCGGCGGCGCTGCTGTCCTCCCCTCGGGGACACCACCGCCAAGGCCGGCTGGCAATCGGAACTACCGGGATGTAATCCGGTAGACAAGAGCGTATCGCAAGGATTCGCCGCCTCGCTATCGGGCCTAGTCGGGGGGGCCGCCGACCACCGCGTCGGTGCTGGGCACCTCATCATTCGGCGGTTTCTGGGATTCTGCCCGCGACTCATCCGCGGCTGGAGGCGGAGCGACGGGGGCCGCCCGCAACCCCGCGGACAGCCGTGCGCCGGTGTGGTTGACGTGCAGCACAAACGGCCGCAGCTGGGTATAGCGGATCACACTGATCGACGCCGGGTCGGGGTTGATGCGTTGGAAGCCGTCCAGGTGCATACCGAACGCGTCGGCGAGCACCGCCTTGATGACGTCGCCGTGGGTGCAGGCCAGCCACAGGACGTCGCTGCCGTGCTCGCCGCCATATTGCTCGGCCAGGCGCCGGTCGTGGTCGCGGACGGCTGCCACCGCTCGCGCCTGCACCTGCGCCAGGCCCTCGCCGCCGGGGAACACCGCAGCGCTGGGATGGGCCTGCACGACCCGCCACAGCGGCTCCTTGACCAGGTCACCCATTTTGCGGCCCGTCCATTCGCCGTAGTCGACCTCGGCGAGCCGGTCCTCGATGACGGGCTCGAGGCATAGCGCCTCGGCGAGCGGCTCGACGGTGCGACGGCAGCGCAGCATCGGCGACGTCACCACCGCCCGGATCGCCAGCTCGGCTATCCGGTCGATCAGCCCGGCGGCCTGCTCGCGGCCCTTGTCGTCGAGGTCGACGCCCTCGGAGCGGCCGGCCAGGATTCCCGCAGTGTTCGATGTGGACCGGCCATGCCGCAACAGGATGACGGTCATGTCGCGGCCACCGTCCCGTTCGCCAGCAGCATCAGCACGGCGCCACCGACGACCACGCGGTAGCCGACGAACCAATACATGCTGTGCCGCACCAGAAATCGCAGGAACCACGCCACCGCGGCGAGGCCGATGACGAAGGCGATCAGCGTGGCCACCAGCAGCTGCGCGCCGGTGGCGCTCATGCCCTCGGTGACCGGGTGAAACGCGTCGGGAAGCGAGAACAGCCCGGAGGCGAATACCGCGGGAATGGCCAGCAGGAAGCCGAACCGGGCGGCCAGCTCGCGCTCGATTCCGAGAAAGAGCCCGGCGCTGATCGTCGACCCGGAGCGCGAGACCCCGGGGACCAGCGCCAGGCACTGGGCAGCGCCGACCACCACCGCATCGATCCAATTCAGCCGCTCGATGTCGCGGGTCTGCCGGCCGAGGTATTCGGCGAGGGCGATCACCGCCGAGAACACCACCATCGCCGTCGCGATCACCCACAAATTGCGTACGCCCGAACGGATCTCGTCCTTGAACAACAGGCCCAGGACGCAGATCGGGATGGTCCCGATGATGACGTACCAGCCGAGCCGGTAGTCGGCGTCGCGGTGTGAGGCGACGAAGAGGCCGTTGAACCAGGCTCTGACGATGCGCACGATGTCGCGGGCGAAGTAGATCAACACCGCGGCCTCGGTGCCCAGCTGGCTGACCGCGGTGAATGAGGCGCCCGCGTCGCCCGCGAAGAAGACCCGGGACACGATCGCCAGGTGTCCCGACGACGACACCGGTAGGAACTCCGTCAAACCCTGCACCACGGCCAAAACGATGACTTGCCCCCAGGACATCGCCGAAACCGCAGTCACGACGACGACCGTACCTGGTGCTGACGGCTGCTATCGGGTGCGTCTAGTCCAGATGGCGGCGACCCGCCGCGCCCGGCTCAACCCCGTCGTGGCGACCCGCAGCGCCCGGCTCTGCCGCGCTTGCGATCGCCACGGCCGCGCTTGCGATCGCCTCTAGCGGTGCACCGGTACCGCGTGCGAGACCAAGTCACGCACCGCGGCCGCCAGGCTGCGCTCGTCGGTGAGGTCGATCTCGACCAGGCTGCGGACCGCGTTAGCGACCACATCCTCGGCCTGCGGAACGGGCCCGCGCAGACGCGGCCGGTAAATTTCGACAACAAGCGAGCGGTGTTCGATGTGGAACGAGAAACTCCGCCCATCACCGACTTGTCCATACCCGCTGGCGAAGATTCCTGTCGAGATGTCCTCGACAGCAAACGCATTGTCTGCAGTATGCCGGTCAGCGGTGACGGTCATGTCGCAACGATAGCTCGCCACAACTACCTGATGTAGCCAACATGACCAGTTCTCATGCGCCAACGTTAATTACAATTTGGCATCGATCCCCCCCATTTGAGGACTAACGGTTGCTGTCACGACGTGCAGGCTACAGACGAGCTGATCAGCGCTTTCTTGCTGCTTTGCTGGTTTGGCCGCTGCTGGTGACGGGCTGCTCGTCGAATCCGCTGAACCCGGCGCCGCCGACGATCGAGCCGGCCGGGCCGGCCGTGTCGCCGCCGGTGGCGCAGAATCCCGCCGGTGCGGTGCGACCGCTGGCCGGCCACGCGCGTGCGGCGGTCTTCGACGCAGGCACCCGCCAACTGGCGGTCCTGTCCTCCCCCGACGGCATCACCGTGTTCGGAAGCGCGCAGGCGGAGCCGCGTGTCATCGAAATGCCGGGGTCCGCGGCGGCGCTGACCAGCGACGGCCACGGCACGGCTTACCTGGCCACCCGCGGCGGCTACTTCGTGGTCGACCTCTCCGACGGCCACACCGCGCGAGTGAACGTCGCCGATGCCCAGCAGGCAGAATTCACCGCGGTCGCGCGCCGCGCCGACGGCAGGCTGGTGCTCGGCAGCGCCGACGGCGCCGTCTACACCCTGGCCTCCGAGCCAGCCGGGGGCACCGCCTCCGTGGCCAACCGCAACAAGATCTTCGCGCGCGTCGATGCCCTTGCCACACAAGGCAATACGACGGTCGTCTTGGATCGCGGGCAGACGTCGGTGACGGCGCTCGGCGTGGACGGTCATGCGCAGCAGGCGCTGCGCGCCGGCGAGGGCGCCACCACGTTGGCTGCCGATCAGCTGGGCCGGGTGCTGGTCGCCGACACGCGCGGTGGCCAATTGCTGGTGTACGGCGTGGACCCGCTGATCCTGCGGCAGGCCTACCCGGTGCGGCAGTCCCCGTACGGGCTGGTCGGGTCCCGCGGCTTGGCCTGGGTATCCCAAACCGCTTCTAACATGGTTATTGGTTACGATCTGACAACCGGAATTCCCGTCGAAAAGGTGCGTTACCCAACCGTGCAGCAACCCGACTCGCTGGCCTTTGACGAAGCGTCGGACACCTTGTATGTGGTGTCGGGGTCCGGCGCGGGGGTACAGATCATCGAGCACGCAGCGGGTAGCGCATGAAAAACGGGTCCGCGCCGCGGCGGAGCGGGTGGCCCGCGGGCTGGGACACGGATCTGTCCGACGAGTACGAGTGGGCGCCGTTGCGGCTGCCGCCGGAGGTGACCCGGGTCAGCGCGTCCACCCGACTGTCCATCGAGGCCGAGTATCGGGGCTGGGAGCTGACCAGGGTGCGGCTCTACACCGATGGGAGCAGGCGGGTTTTGCTGCGCCGCAAGAAATCTCGCCTGGAGAACGGCCGGCCCGACCAGCCGGGACTGTGACGTTGCGCGACCGGCACCGGTTGTACGGCCTGCTGCGCCGGCTGCTGTTTCTGATCCCGCCGGAGCGCGTGCACACGCTGGTTTTCGCGGGGCTGCGCGTCGTCACCGCCGTCGCCGTGGTGCGCCGGGCACTGCTGCGGCGGCTGGGCCCTGCCGATCCGGTGCTGGCCAGCACGGTGTTCGGTGTGCGCTTCCCCGGACCGCTCGGGCTGGCCGCCGGGTTCGACAAGGATGGCGTCGGCCTATTCACCTGGGGTGCAATGGGTTTCGGCTACGCCGAAATCGGGACAGTTACCGCGCAGCCGCAGCCCGGCAACCCGGCGCCGCGCATGTTCCGGCTGCCCGCCGACCGCGCCCTGCTCAACCGGATGGGATTCAACAATCTCGGCGCGGGCACCCTGGCGATCCGGCTCGCGCGGCACCG